>OJKC01000106.1_pt1 | contig 88841 bp, 58 predicted proteins | sample 1596401 | NCBI WGS metagenome assembly OJKC01 (sample SAMEA4350162, study PRJEB24818) | metagenome | biome: human; feature: gut; material: faeces | place: Denmark | collected 2013-09 | reverse complement strand
CGTCAGCGTGTCGCCGTCGCCGAACGTCCGCACCGCCACACCCGCACGCTCCGCCGCCTTCATCGCGTTTGCGCAGTGCACTGTCTCCTCCGCCGGGAAGCAGAGCCAAAGTTCATCCACAGTAATTTCCTTAATTAATTCCGCAAATCCGCCGATGTGGTCGGCGTGCGGGTGGGTGTTGACGATTTTGTCCACATGGGTGATGCCCAGCTGCTTGAACATGTTCAGGATGCGCTGCGCCTGTCCAGATGTCGCGCAGTCGATGAGCATCGTCTCGCCACCGCAGCGCAGAAACGCCGCGTCGCAGTCCAGAATCTGCGGGAAGATGATTTCCAGCAGGTCAGCGTCCTCCGCAAAGGCAAAATCCGCCGATACATCCGGCGCGTTGATACGGTTGATGACCGTCTTGTCCGCGCCCTCGCCCGCCGCCGTCTCCAGCAGCATCAGCACCGTCAGCAAAAGTGTCGCCGCACGCCTGCCGAATCGTTTCCACCACGCCATCATTTCATACCTCCAGTGTCGTATTTCCATACATTCCCAGCAAAAAAGAGTGCACTTCCCCCTTGACATTCCGGGATATGTATGTTAGAATTTTAAATTGCATCAGTATCTTTGCATACTGTTGATTTTTCCTGCGCTTGTATTGTACACGGAAACGCGGAAAAATGCAAGCGGGAATTTTCGACTGCCATACATTTTCGCGCTTTTTCACCAAAATTCCTGCAAAGCGGCGAAAAAACGCACGTTTTCACCAAGCAGAGGATGCTGGTTTTGACTGATGAAGGGGTGATCATACATCATGGCGCATGAGGTTGCAATGGGTAAGCTCCGGAAACGCATGAGCTTCTCCCGCATCAATGAAGGTCTGGAAATGCCGGATCTGATTGAGGTGCAGAAGAGGTCGTATCAGCGGTTCCTCGAAACCGACCTGAAAGAGGTTCTGGCAGACGCCTCGCCCATCACCAACTACAACGGCAATCTGGAATTGACCTTCACGGATTATTCTCTGGGTGAGCCGAAGAACTCCGTGGAGCGCTGCCGCGAGCGGGATATGACCTACGCCGCGCCGCTGAACATTCACGTCCACCTGTACGACAGCGAGACTTCCGAAATTAAGGAAACCGATGTCTACATGGGCGATTTCCCCCTGATGACGGAAAACGGTACGTTCGTCATCAACGGTGCTGACCGTGTCATCGTCTCCCAGCTGGTTCGTTCGCCGGGCTGCTATTATACCCGCACACTGGACAAGGCGGGCGTGCCGCTCTACTCCAGCCAGATTATCCCCAACCGCGGCGCGTGGCTGGAATATGAGACGGACTCCAATGACATCATCTGGGTTCGCCTTGACCGCGCCCGCAAGCTCTGCCTGACCACGCTCCTGCGCGCGCTGGGCTACGAAACGGACGACGACATCCGCAATCTGCTGGGCAACGACAAGCGGCTGGAAGCGACGATGGCGAAGGACACCACCGTGGCGGAAGCAAGCAAGGATCGCGGCGGCGCGGTGCGCACCCTGCGTGAACAGGCGCTGCTGATCATCTACAAGAAGCAGAAGCCGGACGAGCCCGAATCCGTCGAGAGCGCGACGAACATGTTCAAGTCGCTGTTCTACGATCCCAAGCGCTACGACGTCATGCGCGTAGGCCGCTACAAGTTCAATAAGAAGCTTTCCATTGCCACCCGCATCAACAAGCATATCATCGCTGAGGACATTATTGACCCCCGTACGGGCGAAGTGATGTTCCGCGCGGGTCAGGTGATTGACCTCGAAACCGCACGCCGTGTGCAGAACGCCGGCGTCAACCGTGTTGTGGTGGACTGCGAAGGCGAAAAGCGCATCGTCATCGGCAACAACTTCGTGGATGCGGCGGAGTATCTGCCCTTTGACCCCAAGGAAGTCGGCATCCTCGAAATGGTGCACCTGCCCACTTTGAAGGCGATTATCGACGGCTTGGGCGAGGATGTGGAAGAAGAGCAGCTCAAGCAGGTAATTGCGGACAACGTGCAGCACCTTGTGCCCAAGCACATCACCGATGACGACATGGTGGCCTCCATCAGCTATCTGCTGGGTCTGCCCTACGGCATCGGCACGACGGACGACATTGACCACCTCGGCAACCGCCGCCTCCGCAGCGTCGGCGAACTGCTGCAGAATCAGTTCCGCACGGGACTGAGCCGCATGGAGCGCAACGTTCGCGAGCGCATGAGCGCGCAGGACGGCTCGACCGACTATCAGCCCGATTCCCTGATTTCCATCCGTCCCGTGACGGCGGCAATTAAGGAATTCTTCGGTTCCTCCCAGCTGTCGCAGTTCATGGACCAGAACAACCCGCTGGCCGAATTGACCCACAAGCGCCGTTTGTCCGCTCTGGGTCCCGGCGGTCTGAACCGTGACCGCGCCTCCTTCGAGGTTCGCGACGTACACTATTCCCACTATTCCCGTATCTGCCCGATTGAAACGCCTGAAGGCCCGAACATCGGTCTGATCGGCTCTCTGGCGACCTACGCCCGCATCAACGAGTACGGCTTTATTGAAGCGCCGTACCGCCGCGTGGACAAGGAGCATCGCCGTGTCACCAACGAGCACGTCTACATGACGGCTGATGAAGAAGACCTGTACCGCATTGCGACGGCCACCGAGCCGCTGGATGAGAACAACTGCTTCGTCAACGACATGATTACCGTCCGCGAAGTGACCGAATATGTGCAGGTTCCGGGCGATCAGGTTGACTTCATCGACGTGTCGCCGCGTCAGGTCGTTTCCATTGCGACGGGCATGATTCCCTTCCTGGAAAACGACGACGCCACCCGCGCCCTGATGGGTTCGAACATGCAGCGTCAGGCTGTGCCGCTGCTCGTTCCGGAAGCGCCGTATGTCGGCACGGGTCTGGAATTCAAGGCTGGTCACGACTCCGGCGTGGAAATTCTGGCGCGTGAAGACGGCGTGGTCGAGAAGGTGGACGGCAACACCATCGTCATCCGTGATGATTTGGGTGAGCGCCACGTCTACCACCTGACCAAGTTTGCCCGTACGAACCAGTCCAACTGCGCCAACCAGCGCCCGGTCGTTTCCGCGGGTCAGCGCATCTGCAAGGATGACCTGCTGGCGGACGGCCCGTCCACCGAAAAGGGCGAAATCGCGCTGGGCCGCAATGCCCTCATCGGCTTCATGAACTGGGAAGGCTATAACTACGAGGATGCCGTCCTGCTGTCCGAGAAGCTGGTTAAGGAAGACATTTACACCTCCATCCACATGGAGGAATTTGAATGCGAAGCCCGCGAAAGCAAGCTGGGGCCGGACGAAATCACCCGCGACATCCCGAACGTCGGCGAGGACGCAGTGAAGGATCTCGACGAGCGCGGCATCATCCGCATCGGTGCGGAAGTTCGTGCGGGCGACATTTTGGTCGGCAAGGTCACGCCCAAGGGTGAAACCGAGCTGACGAGCGAGGAGCGCCTGATGCGCGCCATCTTCGGCGAAAAAGCGCACGAGGTGCGTGACACCTCCCTGCGCGTGCCGCACGGCGAATGGGGCGTTGTGGTCGATGTGAAGATTTTCGACCGTGCGCATTCCGATGAGCTGTCCCCGTCCGTACAGCAGATGGTTCGCGTCTACATCGCCCAGAAGCGTAAGATTTCCGTCGGCGACAAGATGTCCGGCCGTCACGGCAACAAGGGTGTCGTTTCCCGCGTCCTGCGCGAAGAGGACATGCCCTTCCTGCCCGATGGCACGCCGCTGCAAATCGTGCTGAACCCGCTGGGTGTTCCGTCTCGTATGAACATCGGTCAGGTTCTGGAAGTGCACTTGGGTCTGGCTTGCCGCGCGCTGGGCTGGCATATCGCCACGCCGGTTTTCGACGGCGCAACCTACCCGGAAATCCGCGAATGCCTCGAAATGGCGGCCGACACGATGGCCAAGCCGGTGGACGAGAGCAACCCGCGGATGATGCAGAGCTACTTCCACAATGGTCGTCCGCTCCGCCTGAATCTGGATGAAGAAGGTCGCCGCCTGTTCCTGGACGGCAAGATTCGCCTGCGCGACGGCCGTACCGGCAACTGGTTCGAGAACCCCGTTACTGTCGGCGTCATGTACTTCCTGAAGCTGCACCACCTGGTTGACGACAAGATGCACGCCCGCTCCGTCGGTCCGTACTCTCTGGTCACGCAGCAGCCGCTGGGCGGCAAGGCGCAGTTCGGCGGTCAGCGCTTCGGCGAAATGGAAGTCTGGGCGCTGGAAGCCTACGGCGCGGCGAACACCCTGCAGGAAATTCTGACCGTGAAGTCCGACGATACCGTGGGCCGCGTCAAGACCTACGAAGCCATCATCAAGGGCGAGAACATCCCCGCGCCGGGCGTGCCGGAATCCTTCAAGGTGCTGATTAAGGAACTGCAGGCGCTGTGCCTTGATATCAAGGTGCTTGACCGCGACCGCAACGTGATTGAGATTCCCGAACTTGACCCGGAGGACATGGCGCCGCCGAGCAAGAACAATGCGCCCGAACAGGACAAGCAGGAATCGCTCACGACGCTGCTGCCGGAGGACGAGGATGCCGATGCCATCAGCAACGACTTCCCGGACAACGACTTCCCGCTGAACGATTTGGATTCCGACAGCGAGGACGACGATTTGTCGATTCCGCTCTCCTTCGATGACGACGAGGAAAACGACGATCTGGACACCATGCGTCTGGACGATTTGGGCTTTGACGACATGAATCTGGATGACGACGATCAGTAATTGACACATGAGCCTATCAGCCGGACAGGAATCCCCTTCCGGCTGATGGCTTTCCCGTACAGGACATACACCGGTGTTACAATGAAGGGAGTGTGAACCCTTTTGTTTGAGCTGACCAATCTTGACGCCATCCAGATCGGCATGGCCTCTCCTGAGCAGATTCGGCAGTGGTCTCATGGTGAAGTCACCAAGCCCGAAACCATCAACTATCGTACCCTGAAGCCCGAAAAAGACGGTCTGTACTGCGAGCGTATCTTCGGCCCGACGAAGGACTGGGAGTGCGCCTGCGGCAAGCACAAGCGCATCCGTCCGAAGGACAAGAACCTCGTGTGCGACAAGTGCGGCGTGTCTGTCACGCGCGCCAAGGTTCGCCGCGAGCGCATGGGTCATATCGAACTTGCTGCGCCCGTGAGCCATATCTGGTACTACAAGGGAATCCCCAGCCGTATGGGTATGCTGCTGGAGCTGTCCCCCCGTGTGCTGGACAAGGTGCTGTATTTCGCGAATTTTATCGTCCTTGATCCCGGCAACACCGCCGTGACCAACGTCGCCCTGCATGACCTGATTAACGACGACCAGTACCGCGCCATCATGGAGAAGCCCGACCGCGGCAGCTTCAAGGCGATGATGGGCGCCGAAGCCGTGCAGACGATGCTGCGCGAGCTGGATTTGGACAAGCTGAGCGCCGAACTGAAGGCGGAAATCGAAACCCTGACGAGCAAGGAGCGCAACCGCGATACCGAAGGGCAGAAGCGTGCGCACGCCGTGAAGCGTCTGGAAGTTGTCGAATCATTCCGCGCCAGCGGCAACAAGCCCGAATGGATGGTGCTGACCGTCCTGCCGGTTATCCCGCCGGATCTGCGCCCGATGGTGCAGCTGGACGGCGGCCGTTTCGCCGCGTCTGACCTGAATGACCTCTACCGCCGCGTTATCAACCGCAACAACCGCCTGAAGCGCCTGCTGGAACTGGGCGCGCCGGAAATCATCGTCCGCAACGAGAAGCGTATGCTGCAGGAATCCGTGGACGCGCTGATTGACAACGGTCGCCGCGGTCGTGCGGTCACTGGCCCCGGTGGACGCGCGCTGCGCAGCCTGTCTCACACGCTGAGCGGCAAGCAGGGTCGTTTCCGTCAGAACCTGCTGGGCAAGCGCGTTGACTATTCCGGCCGTTCCGTTATCGTCGTCGGCCCGGAAATGAAGCTGCATCAGTGCGGTCTGCCCAAGGAAATGGCGCTGGAGCTGTTCAAGCCCTTCGTCATGCAGCAGCTGCAGCTGCGCAACAAGGGCATGAACGTCAAGAGCGCCAAGCGCGCCGTGGAAAAGATGAAGCCGGAGGTGTGGGACATCCTCGAAGATGTCATCAAGGATCACCCCGTGCTGCTCAACCGCGCGCCGACGCTGCACCGTCTGGGCATTCAAGCGTTCGAGCCGATTCTGGTTGACGGCAAGGCGATTAAACTGCACCCGCTGGCTTGTACCGCTTTCAACGCCGACTTCGACGGCGACCAGATGGCTGTTCACGTCCCGCTGTCTCTGGAAGCACAGGCGGAAGCCCGTTTCCTGATGCTGGCGCACAACAACATCCTGAAGCCGCAGGACGGCAAGCCGGTTATTTCTCCTTCTCAGGACATGGTTATCGGCTGCTACTACCTGACGATTGAAAACCCCAACGGCAAGGGCGCCGGCCGCGTCTTCCGCAATCCGGACGAAGCGCATATGGCGTATGCCTTGGAGCAGATTACCCTGCAAAGCCCGATTAAAGTGCGCATTGAGCGCGAATTCAACGGCGAAAAGGGCAGCAAAATCATCGATACCACGCTTGGCCGCCTGATTTTCAACGATGCGCTGCCGCAGAACCTTGGCTTCAAGAAGCGTGAATGCCTTGATGACATGTTCGCGCTGGAGGTCGATCAGCTGGTCGGCATGAAGCAGCTGTCCAACATCGTCGATATGTGCTTCCGCTCTCAGGGCGAGAACAAGTGCGCACTGGTGCTGGACGCGATTAAGGCGCTTGGCTACAAGTACGCCACCGTCGGTTCGCTGACCGTTTCCGTTGCGGACATTAAGATTCCGCCGATGAAGCAGCAGCTGCTCGACGAAACGGACAAGAAGGTCGCCCATGTGAACGAGATGTTCGCGGAAGGTCTGCTGAGCGAGGACGAGCGTTACAGCCGCGTCATCAATCTGTGGAACACCTGCACGAACACCCTGCGTGACCAGATTCTGCCGAACCTCGATCCTTTCAACCCGATTCGCATGTTCACCGACTCCGGCGCCCGCGGTTCTGCCGCGCAGGTGTCGCAGCTGGCTGGTATGCGCGGCCTGATGGCATCTCCGACCGGCAAGACCGTGGAATTGCCCATTCGTGCAAACTTCCGCGAGGGTCTGAACGTGCAGGAGTTCTTCCTGTCTTCTCACGGTTCCCGTAAGGCTCTGTCCGACACGGCTATGAAAACCGCTGACTCTGGCTATCTGACCCGCCGTCTGGTCGATATTTCGCAGGAAGTTATCGTCCGTGAGGAAGACTGCTTCCTGCAGCGCGGTCTGCCGATTCGCGGCGTGCATGTTACCGAGCTGCTCAGCGGCAAGCAGTCCATCGAATCGCTGGAGGAACGTCTGCGCGGCCGCACGGCTGCTGCCGACATCACCGATCCAGCGACCGGCGAAGTGCTTGTCCACCAGAATGAGCTGATTGACCACGCCAAGGCGAAGACAATTTGCGACGCGGGCATCAAGAGCGTGTTTGTTCGCTCCGTGCTGACCTGCTGCACGCGCAACGGTGTCTGCGCCCGCTGCTATGGCCAGAACATGGCGCACGGCGGCAAGGTCGATGTCGGCGAGGCGGTCGGCGTTATCGCGGCGCAGGCCATCGGCGAACCCGGCACACAGCTGACCATGCGTACCTTCCATACGGGCGGTATCGCATCGGGCGAGGATATTACGCAGGGTCTTCCCCGCGTCGAAGAGCTGTTCGAGGCGCGCAAGCCCAAGCGTGAAGCTGTCCTGTCCGACATCAGCGGCACGGTGTCCATCCACCAGACCAACCGCAACAAGAACGAGCTGGTCATCACCGCCGACGCGGGCAACTACGCGCGTCACACCCACAAGGCTGCTTCCGGCACGGTTGCCGTGCAGGTCGGTCAGGTGGTGCGTCAGGGCGATGTGCTGATTTCCGGCGCGACGAAGGCGAAGGTCGCCAAGGACGGCACCAAGTCCACCAAGACAACGGACATCAAGTCCACGCTGGCGGGCACGGTCACGATGATTAACACAAAGGGCGTGGGCGTCGTCGAGGTTGAAGTCACCTCCAGCGTTGCGGAGTTCGAGCAGAAGACCTACCCCGTCACCTACGGCAGCCGCCTGCGCGTGCAGGAGGGCGACCATGTGGAAGCGGGCGACATCCTCATCGAAGGCTCCATCAACCCGCACGACCTGCTGCGCATTCTGGGTCAGAGCGCGGTGCAGGACTACCTGCTGAAGGAAGTTCTGTCCGTCTACCGTCTGCAAGGCGTAGCCGTGGCGGACAAGCACATCGAAATCATCGTCCGTCAGATGCTGCGCAAGGTGCGCGTCGAGGACAACGGCGACACCGAGCTGCTGCCCGGCTCGCTGGTTGACCGCAGCCACTTGGAGGAAGCCAACATGAAGGTGCTGGAATCCACCAAGCTGCGCGTGGAAGACGGCGGCGACACGGGGCTGGCGATTGGCAGCCTTGTCGAGGCGGACGAGCTGGAGGAAATCAACCAGCGCATCCGCGTTTCCGGCGGCTCTCCCGCGATTGCCCGCGACCTCAAGCCCGCGAGCGTCAAGCGTGTGCTGCTGGGTATCACCCGCGCTTCTCTGGCGACCGATTCCTTCCTGTCCGCCGCGTCCTTCCAGGAGACGAACCGCGTGCTGACCGAAGCCGCCATCAAGGGCAAGATCGACCCGCTGATTGGCCTCAAGGAGAACGTCATTCTGGGCAAGATGATTCCCGCCGGTACGGGGATGCACCGCTACAAGGATATCGACATCCGCGAAAACTACGGTTTCTGATTTACAGTTGACAAAAGCCGACGCAGAGAGGCGCCTTTGCGTCGGTTTTTGAATAAATGCATAAAGATAGGAGCGATGGTTTCATGATAAAAAAGTATGAGAAGCTCATTTGCGTTGTTATACTCTGCATCACGTTCATCATCATTGCCTGCATTGCGAAATCTGCCATCATTCAGGCAGCGAAGTACCTTTCTTCTATGGCTGTCTCGATTATTTAAGATAAAAAGGGGGATTAAAATATGAAAAAAATCATCATCATGCTTATTCTCTTGTTGGTTTGCTTCGTACCCGCCCTTGCTGAAAATACTCCTGAAGTAATTGTTGACCCATCTGTAAAAAATGTTCCTAATTATATCATCGACGACATTATTACCGAGCATCCAAACGCGGGCGTTATTCACATCAATAAAGTCGAAACGGCCACGCCACTTGATGCGATTTCAACCTGTTCAGGTCTTTCTGTTTATAGATATAGTAATATAGCGAAAAATTATCGTGTGTTTAACGGTCGCTGGCGAACAGATTTCATCATTTCCGTTGCACGTGGCGCGGAAACTAAACTTTCGTCAACCTACTCTGCTTCTGTATCTACTTCCGCCTCTGGCAGTGTCACCTCTGGTGACGATAAAAGTGCGCCTGTTCCTTCAGCGTATACTTTAGGGTTGAATCTTTCAGCCTCTGTAAGCTGTACTATTTCAACTGAACGCACCTTCAAGGGGCCTTCAGAGGATTCCGAGTATAATTCACGTTCTTTCTATGTTGCCTATTACGGTGATATTGGTACATGGACTTGTACTGCTACCCGGACTTTTCCCGCTTCAACAGTGCAAATGGGAGGCACGTTTATTGAGCCAGTTCGGTACGCGGAATACTCAATTGATGAAAAAATAAAGTAATTCTCACCAAGCGACCATTGCGCCTGATGGTCGCTTCTTTTGTAAGGCTGATGTAGGAAGGAGTTTCTCATGCGCAACATCGTCCTCATTGGGATGCCCGGTTGCGGCAAATCCACCGTCGGGGTCGTCCTCGCCAAGGCCCTCGGCATGGATTTTGTCGATTCCGACCTCGTCATCCAGTCCACCATGGGCGCAACCCTCGCCCAGCTCATTGAGCAGCACGGCGACGATGGCTTCCGCGACATTGAGAACCGCGTCAACGCCAGCATCGACGTGCAGAACAGCATCATCGCCACGGGCGGCAGCGTCGTCTATGGTGCGGAAGCCATGGCGCACCTGAAAGCCATCGGTACCGTCGTCTACCTCCGTCTGACGTGCGAGAACATCACCGAGCGGCTGGGCGACCTTCATGCCCGCGGCGTGACGATTAAGCCCGGCTGGACGCTCCGGGATTTGTACAACGAGCGCTGCCCGCTGTATGAGCAGTACGCCGACATTGTGCAGGACTGCGACGGACTGCGCCTGCGGGATGTTGTGGCGGAATTGCAGAAAAAGCTGAAGGGCTGACAAGACCGGCTGTCCCCCGACTTTTCCGGGGCTGGCAGCCGATTTTTTGCGTGCAGAATCGCATGTTCCTTGCATTTTCAGGGAATGTATGGTATACTGTAAGATGGTATGTTGCATAATGCGTATCCTGCGCCGTCCGGCAGAATACACGGCGACTGCCCGACATGCGGACGGAACTTGTTCCGAAAATGAGGAGGTTTTTTTGTGTCCGGTGACCCATGGGCTGGCCCTTTGCTGCTTCAGCTGGTCCTGATTTTTCTGAGCGCCTGCTATGCCGCCGCTGAGGTGGCGCTGCTCTCGCTCAACGCGACAAAACTGCACCACGACGCGGAGGAAGGCGACCCCACAGCCGCCAAGCTGCTCCGCATCACGGATGCTCCTGCGCGCACTCTCTCCACCATTCAGGTGTGCATAACACTGTTTGGTTTTCTGGGATCAGCGCTGGCGGCAACGCAGTTTGCACCGCGACTGGCTGGAGCGATTCTTTCTGCCGGGGCTGGCATCGACGCGGACGTGCTGAACGTCCTCTGCGTCATCCTGATTACGTTCCTTCTTTCCTACCTGACGCTCTGTCTGGGAACACTCGTGCCCAAGCGCCTCGCGATGAAGAATCCCGAAGCGATTGCGCGCCGTTCGCTGCTCCTGCTGGAGGTCAGCGCGGTGATTTTCCGCCCGTTCGTGATGCTGCTGAACGCCGCCACGCACGGCATCCTCCGCCTTTGCGGCATTGACCCCAACGCTGCCGAGGACGAAGTGACCGAGGACGACATCCGCATGATGGTGGACATCGGCGGCGAAAACGGCGCGATTGAGGAAGCGGAAAAGGAAATGATCGAAAACATCTTCGAGTTCAACAATTCCACTGCCGAAGAGGTCATGACCCACCGCACCGACGTTACCAGCATCTGGGTGGATGATACAGAGGACGAAATTCTCCGCACCATCTGCGATTCCGGTCTGAGCCGTTTCCCCGTCTACAACGAAAACATGGACGACATCATCGGTATCCTCAACACGCGCGACTTCTTGCTCAACGCCCAGTCCGACAACCCGAAATCCCTGCGCGCGCTGCTGCGCGAGGCATACTTCGTGCCGGAAACAGTGCAGGCTGACCAGCTCTTCCGCAACATGCAGGTAAAAAAAATCCACATGGCAATTGTCGTGGATGAGTACGGCGGCATGAGCGGCATCGTCACGATGGAGGACTTGCTGGAAGAAATCGTCGGCAATATCTACGACGAGTTTGACAAGCAGACCGAAGCGGAAATCGTCCGTGCGGGCGACAACACTTGGCGCATCAGCGGCAGCACGCCGCTCAAAGACGTCAACGACGCGCTTGATCTCTCGCTCCCCGAAGACGAGGATTACGATACGCTGGGCGGCTTGATTTTCAGCCAGTTCACCACCATTCCGCAGGACGGCAGCACCCCCGATTTGGACTGCTTCGGCCTGCACATTCATGTGGAGAAGCTGGAGGATCACCGCGTGGAGACCGCGCTCGTCACGAAGCTGGCGACCGAGGACGACCACGCCGACGACCACCCGGAAACGCTGCTTGACCGCCTGCGCAGCCGCGATGATAACGACGCGCAGACCGACAATGGGAAAGGAAACGAAGACAGGTAATTCATCATGGATACTGATTTGCAGGCCACAGACCCTTCTTTACAATTCATGACCAGCGGTGTGCTGGATACCGCGTTTTATGCCACCTACAAGAAATGGCTGCTCTATCGCACCCAAGACCTCAACCTCTACGTCGCGATGCTCGTCATGGCAATCGCCGTCGCGATGATTTCCATCTTCTCCCGCAGCTGGTACGTCATTCCCGCGGGCGTTGTGTTCATCGCCGTGCTATACATGATGATGATGCGCAACCGCACGCGGATGCTGAACGCCCTCAGCCGCGCGCTGGAAGAGCAGTATCCCGAAGGCATGGCGGAAATGTCCATCGCCTTTGGCAGCGACGGTCTTCATCAGCTGAACCAGACCACGGGCGACCTGACCGTTCTCCCCTACGACAACCTGACCGACGTGATTGAGGGCGAGGACTCAATGGCGCTGCTGACCCGCGCGAACGCCCTGATTCCGGTGTTCACGAGCCAGCTGACCGAAAGCGAAAAGGAGCATCTGCTGGCTCTGCTGGCGGAAAAAGCCCCCAAGTGCAAGCATCATCGCGCCTAAAAAGCAAAATCACCGACCAGAACCGCGTGTACTGGTCGGTGATTTTTGTTGTGCGATTTTTTGATTTTTCTAACGGAAATGGGTTGTTTTGTTGCATGGGTTTCGCCACTGCAACAAGAAAAATCAAGCAACACAGAAGCCGTAGAAGGAGTTCAGCAGGGATCCGCTTATTCCTGCTTCCCTCTCGAACACGCCGCATAGTGCCCTTTGCGCACCTCGCGCAATTCGCAGCTCGCCGTTTTGCACGCTTCCGTCGCCCACGGACAGCGCGTGTGGAATACGCACCCGCTCGGCGGGTCAATCGGCGAGGGCAAATCGCCTTCCAGCAGAATGCGCTGGCGATTGTCACGCGGGTCAATCGACGGCACAGCAGACATCAGCGTCCGCGTATACGGGTGCTGCGGATGGTCGAACACCTCGTCCATGTCGCCCTCTTCCATCAAGTGACCCAGATACATCACGCCCACGCGGTCGGAAATGTACCGAATGACGCTCATGTCGTGCGCCACAAACAGGTACGTCAGCCCGCGCTTGCGCTGCAACTCCTTCAGCAGGTTGATAATCTGCGATTGAATCGACACATCCAGTGCCGACACCGGCTCGTCGCACACGACAATCTTCGGATCAAGAATCAGCGCGCGCGCCAAGCCGATGCGCTGCCGCTGACCACCGGAAAACTCGTGCGGATAACGATAGAAATGCTCCGGCCGCAAGCCGACCTGCGCCATGATGTCCAGCGCCCGCGCCATCCGCTCGTTCTTGTCGCCGATATGGTGAATCGCCAGCACTTCCATCAGCATGTCACCAACACGCTGCCGCGGGTTCAGCGACGTGTACGGGTCTTGGAACACAATCTGCACATCCCGGCGGAACGGCAGCATTTCCTTCTTGCTCAGGTGGGTGATGTCCTGATCGAATAGCGTGATTTTCCCGCTCGTCGGCTCCAGCAGGCGGATGAGCGTGCGCCCCAGCGTGCTTTTGCCGCAGCCGCTTTCACCCACCAGGCCGTACGTTTCGCCCTGCCGCAGCGCAAGGCTCACGCCGTCTACCGCCTTGACTTCCTTGACCGTCTGCCCCAGCGCCCCTTTGACCGGGAAGTAGGTGCGAACGTCCTCCGCTTTCAGGATGATTTTCTCCTCGCTCACTGCGCGGTCGCCTCCTTCTGCGCCAATTCCGCCGCCCGGAAGCAGCGGACGCTCTGCTTGTCGCTGACGGGCGTCAATTGCGGCGTTTCCTGACGACAGCGCTCCGTCGCGTACGCACAGCGCGGCGCGAACCGGCAGCCCGTCGGAATCTGGCTGAGCAGCGGCACCGTGCCGGGAATCATGTACAGCGGTTTCGTGCGGTCGCCTTCCATGCGGGGGATGGAACGCATCAGCCCCTCGGTGTAGGGGTGGCACGGATGGTCAAACAGCGTCAGCACATCCGCTTCCTCGACAATTTGCCCCAGATACATCACGATGACGCGGCTGCACGTCTGCGCAACGACAGCGAGGTCGTGCGTAATCAGCATCACGCCCATGTTCAGCTGCTCATTCAGGCGGACAATCAGCTCCATGATTTGCGCCTGAATCGTCACGTCCAGCGCGGTCGTAGGTTCATCGGCAATCAGCAGGTGCGGACGGCACGCCAGCGCAATGGCAATCATCACGCGCTGTCGCATACCGCCGGACAGCTCGTGCGGGTACTGGTCGAGGCGCTTTTCCGGCGCGGGAATCCCCACCAGCCGCAGCATCTCCAGCGCCTTCTCACGCGCCGCCTTCTTGGACAAATGCTGATGAATGCGCAGCGGCTCGCTGATTTGGTCGCAGATGGTCAGCACAGGGTTCAGGGAACTCAATGCGTCCTGAAAAATCATCGACACACGCGAACCGCGGATGTCCTGCATCTTGTGGAACGGAATGTCCAGCAGCGACTGCCCTTCCAGCTTGACCGTGCCGCTGTACCGTACCAGCCGCCGTTCGTCATACAGGCGCATGATGGACTGGCTCGTGACGCTCTTGCCGCAGCCGCTTTCGCCCACGATGCCCAGGATTTCGCCCTGATACACGTCAAAAGAAACGCCATCAATCGCCTGCTGCCAGCCGCGCTCGGTGTGGAAGCTGGTCGCCAGCTGACGGACTTCCAGAATCTTTTCGCTCATCTTTTTTCCCCTCATCGTCCGCTCAGCGGGTCAATCAGGTCGCGCAGGCCGTCGCCGAACAGGTTGAAGCCCAGCACGGACAGCGCCGTAAAAATCGCCGGAAATACAATCATCCACCAGCCCATGTAGACATAGCCGCGCGCCTCGTTAAGCATCCCGCCCCAGCTCGGATAGGGTGACGGAATGCCCGCGCCAAGGAAGCTCAGGGACGCTTCGGAGATAATCGCCGTAGCGAAGGTGAACGTCATCTGCACGATGATGGGCGAAAGGATGTTGGGCAGAATGTGCCGCCAGAGGATGCGCGTGCGGCTTGCGCCCACCGCCGTCATCGCCTCGGCATACGTCTGCTCGCGCGCCAGCAGCGCCTGTGAACGGGCAATGCGCGCCACGCCGGGAATACTAACGATGGTCAAGGAAATGATGACATTCTTCATGTTCGCGCCCAAGACCGCCATCAGCGTAATCGCCAGCAGAATGTTCGGAATCGCCTTCAAGCCGTCGCACAGGCGCATCAGCACGTTGTCCAGCACCTTGTTGACGGAGGCGTACAGCCCCAGCGCCGTGCCAATCAGCGCGGACAGAAGCCCGACGGTAAAGCCGACCGTCATGGAAATCTGCGCGCCGTAAAGGACACGGGCGAAGATATCGCGCCCCAGATTGTCCGTGCCGAAGAGGTGCGCGGCAGACGGCGCCTGAAAGCGCTCCTGCATCGTCGCGGTGTACGGGTCAACGCCCAGCAAGCCCGTAATCAGCGGGGCGAAGACAGCACAAATCAGCATCAGCAGCACCAGCACCATGCCGACGACGGAGAGTTTGTTGCGGAAAAATTTGCGGATGGAAACAGCGCGCTGCTCACGGACGAGGCGGCGGCGAAGCTGGCGCAGGGATTCGCGATTCTGCGCGGAGATGGATTCGGTTTTCATCATGCAGTTCGCTCCTTTCGTCAGTCCAGCCGGATGCGCGGGTCAGCCAAGCCGTAAATCAGGTCGATAATGAGGTTGATGAACACGTTGAGCATGGCAATCAGCAGCGTAATTGCCTGAATCACCTGATAGTCGCGCTTCTCGATGGAATCCACCATCAGCGAGCCCATGCCGGGAATGTTGAACAGGCGCTCGACAACCGCCGCGCCCGCCAGCGCACTGATGAAGCCCTGCCCGACGACGGTGATGACGGTCAGCAGCGCGTTGCGGAAGGTGTGCTTCGTAACAATCTTCCATTCGCGGACGCCCTTGGAGCGCGCCATCTTGATGTAATCACTGCCCAAGACCTCCAACATGGATGCCTTCGTCATGCGCATCATGTACCCCGCGTGGATGAAGCCCAGTGACACCGCCGGCAGCGTCATATAGCGCAGGAAGGGCAAAAATCCGTCCGTGAACGGGTTCTTATAGCCCGCCGCGGGCAGCACACGAAGATTCACCGCAAAGAGCAGCACCATGCCCAGCCCCATCAGGAAGCTCGGCAGCGAAATGCCCAGCATCGACAGCACCGACACAAAGTAATCGGCAATCGTGCCGCGCTTCTTCGCCGCCAGCATCCCGCACGGAATCGCAATCAGAATGGTGATGAGCTGCGAATAGATGGCGAGCAGGATGGTCGGCTGGAAGTGGCTGGCAATCATTTCGCTGACAGGCTTTCCGACCACGGCAGTTGATGTGCCGAAGTCGAGCCGCAGACAATTGCCCACCCAGCGGAAATACTGCACAACGAGCGGGTCATCCAGACCCAGCTGCGTATGGAGCGCCGCAATTTCCGCCGCCGTTGCATCCTCGCCCAGCATAGCGGTCGCTGGATCGCCGGGGGTGAGATGCACCAGCAGGAAAATGACCACCGACACAATGAAGATGGTCGGGATGAGCGACAGCAGTCGCTTGAGCACATACTTTTTCATGCTGTTCCTCCTCAGCAGGGATGGGAGTTTCGCCTCTGCGGAGGCGACCAAAGGGCAATGAAAACAGACGAAGTCTGCGAACGCTATTTGGAAGCCTTCGGGCGCCGCTACTTTTGGGGTTATTTGCGGTTGATTTTGTCCGTTTCTTGGATAAACACGCGAAAGTTCTATGAGCGTGTCGCCAACTCAATCGCGCGAAAGGGAGTCCAGAGGGCCAACGACCCTTTGGCGGGGTCAAGGGGCAGCGCCCCTTGGGTTTCCCCTATCAATCACGAAAAGGCAGCCGTACTGAGAATACGGCTGCCTCAGCGGTTGGGATTACTTCGCGAGCTTCGCGTTCCAGAAATTCGTGGTCAGGAAAACGTTGTAACCGGTCAGGCGGTTCGTGCAGGCAGCCGCCTGATGGAAGTGACCCATCATCAGGATGGGGCAATAGTCGCTGTAGCAGTAATACTGGATTTCTTCCCAGGTTGCGAAAGCCGCTTCCTTCGTGGCGGCGGTGGTCATCTGGAGCATGAGTTCCTGCAGATGCTCATCGTCAGACCAGCCGGCATAATCCGCAGACAAGAAATTGCGCAGGGACGGCACAGCGACAGAAGAGAAGGTGGTGAAGTACGCATCGTAGAGCGTCTCGTCGTTGCGCATGGAGGTCATGGTCGTGCGGTCGGTCGCGGTGATTTCCAGCGTCACGCCAATCTTCGCGGCTTCCTGACGCAGCACTTCCAGCATGGCTTCCGCGCCGCCGCCGGTCGCCGTCAGGATGCGCAGGGGCTTGCTGGTGTCAAAAGACGACTGCGCCAGCAGTTCCTTCGCCTTTTCCGGGTCGTTCTGGCAGAAGAATTCTTCGCCCTTGGTGGTGTACCAGCCGGGCTGGGACTTTTCCATGAAGCAGGGGTCGTTGTCGTACAGAGAGCCGTAGTTCGCGGTGTTCAGGTCATCCGCGTTCGCCAGCGCCTGGAACGCCAGACGGAGGTACTTGTCCGTGGAGTGCTTGTTCCAAACGAGGTTAATCATGCCGGTCTGCATAGAGTAGCAGGTAATGTCGGGCATGGAGCGCAGGGTGCCAAGATAAGCGTCGGTCGCCTTGACAATGAAGTCATATTCGCCGGACATCAGGCCATTGAAACGGGTCGCCGCGTCCTTAACAATCCAGTACTTCAGCGTCTTGGTGTACGCGTGCTTGTAGCCCCACAGGCCGTCAATGGGCTGATTCGGGTCGCCGTACGCCGCATAATCGTCGAAGCGCTCCAGCAGCACATACTGGTCAACCGCCCATTCCTTGAACATGTACGGGCCCGTGCCGATGATGTAATCCGCCGGGACATAGCCAGTATCAGCATTAACCGCCTCGATGGATTCCACCGGGTAGATAACAGCCGCCTGCGCTGCGCCCGCGAGCATGTCCAGCAGCATGATGGCGGAATGGTCAAGCGTCAGGGAGACGGTGTAATCGTCTACCACCGTGAAGCGCGCGTCGCCAACCATCTTGCGCGCCGTGCCGAAGCACTCCAGCCAGCGGTTCAGGGACGCCACCACGTCGGCGGAGGTCATTTCCTTGCCATTGTGGAACTTCACGCCCTTGCGGAGGTAGAAAGTGAACGCGGAGTTGTCGTCGCTCACGTCGTAGCTTTCGCACAGTTCCGGCGCAATGCTGCCGTCCGCCTTCAGGGTAACGAGCTGCTCCATCACCGTGCCGCGCAGCATGTTGCGGCCATTGACGGAGGTATCCTTGTGCAGGTCGTAGGACGCGCTCTGGTTGTCATCGGCAATGTTGATGATGTCCAGATAGTCCTCTGCGAAAGCTGCGGGCAGAGCCAGCGCCGCCAGCAAGGTCAGCGCCATGAGCAGGGAGAAGAGTTTCTTTGCCATTTTGCGTTTCTTCCTTCCTTTGTCCTTCCGGGTGTGAAGATACCCTGTCCCATCCATTCGCGCTTTTTGCCGCTGTCGGGCGCTGCGCGTTTTTAGCAGGGCAAAAGCAATTTTTTGCCACGATTTCATCTGTTTTTCAAGAGAATTTTACGTCTTTTTGCGGAAAAATCATAACAAATTTGATTAAATAACGCAGAATGTTCGTCTTTTTCGCAAAACGGTTGATTGCTTGCCAGATACGCATGCTTTTGGTATAATATTTGTTATATATAACGAACGCATAGGAGACGTTTCTCCCCTTGCAACAAAAAACAAAGCCGTAAATAACCCCCAAAAGTAGCGGCGCCAAACGTTTCCAAACAGTGATCGCAGACTTCGTCTGTTTTCATTGCCCTTTGGTCGCCTCCGCAGAGGCGATTCCCCATGCAACAAGAAAAGCAAAGCCGCAGATAGCCCCAAAAGTGGCGGCGCCGAAGGGGTCGAGGGGGCGATCGGAAAGCCCCCTCGTCGCCTCCGCAGAGGCGAAATCCCTGCACAACAATACAGAAATAGGCTAAAAAGAGCCGACAGCGCCTCTCCACGCTGCCGGCTCGTTATCAGCCGCTGATAAATTACTCTCCCACAACCTGCTTGCCGCCCACAAACACAGCCTTGGTGCGGCACTGAATGTCGCGCAGCGGATTGCCCTCGAAAATGGCGATGTCCGCATCCTTGCCGACTTCCAGCGAACCCACGCGGTCAGCAATGCCCACGACATGCGCCGGGTTGATGGTGATGGCGCGCCATGCGGATTCTTCCTCCATTCCCGCCTTAACCGCCAGACCCGCGCACAGCGGCAGGTAGTACAGCGGAATCACCGGCGCATCGGTGATGATGCAGACTTCCAGCCCCGCGCGGTCGAGGATGCCCGCCGTCTCGAATGTCTTTTCGCGCAGCTCCGCCTTGCTCTTCGAGCCCAGCGACGGGCCGACCAGCACGGGCTTGCCCGCCTTCACCAGCTGATCCACAATCAGGTGACCTTCGGTGCAGTGGTCGAGCGTAATGTCCAAATCGAACTCACGGGCGATGCGCAGGGCGGTCAGAATGTCGTCCGCACGGTGCGCGTGAGCCTTGAGCGGAATCTGCTTGCGAATGACGGGCAGCAGAGCCTCCAGCTGCATGTCAAACGGGCGGGTCTTGGTGGGGTCTTTTTCCGCCGCATCGACTTCAGCAGCATAGCGCTTCGCCTTGAAGAGCTGTTCGCGCAGGAGCGCCGCGACCGCCATGCGGGTGACGGGTTCCTTATGGCCGTTCTGACCATAGCAGCCCTTGGGGTTCTCGCCGAAAGCAATCTTCATGGCGACGGGGTACTTGACAATCATGTCGTCGATGCAGTTGCCATCGAGTTTGAGGGCAACGAACGTGCCGCCGAGGACATTCGCCGAGCCGGGGCCGGTGGTCGCGGTGGTCACGCCGCCTTCGAGTGCGAGGTGGAACGCTTCGTCGCGGGGATTGATGCCGTCGATAGAGCGCATTTCAGGGGTCACAGGGCTGGAGTATTCGTTGCAGTCATTGCCCTCCCAGCGCATCCCCTCTTCGTCGATACCGATATGGCAGTGCGCGTCAATGAAACCGGGGGTCACGAGGCAGCCCGTGGCGTCGATGACCTTGGCATCCGCGGGTGCATCGACGGTCTTGCCGATGGCGGCGATTTTGCCGTCGTCGCCGATGAGCAGTTCGCCGTTTTCGATTTCCGCACCCGTGATAGGCTTGATTTTTCCGCCCTTAATGAGAATCATAGGGGTCAACCTCCTTATATTGAACAAGGGCTTGCACCCTTGAACTTTTCGCTGATTATGCAGGGGTTTCGCCTCTGCGGAGGCGACCAAAGGGCAATGAAAACAGAAGAAGTCTGCGATCGCCCTTTGGAAGCCTTCGGCTCGCACCCATGCTACTGGTCTTTATCGCAACGAATACAGCGTGAACAGCGCGGCGTTACTCTTCCTTCAAATACTTGTCCATCCACGCGGTGATTTCCTGCAAACGGCGGATGCGGCCCTTGGGCTTGCCGCCGCGGCTCAGCTCGTGGTTCTCCCCATGGAACAGGCACAAGCGCGTTGGGACGCCGTGGTGAATCAGCGTTGAATACATTTGCAGCGCCTCCACCATCCAGCAGCGGTAATCCTCCTCCGAATGGATGAACAGCGTCGGCGTGGTGCAGCGGTCGGCGTATTTCAGCGGCGACTGCTTCCACATCTTCTCCAGATTCGTGTGGGTTGTGGCGAGAATCTGCCGCTCGGCGAACAGTGTGCCGATGTCGCTCGTGCCCTCCATGCTGACGAAGTTCGCAATGCCGCGCTGGGATGCCGCCGCCGCGAAACGGTTCGTGTGCCCGATAATCCAGTTGGTCATGAAGCCGCCGTAGCTGCCGCCCGTCACGCCCATATGTTTCTCGTCCATGTCGGGATAGGCTTTCAGCGCCTCGTCACAGAACGCCATGATGTCGTCATAGTCAATCGTGCCGAAGCGGCCGCAAATGTAGCCGAATTCGTTGCCCCGGCTTTCGCCGCCGCGCGGATTGCAGTAGATGACGTAGTAGCCGTGATTCGCCCAGTACTGCATCTCGTGGTAGTACACCGCGCCGTAGGTCAGGTGCGGGCCGCCGTGAATGTCGAGAATGACAGGCGTCTTCTTGCCCGGCACATGGTCGGTCGGCGTCATCACGAAGCCGTCAATCTGTACGCCGTCGCTGTTGATGAATTGCAGCGGCTGCGGGATAACGGGCGGCTTGGTGAGGAAGAAGTCGTCGTTCCAGCTGCTCAGGCGGGTCAGCTTGCCCTCCGCAAAGCGATACAGCTCCTGCAAGCGCATGTCGTACATCGCCACGCAGTACACTGCGCCGTTCTGCACATCGAAGCAGTCAATCGAGCCGTCCTTCTCCAGCAGCTTCTCCATCTTACCCGTGCGGTCAATGCGCCACAGGTGCGTCGCATCATATACGCCAGTCAGGAAGTACAGGTACTCCCCGTCCGCGCGCATCACATAGCCGCCGCCCATGCGGCAGTCGCTGCCGACGGGGTTGCCGACGTTGATTTCGTCGTCCGTGTCGCACAGGAGGGTGCGCGCGCCCGTTTCGAGGTTCAGCAGCAGCAGGTCGGGACACTGTGCGCAGCTGTACCGATCCATCTTCGTCCCGCAGTAAGCGAGCGAATCGCCCCAGAACGTCATGCCTTCGATGTAATATTCATCTTCCGGCAGCAGGCAGGTGATTTTGCTCTTCTCCGCGTCGTAGCAGTAAACGCCGACAAGCTCTTTTTCAATCGGTTCCACCATGCAGCCCGCGTAGGCAATCTTCATGCCCTCTACGCACACTTCCATCACGCGGAAGCGCGGCGGGGTGATGCGCTTGAGTTCTTTGCCGTCCCAGAGATACAGCGTCTTGCGGGTCTTGTTGATGACGCCCTTGCCGTTGAACCAGAAGGGATATTCATCGAACACGGTGCAGACCTCATTGCGCTCCTTCTCCGCCAGACGCGCCGCGAGCCGCTCATGCCCTGCCAGCCCTTCCAGCGCGGCTTCGGTCGTCAGGTTATCAACGCGGGAGAACACAATGCTTCCATCCGTCAGTACGCCTTCGAGCGACAGGGAGCCTTCGCCGCGGCATACTTCTTCCGCCGCACTGCCCGCATTCTGGCGGTACAGCACGGTCTGCCCGTCCGGGAAAGCGTCATCCGCTTCGACCGGCACGGTATACAGCAGCGTTTCCGCGCCCTGCCAGCAGAAGCCCTTCACTCGTCCGGAGTTCGTCAGACAGGCATTTTCGCCGCTTTCCGCATCGATGCGGTAGAGGTTGGCGTTGTAGCCATTCTTTGCGAGATCAGGCGTCGCCGCGACATAGGCGACCTTCTTCCCGTCGGGGCTGATTTGCACCTGCGAGAGGAAATTATACATAAGAAAATCATCAAGTTGAAGCTGTTCCACGCTATTTCCTGCCTTTCAGGGCACAGCGGTAGGCGCTGCGTCCGCAACAAAATGGGAAACTGGTGAGCTTTCTTTAGAGTGTGTTTCTAAAATGAGACCGGTGCAGTTTCGAGCAGATTTTCTTGCAATTCAAGGATGAAAACCGAAGGTTTACTGGCGGTAAATCGAGGTTTGAAGACGCAGAAGTGCAAGAAAAGATGCCGAAAATGCTGCCGGGTGAATTTAGAAACACACTCTAATTCACTCGAAGGCACGCAGGTTGTCCCACGGAATCAGCAGCCAAGCGCCTGATTCATGGAGCCGTCGCAGTCAGCGCATCCAACAGCAAGGGATGTGATGCTGCCTGGCATATATCAATATCCGAAGCCATGACTTTTGAACGGTTCATGGTCATCCTTCGGAACCCCGTCACTCGAACTTCTCGCGCCGGATTTCCGCGCCCAGCGAGCACAGCTTGTCTTCCAGATGCTCATAGCCGCGGTCGATGTACTCCGGCTCGTAGATTTCCGTCACGCCGCGCGCCATCAGGCCCGCAATCACCAGCGCCGCGCCCGCGCGCAGGTCGGTGGCCGTTACCGGTGCGCCGTACAGCTCCGGCACGCCCTCGATAATCGCCGTCGCATTGTCCACGAATTGAACGTGTGCGCCCATATGCCCAATTTCGGTCAGATGCTTCAGCCGCGATTCAAAGATGGTTTCGCGGACGATGGACTGTCCCATCGCTGTCGTCAGCAGCGTACTCATCGGCTGCTGCAGGTCAGTCGGGAAGCCCGGATACACCTGCGTCTTGATGTTCACACCGCGGTAGCCGCACAGCGTTCCGCGCACACGCAGGGTATCGTCGGATTCCGTCACGCGCGCACCCATTTCCAGCAGCTTCGCCGACAGCGCTTCCATATGCGTCGGAATGCAGCCTGTCAGTTCCACATCGCCGTGCGTCGCCGCCGCCGCAATCATCAGCGTGCCCGTCTCAATCTGGTCGGGGATGACGGTGTAGTTTGCGCCGTGGAGATAATCGCGCCCGAAGATGCGGATAACATCCGTGCCCGCGCCCTTGACGCGCGCGCCCATCGAGTTCAGGAAGTTCGCCAAATCCACGACATGCGGCTCCTTGGCGGCATTGTAGATAATGGTCGTGCCGTGTGCCTTGGCAGCGGCGAGCATCATGTTAATCGTCGCGCCGACAGATACGCAGTCAAAAACAACGTCCGTGCCCGTCAGCACGTCCGCTTTCGCCTTGATGCGCCCGCCCATCTGTTCTACATTTGCGCCCAGCATCCGGAAACCCTTGAGGTGCTGGTCAATCGGGCGCGACCCGATTTCGCATCCGCCGGGCTGGTATACCTCCGCCTGACCACGCCGCCCCAGCAGCGCACCCAGCAGGTAGTAGCTTGCGCGCAGGCGCTGCGAATCGCGGTAGGAGACCTGCCAGCCTTCCGCCGGGCGCGGGTCAACGGTCATGAAGCGATTCGGCTCGTAATTCACCTTCGCGCCAAGGCTGCAAAGAATATCCACCAGCGCATGAACATCCGAAATATCCGGCAGATTCTCAATGGTGCAGGGCTCGTCGCACAGCAGCGTTGCGGGAATGACAGCCACCGCCGTGTTTTTACCGCCGCTGATGTGTACCGTTCCCTGAAGCGCGTGACCGCCCGTGATGAGCATTCGTTCTTTCATGAACATGGTATCCGGCATAGTGCCGGCTCACCTCCTGCTGCAATGTTTCAAAACGGAGCAGCCTGCGCGCCCCGGTATATTCGCAAAGTGTCTGAACGCGGAATGTCCGCTAATGAACATTCCGTGGACATTTTAGGTAACACCGCACAAATGGGGTGGTCGGCTGGGGAATGGATTTTTCGTCAGATGCAAATGCAAATTTCGAAGGTTTACTGGAGGTAAATCGAGGAATTTGCATGCCGCAGATGGCGGAAAAGACATCGCCAGACGCGCCGCCGAATTGTGCGGTGGTGCCTTTATTATAGCATAGGAAGCGCATTTGTGCAACCTTCGCATTTTGAAAAAGTCCGGCAGCGCTTTTCCCCTTGACTTCACCGGCGTTTCGCGTTACAATTTCAGTGTAACGCAGGAGGTGTTTCCCTACATGGAACAAAGCATGGATTTGCCGCAGGGCTATCAGATACGACCGCTGACGACCGACGACCTTGACCAGTACAACGCCCTGCTTCGTTATGCCTTTCAGGTGACGGAGCAGGAACTGTTCGACACCGGTTGGAAGGACGAGGAAATCAAGCAGTCCAAGTGCCCCGTGCTCAAGCGCGCGGACGTGCTGGGCTGTTTTGACCGCGAAACCCTCATTTCGCAGATTGCCGTCTACCCCTTGAAAGCGAATATCTACGACTCGGTGTACCCCATCGGGTTCGTCACCAGCGTCTGCACCTACCCGGAATACACCGGGCACGGCATCATGAAGCGCCTGATGTACCAAGCGCTGGTACACATGCGGGAGCGCAAACAGCCCTTCGGGATGCTGTTCCCTTACTCCATCCCGCTCTACCGCCGCTTCGGTTGGGAAATCATCTCCAACAAAATCTCCTTCACCGTCAAGGACAGGCAAATCCCGTCCAAGGCAAAAGCGCCCGGCTATGTCCGCCGCGTCAACTGGGAGAACAAGGATTTTATGAACCTCCACACGCGCTTTGCCAGCAGCACCCACGGGTGCCTGTTCCGCAACTCGCTGGCGTGGGAGGAATACTGGCGCTGGGACGAGGATGACACCGTCGTCGCCGTCTACTACGACCAGCACGCTACCCCGATGGGCTACATGGTTTATCTCATCAAGGATGATATCATGCACATCAAGGAAATGATTTACATCAACCGTGAGGCGCATGAAGGCTTGTGGGAATACATCCGTGCGCATGATTCGATGATTGACGAGGTGCGCGGCAACTCCTACTTCAACGAGCCGATTGCCTTTGAGATGGATGACGGCGACATCCGCGAAATGATTCGCCCGTACATCATGGGCCGCATCGTCGATGTGGAAGAGTTTCTACATCTATACCACTGTTCGCCGGAGGAAAAAGGCGTCTGCTTCGATTTGGATATTGATGATGCCTTCCTGCCGTGGAACAACCGCCCGTTCCGCGTCTGGTTCGAGGGTGGGAACTGCACGCTGACCGACCGCGACCCAGATTACGAGCTGCGCATGAGCATCGCGACGCTCTCGACCCTGCTCATCGGCTACAAGACCGCCGCGAAGTTAGCGCGCATCGGGCGCATCACAGGCTCTGACGAAGCGATTGCCCGTCTTGACCACGCGCTGCTGCATGAAGCCCCCTATATTTCCGACTACATCTGACCAACGTATCATGCGGCTGCGCTGGCAGTCGCATTTTTTATGGGGAGGCGCCAGAGGCTCTGCCTCTGGACTCCGGCAGGGCTCTGCCCTGCACCCGCGAAGGGTCTTCGACCCTCTCGACACCCTTTTCGCGATTGAGTTAGTTGCGTCTATCATACAGTTTCCGCGTGTTTATTGGGAAACCAAAAATCAGTTACAATACCCCAAAAGTCGCTTAGAGGCGACCGGCGAAGGGGTCAAGGGGGCGCCCGCAGGCGCGAAACCCCTGCGATTTCATTGCATTAGGAGGGATTTACGATGTTCATTTTCCTGCTCATCCTGTTTGTCTGCATCCTGCTGCTGCCCTCGTGCGCCCGTGCCGACGAAGCCCCCGCCGCGCATCAGCGACGCTCTTTGCAGTCCCTCCACGACGCGTTCAGCAGCGCCGCCAATTCCCAGTACGCCTATTCCATCGCGCACCGCCTCGCCACTGACCTCCATCTCCATAATAACGCCACCTACGGCGGTCGTCAGGCAGGCAGCGACGCGGAACACGCCGCGGCGGATTATCTCGCGGACGAAATGCGCCGAATCGGGCTGTCCGACGTCGAAAAGGCGGCAGCGAAGTGCGATAAGTGGCAGTTCAACGGCGCATCCTTCACCGTGAACGGCACGGAATACCCTGTTTATACCTACGCCACGGCATCCACCGTCCCCGAAGGCATCACCGCCCCGATTGTCTACGTCGGGCGCGGCACAATGTATGACTATGAGGGTGTGGATGTCAAGGGCAAAATCGTGCTGGTGGATATTGACCAGCGCGCCGACTGGTGGATTACCTACCCCATGCTGGAAGCGGAACATCAGGGCGCGGCTGCGATTCTCGCGGCGAACGTCGGCGGTTTCGGGCAGGTTGCGGACGACGCGCTGAACAGTCAGGATATCTGCGGCCCGACGAGCATCCCAACCTGCTCCATCGGCGTTCGCGCAAGCCGTGAAATCCGCGCGCAATTGCCGCACGGCACTGTGCTGGGAACACTGAAGGTGGATAACACCGTTGAAATCGGCAAGGGGACAACCTACAACGTCACCGGGCGCATCCGCGGCAAGTCCTCCGAATTCCAGATTCTCCTCGGCGGTCACTATGACACGCACTTCTGGGGCTTTCAGGATGACTGCTGTGCCGTCGGGCTGGTGCTGGCCGCCGCAAAAGCCATGCTGGATAGCGGTTTCGAGCCGGAAAATGACATCGTGTTCTGCCTGCACGGCGCAGAGGAATGGGGATCGAGCTACACGCAGTTCGACTGGACGGTCGGCGCGTGGGAAATGATTAACACCCTGCACCCGGAGTGGGTCGGCAAAACGCTGGCGTTCCTGAATTTCGAGCTGCCCGCGTATGAGTTTGCGACGTACACCACAACCTATTCCGCGCCGGAAATGTTCTCGCTCCTGCGCGACTTCACCACGCGTTATCCCTACGCACCCAAACCGCAGGGCTGCTTCCCGGATGGCGTGCTGACCGAAGGCTACCAGACCTACACCTATTCCGATGATTTTTCCTACTACGCGGCGGGCGTTCCATCCACGGTCAACGGCTTCCTGCTGCAAAAGGACATGGAGCACGTTCACCCGTTCTACATCGACTATTACCATACGCAGTACGACACGCCCGATACCTACAACGACGCGGTGATGGCGTTCAACCTGCGCTATTACGGCGCACTGGCGATTTACATCGACCAGATGCCCGCCTTGCAGCTGGATTTCACCGCGCAATATACACGCCTGAAAGATGCGCTGGGTGCGGACATTTTTGCGCAGTCCGGCGCGGATGCTGCTTTGTACCGCGGCGTTGTCGAATCCCTTCTGCCGCCCGCACAGGCATTGAAAGCGCGCATCGACACCCTGAACGCGCGCTATCTTGCCGCGGATGAAGCCGGTGATATTGCCGAAATGACTCGCCTGCGTCAGGCGGGCCGCCCGCTGATTCGCAAGGTGCTGAACGCCTTCCGTTACTGCCAGAAGTACCTCTTAGGCTTGATGTACGAGCGCCCGATTGTGCCGCATCAGGCCCCGCAGGAGACCATTGCCCTGTGCCAGCACATCATTGACTGCTTGGTACGCCACGACCCGGCAACGGCTGTTGACCAATATGTTGCGACGGTTAATAACTGCCTGGAAAGCTACTCCATTTATTTCTCGCCCGCGGTGATTGATACGCTGAATGATATGAACTGGGGCGCGGGAAATCAGGATAATTTGTACTTTGGGACGAATATCAACTTTGATAAGGCGGAAGTTGAAGAAGCATCAAGGAGCGTATATCAGCGGCGCGCGGAGATTGGCGGGGATTTTGCGAAGGAAATTCGGGTGTATCGGGATGCAATTGACATGGAGAAGAAGAAACTGCGCGCGGATGTGCACAAGGAAACCGAGGCAATCGGCTGGTTAAAGGACTTGCTGGGGTAAAAGGCGCCCAAGGGCTTTCCGATTTCTTTAAGCACTCCTATGTTCCTGCTCTTTTTATGCAGTCTGGCATTTATGGAAGTAGAAAAACAGCAAGCCGAGCCTTTTCGCTCAGCTTGCTGTTTTATATTGTTCTCACAAGAAAAAAAGCCGCCGATAAATTCGAGTGTTAGCCTTCCGAACTCCCTCCTGCATGGAAGTCTCCATGAGCAGTATACACCTTCAGGCGGTTTTTTCTGCGCAGTGCAAAATCACTTCTTTTCCGGTACGCGCTCAAACGCCATTCGCGCCCCATTCCGGCACTGAATCACGCCGCAGTACCGAAACCCGAACCGCTCAATCTGCCGCTGCATCGGAAGATTCTGCGCATGGGTGTCAATTCGCAAGTGCGGCTGCATCGCCATCGCAAACGCCATCACCTCGGCAAACACGCCCCGATGTGTCCCGTCCGACGCAACGCGATGAATCGTCGCATACGGGCGGTCAGACAGCCACGCACCGTCAATCTCCGCATACGTCGGGTCATCCCCGGTCAGGAACGCGAACGCGCCATAAATCCCCGTATCATCCGCCAGCACATGCAGTCCGCCGCGCGCCATATCGCCGCGAAGCACTTCGTCCGTCGGATATCCCGGCTCCCACTGGTTCGGATTGCCCTGCGCTGCCATATACGCGCGCGCGGCATCAAACACGCGCCGCATTTCCGGCAGATCCGCCTCCGTCGCCCGTCGAATCATGGGTTGACCTCCTGCAAGATGGTTTCGGAGATGATTATAGCGCATTGAAGGGGGCGTGTCAAATGTGAGAAATTTGGATTTTTTTCGGATTACTATCGCAAAGCTTTCGAAAATCATGCATTTTTGCGGTTTGTAATCGCAAACGGCTTAAGCAGAAGTATCTGCCCTATTCTATTATCACACAGAACGACGCTCTCACATGTTCACAAAAAGTTTTCAAAAAAACCTCTTGACAAACGGGAGAAAATGAATACAATAGAGTCTGACGAAAGTCAAAGAAAGTCAAACCCTCGGAAGGAGGTTTGGTTATGAACACGAACCAGTTCACCCAGAAAACGATGGAAGCTCTCCAGCGCGCCCAACAAATCGCGGTGGAATATCAGCACATGCAGGTGGATGAGGAGCATATGCTGCTCTCCCTGACGGAAGATGCGAAGGCGCTCATCCCGCAGCTGCTGACCCGGTGCGGCATCAGCGTGGATGCTTTCCGTGCGGCGCTGAATGATGCGCTGTCCCGGATTCCGCGTGTGTCTGGCCCCGGCCGCGAGGCAGACAAGGTTTATATTTCCCCGGACTTCGAGAAAGCCCTGCTGGAGGCGGAAAACCGCGCCAAGCAGATGAAGGACGAGTACCTCTCCGTTGAGCATGTTTTCCTCGGTATCGCGTCGAAGCCGAACGCCCACGTCAAAGAAATCCTGACCCGCATGGGCTACGACGAGAAGAAGTTCCTGAAGGAGCTTTCCGCCGTCCGCGGCGCAACCCGCGTGACCACCGACAACCCGGAGGAAACGTACGATGCGCTGAAGAAGTACGGCTCTGACCTTGTGGAGATGGCGCGGCAGCATAAGCTCGACCCGGTTATCGGCCGTGACAGCGAAATCCGCAACGTCATCCGTATTTTGAGCCGGAAGACGAAGAACAACCCGGTGCTGATTGGTGAGCCGGGCGTCGGCAAAACCGCTATCGCCGAAGGGCTGGCGCAGCGAATCGTGCGCGGCGACGTGCCGGATTCGCTGAAGGACAAGACGATTTTCTCGCTGGATATGGGCAGCCTGATTGCCGGCGCGAAGTTCCGTGGCGAGTTCGAGGAGCGCTTGAAGGCGGTGCTTGCGGAAATCAAGCGCAGCGAAGGGCGCATCCTGCTGTTCATTGATGAGCTGCACACGATTGTCGGCGCAGGCAAAGCGGACGGCGCAATGGACGCCGGCAACCTCTTGAAGCCGATGCTGGCGCGCGGCGAGCTGCACTGCATCGGTGCGACGACGCTGAATGAATACCGCCAGTATATCGAGAAGGACGCCGCTTTGGAGCGCCGTTTCCAGCCGGTCATGGTGGGCGAGCCGTCCGTTGAGGACACGATTGCCATCCTGCGCGGCCTCAAGGAGCGCTACGAAGTGTTCCACGGCGTGAAAATTCAGGACAACGCCCTGATTGCTGCCGCGACCCTCTCCAACCGCTATATCACCGACCGCTTCCTGCCCGACAAGGCAATTGACCTTGTGGATGAAGCGTGCGCCATGATTCGTACCGAAATCGACTCCATGCCGACAGAGATGGACGACATCAACCGCCACATCATGCAGCTGGAAATTGAGGAAGCGGCGCTGAAGAAGGACGACGACGAGCTGACAAAGGCGCGTCTTGCCGAGGTTCAGAAGGAGCTGGCGGAGCAGCGCGACGAGTTCAACCAAATGAAGGCGAAGTGGGAAAGCGAAAAGAACGCCATCACGAAGGTGAACAAACTGCGCGAGGAAATCGAGCGCGTGAACGCCGAAATGGAGCGCGCCGAGCGTCAGTATGACCTGAACAAGGCAGCAGAACTGAAGTACGGCGAGCTGCCGAAGCTCAAGAAGGAACTGGCGGCGGAGGAAGCCATCGCCGAGAAGTCCAAGGGCGAGGACAGCCTGCTGCGCGACAAGGTGACGGAGGAGGAAATCGCCCGAATCGTCGGCCGCTGGACGGGCATCCCGGTCGCAAAGCTGATGGAGGGCGAGCGCGAGAAGCTGCTCCACCTTGAGGACACGTTGCATCAGCGCGTCATCGGGCAGGATGAAGCCGTCAAGCGCGTCAGCGAAGCCATCCTGCGCTCCCGTGCGGGCATCCAAGACCCGAACCGTCCGCTGGGCAGCTTCCTGTTCCTCGGCCCGACCGGCGTCGGCAAGACCGAGCTGGCAAAAGCCCTTGCGCAGGCGCTGTTTGACGACGAAAAGAACATGGTGCGTATCGACATGAGCGAATACATGGAGAAATTCAGCGTATCGCGTCTGATTGGCGCACCTCCCGGATATGTCGGCTATGACGAGGGCGGTCAGCTGACCGAAGCCGTCCGCCGCCATCCGTACTCCGTCGTGCTGTTCGACGAAGTGGAGAAGGCGCACCCGGATGTGTTCAATGTCCTGCTGCAAGTGCTCGACGACGGCCGAATCACCGACAGTCAGGGGCGCACGGTGGACTTCAAGAACACCATCCTCATTATGACCAGCAACCTCGGCAGCGAGTACATCCTGAACGGCATCGCGAACGACGACATTACGCCCGAAGCACGCGCGCAGGTCGATGCGCTGCTGAAGACGCACTTCCGTCCGGAGTTCCTGAACCGTATTGACGAGATTGTGTACTACAAGCCGCTGACGAAGGAGCAAATCAGCAAGATTGTGCTGCTGATGCTGGACAGCCTGAACAAGCGTCTGGCGGATCGTCAGCTGAAGGTGGAGCTGACCGACGCGGCGATGAATGCCGTGATTGATCAGGGCTTTGATCCGGTCTACGGTGCGCGTCCGCTGAAGCGGTTCATTCAGTCGAAGATTGAGACGCTGGTGGCAAAGCATATTATTGCCGCGGATGTGAAGCCGGGCGATACGCTGACCATCGACGTGAACGAGAATGGCGAACTTTATATGCGCTGGTGATGGTATAAAATGAACCGCGCGGTCTGTAGCAAAACGCAGACCGCGCGGTTTTTCGGTTAGGGATGGATAGAAATCAGAGCAACACGCGGAAGAAGTAAGGAAAAGCAACCAATTCAATCGCGCAGAGGGGTCAAGGGGGGATTCCCCCTTGCAGGGTCAAGGGACAGCGTCCCTTGTAGGGTTTGGGGCAACGCCCCAACAGTTCCACGGGCGACCAGTATGCTAAACGCGCTCAACCAAGGCGCAGGCAGCGAAGCGTCCCTGCCAGTAACTTTGCGCTCCCGCAGGAGCGCTCTCAAGCTGCACATTCGACCACTCACATATTGTCGCGCCAGATGGGCGCGACCGACCAGTATGGGAAACGATTTGTTTTCCCGATGCTGGTCTTTTTTGTTGCAAGAGGTTTCGCCTCTGCGGAGGCGAGTCGGGGGCTTTGCGGTCGCCCCCGACACCCCTTCGCACTGCACTTCCATGTTTCTTGATTTTTCTCGTTGCAGGGGGAATCGCGCCTGCGGGCGCGACAAGGGGGCTTTCCGATCGCCCCCTTGACCCCTTCGGTTCGCACTACCGTAGTTGGTTTTTATCGTTGCAAGGAGAATTGCACATCCTCAACATCGCAGCAAAAACCATTATAGAGATAGCAAGAGGCTTTTCCCCTCACTTCTCCATCTCCATCACCCTCCGCTTAAACACCGCCCGCCCATGGTTCTTCTTGTCCGTGCGGAAGAGGCTCAGCGTCTTTTCCAGCACCGCAATGTCAATCGGCTTGGAGAGGTGCATATCCATGCCCGCTTCCAAGCTCTGCTGAATGTCGTCCGCAAAGGTGTTCGCGGTCATGGCGATAATCGGAATCGTCCTGCCGACGGGGTTGTCGCTGGCGCGGAGGGCGCGCGTCGCTTCGTAGCCGTTCATCACGGGCATCTGGACGTCCATCAGGATAACGTCGTAGTCGCTGGGGCGGACGTGGTCGAACGCCTCCACCAACTGCTTGCCGTCGCTGTAAATCGTGCAGGTCGCGCCCTGCATGTGCAGCAGTTCTTCCAGAATTTCCGCATTCAGCGGATTGTCCTCCGCGCAGAGCAGCCGCATCCCGTTCAGCACTGATGTGCCGTCCACGTTCCCGATATTGCCGAATTCCGTACGCAGTTTCGCCATCTCGTTCTCCAGATTGGAGAGGAAGAACGGCAACGGCACAAAGCCGTCCAGCCCACAGGCGCTGATGATATCCAGCACTTCCTCGCGCTGCCCCGCCTGCATACAGAATACGAAAATCGGCTTCCCGGCGGCCTCGCGCATCTGGCGAACCAGAGGGCGCAGCATCTCCGGCACGCGGTACTGGCAGGACAAAAGCACTACGTCCACATCCTCCTGCCGCAGGATGCTCACCGCGTCTTCAGGGCGCTCGACCGCCTCCGCCGTCACGGGTGTGTGTTCCAGCGCATCCTGCACGTCCGCCACACGCCCCGGCGCATAGCCGACCAGCAGCAGACGGCAGTCCTTCACCGTGTGCGCGCGGTCATCCGCTTGTGCGTCCACCTTGAACTCCAGCAGCACTTCGAAGCGGCTGCCTTCGCCCGGCGCACTCTCGACGTTAATCACGCCGCCCATCATGTCCACAATGCTTTTGGTGATTGCCATGCCCAGCCCCGTGCCCTGCACCTTGTTCGTCACGGAATCCTCCGCACGGGTGAACACGTCAAACAGGTGCTTCTGGAACTCCTCCGTCATGCCGATGCCGTTGTCCTTGACCACAAAGGCATATTTCACATACGAATGCCCGCTGCGGGACACCTCGCGCACGTCAAGGCTGATTTCGCCGCCCTGCTGGGTGTACTTGACCGCGTTGGACAGGATGTTCAGCAGCACCTGCCGCAGACGGGTCGCATCGCCGATGAAATTCTCGTGGTGAATCTGGCTCGCGCGGACGATGAAGTGCTGCCCGCGCTGGCGCGTCTGCGGGCGAATGATGGCTTCAATCTGCTCAATCTGCTCAGCAAGATTGACTTCATCCATGCGCAGCGTCACCGCGCCGCTCTCGATTTTGGACATGTCCAGCACGTCATTGATCAGCCCTAACAGATGCTCGCTGGATGTATGCAGCTTGTCGATATACGCCTGCAGCTTCTCCGGATTGTTCAGGTCGTGCTGCATCAGGTTCGTCAAGCCGATGATAGCGTTCATGGGTGTGCGGATGTCATGGCTCATATTCGTCAGGAACGCCGTCTTGGATACGTTGGCGGATTCCGCCAGTTTCAGCGCATCCACCGCTGCCTGACGCGCCCGATCCAGCTCCGCGTTCGCCTGTGCAAGTGCCTGCGCGTTCTCCGTCTCCACGGCGTAGCGCTCCCGGTTCTGCATCGCCGTCAACAGAAAGTACATTGCCCCCACCGTCAGCAGCATCAAGACGAAGAACGCAATGTTGACTATCAGCGTAATCGAATCCACCATTGCGCGCGCACCGGCAGCAACCTCCACCCCCGGCACAAGAAACAGCATCGTCCAGTCGCATCCGGTTAGGCGCTTCATGCACAAGAAATACTGTGTTTTGTCCACCAGCACATCGGTGCAGGTGAAATGATTGTCGGATGCTTCAAGTTCCGTCAGACAGTTATCAAAATTGCCCGCGTGCGGGTAACGGAGCGTCCGCAGCGCCGGATAAATGTTCCGTCCCAGAAAGTTGATGTTCTCATCCGCCGCGTCGGAATACATCTTCACGCCGTCGCTGATGACGACATAAGTGCTGTTCTGCGTGTGAAATGCACTGCTGCGGAAGAACGGCGTCAGGCTGCTCATGCCCTTGAGCAGCACCAGATGCGTGATGCGGATGCTCTTTTCCCCCATCGCAACCGTCAGCGGCTGCATGATGGGCAGGGAAAAGACCATTTGATTTTCATCGCCGCCCTTGCCGCGAATAAGGAAACACTGTCGCCCCGTCATGCCAAGCGTATCGGCAAATTCGCAGGGCATCCGCTCTCCCGCCGCGTTAATCAGGTTTCCGCTTTCGTCAATCGCAAGGAATCGCAGGGCGCTGTCCTGCGACATCAGCTGATTCTGTGTCGCCTGAAGCAGCTGCACGAGTGCCTCCTGTGTCGTCGGGGCGTAGAAAGCTACGGACCTATCCATTACAGTCAGGAAATCCCACTGCTGTTCCAGCGTGATGGAGAGCTTCTCGTACATTTGCGACGTAATTTCCGTCAGCTGATTTTGGCTTTCGCGGTAGAGTTCTTCGCGCGTATAGCGGGTGAAAAAGCGCATCCCAAGGAAAATGAGCGCAAATAAAACAACGCCGACCAGCACCAGCATCGGCAGTTTGCTGTGGGTCAGGCGCTGGCGAATCGACGCTTTCGCAGCCTTCATGCGCTCATCCCCCTGCGTCATGTGTTTTCCGCGCCTCCAAACGGGCACTGCCGCTTTTTCCCGCAGCGCCCGTGCAGACAGATGGACAATATCATCTTTATTATACCATTGAGGACATTCCATGTCAAGGCACAAAGAAGCGGCGATGTTCATTTTCCACCGCCGCCGAGGGATTATTCCGTCCAGCTGTACACCCATTCGCCCTGCTGGTTGATGTAGCCGTATTGGGTCGTGCCGTCGTCCTGCACCATTCCCACATACGCTAATTCGCCGTAAAATTGCGTCACAAAGCTGAATTGCAGCGGAATCGCCAGTTCGCCGCTTTCGTCGAGATACCCTGCCAGCCTCGTGCCGTCTATATCGTACACTGCCTGCAAGCCCGACGGGAAATACACGTCCGGCTGGTCGTATTCCGGGAATGTCCACTTCGCTTCGCTGATGATTTTGCCCTGCATGTTCACCCAGCCGCAGCGGCGCTGTCTGCCCTTCTCCACGACGTACATGCACAAGCCGTTTTCTTCCGGCGTCCACAGCCGCACGATATTTTCGCCTTGCAGGGTGAACAACTCCTCGCCCGCCACGCTGTACATCGTGAAGCTGTGTTCGCCCGTCGGCAGCACATAGCATCCATGCCGGATCTGGACATGCAGCGAATCCGTCGTGCGCATCACGACGTTCCCCGTTTGGTCGATGACGCCGCAAGTGCCGTCGGTCAATTCAACCGCCGCATAGCCATCCTCAAACTCGAAGGCATACGCAAACTGCGGTTCAATCACCACTTCGCCGCTTGTATTACAATAGCCGTATAAGCCGTTCTCGTCCACCACCTCAAACAGCCCGCCGCTAATCACGGTATCGCAGTTCGCCGCATTGATGCCCTCCGGCAGGGGATATTCCTTCCCCGTTTCGTCCAGCAGCAGCGTCTGCACAATGTTGTAATCATCGTCCCAGAATGTGACAACGGCATACCCGTCATAAAAATTGGAACCCATGTTGTCCGAATCATACTTTGCCGGAATCACCATTTCGCCCGTATCGCGGCTGACATAGCCCCACTTGCCGGTTTCGTCTGCCACGGCAATCAAGCGGCTGTTCGACTCCCTATGATTCACGCCCCGCCACTTCAAGCCGCTGTAAACACCGCTCTGCACATCAAAGAAGCCTTCCAGCCATTCCGTGCCGAGACTGTTTTTCCCCGTCGCCTTCTTGTATAGCAGCCAAATGCCCGTTTCGCGTCCGCCGTAATAGAAGCCATCATAGCCGCTGTCTGTCACTACATTCTCATCCAGTAGCAGCACAATTTCGCCATCGCGGTTCGCGAACCCCTCCCGGTCGCCCTGCTGAATCCACGCATAATTGCCCCGGAAGTCGCCCGCACTGTCGAATTTCGGCGGAATCACCCAGTTCCCCATCTCGTCGATATGCCCCCACAAGCCGTTGTCGCCCTTCGCGCTGTACCAATACCCCTCCGCTGACGCGCAGCCTAACAGCATCAGCAGGCACAGTATCCCGCACAACAGTTTCTTCATGCGTTTTCCCTCCTATGGTGATTTCTGCCTTCATGATACCAGCAAAGAGGCTATTCCGCAAGCGTTCCGACGCATTTGTTACAATTGAAAAAGGCAGGGAGAACGAATCCCCCTGCCCATATTGATTGGTTACTCCGCCAGCAGCGGCGCGACAAGCCCTTCCAGCACCGTCAGCGTCACCGACCCGACCTTGTTGTACACAATTTTCCCGTCCGCATCGACAATGACCGTCATCGGCAGCTGCGTCGAGCCGCCCAGCGATTTAATCACCGCGCCCGTCTTGTCCAGCGCGAACGGCATGTCGAGGTTCTCCTTCGCGAGGAACTTGTCCACATCGTCCGTCACGAGGTTCGAGTGAATCGCCACCAGCGAGATTTCGTTGCCGTACTCCGCGTACAGCTCCGCGAAATACGGCAATTCCGCCACGCACGGCGTACACCATGTCGCCCAGAAGTTGATGACCGTCACTTTCCCCTTCTGCGCCGACAGCGTGAATTCGCCGCCTTCTTCCCCGTACAGCGGAACCGTGAAATCAGGGCATTTCATGCCGACTTCGTAGCCAACCGGCGTGTCGTCGTCCGGCGCTTCCGTGGCTTCGGGCGCAAGCGTTTCCGTCGCGGCGGGCTGACTTACCGGTTCTTCCACCGTGTCCGCCTTGTTTACCTGCCACATCACCACGCCCAGCACTACCAGCGCTGCCGTCCACGCCGCCATCACGCGGATGCGGCGGTTCGTGCGCTTTTTGTTGTCTTCCGGCTTCATCGGCTGCACTTCGTTCGCTTTCAGCGTAATTTTGCCCATCCTCATGCTGATGGCTTTCGTCGGGCAAACGTCCACGCACGATGCGCAGTGGATGCACTCATGGTCGCCCACATGCCGAATATCCATCTTGCAGTGCGCCACGCAGCGCCCGCAGTTCGTGCATTTGCTTTTCTCGACCTTCACGCCGAGAATCGACACGCGCGCGAACAGCCCGTAAATCGCCCCCAGCGGGCAGAGGAAGCGGCAGAACGCGCGGTAGAAGAACACGCACGCCAGCAGAATCGCCACCATGATGACGAATTTGCGCGTAAAGAGGATGTTGAGGATGGAGAACTTGCCCGCATTGACCGGGTTTGCCAGCAAGCCCATTGCGCCCTCGAACGTCCCCGCCGGGCAGATGTACTTGCAGAAGCCCGGCACGGGGTACTGCTGCAAGCTGTACGCCAGCGGGATGATGACCACGAACACCGCCAGCAGGACGTATTTGAGATACGACAGCGCATGGGTGAAGCGGCTCTTCTTCACCTTCGGCGTCGGAATTTTGTAGAACAATTCCTGAATCAGCCCCAGCGGGCAGAGCCAGCCGCAGATGGTGCGCCCCAAAATCAGCCCGTAGAGCATCAGAATGCCCAGAACGTAGTACGGCGCGCGCTTATCCGAGGACGCCAGCGCGTTTTGCAGCGCCCCCAGCGGACATGCGCCAATCGCGCCCGGACAGGAGTAGCAGTTGAACCCCGGCACGCAAAAGTTCTTGATGCCGCCGGTGTAAATGTCGCCCTTGATGAATCCCTTCACATAGGCGTTGTAGAGCAGGGCGGCGTAGACCTGTATGAGCCGCCGGGTGGTGGGCTTATGGGCGCTCCACCATGCCGCAAATTTCTTAGCCAAGGCCGATACACTCCGTACAAATATTGATTGCCTTCACCAGCACATCGAACATGCCGCCGTTCATCACACCCAGCACAATCAGCGCCACCGCCGCCGCCGCGATGATCACGCGGATGACGTTCCTGCCTGTCGTCTTTTCCGGAGCGGCTGCATCCGGCTTGCGCTTCGGGGCGCTCCTGCGCAGTTCCAGTTCCTTCATCAACAGGCGGAAATTCCACTGCTCAGCCGCCATCAGGAGGATGAACGCCAGCCCAATCCACGGGAACGTGTCAATCGCCATCTGGCGCACGACGACTTCCAAATCACGCGAGGCAAAATTCGACCAGTCCAGCAGGAATCGCCCCGCCATGCCCCCGCAAATCAGGCACAGAATCGCTGCGCCGCACCATACGCCGATGCGCTGTTTCTTCACTTTGCGGATTTCGTCCGTCTCCTCCGTCCGCGCGCGCAGCATCAGCAGCTGATTCTCCACCGGCGCGCGAAGCGATTCCTTCTGCTCCGGCTTGCCCGCGATGATGTTTACCGCCAGCAGCGCCAGAAAGACCCACACGCTCCATGCAATTGAGGCGAAGTGCGCCGTGACAATTTCCCGGCTGTAAATATCGTGAATCCGCAGCCCGTTTTCGCCCATGTTTTCCGGCGCGATGCCTTCATGATAGATGGTCACGCACTGCCAAATCAACAGCGCCGCCATCAGCACCGTTGCCACTCCCAGCAGCCACCGAAGCACGGTGCGCACCGAGCGTTTGCTCTCTGCCTTCATTCCGCGTTCCTCCCACTTTGCCGGGCGCGCAGTACGCCCGGAACGCTACTGTCTCCATTATAGTGCAATGAATGGGATGCGTCAAACAATTCATCAGATTTTCGCTGTTTCTTTTCCGTTTTTCCGATTGGAAGCTGGCGGCATTGTGAAAAAATCATCAATTTTTGTCCATTTCGCGCCGTCCGCTCTTGCTTTTCCGCATCATCTGTGATACCATAAACGCACAGGCTGCTTGTTCAGCCCTTCACCATGAAGGAGGAAATATAATGGGTTTTCTGGCAGGAAAGACAGCGATTATTACCGGCGCGGGCTATGCGAAGCTCAGCAACGGCCGCTGCGGTTCGATTGGCTACGGCATTGCGACTGCTTACGCCAAGGAAGGCGCGAATCTGGTCATCACGGGCCGCAACGTGAAGAAGCTGACCGACGCGAAGGAAGAACTGGAACGCCTCTATGGCGTGAAGGTGGTGTGCGTGCAGGCGGACGTGAATGACAGCGCGGACAACGAGGCTGTTGTGAACAATGTCGTCAAACAGGCGATTGACACCTTCGGCCGCATCGACGTGCTGATTAACAACGCGCAGGCTTCCGCATCCGGCGTTCCGCTGGCTGACCATACCACCGAGCAGTTCAATCTCGCGCTGTATTCCGGTCTGTACGCCACATTCTATTATATGAAGGCGTGCTACCCCTATCTGAAGGAAACAAAGGGCGCGGTCATCAACTTCGCCTCCGGCGCGGGCCTGTTCGGTAACTACGGGCAGTGCGCGTATGCCGCGGCAAAAGAAGGCATTCGCGGCCTGACCCGCGTTGCCGCCACCGAATGGGGCAAGGACGGCATCAACGTCAACGTCGTCTGCCCGCTGGCATGGACGACGCAGCTGGAGAACTTCCAGAAGGCATATCCCGAGGCGTTCAAGGCGAATGTCAAGATGCCCCCGATGGGTCACTACGGCGATTCCGAGGTAGAAATTGGCCATGTGTGCGTCCAGCTGGCTTCCCCGGACTTTAAGTTCATGTCCGGCGAAACCATCACCCTCGAAGGCGGCATGGGTCAGCGCCCTTAACCGCTCGCATCTTTGCTCCCTTCTGCGCACCGCGGAAGGGAGTTTTTTGTCCCCAGTGGAGGTCTTTTCGCATGAACACCGACCGAATCGCGTATTTCCTCGCCGTCGTCCGCGAAGGCAGCTTCTCCGCCGCTGCGAAGAACATGTACGTCTCCCAGACCGCCATCAGCCAGCAGATTGCGTCGTTGGAAAAAGAAATGGGCTGTGCACTGTTCCACCGTCTGTCTACCGGCGCGGTGCTGACCGACCAAGGCGAGCAGTTTCTCCCCTACGCCGAGCGCCTGATGGGGATTCAGCTCGAATTGCAGGACGCTTTCGCCGATGCGCACCGTGTGAGCGCCATCCACATCGGCTACAACGGGCCGCTGGAAAAAGAACTGATTGTCGATGCGTACCTTTCCCTGCATCCGCACCTGCCCAATTTGGTGATTCACCCGCTGTACCTCTCGCTGACGGCCATGTCCGACGCCCTCTATCGCGGGCAATGCGACATGGTGCTGACGCTTCCCGGCGAAATCGACCAGCGGAACACCTATCAGGAGATACTCTACGATGTGCCGATGATTGCCGCCGTTTCCGAAGCGTCGCCATTAGCGGAAAAGTCGGTTGTGTCGCTTTCTGATTTACGCGCGCATCCGCTGATTCTGCTTGCCCCCGACCAATCGCGCAGCGGGCGCGGCGCGATTCACGACTGGGCGCAGAATCTGGGATTTTCGCATCCATCGATTATTTATGCGGATTCGGCAGATATGCAAATTTTGATGGTTTCGCTGAATCTGGGGATTTCCTTCTTTCCAGCGAGAAAGCCATCCTATTTCAAGGGCGTGAAGCTGATTCCGCTGACGGAGGATATTGGGCATCATCGGTCGGTGCTGGTGTGCAGACGGCTGACACCGGCGATTCGGATGATTCGGGACTGCATGATAGAGGAAATGAAAAAGGGCTAAACACGCGGAAAGAGTATGGCGAAGCGCTCAACTCAATCGCGCGGAGTCCAGCGGAGACGACCAAAGTGTTTTCTAATCGTCCCCTTGACCCCTTGGGTCGCCACTATCAAAATTGACTTGTTCCGCAGTACAACGAATCACACCCATCCCCGCACTCAAAAAAGCACCAGCCCTTCGCAGCATTTGCCGCTTCGGTCTGGTGCCATTTTTATCAACCGATTACTGCTGGTTCGCCGCGTTTTCGCCCGCAATGCGACCCATCGACAGCGCGTTCAGGAAAGACGAACCGGACATGTAGACCAGATCGTACAGCGCGCCGTTGGAGGCTTCGCCCGCAGCGTACAGCCCACCGATGGCTGTGCCATCCGCACGAAGCACCTGCGCGGAGGTGTCCGTCACAACGCCGCCAATCGTGCCTGTGTACTGAGGCGCAATCTGCACCGCGTAGAACGGGCCAACCGTCGCGAAATTCATGAAATCCACGCGCGCGCCGAACGCCGCATCCACGCCGGTTTCCTTCGCCGCATTGTAGACCGCGATGCAGTCAAGGAACGCCTGCTTGTCAAAGCCCAGCTTGTCCGCCAGCTCTTCAAGCGTGTCCGCAGAGGTCACTGCCGGGTCATCAACGTTGTTCGCCAAAATCGCCGCATAGTCCTCGCGGTCAGAGCCGTAGATGCAATAGTACGGCGCGGCATGACGGTAAATCAGGCTCGGATAATTCAGGGAATGGCAGTATTCATTGACGAAGCGGACACCCGTGTTGTCCACAATCGGCGCCTGACTCCACGGGCCGCCCAGAGAGGTCAGCTCCGCGTTCGTGCCGTCGCCCACGACATAGGACATGCCCAAGCGCGCACCCTTCTCGTAAACCGCCGCGCCGATGGCCTCCGCCATCAGGATTCCCTCGCCAGTCTGACCTGCGGAGCCATAGAAGTACGCCACCTGCGCCGCGTCAACGGGCGTGAAGCGTTCCATCATTTCTTGATTGTTGCCGAAGCCGCCAGTCGCCAATACCGTGCCCTTGGCGTAGATGTTGAAGGTCTGACCGTCCTTTTCGACCGTCGCGCCGATGCAGTTGCCATTTTCGTCGGTCAGCAGCGCCGTTGCCTTCGTCTCCATCCAGTATTCCACGCCCAGCTCCTGATTCTTCGCATAGAGCAGGTCGGTGGGCTTGCCGTTGGAGGCATAGTGGAAGCGATCCACGCCCTCAATCAGGTCGAAGCTCATCGGACGGCCGAACTCGAAGCCGTTCTCCTCCAGCCAGTCAATCAGGCCCGCCGCCTGACCCACCACGAAGCGGATGCGGTCTTCATCCATGCCGCTGTCTTCGCGGAAATATTCGTTGTGGTTGTATTCCACCCACAGATCGACGTAGGCTTCGCAGGTATCCTCGATGCCGTACTTTTTCTGCTCGGAGGATTCCGGCGCCGCAATGCCGCCACCCGCCATCGCAGACGTGCCGCCGATGGTCGCCAGCTTTTCAATCGCAATGACCTTCGCGCCGGCTTCCGCAGCCGCCATCGCCGCCGCTCCGCCAGCCGCGCCCGTACCAATGACCAGCACATCGCAGGTCAGGTCGGTATAGGTTTCCTTCTCCGCCGCCTCGACCTTCGCCAAGTCCGCGTTCGTCAGCCCCAGCTCCGCCAGTGCAGCCGCAGCGGCCGCTTTCACCGCGTCGGATGTCACCGTCGCCGCCGTCACGCCGTCCACCTCGACGGAGTTGTTTGCCAGCATCTGCTCCGCCAGCACCTTCGCCGCCGCTCCACCGATGGAATCAGTCTGCGATGTCGCGTCGATTTCCACGTTCACCAGCTTGTCGCCGTCCACGCTCAGCGTGACCGTCACGTTTCCGCCGCCAAACCCTTCCGCCGTCGCACTCGCTGTCTTGCCCTCCGCCAGCGCCGTCGCGCAGGCCATCGTCAGCACCATACACAGGCTGAGCAGTAGCGCCGTCAGCTTCTTCATGATGAAAAACCCCTTTCCTTTTTGAATGTCCCCGTGCAGGGAAGACACTCTGGTTGCTCTTCGCAACTTTGTGAAAAATATACCATACTTCTCTCCAAAACACAAACATCAATTCAGGAAGGGGGCTATAAGGATTTCTTATACTATTTCCAGATGAAAATGCGCGGCGCAAGCAAATAGCGCAAATGAATTGGGAAATCGTATTATTTTTCTCCGCAATTTTTCCTTACCCCTGGAAAAACGCACCGCTTTACGCGTCTAATCCATTGAAATCACCATGAAAATGAAAGGAGGGCAAAGCATGGAGCAGCAATCCCCCAATGAACGCCGCTTGGAAGACTGGATGCGCACCTACGACACCGCCATCCTGCGCACATGCTTCGTCATCCTTTCCGACGCGCGTGAAGCCGAGGATGCCATGCAGGACACTTTCCTCCGCGCCTGGCGCGCCATGAACACCTTCGAGCAGCGCAACGGCGCGAGCGTCAAAACATGGCTGATGCGCATTGCCATCAATGTCTGCCGCGATTATCAGCGGAAACGGTGGTTTCGGCACATCGACATGAGGCACGCGCTGGAAGACTTGCCGCAGGGCATGATGACCGTGCTGCCAGAGGATCGGGAATTGATGCTGGACATCCTGCGCTTGCCCGACGACCTCAAAAAACCGCTGATTCTTTACTATTATCAGGACATGAACCTTCAGGAAACCGCCAATGCGCTGGGCATCAGCAAGTCGACGGTGCATACGCGGCTCAAAAAAGCGGAACAGGCGCTCAAACTTTCGCTGACAGGAGGTGACTGCCATGTCTGATAAACTCAAGCGGGTGCTGGATACGAATTTAGCCGGACTGCACGTCACCGACGCGCAGGTGAATGCCGTCCTGCGCCGCGTTTCGCAGGATGAACAGCGTCCGCGCGTGATTCGCTGGCAGGCCATCGCGGCGGTGCTGCTCGTGCTGGTATTGGGCGCGGGTGTCCTGCTGCAAACCGGGATTTTGTCGGACGATTCTCCGCAGCTCACTGCCGACGTCACCCGTCAGGGCGATTTCCTGACGGCGGCACAGGTGAAAAAGCTTCTGGCCAGCGCGGCGGATTTGCAGTTTTCAGTGGATGAAGAGGCGATTTCGGCGCTGATGACGCAGGTCGAAAAGGACGGTGGCTGTTCGCTCTCCACGCTGCTGGAAATTCTCTGCCCTGTGGGGTCGTCGCTGGGGCAGTGGGATATCCGCGCGCAGGTGGCGCTCAGCCAGACGCTTGAAAGAATCGGCTATCAGGGGATTCTGCCGGGCATGACGCGCGAACCGCTCTCCACCGAAATCACCGCGCAGGACGCCCTTGCCCGCGCAGTTGCCTACATCCGCACCAATGACGACCCGCAGGCGGATTTCACCAATCTTGATTTCTATCGTGTAGGTATCCGCTTCCTTTCCGGTGTTTATGACGGCACCTGTGAGGGAGCGTATTACTGCGCAAATTTTGATGCGCTGGATGCCTTCGGCACAACGTACGAAGTCGCGGTGAACGCGGAGGACGGCAGCATTTGCCGAATGCGGCGGGAACGCGGTGCGGGCAGCAATCACACGGCGGATGAAGTGACCCGCGGCTTCCGGCGCATTTTCGGCTACGACATGCGCACATGGACGCCCATGCAGCTGCGTGTGTACATTCTGGCGCTTTCGCGGGCGGATCGCTCGTCAATGCAGACGGTGCATGAGCTGTTCCTGAGCGTCGGGCGCGATGGCTTCCCGGATGTTCCGGTGGAAGCGCTGACCCGCGAAGAAGCCATTGACGCCGCGCTCGCCATTCAGGGCGGTTCATCGTCCGACGTGCTGGCGGCAGAGTACCTTGCGGGCGCGTCCGGCGACTTCTGGAAGATTGCCATCCGCCAGCCGAATGCCCCCAGCGGGCAGAGCATCGTCTATCTGGAGCTGAACGGGCTGACCGGTACGCTGCTGACAACGACGTACTCCGGCAATCTCTACGGTTTGCCGCAGGAGTTTTTCCCCAGTCAGCTGCTGTCCACCCTTGACCGCATGGACTTCTCCCATGGCGTACCCGCCGTGGATGCCGAAACGGCGCAATCTGCCGCCAGTGCCGCCATTGAGCGCCAATATCAGCGGAATATGGTGGAAGAAGGCTACACCTGCTTTATTGAAAGCGATTTTGAGGACACGGCAGGCGGATTCTCCTACTACACGGGCGGCGGTGTCGTGATTTTCACCAAGGATGCGCAGAACACGTCGCAGGGTGACATTTACTGGGCAGCGCTGAACTGGTACGGCGAAGTGCTGGATGTCGGCTGGAACCGCAATCCGCTGGATGCAGCGCGCTTCACGCTGCTGATGCAGGGCTATCTGCCCCCGATTTACCAGCGCGAAACCGTCCAGCAGCTGCAAGCGCTGCTGACCAGCGGCCTGACGGACGAAGCCGGTCTGCGCCAGATGGAAACAGACGGTACCCTGCCGCTGTTCAACGCCCTGCTGGCGCTGGAGGTCGTTCCTGATGCCAGCACGAAATCCACCGCCGATGATGTGACCGCTGCCGCCTTGAAATCGCTGAACGCCCATCTGTGCTATGAGAATTCCTCGTTCCTTGTTTATCGCGAGGATGGTGAGCTGATTTGGCATTTCTGGCTGTCCACCGACATGGGGTACTTCCTCTTGGACGTGCGCGACAGCGACTTGTCCGTGGTGGATTCCGTACAGATTCCGAGCTTCTGCGCCCTGCGCACCAGCATTCTGCTGCCCGTGCGCGTCTGGAACACGCTGGCGGAAGACCTTCGCGTCACCAGCTTCTACCTCGACGCGAACACGCAGCCCGGCATCGTCTACGGCATGTACGCCAATCATATTGTTCAGCGCTATGTTGATTTGTACGGCGCCAACATCCTGCGCTGGGATCAGGCGACGCTCCGTTCTTTCCAGTCCGCGATAAGCATCAGCGGCAGCTACGTCGGCGACTGGTCTGTTGCCTGCCTGTGTCAGACGATTTACCCCGACGTCCCTGACTACGCAATTTCTCAAGAAGTCGCGGCGGAATACGCTGCCCGCGCGCTGGGCGACGATGACTACTCCCTGCGCGGCGGTGTGCTGATTGACCCCGGCGAGGGCGACCCCATCTGGAAAGTGACGCTGGATTACCCCGACGGGCGCAGCTTCAACGCGGAAGTGGACTGCCGGACAGGCGCAATTCGGACGCTCCGCCAGCAGGACACGCGCGTCATGCCCTTCTACACGGACTACCTTGATTTCCCTGATGACGGGGAATACTGGTTCCGTAATTTTGTGCTGGATGAGGTTATCGAGCAAGTACGGACGCAAATGACTGGTCGATACGGCAATAACGTCTGATTGCATCAAGCGACGATTTTGCTATTTTTCTGACAAGTTTGTCTGGACAAACCGGCATTGCTCCGCGTATAATAGTGTTGCTGGCAGAAATTCTGCCAAGTTTCGCAAAAAAGAGGTTGGCTCCTATGAAAAAGTTTTTCGCACTGCTCCTGTCCATCATGCTGCTGTCCACGGCTGCGCTGGCTGAAGTCAAAATCGGTCAGGTTGAGTATGCCGCACATGGCACGTCCTGCTTCGCTGTGCTGACCGTCGCGATGGATGGCGACACCATCGTTGCCGCGCACATCGACGAGTTCCAGTTCATGGATGCCGCCACGGCGGAAGGCGTTCCGAACTCCGACGCTTCCTTCGGTCAGAACTATCCCGAAGGCAAGGTGCTGGCTTCTAAGGTTGTGAACGACGGTCTGTACAGCACCAACATGACGACCAAGGCGGGCGCAACCACGCCGCTGGGCGTGAGCTACAACGCCATCGAAGCTTTCGTGACCGGCAAGACCATCGCCGAACTGGAAGCTGCCATTGAAGGCAAGACCAAGGAAGAAATGGTGGACGCCGTCTCCAGCAGCACGCTGGTGGATACGCTGGGCTATGTGCAGGGTCTGCTGGCCGCTGCCAAGGCTGCGAACAACCAGACCGGCTACTACACCGTCTACAACAAGACCGGTGAAACCGTAAAGGAAGTCAGCATTACCATCAACGCGACCGGTGAAAAGTTTGTCATGGCGACGGACGTTCCGGCTGATGCGGTGAAGGTGATTGTCTTCTCGATGGACGGCGCGCTGGACGGCGACGGTGCGCTGACCTTCGCTTTCACGACCGAAAGCGGCTATGAAGGCTCCTTCGCGACCCTGAGCGTCGAAACGTCTCCCATCACGATGCTGTCCGCCGATGCCATGACCGGTGCGACGCAGATTTCCTTCTCTGTGCCTGCTGCGGAGTAATTCCCCCTCGATTGCATCAAAAAAGCGGGTACTGTGTGAGGACGAAATCCTCCACAGTACCCGTTTTTATTTTTCAAATAAGAGTGCCAAGGTGGCGTAGATGAATGGTTCTTCACGGAATCTTGGGGGAAGAGCAGCTTGGAGGCGCGTCTGCGGACGCGCAAAGTTACTGGCAGGGACGCTTCGCTGCCTGCGCCTTTGTTGAGCGCGTTTAAGATGCTGACCACCCGCGGAACAGTTGGGGCGTTGCCCCAAGCCCCGCAAGGGACGCTGGCCCTTGACCCTGCAAGGGGCAGACGAAAAGGGACGAAGTCCCCCCTTGACCCCCTCCGCGCGATTGGGTTGGTCGCGCTTTCATGCTCCTTCCGCGTGCAGCTTTTGATGCTACGCCTAAGCCCTTGTTTGCTCCCCCAACTTTCCGTGAAGAACCAGATGAATCTGGAAATAGGATTATTCCCCTTCCGTCAGGGTCATCTGCCCCGCGATGCTGCGGAGGGAGTTTTCCTCCAGCAGCGGCGTGATCATGACGTAAAGTGCTTCCTCGCCCTGCGCGTGCAGTCGGATGCTCTCCGCGTTTTCCATACGGATGGAACGCAGACCCGCCAGCGTCGCGCCGAGGGATGCGCTGATACGGTAATCGCCCTTTTCCAGCAGCGCAATTGCCCGCGCGGGATAGATGCTCGTCAGCGTCACTTGAATCATGTCGCTCGCCTGATACGTCAGCGTGAGGATACGTCCCATGCCATTCTCGAACGCGACATCATAGCATGTGCCGACGACGAGCGGCCACCCGGAGGTGGTTGGCGTCAGCGCGGGCGCGGGGAACATCCGCAGCAGCAGCGGCAAATCATCCGCGCTGGTGATGGTCACAACGTCCTGTCCGGCGGACAGCAGCGGCTGATCCGTGCGCGGCGTTACGGTGGAAGCCGTTTCGTCCTCCTGCGGCTGCCCGATGATAACCGCGAGGTAGAACGCCGCCATCAGCAGCAGGCACAGCAGCGCCATCAGCAGCTTTTTGGCGCTGCGCTTCCAGAAGCCCTTGGAAATGGGGAATCACCGTCCTTTTGGAGGGAAAGTTTTTCGGAGAAAATACATTGAAAAAAGCGCGCTTTTATGCTTTTGGCACAGTTGAATCAAGCAGCATGGAAGCCGCTGCCCCAATGCGCAAATAGGAATCAGAACTCGCAGTTCATCGGCGTGCGCGCATACGGAATGACATCGCGGATGTTGTCAACGCCCGTGAGGTAAATCAGCAGACGCTCAAAGCCCATGCCGAAGCCGGAGTGCGTGCAGCCGCCGAACTTGCGCAGGTTCACATACCAGTACATCGCGTCCTTGGAGATGTGCAGCGCGTCCATGCGCTCCGTCAGCTTGTCCAAGCGGGTTTCGCGCTGGGAACCGCCCATCAATTCGCCCGCGCCCGGCACAAGCAGGTCAACCGCCGCGACCGTCTTGCCGTCGTCGTTCTGGTACATATAGAACGCCTTGATGTCCTTAGGCCAGTCATAGACGAACACCGGGCTATGGAAGTATTCCTCGGTCAGGTACTTTTCATGCTCCTTGGCGGTGTCTTCGCCATACTTCGGCTCGAACTGGAAGCGATCCTTCACCTTGCGCAGAATCGTGATGGCTTCCTCGTGAGTGATGCGCGCCGCGCCCGTCACGGCGAGGTGATTCAGCTTGTCCAGCAGTCCGCCGCCGGTGAACTTGTCAAGGAACTCCAGCTCATCCGAGCACTTCTCCAGCACCGTCTTGACGAGGTACTTCAGGAAGTCCTCTTCAATATCCATCAGCTGATGGATATCGCAGAACGCGATTTCCGGCTCAATCATCCAGAATTCAGCGGCGTGGGTCTTAGTGTTGCTGTTTTCAGCGCGGAAAGTCGGGCCGAAGGTGTACACCTTGGAGAACGCCATCGCGAACGTCTCGGCTTCGAGCTGACCCGTCACGGCGAGGGAGGTGGGCTTGCCGAAGAAATCGTTGCTGCCGTCCTTCTGCTCCGACGGCGGCAGGGTAGTCACGGTGAAGGTGTTGCCCGCTCCCTCGGCGTCGTTGGCAGTAATCAGCGGCGTATGCACATAGAGATAGCCGCGGTCTTGGAAGTAGGTATGAATGGCCATGCTTGCGACGCTGCGGACGCGGAAAACCGCCTGAAACAGGCGCGTACGCGGGCGCAGATACGCGATTTCGCGCAGGTACTCCACGCTGTGGCGCTTCGGCTGAAGCGGGTAATCCTCCGGGCAGTCGCCTTCGAGGTGGATGGCAATCGCCTGCACTTCGGGCGTCGTCGGATCTTTGTAAGACGGCACGACCTTGCCCGTCACGGTAATCGCCGCGCCGACATGCAGGGCCTGAATCGCCGCATAGTCTTCGATGGTATTATCGTAGACCACCTGCGGGTTCTTGAAGCAGGTGCCATCGAAAAAGTCGATGAACCCCATGTTCTTCTGCTTGCGGTGATTGCGAATCCAGCCCTGCAGCATCACCGTCTGTCCCTGCAATTCATTCAGGCGCTCTTTCAGTTCGCGCGTCGTCAATACGTTCATTGGTCTTCCTTCTTTCTGATTCCCCAGCGTCATCTGTTGGGGAACAACTTCGTTCCTATCATATCACAAACTTGTTTTTCATGCAACCGCAGGGATTTCGCGCCTGCGGGCGCGACCAAAGGGCAATAAAAACAGACGAATGTCTGCGGTCGCCCTTTGGAAACCTTCGGTGCCCTCCCATGTTAGTTAATTTGTATTGGAAGTTTTTTAGTTAGCGTGCCTTTCGTTCCCCCTAAGTAACAATACAAACCAAGTAACAGGAGTGGCGACGGGCGAAGGGGTCAAGGGGGCGACCGCAAAGCCCCCTTGTCGCGCCCGCAGGCGCGATTCCCCCTGCCGCGATAAAAATCAATCACAAAAGTGCTTCCTGCGAAGCGAGGGCGACCGCAAAGCCCTCAGAAATTCTTCGGACGCGGACGCACATCCCCCAGCCGACGGTCTACTTCGCGCAGAATCGCCCTTGTGCTGCCGTAGGTCAGCAGACGAAGCGCCTCCCGCAGGGGCAAAACCCGCACATCCAGCACCTGCGTCGGGTCAGCCAGCGGCGTCTGGTCGTGGTAGTGCGCCACAAACCAGCTCACTCGCTTCACATCGCCGCCCGCAATCGGGTATTCATCCACCATCACCGGCTGCATCGTGTGCAGAATCGCGCAGATGCCCGTTTCCTCCCAAACCTCGCGCAGCGCCGTCTCCGCCAGCGTTTCGCCGGGTTCTACATGCCCTTTGGGAAGCCCAAAGCTGCCGTTCTTCTCCATCACCAGCACATATTGCCGAACGCCGCCGTCCTCAGTGTACAGCACAGCTCCTGCGGATTCAATCAACGCCATGTGCTTTCTCCTCCACAGCTTCATCCAGCGCCTCTTTCAAGCGGTGGATGCCCTCGGTGATGTTCCGGCGCGGACAGCCGATGTTCACGCGCAGGAAGCCTTCGCCGCCCTCGCCGAAGAACGTGCCTTCCGTGAACTGCACACCATGCTTCAGCGTCCGCGCCATCAGCTCCTCGCAGTTCATGCCGTATGCCCGCAGGTCAAGCCAGCCCAGATACGTCGCCTCCATCGGGGTCAGCACGGCTTGGGGCAGTTCCTGCTTGACCAATGCCGTCAGGTGCTTCCGGTTGCCGTCCAGATAGTGCATCAAGCCGTCCAGCCACGCGTCGCCGTACTCATACGCCGCGCGCGTCCCTTCCAGCGCGAACAGGTTGCCGCTGCGAACGCCCGCGCGTTCCATCTCGGTGTTGATTTTCGCCCGCACCGCTTCGTCCGGCACGAGCATCGCTGCCTGTTCCAGCCCCGCAAGGTTGAACGTCTTGCTGGCGGCGCACAGGGACAATACGTTCTTCTGCGCAAGCGACAGCACCGGCACGAACTGCTCCGGCGCATAGACGAAATCCGCGTGAATCTCATCCGCAATCAGGTACGCGCCGTACCGTGCCAGCAAATCAATCAGCTCTTGCAGTTCCTCCCGCTTCCACGCGCGAGACACCGGGTTGTGCGGATTGCACAGCACCAGCGCCTTTGCGCCCGCTTGCAGCTGCTTCTCCACGGCATCCAAATCCATAGAGTAGCGACCCGTATCGTCGCGCTTGAGCGGCGCATCCATCAGCCTGCGCTCCGTTGCCTCCACCGAAAAGCGGAACGGCCCATACACCGGCGACTGAATCATCACCCCGTCGCCCGGCTTCGTCAGCGCCAGCAGGGCAAGCCGAATGCCCGTCACAACGCAGGGGATCATCATCACCCACTCGTCCTGAATCGTCAGATTGTGCCGGCGCTGCCAGAAGCCGGTCAGCGCACGGGTGTCGTCCGGCAGCACCAGCGTATAGCCGTATGTCGGATGCAGTGCGCGGACGGCAATTGCCTCCGCGACCTCCGGCGGGCTGGGGAAATCCATATCCGCGACCCATAGCGGCAGCACGCTTTCCTTCTCTGTGCCGTTCCACTTTTCGCAGCGTGTGCCGCGGCGGTCAAGTCCTGCGTCAAAATAGCTTTCGTCAAACGTGTGCATCAGCTGCTTCCTCCTGCGCTTCGTTTTCTTTCTTCAGCGGTTCTGTCGCCCGAAGCACCCAGAATCCGCCGGATTTGTCCACCTTGTCCACCTTGGCATACAGCGTTTTGAGGTACTTCATGCAGCTTTCCGCGCCCTGCTGCTTGCGGATGACCAGATACAGCGCGCCGCCGGGATTGAGCCGCGATGCCGCGTCGGCGAACATGCGGTAGATGACCGGCTTGCTGGCGCGAATCGGCGGATTGGTGATAATGAAGTCGAACGTGCGCTCCATCACCTCCGCCATGCCGTCGGATTCAAGGCATTCCGCCGTGATGCCGTTGCGCACCGCGTTGAAGCGGCACAGTTCCAGCGCACGGCGATTGACATCCACCATCGTGACATGCGCGGCGGGATACTTCTTCTTCACCGCCACGCCGATTGCGCCCCAGCCGCAGCCCAAATCCAGCACGTCGCCGTACACATCCGGCAGGGCATCCAGCAGCAGGCGTGTCCCGGTGTCCAGCTCGCCCTTGGAAAACACACCCGCGTCTGTCATGAAGTTCAGCCCATGCCCGCGATAGACAAACGAACACGGCACCTGCTTTGATTCGCAGGTCGGGTCAGCGGTAAAATACTGTTCAGCCATGCTTTTCCTCCATCTGCGCGTCCCGGTAGAGGGCGGATGCTTCCGCTTCCGTCAGTTCGCGCCACTGCCCGCAGGGAAGCGCCTCGTCCAGCACCAATGAGCCGAATGTCTCCCGGTGCAGGGTCAGCACTTCGCGCTCCACCGCCGCGAACATGCGCTTCACCTGATGGAATTTCCCTTCGTGGATGGTCACGCGCGCCTGATTGTCCGGCAGCGGCGTCAAATCGGCAGGCGCGGCTTCAAAGTCGCTCAGGGACAGCCCCGATGCGAACACCGCGACTTCCTTGTCGCCCACCGGCTTGTCCAGCGTCGCCAGATACGTTTTGTCCACATGCCGCGCGGGGGCTAACAGGCGGTGATTCAATTCGCCGTCCGTCGTCAGCAGCAGCAGCCCTGTCGTGTCCTTGTCCAGCCGCCCGACGGGCATACAGCCAATCGCGGCATATTCCGGCGGAAGCAAGTCCATCACCGTCGGCTGCTTCTTGTCGCGCGCGGCGGTCAGCAGTCCGGCGGGTTTGTGCAGCATCACATGCCGTGTCAGGCGGGTATCCAGCTTTTCGCCGTTCAGCAGGATTTCCGCGTCCTCCCCCACCTGCACGGACGGGTCGCGCTGCACGTCCCCATTCACGCGGACGCGCCCGCCGCGAATTGCCTTCTGCATTTCCGACCGGCTGCCCTTGCCCAGCGTTACCAGCATTCGGTCAAGCCGCAGCATCTTCCTGCTCCTTCTCGTCCTTCACGCCGCGCAGGAAAATCGCCGGCAGCAGCGAACGCATGGGATTCGTCACCAGCATCAGCACGGCGGACACCGCCGTCACCGCCAGCAGCCACTTCGGGGGCATCAGTGCAGACATGCTCGGCACAGCCATCAGGTTGTTGAACCACTCTGTCGTGAACTGCACGGCGGACACGCCGATGACTGCAATCAGCGCGACGACGCAAATCGCTACCGGCAGCACGAACAGCATCCCGCTCAGCCAAAGCCTTATCAGCTGCCCACGGTGTCCCTTGACTAACTTGCGGTCGTTCAGTGCGCAGGCGTGCCGCGTGCCGCTGTGGAACATCACCCCAAAAAGCGGGAACAGCAGCATCAGCATCATCACGATAACATAGCGGATAATCCCCTGCCCGAAATCCCCGCCGCCCAGCGAAGACAGATACCCCAGTGCTGTCAAGAAGTCCATGCCGGTCAGCGCGTACAGCAGCAGTCCCAGCATGACCGCAAACGGCAGCAGCCACAGCAGCATCAGTCCCGTCATCCGCAGCGAACGCGCAACCTTCTTCCAGTAGCCGTTCAGCGGCAGCATCGCCACCGTCGCCATCGGCGCACCGGAAAGGAAGAGCTGCATGGCTTCCGCCGTGCTTTGGCGCATCGGCAGGGCAATAAAAATCAGCATCAGCGGGCAGAGCAGCGCCAGCGGCCGCAGCGACGCATTCAGCAGAAACAGCAGCGGGCACAAACACGCCGCCCAGACCGCCATCGTCATCCCCTGCGCACGGAGCAGGTCACCTTTGCCAGATTTGAACCGCGAAATGCTTTCCAGCATCGTTTTTTTGATCGTCATGTGGGTCATTCGACTCCTTTCGGCTTTGCGGGAAACAGTTCCCCCATTTTCATCGTTTATTATACAGGTTTTTGCCCGGTATTGCAATTGCTTTTTCTTTCCGATAGCGTCTGCCGTTGACTTTTGGCGCGGGAAAGCGTATGATGAAGCAAAATTCAGTCAAGGAGGAAATTTCGATGAACGCATCGTTCCACACAGGAAACCGCAAACGGCTCTATGAAGCCATGAAGCCCGCGTCGCTGCTGGTCATGTTCTCCGGTGAAGACGTGCGCAAGACCAATGACGAATATTATCCTTTTTATACCGACCGCAATTTCTACTACCTGACCGGGCTTGACCAGCACGAGCTTGTGCTGATGGCAGTGAAAGAGCCATCCGGAAATGTGCATGAACAGATTTACATTCTGCCGCCCGACCTGATGGCAGAGCGCTGGACGGGTGCGCGCCTGAAGCCCGCCGAGGTTGAGGCGCTGTCCGGCATTTCCGACGTTCGCTTTGTCGACCAGTTCCAGACGGATTTTCACGCGCTGGCGGCGGGCGGACACTACTCCCTGACCAGCGGGCAGATTGCGCAGGTGTATCTCGACCTGTTCCGCGTGTCGCCGCAGGACATTGACCGCCCGGCGCATCGGCTGCTGAAGCAGATTCAGGCGAATTACCCCTATCTGCAAGTCGAGAACGCGAACGCCATCCTGCGCCGTCTGCGGCTCATCAAGCAGCCCTGCGAAATCGACGCCATCCGCCAAGCGGAAAAGGTGACGGGCGAGGGCATCATGGCGATGATGAAGGCGAGCCGTCCGGGGATGTACGAATATCAGTACAAGGCGGAATTTGACTACGCGCTGACCCAGCACGGCCCGCAGGGGCCCGCGTTCCCGTCCATCATCAGCGCGGGGAAAAACAACTTCTGCATCCACTATTATTCCTACCGCGGACAGGCGCATGACGGCGACATGGTACTCAACGACGTCGGCGCGCAGCATGACAGCCTGATGACCGACGTCAGCCGCGGTTTCCCGTGCAACGGGCGCTTCTCGGACAAGCAGAAGCTGCTGTTCAACTGTGCGCTGCAAACGTCGAACCACATGTTCTCCATTGTCAAGCCGGGCTTCTCGATGGCGGAGGTGGATGCGACGATTCGCCGCTACAACGCGGCGCTGCTCTGCGATGCGGGCGTGCTGGACAAGCCGGAGAACATCGGGCGCTATATGTGGCACGGCGGCGCACACCATGTGGGCTACGACGTGCATGATGTTATCGAGCGTCCGCTGACGGTCAAACCGGGCATGGTGTTCTGCATCGACGTGGGCATCTACCACGAGGAATGGGGCATCGGTTTCCGCTTGGAGGACAACCTGCTGGTAACGGAAGATGGGTGCGAAAACCTCTCGGCAGCGATTCCGCGCACGGTTGAGGACATTGAGGCAGTCATGCGGAAGGGGTAAAATCCGCATAATTGGTGAATCCTATAAAGTCGTTTTGCCACGAAAGCACACAGATGCTGCTTTCGCGGCATTTTTGCTGTATTGACTGTTTTGGAATAATCGTGCCGAAAAAAAGTGCGAAAATGGCGGGAAAACTTTCGTGAATTACTTGACAATCGCAATTCAGAAGGTTATACTTTTCATACGGATATTGTGATACGCTTTTCAAGCTGCACAAGCAAATTTGATGAGCGCACCACCAGAAAAAAAGGAGGATTTCTATCATGCGTAAGTTCCTTTCCCTGCTTCTTGCGCTGGTCATGGTGCTGTGCTGCATCCCCGCTGTGGCGGAGACGGCAGACGGCGTCTATGAAGGCAGCGGCGCCGGTCTGAACGGCCAGATTAAAGTTTCTGTGACGGTCAGCGGCGGCAAAATCACCGAAGTGAAGGTCTTGGAGCATTCCGAGACGGCGGGCATCTCCGATCCTGCGATTGAGAAGATTCCTGCGGCGATCGTCGAAGCGCAGTCTGCGGACGTGGACATCGTTTCCGGCGCGACCTTTACCTCCAAGGGCATCATCGAGGCGGTGAAGAACGCCCTGAACCCCGACGAAGCAAAAGAAGCCACCATGCCTTTTGAGCAGCCGGACATTCTGGTCATCGGCGCGGGCATGGCAGGTCTGGCGACGGCTGCCCGTGCGGCTGAGCTGGGTCTGAACGTGCTGGTTGTCGATCAGGCTGCGACCTACGGCGGCTCTGCGAACGTTGCGGGCGGCACGCTGCTGGGCACCTGCACGCGGATGCAGAAGGAAGCCGGTATCGAGGACGACCCCGATCTGTGCTTCGCGGACTTCGTGCGTCTGGGCGGCGCTGGCACCTTCAACGAGGAAATTGCCCGCGAATTCGCTGAAATCAGCGGCGAAGCGGTGGACTGGCTGGACGATCTGGGCACCGACTTCGGCGACCGCGTCCCCTACTTCGGCGTGTATCAGCCGCTGAACGTGGCGCGCAACTACTCCGGCAAGGGCGGCGCTCGTGCGTTCGTCGTGTCGCTGTACGCGGAACTGGAAAAGTATTTCTCCACCAACGCTTACATGATGCTCAACACCTACGTCACCGGTCTTGTGACCAATGACAAGGGTGCGGTTATCGGCGCGAAGGCTCGTCTGGCGGACGGCACCGAAACCACCCTGCTGGCGCCCGCGACGGTGATCTGCACGGGCGGCTATGCCGGCAACGAAGAGCTGCTGAACAAGTACAACTTTGAAAATGTGCTGTCCACCTCTCCCGCGTGCGTGACCGGCGACGGCTATGCTTGGCTGGAAGAACTGGGCGCGCCGCTGACGAACATGGACTTCTGCACCGCGTATGCGGGCGGCATCCCGACCAGCGATGACTTCCGCTCCTTCGGCTACTTCAACGCCACCAACGGCGCGCTGTGGATTAACACCAACGGCGAGCGTATGGCAAACGAAACCGGCGCGGATTCTCACGTCAAGAGCGAAACGTGGGCGAATGCTCCCCACAACATCGTCTACACGGTCTTCTCCTCCGAAATGCTGATTCCGGACGCGAAGGTGTTCTCCACCGGCGCTTGGGGCAGCGTGAAGGAAGAGTTCGATCCCTACATGGAATCCCTGATTGAAAAGGGTCTGGCTTGGAAGGCCGACACCATCGAAGAGCTGGCGGAAAAGGTTGGTCTGCCGGTGGATGCCTTCAAGGCGACCATCGCGGCTTACAACGACGGCTGCGCTAACGGCAACGATCCCTTCGGCCGCACCAAGCAGGAAGTCGCCATGGCGAACGGCCCGTTCTACGCGGTCAAGACCGTTCCCTATGTCATGATTACCTGCGGCGGCCCGATGATGACCAAGGACTGCGAAGTGCTGAACTCCGACGGTCTGGTGATTGAAGGCGTTTACATGGCTGGCGAAATCGTCGGCATGGCGAACGTCGGCGGTCGCAACTCTATCGGCGGTATGGGCCACGGCAACTGCCTTGTCTGGGGCAAGAAGGCTGCGGAAGTGATCGCGGCGAAGCTCGGCAAGTAATTTCTCTTTCCCCGTGCGGGTAACTGCACGGGGATTTTTCTGCCCTTTTTCAGGCATGGATGTTCTTTTGCAGCTGGTCTTTTTCGTTGCGGGGGGAATCGCGTCTGCGGGCGCGACAAGGGGGCAATGAAAACAGACGAAGTCTGCGGTCGCCCCCTTGACCCCTTCGCATTGCACACCCATGTTACTGGTCTTTTATCGCAGCAGAAAGGATTCCGCGCCTGCGGGCGCGATTCTTGCAACATGTGCCCCCGGAATACGGTAGCAGAGCTTTTTCATTGAAAATAGTATGAATTGGGCAAAATCTGCACGTTTTCTTGCAAGAATTGCGCCTGCAATCTCTTGACGAATCACGGCGAACGCGGTATACTACGAGTAGGTACACCCTGAATCAGAGTCATTAAGAGGAGGCTTTTCTGATGCAGAATATTCCCGTTGTGAAGCTGGGTCTGGTTGCGGTTTCCCGCGACTGCTTCCCGATTGCGCTGAGCGAAAAGCGCCGTGCCGCGATTGCGGAAAAGTGCGGCCAGAAGAAGCTCGACATCGTCGAAATCAAGACGACGGTAGAGAACGAGAAGGACATGCTCAAGGCGGTTGAGGAACTGAAGGCGAACGAGTGCAACGCGGCGGTCGTGTTCCTCGGCAACTTCGGCCCGGAAACCCCCGAAACGCTGATTGCAAAGAATTTCGACGGCCCGTGCATGTTTGTGGCGGCGGCGGAAGGCGACGGCGACATGATTAACGGTCGCGGCGACGCTTACTGCGGTATGCTGAACTGCTCCTACAATCTGGGTATGCGCCACCTGAAGGGCTACATCCCGGAATACCCCATCGGCACGGCGGATGAGCTGGCAGACAAAATTGCGGAATTTATCCCGATTGCCCGCGCCATCATCGGCGTGAAGAACCTCAAGATCATCACCTTCGGCCCGCGTCCTCAGGACTTCTTCGCCTGCAATGCCCCGATTAAGGGTCTGTATGAGCTGGGCGTGGAAATCGAAGAGAACTCCGAGCTGGATCTGCTCGTCTCCTACAAGGAACATGCTGGCGACGCCCGCATCCCCGCTGTCTGCGAAGACATGGCGAAGGAAATGGGCGAGGGCAAGTATTATCCGGAGCTGTGCGAGCGCATGGCGCAGTTCGAGCTGACGCTGCTGGACTGGGCAGAGGCCCACAAGGGCGCGCGCAAGTACGTTGTCTTTGCGGACAAGTGCTGGCCAGCGTTCCCGTCCCAGTTCGGCTTTGAACCCTGCTACGTCAACTCCCGTCTGGCCTCCCGCGGCATCCCGGTTGCCTGCGAAGTGGATATCTACGGCGCACTGAGCGAATACATCGGCGCGTGCGTGACCGGCGATGCTGTCACCCTGCTGGACATCAACAACTCCGTCCCGCAGTACATCTACGACGAGGACATCAAGGGCAAGTTCGATTACAAGCTGACGGACACCTTCATGGGCTTCCACTGCGGCAACACGCCGTCCTGCAAGATGTGCGACAACCGCGCGGTCAAGTACCAGCTGATTCAGCACCGCCTGCTGGAGCCCGCCGGCAGCGATCCGGACTTCACCCGCGGCACGCTGGAAGGCGACATCGCGCCCAGCCCCATCACGTTCTACCGCTTGCAGTGCGATTCTGACGGCGTGGTGCGCTCCTACATCGCGGAGGGCGAAGTGCTGCCCGTCGCGACCCGCTCCTTCGGCGGCATCGGCGTGTTCGCCATCAACGAAATGGGTCGTTTCTACCGTCATGTGCTGGTGCAGAAGCGCTATCCGCATCACGGTGCTGTGGCGTTCGACCACTGCGCAAAGCAGCTCTTCGAGGTCTTCAAGTACCTCGGCGTGCAGGACATCGCTTGGAATCAGCCGAAGTCTCTGCCCTATCCCACGGAGAATCCCTGGGCATAATCCCGAAACATCAAAGGGCGCGGCTTGCAGCAATGCAGGTCGTGCCCTTTTTTGAATGAGCAATTGTTGCGTTAGCGCATAAAGAACCCCCGGAAGCGGCTGAAAAATCCGCCTCCGGGGGTTGTGTATCCGAATTACATGATAACCTTGATTTCCGCACCGTCGGTCAGCACAGCATCGGTCAGCACGCCGGAAACTTCCGTGCCGTTGACCAGCACCTGCTTCACGCCGCTCTCGTGGTGGGCGGTGTTGTCCACCACAATGTGCAGCCGCTTGCCGCGGAAGGTCTTGTCCATCGTGAATCCGTCCCAAGACGCGGGAATCGCCGGGCTGATGACCAGTCCTTCGGGCGTCGGGCGCAGACCCAGAATACCCTCAACGCAGCCGACCATGACCGTCGATGCCGTGCCGGTCAGCCAGTGCACATGCGCGCGGCCCGGCTGGGGCGTCTCATGACCCTCGATGAACTGCGTGTGGACATAGGGTTCCGCTTCACGCAGCTCCGCGCGGTCGTTGTAGGCGGCGGGGCAGCTCTCCGTGAAGTACTGGAACGCGCGGTCGCCGTGACCCAGCAGCGCCTCCGCGAGAATCGCCCAGCCCTGAATCTGGCAGAAGATACCGCCGTTTTCCTTCGTCGTGGGGTTGAACAGCAGCATGTTCGCGCCGTCGAAAGCGTGCTGCTTGTAGCAGGGCGCCATGATTTCCACACCGAAGGGCGTGTTCAGCTGCTCGAACGCGGTCTGCATGGCCTTTTCCGCCTGTTCAGGTGTTGCCAGACCGGAAATGACCGCCCAGGACTGCGGGTTGAGCCACATGGACGCTTCGGGATCGTTCTTGCTGCCGATGATGCTGCCCTGCTCGCTGTAACCGCGGCGGAAACGGTCATCCTCCCAGAAGTGCTGGTTGATGAGTGCCTTCTGTTCCTCCGCCTTCTGGCGCAGATAGACGCGGTATTCGTCGTTCTCCGGCTTGTTGGGCATCAGTTCGTCCAGCAGGCGCAGGGCGAGATACAGCTGCATGGCGACGAAGGAGGATTCGCCCGCAGCACCCAGACGCAGGCAGTCGTTCCAGTCCGCGTGCAGACCCGCCGGCATCCCGTGCGCACCCAGATGATTCATGGAGAAGTCAATCGCGCGCTTCAGGTGATCCAGCACCGTGCCTTCGCCGTGCGTCGCATACGGAATGACCTCGTCCATAAACGCGGTATCGCCCGTTTCGGCGATATACTTGTAAACGGTCGGGAACAGCCACAGCGCGTCGTCTGCGCGATAATGCGGATGACCCGTGGCGCGGACGTAGCTGTCGTCCTCCGGGGAATCCTCGTGGCCCGCGTTGTGGGTGAACTTCACCAGCGGCAGACCGCCGCCGTGATGCACCTGCGCGCTGAGCATGAACACAAGGCGTTCCTTCGCCATCTTCGGGTCAAGGTGGATGATGCCCTGAATGTCCTGCACCGTGTCGCGGTAGCCCAGACCGTTGCGCTGACCGCAGTAGATGAGGGACGCCGCGCGGCTCCAGACAAACGTCGTGAAGCACTGGAAGGCATTCCAAGTGTTGATCATGCTGTTGAAATTCGCGTCAGGCGTGTTGACCGTCAAGCCGGAGAGCTCGCCGTGCCAGTAATCAACCAGCGCTTTCAGTTCGCCGTCCACCTTATCCGCGACGTTGGCATAGCTGTCCAGCAGCGCACGCGCCGCCTTTTCGCCCTTCTGCGCCAGCAGGAACGCAATCGTCTTCGTCTCGCCGGGCTGGAGCGTCAGCACCGTGTGCAGCGAACCGCAGGGGTTGCCATTGAAGTTGAGGGAATTGCCCAGGTCGCCATCCACAACGCCCTTGGGGTTGGAGAAGCGCCCTTGACCGAGGAAGCGTTCGCGGCGGCCGGTATAGCTCTTGACCGGGCTGCCTGCCAGACCAAAGAAGCGCTCGCGGCCGTTTTCGCCATCCGCATTCACGCCGCAGAACTGGTTGATATGCTCGATGATATGGTCACCGTGGAAGGTCGTTGTGGTGATAAACTGCGTATACTGGAGGTTGACCAAATCCTGCTCATAGTTGCTCTCAGTGGTCAGCTCGCAGTAAGAGAAAACGGATATGGTGCGGGGCTTATCGGACTTGTTCGTCACCGCCACGCGCCAAACCTCGTGCGTCGCGCCCAGCGGCACATAGTACAGCGTCTTGCTCTCGATGCCGCTGTATGTGCTTTCGACCTCCGTGTAGCTCGTGCCGTGACGGGTGATGGTCTTGTACTGTTCCAGCGGCTTCTCCACCGGCCGCCACGTTGCCGACCAATAATCGCCCGTTTCGTCATCCCGCAGATAGACATAGCGCCCTGGCTCATCGAACTGGTTGAAGGTATAGCGCAGGATGCGTCCCGCCGCGCCGGACTTGACGAAGCTGTATCCGCCGGCGTTCTGGGTCACAATCGCGCCGTATTCCGGAGAGCCGAGGTAGTTTGCCCACGGCATGGGCGTACGCGGGTCGGTGATGACGTACTCGCGCGCAGCATCACTAAAGTAACCGAACTGCATAAGAGAAATCCTCCTTACGTAATTCATCGTCAGGGTTATCTCCGAAAACGTTTTCCCGGACAGGCGGAAATCCTCCTGCCCTTTCAAACGCTTCTATCCGTGCGTATTGTAGCATACTTTTCCTCTTCGCGCAAGGAGAGAATGCACACTTCGGAAACTTTTTTCCCGAAAAAGAGGGGGGATAGATACGAATCCCTCTGCAATGAAAAAGACCAGCACCGAAAGAAAAACTTCTCCCATGCTGGTCGTCCGCGCCTATCTGGCACGACAATGTGCAAATTGTGAGCAAAACAGCTTGGGGGCTCCTGCGGGAGCGCAAGGTTACTGGCAGGGACGCTGTCCCTGCACCCTGCAAGGGGAAATGAAACGGGACGAAGTCCCCCTTGACCCCTCCGCGCAATTGAGTTGGTCGCTATCCCATGCTCTGCCCGCGTGTTTATCCTCTTTTGCCCTTACTCCGTGTAAACCGCACGCGCACCGCCAATATACGGCAGCCGCGAATACGCCATCACCAAATTCGCATGTCCCACATGGCTCGTCGAAATCCGCAGCGGCACTGCCACCGGACGAATGTGCATTCCCACCAGCGTATCGCCAATATCAATCGCCGCGTCCGCCTGAATGCTCACCGCCAAGGCGGGTTTCTCCATCTTCTTCCACGCCGCCGCCGGTACACTGCCGCCCGCTTTCGGCTGCGGAATTGCGCGCACCTGCGTCAGTCCCAGTTCCTTCAGCACCGCCTTCTCCACCACAATCCCGCGGTTCAGGTGCTCGCAGCACTGGAACGCCGCATGAACGCCGTGCCCCTTGCACGCCGCCAGCATCGCTTCCGCCACAATCTCGCCTAATTCCGGCACACTGCCCTTGCCGATACGCGCGCCCGTAATCTCGCTCGTCGAACAGCCCAGCACAATCACGCTGCCGCTCTCCAGATGCCCCGCATCCATCAGCGCACCAACGGCTTCGTTCAGAATGCGGTTGATTTCCGCGCGTAAAGTTTCCCTCTGTGCCTCGTCAAACATGTTCAAGCCCTCCCTGTTCTTTCTGCGCTGATTCCTGCTGGAATGGGGTCTTCTGGCGGAGCATTTCCAGCGCATTGCCTGCGCCGATAACCGCCAAACGCCCCAGCAGGTTCGCAATCATCCGCGCCGTTTCAATGTCGATTTGTTCCCGCACACCGCGAATCGCCGTCACTCCCGCGTGGACATCCTTGCGCATTTCCTTCCAATTGATGCGCTGCGTCGATGCCAGCAGGTCGAAGATAGCATCCACGAACTTGCGGCGCTGCTCGCGGGTACACTGTGCCAGCCACTGGTGCACCGTTTGGTTGACCAGAACGCTGCCCTTGTCCAGATCCTCGGCATAGCAGAAATCCTTGCCCCGCACTTCCCACGAGAACGGGTCGTGCTGCATGATGCCGTTGTTGTCCGACATGACGACACGATGCACCGGGTGCGCCGCCATCAGCAGCCCCACGACCGCAAACTGCGGCACATAGGCAATGATGCGGCTCGCCACGGCGGCGTATCCGTCGGACGCGGCGGTTTCGTCATCCACACCCGGCCCGTCGAAGCTGACGACGCGGCGGATGCGCCCCTGCAAGTCCTCCTTGGTGTGCGCGGCGGCATACACGGCGAGGTTTCCGCCTTTGCTGTGACCCGTCACGATGACGTCGCCCGCATCCTGCATCAGGTGGTGTTCGAGATATTTTTGCGCCGCCGCCTGCGCCGGAACAGGGCTTTCAAACGACATGGCGAAATCCTCCCGCCAGCCGGTCAGACTGCCGTCCGTGCCGCGGAAGGCAATAATATGCGTTCCGTCGGGCAAGTCCACCGTCATGGCTGCGAACTGGATTTCGTCATTGAGGACGGACACTGCGTCGCGCACCGTCAATGCCCCAAAGCGGCTGCTTTTCGCGATTTGCTGAAGCAGTCGGCGGCACTCGCCCCGGAAATGGTCGTCCGGATCGTCCGGCGGAACAGATTTCGCGCACTGGGCGAAGACTTGCGTTTCCGCGGGCAGGTCGATGTAAGACAGTGCCGCTATCACGAGGGTATCAAGGTCATTGGCGGGATCAGCGGCGAATGGAAGATCGCCGCGCCAAGTGATGTAATCGGGCAAGTAGGACATTGCTTTGCCACCTCCCAAAGCAGATGAGGGTTTTTTCTGTATTGTTGTTCCTTTCGTTTGGGGTTCTAAGAGCAGTTCTTCTTTCATGCAGGGGGGATGCGCCTGCGGGCGCACCAAAGGGCATGAAAACAAACGAAGTTTGCGATCGCCCTTTGGAAACCTTCGGCGCACTCCCATGCTTATTGATTGGTATTGGAGGTTTTCTTTTTTTGGGGGTATGTTTCTCCATCCGAACCGAAGGCTCTTTGGATAAACACGCGGAAGAAGTATGATAGTGTCACCAACTGAATCGCGCGGAAGGGTCAAGGGGCAAAGCCCCTTGCGGAGTCCAGAGGCAGAGCCTCTGGCGCCTCCCCTTACTTCAGCTCCCCGCTGGCTTTCATGGCTTCGTATTGCTCCATCGAAATCAGACAGCGGCGGGGTTTCGCGCCGTCCTTCGCGGAGATGATGCCGCGCTGCTCCATTTCGTCTACCAAGCGCCCAGCGCGCGCGTAACCCAGTTTCAGGCGGCGCTGAATCAGGCTCGTCGAGACTTCACGGTCGCGCACCGCCATTTCCACGCACTGCGAGAAGAGGTCGCGGTCAGCGGAGGAGTATTCGTCCACCGTCGAATTCGCATCTGGGTCGTCCTCGTTGCCGTCGTTGCCCATGTTCGCCAAGCGGTCGAGTTCATCCAGCACGCCGCTGTCGTAGTTCGCCGGCGAATACTGGCGGATGAAGTCCGTAATGCCATTCACTTCGTCATCGGTCAGGAAGCAGCCCTGCACGCGGATGGGGGTGAATTCGCCCATCGGCATATACAGCATGTCACCGTAGCCAAGCAGCTGTTCCGCGCCGTTGCGGTCAAGAATCGTTCGGCTGTCCACGTTCGAGGACACCTTGAAGGCGATTCGGCTGGGGATGTTCGCCTTAATCAAGCCCGTGATAACATCCACCGACGGGCGCTGCGTCGCGACGACCAGATGAATGCCTGCCGCGCGCGCCAGCTGCGCCAGACGGCAAATGCGCTCTTCGACTTCCTTCTTGCAGGTCATCATCAAATCCGCCAATTCGTCGATAACAATCACAATGCGCGGCATCGGCTCTTCGTCCTCATCCAGCGCTTCGTTGTAGCCGTCGATGGCGCGGACGCCTTTTTCCTGGAACTTGTTGTAGCGGTCCATCATTTCCCCAACTGCCCACGCCAGCGCGCCGCTCGCCTTGTGTGGGTCGGACACGACCGGAATCAGCAGGTGCGGAATGCCGTTGTAGCACTGCAGTTCAACCACCTTCGGGTCAACAAGAATCATGCGGACTTCCTTGGGCGAACAGCGGTACAAAAGCGAATTGATGATTGTGTTGATGCACACGGATTTACCGGAACCCGTTGCGCCTGCAATCAGCAGGTGCGGCATTTTCGCGAGGTTGCACAGGATTGGCGCGCCCGCGATGTCCTTGCCCAGCGCGACGGTCAGCGGGCCTTTCGCTTTGTGCATCACGTCAGATTGCAGCACTTCCTTGAGCGTGACGGTCGTGCGCATGCTGTTGGGCACTTCCACGCCGACAAGCGCCTTGCCCGGAATCGGCGCTTCAATTCGCACGGACTTGACTGCCATGTTCATCGCGATATTGTGGTTTAGGTTCGTCACCTTATTGACCTTGATGCCGGGGGCGATTTCCAGTTCAAAGCGCGAAATTGCCGGACCGTGGGTGATGTGGCGCACCTTCGCGGGAATGCGGAAGGACTTGAGCGTCTCTTCCAGCCGCTGCGTGCGCAGTTCGTCTTCCTCTGCGTTGACCCCCTGCTGACCCAGCGGATCGCGCAGAAGCATCATCGGCGGATAGGTGTACGGCACTTCGGGGTTGAAGGTGGATGTGGCGGATGCGCCCGTCGCGCTCGGCCCGCCGGACGGTGCTTCCGTCGTTGCCTTTGCGACCTGAATGCCCGGCTGAACCGCTGCGGGGATGTTCTCCGGCTGCTGCAAAGCGGCGGGAACGTTCGTCGTGCCGCTGCTGACCGGCTGCGCGGGCAGGTTCAAATCCGGCTGCCACGCGCCTGCCGGGCGTTCCTGCGTCAGCACGGGCGCAAGCACCTTCTTCGGCGCATCCTCCGGCTCTTCCCACGGCGGGCGGTCATCCAGTTCCGCCGGGAAATCCGCGTCATCGTCGAACGCATCGTCCGCGGACACGGCTTCGGGCAAATCCGCAGGCGTTTCTTCCGGGGCTTCCGGCAGAATTTCCCCCTGCATCTCCTGCGTTTCCTGCGGCGCATCTACCGCCATTGTCGGCTGGGTCGGCATTGTGGGCTGCGTCCACTGCATCATCGGCGGATTCTGCTCCATCTCCGGCACAGCATCCGCCGTTTGCTGCATCGGCGCGGGCTGCGCGGGCATGTCGTTCCAGCTGTATGTCGCCGGCTCCCCTACGCCGCTGGGCGCGGGCTGCTTCGGCTGCTCGTAGGTCGGAATCTGCGGCGGTTCTGCCGCAGCCTGCCCCATCGGGTACGTCGGCTGCGTAAACGGCTGCGAGTCACTCCATGCGGATTTCCGGCGCGGCGTTGTCCAATCATCTGCAAAGCCGGTCTGTCCCAGCTCCTCCGCCGACGGCGCAAAACCAATCTTGTTGTTCTTCCGGCTCGTTACGGGCTGAACAGGCTTGCCCTGCGGCATCGGCTGCTTCCGCACCGGCGGATTCTGCGGCATCACGGGCTGCACAGGGGCATTCGGATACTGCGTATACGGGCTGACGACGCGCCCCTTCTCCGTACCGGGACGGGCGTAGGGCAACGGGGTATTCTGCGTATAAGCCACGTTCGCCGCATTCCATTGGCGAATCCGCTCCTGTTCTTCCGCCAGCTGCCGCTGACGTTCCTGCTCCTGCCGGCGTGCTTCCTCCGCCGCTGCCTCTTCCGCGCGCTTCGCCTGCTTCTCGCGCAATTGCACGAGCTTCTCGCCCGTCCAGCCATACAGGCGGCGGAACAGCGACCATCCGCCGACGAGGACATCGACCGCCATCAGCAGACCAAGTATGACTGCCCCCAGCCCTGCGCCAAAGAACTTCCACAGCGGCCACGCAAGCAGCATACCGACCATGCCGCCGCCGTAGCCCTTCATGCCGTACGTCATGCTGCGGGACATCATGCCGCTGAACGCGTCCGACCCGGTTTTTTGGGCGATATAGTCCAGCAGGGGGAATTGTCCTTCCGACGATGTTACGAACGTCATCAGCGACACAAAGCCGCTGAGCAGCACAACGAGAATCGCATAGCTTGCCACATATCGCCGGCTGACTTTGCGCGTCGTGGAAATCAGCAGCGCCACGCCAGCGGCAATCAGCGCGAAGGTCATCAGCAGCGTCATCGACCCGAACATGGAGGACGAAAATTGCCGCAGATACCGGAACACCTCATGCTGCAAGCCGAATCCCGCGCCAAGCAGCGTCAGAATGCCCGTCGCCAGCAGCAATATGCCCACCATCAGGCACGCCGCCAGCGAATCCGCCTCATACCGTGGCATTCGCTTCTGCTTCGCTGTCCTCCCCGTTCGGTTCGTCTTGCCATTCTTCTTACTCTGCGCCATTTCGGCCTCCTACTGCTTCTCTTTGTAATCTTGGGGGACGCAAGGGGCGTTGCCCCTTAGACCCCACCAGAGGCTCTGCCTCTGGACTCCGGCAGGGCTCTGCCCTGCACCCGCGAAGGGTCTTCGACCCTCTCGACACCCATCTCGCGATTGAGTTGTGCGCATTTGCATACCCTATGCGCGTGTTTATGCGGGATTTCGCTCCTGCGGGAGCGACCAGAGGGCAATGAAAACAGACGAAGCCTGCGGTCGCCCTCTGGACTGCTTCGCGTCCCCATCTAAGTTTATTGAGCGCTATCGCAACATTTTTAGTTGGTGTACCTTTCGTTCCTTATGCAGCATTATCAACCAACAAACATGAAACCCCAAAAGTGGCGGCGCCGAAGGTTTCCAAAGGGCGATCGCAGACTTCGCCTGTTTTCATCGCCCTTTGGTCGCCTCCGCAGAGGCGAAACCCCTGCAAGCAAAAAGCCATTTTAGGAGAAAAGTCAGTTTTCTCCCCCATTCTCTGCCTGCATCAGCATCACCGTCCGCAGAACACCATCCTCATCCGCGTGCAGACACAGCGTCGCATTGCTCCACCACGCATAATAATCCGTCTGCCCCGCGCATAAGCGCCGCAGTTCCGCGGATTCCGCGGATTCCGATACTGTCCGCGTCGGTTCGCCCAGTGCCTGCCGCCATTCGTCCTGCGTCGTGCTGCCCGTCACCAGACCCAACAGCATCAGCCTGTCCGCCCGGATGCTCTGCGCGACGCTGCTGTCCAGCTTCCGCGTCAGATTGTCCGTCAGAATGTACACATTTCGGAATGCGCCGTCTTCCAGCGAAATCATCCGCTGATCGCCCGCCAAATCCGGGTCGTTCAGCAGCTGATAGGTGTCTATCAGCCCCTGCACACTGTCGCCCAGCGCTGCCGGAATCCCCGGAAACGCACCGCCGGACAGCGCAGCCGTCAACGTTTCCTTCGCATCCGCCGCCAGCTTCAGGTGCTTGCCCACGCCAAGGCGCATCAGCACGCTGTCCTCTGATAAGTCCAGCACGTCCGCCAGTTCGCTCCACAGAAACGTAATCGTCCCCGCGCGCTCCGAAAGCGTCTCGAACCGCCGAATCGGGTAATGCAGCGTCAAGCCGTATTCCGTCAGCGAAAACACATCCGGCAAGGGCAGCAGCTCCGCCGCCGCAAGGTGTGCGCTCATGTCCGGCAGAATCTCATCCGCGATGGTCTCCTCCATTTTCGCGCGCGCTTCGTCCGCGTCGGTGAACAGGTCGTCAAAGGTGATTTCCTGCCCCGTGCGCAGGTCGATATTGACCGCCGCCCATTCCTGTGTCGCGCGTTCCGTTTCCAGCGCCCCGCTGGAGAGAATCGCGACGCTCAGCACATCATCTGCCAGCGCCGCTGAATATGTTACCGTCAGCGGCACAGGCGAGGACATCAGCACTGCCATGCGGCTCAATCGGTTCTCGATTTTCCCGGCTTGCAAAATCGCGTCATTCACCTGCTGCTGGATGCTTTCGTCCGCCATCCCGGTGATTTCCGGATATTTGACGCTGTTATTGCCCAGCGTCAGCCCTTTTTCGGTAATTTGCGGTACATTTTCCATCGCTTCTGGCGCAGCAGGGGCGTTCGTCGCCTTCGGGACTTCCACCGGCGTAAATTCCGCCAGACACGGCGCTGCGGACAGCGCCGCTGCCAGCAGGAACGCTGCCATTCGTGCACTTCGTTTCATGGGCAAAAAACCTCCTTGTGTGACAGTTTCTCGGCGGGAACGCTGACAGCTGAATCCATCAGAGTTTCCCTCTATCTAACGATTTCACGCAAGGTTTCCTTGCATCGGGTCTCCGCGTTTCGTGCGAAAGGGTATCCCCTTCCAATATACTATTATAGCACATTTTCCGCCGGATTTGTCTCCCATCAAGAGATTTTTCTGCATCATTGAAAAAAGATGCCAACGTCTTCCATAGTGGAAAACCATTGGCATCCCTATTTGTCACACCTTCGCCACGCGCTCCAGCCGGGGCGTAATCAGCAGGCACAGCATCCCTATCAGCACGCCCGCGATGCCCTGCACCACATTCGGGCCAATCGCCGCGGCTGCCGATGCAATGCCGTACAGCGCCCATTCCAGCAGGAAGTACCCCAGCACCATCACCGCTTCTGCAAGCAGGAACGACAGCAGTGCCAGCAGCGGCTGATCCTTCCGGCAGAGCTTCCACGCCACCAGCGCCACCAACCCCTTGATGAGGAACGTCGGCAGCACATAGACCATATAGCCGCCGATGAGGTCAGAGAGCATCGACCCGACCGCCGCCGCCGGAATCCCCAGCGGGCCAAGCAGCAGCACGGACAGGAAGATGGCGCCGTCGCCGAGGTGGACATAGCCGCCCGTCACCGGCACGGGAATCTTCGGGAAGTAGGTCATCACGAACACCAGCGCCGCCATCACGCCGCACAGCGTCAGCTTTTGCACGCTCAACTTCTTCATCGTTTTCATTCTCCATATCCAATCGCCCAACAAGCCGCGCACGCCGATGGCGCGGCTGCGTCCGGAAATTGCATTACTTGACGATGCTGTGGAAGCGCCGGGTCAACCCCAGCGGGCAGCACAGAATCCACGAGGTCACCGCGCCCACACCTGCCTGCAGGCACTGGAACGGCAGCTTCATGATGGCATATTCCGGCGTGCTGTACACAAACGCGCGCCCCAGCGTGTAGCCCACCACCATGACAATCGCGCCCGCCAGCACCGCAATCGCGCAGGCAAGCGGCTGCTTCATGCGCAGTTTCCGGCAGAGCAGGGAGATAACGAGCGCCTGCAAGCCGTGCGTAATAAGCGACACGAACATCGGCGCGGGATAGAACAGCAGGTCGCCCAGAAACGCACCCACGCCGCACGCGATAAACGCCGACAGCGGATCCATGAGCATCGCCGCCGTGTCAATCACGACGTCATTAAAGTACAGGTGTCCACCCGGCACGGGGATGCTCAGCGCGCTCATGCTCAGCACAACCACCATCGCCATGAACAGCGCGGTCATTGTCAGCCACAGCACCGGCTTGCGGCGGCGCAGATCCTCAGGCTTCTCCCATTCCTTCGTCATGAGGATTCAGTCCTTTCGTTATGCGTTTTTCACGCGTCCGGCATTTCGCTCACGCGGCGGATACCGTCGTCCACGCGGCGCAGGGTTTCCTCCTTGCCCAGCAGGTAAGCGATTTCAATCGCGCCGCCGGGGGTGCTCTGCTGACCGGAGATGGCGATGCGCAGCGGCCACAGCGCCGTCGCGTTCTTCATGCCCGCCTCGGCAATCGCCGCCATCACGGTATCGTGGATGACCGGCTCCGTCCATTCGGTGATGCCGTCCAGCACCGGACGCAGCAGGTTCAGCGCCTTCAAGCAGGCTTCCTTGTTCGTCTTCGCCTTCTTGTTGATGTAGATGGCGCTGTCGTAGTCCGGCAGCTGCGCAAGGAAGCGCACCATGTCCGGCACGAGGTTGAATACCTCCGTGCGGCCCTGCATCAGCTCCGCAAGGCGCTTATAGTCCATCTTGCTGCTGTCGCCAAACACCTTGTCGAACCAAGGCGTGACCATTTCCAGATACTTTTCCGGGGTCAGGCGGCGGATGTACTCGGCGTTGAACCACGTCAGCTTCTTCACGTCGAAGATACCGGGCGCTTTGTTGATGCGGTGGATGTCGAACGCCTCCACCAGTTCATCAAGGGTGAAGAATTCGCGGTCGTCGCCGGGATTCCAGCCGACCAGCGCCAGATAATTGACGATGGCTTCGACCAGATAGCCCTTGTCCACATAGTCGGAGAAGTACGCGTCGCCATCGCGCTTGGACAGCTTGTGCTGCGAATCGCGCATGACCGGCGGCATGTGGATGTACTGCGGAATCTCCCAGCCGAACGCTTCATAGAGCAGGTTGTACTTCGGCGTCGAGGACAGGTACTCCATGCCGCGCATGACGTGAGTGATGCCCATCAGGTGGTCGTCGATGACATTGGCGAAGTTGTAGGTCGGCATACCGTCCTGCTTAATCAGCACCATGTCGTCGAGCGTGTCATTCGGGAAGGTCATATGGCCGAACACGAGGTCATCATAGCTGGTTTCGCCCGTCGTCGGCGCGTTTTGGCGAATGACATACGGCACGCCCGCATCCAGCTTGCGCTGGATTTCCTCCTGCGTCAGGTGCAGGCAGTGCTTGTCGTACTTGAACACTTCGCCCTTCGCTTCGCACGCCGCGCGGCGCTCTTCCAGCTCTTCCTTCGTGCAGAAGCAGTAGTAAGCGTGGCCCGTCTTGACCAGCTGCTGTGCATAGGGCAGGTACAACTCCTTGCGCTGAGACTGGATGTACGGGCCGACCGGGCCGCCCACGTCCGGGCCTTCATCCCAGTTCATGCCGCAGCGGCGCAGCGTGTCGTAAATGACCTCCGTCGCGCCTTCCACAAAGCGCACCTGATCCGTATCCTCAATGCGCAGGATGAATTTGCCCCCGTTCTTCCGGGCAAACAAATACCCATACAGTGCCGCGCGCAGTCCGCCCAGATGCATAAAGCCCGTCGGCGACGGCGCAAATCGTGTACGCACTTCCTGATTCATTTTCTGATTCTCCTTAGTTCCATAATAAAAGGGAAACCGCAAGGGGCGTTGCCCCTTGACCCCAGCAGGGACGCTGTCCCTGCACCCTGCAAGGGAGTTCCTCCCTTGACCCTTTTTCGCGATTGGATTGAGCGCACTTTCATGCTGTGTCCGCGTGTTTATGCGGGGATTTCGCTCCCGCAGAGGCGAACCCCCCTGCTTCACAAAAGCACTCTTCCGCAGAAAAGCAACTCCACCTACTTAGAAATTACTTAGCCGCCTTCGCAAACGCATCCCGCAGTCCAACCGTGCGGTTGAACACCGGCAGCTCCGCCGTGGAATCCGGGTCTTTGCAGAAATAGCCCGTGCGCAGGAACTGCAGTGCCGTCCCCGGCGCGCATTCCTTCGCGTACGGCTCAATCACGCCGCGCACCACCGTCAGGCTATGCTGATTCAGCTTCTTCAGGAAGTCATAATCCGCGCGGGACAGATTCGCGTCCGCTTCCTCTGCCTCTTCGGTTTCTTCCGCATCCACCGCATCCTCGGCGATCGGCTCGGTTTCGTCCTCCAGCGCGCTGTCATCCGCCAGCAGCGGATCGTAGAGGCGCGCCTCAAACGGCACAGCGTCCGCCGCGCTCACCCAATGCAGCGTCTTGCCTTTAATCTTGCGGTCAGCGCCCTCGCTGCCGGACAGGCTGTCCATGTCCACCGTGCAGTACACTTCGGTGACGTTGCCGTTCTCGTCCTTCTTGCAGCCCTCGCACTTGACAATGTACGCCCCGTTCAGGCGCACCTCGAAGCCGGGGTACATGCGCTGGAACTTCTTCGCAGGCACTTCCATGAAGTCCTCCTGCTCAATGTACAGCTCTTTGCCGAACGTGACTGTGTGGCTGCCCATTTCGGGGTGCTTCGGGTGATTTTCGACCGTCAGCGTGAGCGTCTTGTCGGCATCCCAGTTCGTCAGCACCACCTTGAGCGGGTGCAGCACCGCCATCACGCGCGCCGCTTTTTCACCCAAATCGTCGCGGATGCAGGCATCCAGCAGCGCGGTATCCACGGTGGAATCCGCCTTGCTCAAGCCGATGCGGCTGACGAAATCGCGAATCGCAGCGGCAGTGCAGCCGCGGCGGCGCAGACCCGACAGCGTGGGCATACGCGGGTCATCCCAGCCTTTGACGTAGCCGCCCATGACCAGCGCGCGCAGCTTGCGTTTGCTCATCACGGTGCGGGTCATGTTCAGGCGGGCAAACTCAATCTGGCGAGGACGTGCCGGCAGCATGGACTGGCTGTGCTCCACCACCCAGTCATACAGCGGGCGGTGAATTTCGTATTCCAGTGAGCAGAGGGAGTGGCTGATGCCTTCCAGCGCATCGCCAATCGGGTGCGCGAAGTCGTACATCGGGTAGATGCACCACTTCTTGCCCGTTCGCCAGTGCTCCTTGTAGAGGATGCGGTACATGGTGGGGTCGCGCATAACGATGTTAGGCGACGCCATGTCAATCTTGGCGCGCAGGGTATACTGTCCCTCGGCAAATTCGCCCGCGCGCATCCGGCGGAACAGGTCAAGGCTCTCTTCGGCGGGACGGTCGCGCCACGGCGAATTCTTGCCGGGCTTGGTCAGCGTGCCGCGATATTCGCGCATTTGCTCCTTGTTCAGCTCGTCCACATACGCCAGACCGCGCCGAATCCAGTCCTCCGCGATTTCGTAGCACTTATCGTAATAATCAGAAGCGTAATACAGGCCGCCCGTCCAATCAAAACCCAGCCAGTGAATGTCGTTCTTGATGGCTTCGACGAACTCGGTGTCTTCCTTCGCGGGGTTCGTATCGTCAAAGCGCAGGTTGCACTTGCCGCCGAATTTCTCCGCCGTCAGGAAGTCCGTAATCAGCGCCTTGCAATGGCCAATGTGCATATAGCCGTTGGGTTCGGGAGGAAACCGCGTATGCACTTGCGTGTAGCGACCATCCTTCAAATCCTGTTCGACGGCCTCCCAGACAAAATTACTGCGAGTCGTTGCTTCTTCCATAGAATCGTTTCCTCCTTCTCCATTCTATACCATTTCCAGAATCAAAAAGGCGCAAGCAGGCGGCGCTGACGAATCCGGAAGTAGTATCACCCGAGAAAATATGATACCGGGTATTGCACCATTATAACGGCATTCCCCCGAAATTACAAGGGTTCCCGGAAAAAATCGAGTATTTTGCTGGGGTTTCGCCGGAATCATACCTGAATTTGATTTTTCCCGCCGCATTTTTTCCTTTTCTTCGCCTGTACAGCAGAAAAACTTGCATTTCCCCGCATTCTGTGCTATATTGACGCGGAATCCAATAAGTTAATCGGAGTGAACTGCCATGCCGAATTTTTCGCTTTCTGACGCGGTGTTTGAAAATGCCGCTGCCAAGTACCCGACCCCCTTCCACCTCTACGACGAAGCCGGAATCCGCTGCAATGCCCGCACGCTGAAGCAGGCGTTTGCATGGTGCGAAGATTTTGAGGAATATTTCGCCATCAAGGCCCTGCCGAACCCCGCTATCCTCCGCATTCTGAAGGAAGAGGGCTGCGGCGTGGACTGCTCCAGCGACACGGAATTGATGCTCGCGGACGCCTGCGGATTCTCCGGGCGGGACATCATGTTCTCCGCCAACGCCATGCCCTACCATGAGTTCGACGATGCCCGCCGTCTCGGCGCGTTCGTCAACCTCGACGACATTACCCACATTGACATTCTCCGTCAGCACGGCGGCATTCCCGAAACCATCTGCTGCCGCTATAACCCCGGCGGAGACTTCAAAATCGGCAACGAAATCATGGGCAATCCGGGCGACGCGAAATACGGTTTCACCTATGCCCAATTGCAGGAGGGCTTGAAGCGCCTGAAAGAACTTGGCGCAAAGCGCTTCGGACTGCACGCGTTCCTGTCCTCCAACAACACTGACGACAACTACTACCCCGCGCTGGCGAAGATTCTCTTCACCTGCGGCCGCGACCTCGCCGCCGAAACCGGCTTGGAGCTGGCGTTCATCAACCTCTCCGGCGGCATCGGCATCCCCTACCGCCCCGACCAGCCCGCGACGGATGTACTCGCTGTCGGCGAAGGCGTCCGCAAGGTATACGAGGAAATCTTCCCGAACGGCGGCGTCGCGCTGAAAACCGAACTCGGCCGCTGGATGACCGGCAACATGGGCTGGCTTGTCACGCGCGTGATTCACGAGAAGCACACCTACAAGGACTACATCGGCGTGGATGCCTGCGCCGCGAACCTCATGCGCCCCGCGATGTACGGTGCGTACCACCACATCACCGTCTGCGGGAAGGAAAGCCTGCCGCATGACCACATCTATGACGTCGTCGGCAGCCTGTGCGAAAATAACGACAAGTTCGCCATCGACCGCGTCCTGCCGGAAATCAAGATCGGTGACCTGCTGGTGATTCATGACACCGGCGCGCACGGTCATGCGATGGGGTATAATTATAATGGGCGGCTGCGGTCGGCAGAGGTGCTGTACACGCAGGAGGGCGGCTATAAGCTGATTCGCCGCGCGGAGACGGCGCAGGATTATTTTGCGACGCTGGATATGGATGAATGCGCGGCGAAACTGGGCTTGACGCCGAAAAAATAAACACGCGGAAGCAGTATAGGAGTGAAACCAACTCAATCGCGCGGAGGGGTCAAGGGGGGATCCCCCCTTGCGGAGTCCAGAGGCAGCCCCTCTGGTGGGGTTTGGGGCAACGCCCCAACCGTTCCTCGGACGCTCAACTCCAATGAAGCCGCCAACAAGGCGCAGGCAGCGAAGCGTCCCTGCCAGTAACTTCGCGCGTCCTCAGACGCGCCCCAAGCCACTCTTTCCATCACCTATGCTGTGTCGCGCCAGATGGGCGCGACCAAATAGCCTGATAACCGCATATCACCGCAACACAAAACGGGCAGGACGCATCACACACGTCCTGTCCGTTCTTCATGTATTACTTCGCCAGCTGGTTGACCGCATCGACAACCGCCTGAGAGGTCAGCGTCGCGCCCGTCACCGCGTCGATGTCCACGCCCAGCGTCAGCGGCGCACTCTTGCCGATGAACTGGCTCGTGAACGCTTCATCGGCACACTTGCCGCCCAGCGCGTAGAATTCGCCGGAAGCATCCACCGTCAGCGCCGTGATGACATGATTCTTGTCAATTTCCACCGTCACGGCCACGCCCTCGTGCCAGCCCTTGACCGTCGCGGTCAGCACCTTCGCGGGCGCTTCCGCATACAGGCTATTCACCGCGTCAACGACCGCCTGAGACGTAATCGTCGCACTTGCCACCGCGTCAATGCCTTCGCCCAGCGTCAGCGGTGCGCTCTTGCCAACAAACTGGCTCGTGAACGCTTCCTCCGCGCACTTCTGTCCCAACCCCGGCGTCTGCGTGGACGCATCCACCGTCAGGGAGGTAATCACGCCGTTTTCGTCCGTCACGTTCACCGTGATGTCGTTGCCATCGTAGCCCGCAGCCGTTGCCGTCTTAACTTCCGCAGTCTGCGCAGCGGGTTCTTCCGTCGCGGCAGGGGCTTCCGTCGGTTCTTCCACGGGTTCAGCCGCTGCATACAGGCTGTTCACCGCGTCTACAACCGCCTGAGACGTAATCGTCGCGCTTGCCACCGCGTCGATGCCTTCGCCCAGCGTCAGCGGCGCACTCTTGCCAATGAACTGCGCCGTGAACGCTTCCTCCGCGCACTTCTGACCCAGACCCGCCGTCTGCGTGGACGCATCCACCGTCAGGGACGTAATCACGCCGTTTTCGTCTGTCACGTTCACCGTGATTTCGTTGCCATCATAGCCCGCAGCCGTTGCCGTCTTAACTTCCGCAGTCTGCGCAGCGGGTGCTTCCGTCGCGGCAGGTGCTTCCGTCGGCTCTTCCACAGGTTCAGCCGCTGCATACAGGCTATTCACCGCGTCTACAACCGCCTGAGACGTAATCGTCGCGCTTGCCACCGCGTCAATGCCTTCGCCCAGCGTCAGCGGCGCGCTCTTGCCGATGAACTGGCTCGTGAACGCTTCCTCCGCGCACTTCTGACCAAGACCCGGCGTCTGCGTGGACGCATCCACCGTCAGGGAGGTAATCACACCGTTTTCGTCCGTCACGTTCACCGTGATTTCGTTGCCATCGTAGCCCGCAGCCGTTGCCGTCTTCACTTCCGCAGTCTGCGCAGCGGGTGCTTCCGTCGCAGCAGGTGCTTCCGTCGGCTCTTCCACAGGTTCAGCCGCTGCATACAGGCTGTTCACCGCGTCTACAACCGCCTGAGACGTAATCGTCGCGCTTGCCACCGCGTCAATACCATCGCCCAGCGTCAGCGGCGCACTCTTGCCGATGAACTGGCTCGTGAACGCTTCCTCCGCGCACTTCTGACCGAAGCCCGCCGTCTGGCTGGACGCATCCACCACCAGTGCCGTAATCACACCGTTCTCGTCTGTCACCTGCACCGTGATGTCCGCGCCGCCGAAGCCCGCAATCGTCGCGGTCTTCGCGTTTTCCAGCACCATGGGCGCTTCCGTCGCAGCAGGTTCGAGATCCTCCGCCGCCATCGCGGGCGAAGTCAGCGCCGCGTTGATGGCTTCCACTGCCGCCGTCGAGGTGATGGTCGCGCCGGTCAGCCCATCCACATTTTCATTCAGGGTAAACGGGCCGCTCTTGCCGATGAACTGCGCCGTGAACTCTTCGTCCGCGCAGCGCGTGCCGAAGCCGGGCGTCTGCGTGGAAGCGTCGATAACCAGCGCCGCAATCGTGCCGTCGTCATTCAGCGTCAGGCGCGCCGTCACTTCACCGTTGCCAAAGCCAACAGCCTTGCCCTGATGCACGTCGCCAGTCAGCTCAACCGTCTGCACGGGCTTTTCTTCCTTCACGCCGAACGCCAGCACGTCGCCTTCGACGTCCTTGCCCAGCACATGGCTGATGCACTTCAGCACATCATTGGACGCCGCCAGCACCGCCTTGGAGGTGACGGTCGCGCCGGTAATCGCTTCGATGGTATCGCCGCCGAACGCGCTCAGGCCGATGAATGCCTCCGCACGAGCCGGTTCCTTCCAGCGCGCGCCGAAGCCGTCCGTCTCGGCAAAGTTCGTGTCGCCAATCTGGCAGCCGACGATTTTGCCATCCATATCAACGCCCAGCGTCACGGCGACATTGCCGCCGTAGCCCTTGGCGGAGGACACTGCGCAGTAGCCGATGGTCTTGCCGTCCTTCTTCGCTTCCACCAGCGATGTAACATTGTAGCCATCCGGAATGCTCATGGTGCTGAAGGAATCCGCCGTCATGACGCTCTGGAACGCCGCGTTCTGCGCCGCTTCCTCGTGCGCCTTGATGGGACCCGCCGTAATCGCATTCGTCACCGCCAGCAGCAGCGCCGCCGCCAGCGCAATCAGCGCCAGAATCAGGTACGCCGGAAGCTGTTTCCGAGTTGTCTTGGTTTCACTCATGGTTTATTGCCTCCTCCTGAGAACTATGAAAAAGTGAAATTGAAAGCTGATACTATTTCCAGCGGAAAATAGCGTATCATCGCAGGGACGTGTAGCCCCATTGCTTCATCAGGTCGTTCATCATCACCGTGCCGTCGCGCAGAATCATCAGCGCGGGATATCCGTTCTCCTGCGTGAGCTGGAGCGCCTTCTCGCTGCCGAGGACGATGCACGCCGTCGCCAGCGCATCCGCGTCCATGGAGCTTTCCGCAATGATGGTTGCCGACGCCAAGTCGGAATCAGACGGAAGCCCCGTCCACGGCGACAGGATGTGATGATACCGCACGCCGTCGATGGTGAAGCCGCGCTCGTAGATGCCGCTGGTCACGACGCTGCGGTCGATGACAGAAACGACGCCGATAGGGCCGCTGGTCACGGCGCTGGGGTCGATGAGAGAAAAGGCGCCGATAGGGCTGCCGTTGTTGGGGGCGTCCGGATCCTGCACGCCGACGCGGTATGCCGATCCATCCGGCTTCGTCCCGACGGCGTAGACATTGCCGCCGAAATTCAGCATTGCGCCACTGCACCGCCCGCGCACCAGCGCCGCCACTTGGTCTGCAATGTAGCCCTTAGCGATGCCGCCGAGGTCAATCTGCATCCCAGCTGGCAGCGTAACCGTGTTGTTCTCGCCCAGCATGAGCTGCTCATCGTCCACCAGTGGCAGGGCGGCAAGTCGCTCCTCGTCGGTCGGCATACGGTTCGTGCCGCCGGTGAAGTCCCACTGCGCGGTCAGGGGCGCAATCGTGATGGCGAACGCGCCGCCGGTCATGCGGTTGAGCTTCTTCGCTTCGCTGAGGACGTTCCACGTTTCCGCATCAACGGTCACGGTCTGCCCATGAGCGTTGTTGATGCGGCTGACGTCGCTGCCCTCCACCGTTTTGGAGAGCATGTTCTCGTAGCGCTTGCAAGCCGCCCAAATGTCCTCCATCAGGGTGTCGTCCGCGCCGTAGAGCGTGATGGTCACAACTGTGTCGAAGTAGAAACCCACGCCCGTTGTTTTTTCTGCCGGGTCAACCGTGGCGGCCGCGGCGGGGGGTGTCGTCGGGGTTTCGCCGCCTGCCTGCTGCGCACTGCATCCGCCCAGCAGCAGCGTCAACGCCATCAGCCCCGAAAGCACCGCTGTTTTTTTCATTCCTTCACCACCAATTCCACACTTACCCGATTGGGCAGACAGATAATGAATTGCTGATTGGGGCGCGTCTCCCAGTTGTCCAGCGTCACTTCGCCCATTTGGACGCACAGCTGATTATGGCATGTTGAGGATGCCATCACAGCGCCGCGCTCGCTGATCTCAACCACGTTGACGCTGCCGTCCTCCTGCGTGACGGTCAATGTCTGCTTCTGCCCCAGCGGCACACGGGCGTACTCCGCGCCATCCACCGTCACGACGATTTCGCCATTTTGACCCCCGCTCGGACGCAGCAGCGTTACCGCCGCCAGCAATCCGACGGCAAGTGCGACCATCAGCGCAATGACCCAATAGTTCTTCTTATCCATACTGCTCCTTTATCTTGGCATATGAATACATTGTGAATTATACCACGAACTCCATGCCGCGTCAATGTTAACTTTTGACCCTTTTCGCAGTTGCGTTGACTTTACTTTCATACTATATGCGCGTGCAGCGCAGAGATTTCGCCTCTGCGGAGGCGACAAGGGGGCTTTGCGGTCGCCCCCTTGACCCCTTCGCAGTGCACTCCCATGCTTATTGAACTTTATCGGAAGTTTTTAGTTAGTGTGCCTTTCGTTCCACTAAGCAGCAATATCGCCCCTGCGATTCTGCAAAAATCCCGTTTCAAAATCCTCAATTTTGTGGTATAATGATTCCAGCAGACTTCTGCAAACGCACGTTCAACAAAAATCAGGAGGAAATTCATCATGGCTAAGGAACTTAAGGGCACAAAAACCGAACAAAACCTGCTGGAAGCCTTCGCGGGAGAATCTATGGCGCGCAATAAGTACACCTACTTCGCATCGAAGGCGCGCAAGGACGGCTATGTGCAGATTGCCGAACTCTTCGAGGCAACCGCGGCGAACGAGAAGGAACACGCCAAAATGTGGTTCAAGCTGCTGGAGGGCGGCGAAATCAAGGATACCGCAGCGAACCTGCTGCACGCAGCCGAGGGCGAGAACGCCGAGTGGACAGACATGTACGTCCGCATGGCAGAGGAAGCGAACGCCGAGGGTTTCCCGGCGATTGCTCATAAATTCCGCATGGTCGCCGCCATCGAGAAGGCGCATGAGGAACGCTATCGCCGCCTGCTGGCGAACGTGGAAAATGACCTTGTGTTCTCCAAGGACGGCGACGTGATTTGGGAATGCGCGAACTGCGGCCATATCGTTGTGGGCAAGAAAGCGCCGGAAATCTGCCCGGTGTGTGCGCATCCGCAGAGCTACTTCATGGTCAAGGCGGAAAACTACTGATATTCCTGATTCTGATAGCAAGCACCCCTCCTTCGGCAAATCACCGAAAGAGGGGTGCTTTTTCGTTCGTAGATCTTTGGGAGCAACACGCGCATACAGTATGCAGATGCGCTCATCTCAATCGCGAAAAGGGTGTCGAGAGGGTCGAAGACCCTTCGCAGGTGCAGGGCAGCGCCCTGCTGGGGTCAAGGGGCAAAGCCCCTTGGGTCTCCCCCGTCCTTTATTTCTGGTCGGGAATCAGAACCGCCTTGATGCGGCGGACGCCAGCGGAAGAGGATTCTTCCTTCTGAATCTTGAACGTGCCCAGATCGCCGGTGTTCTGCGCGTGGGGGCCGCCGCAGATTTCAAAGGAGTAATCGCCCATCTTGTAGGTGCGAACCTTCTCGCCGTACTTGGACTCGAACAGGCCGATTGCGCCCTTCTCCTTCGCTTCCGGCACGGTCATCTCTTCACACACAACCGGCACTTTCGCCTGAATCGCTTCATTGACCATCTTTTCGACCTGCGCCAGCTCGTCCTTGGTCACCTTGCGGCCGAAGGAGAAGTCGAAACGCAGACGTTCCGCCGTGATGTTCGAGCCCTTCTGCGCCACTTCGTCGCCGAGCACCTTGCGCAGCGCCGCGTGCAGCAGGTGGGTTGCGGTGTGCAGGCGCGCGGTTTCCTCGCTCGTGTCCGCCAGACCGCCCTTGAACTTCTGCTCAGCGCCCTGATGGCTCAGCTCCTGATGCTTGCGGAACGCTTCCTCGAATCCGGCGGTATCCACCGTCAGATTGCGCTCCTTCGCCAGTTCCACGGTCATCTCAATCGGGAAACCGTAGGTGTCGTAGAGGTGGAACGCCGTTTCGCCGTCAATCTTGCCATCCGCCGCGCGAGATGCCACCTTGTCGAACTCCTTGTTGCCCTGCTTCAGCGTACGGGCAAAACGGCCTTCTTCCAGCGTCAGCTGGTCGATGACGAACGCCGCGTTGCGCTCCAGCTCCGGATATGCATTCTTGTACTGGTTGATGATAACCTTCGCGATTTCGCAGGTGAAGCCGTCGGGCATACCGAGCTGCATCCCGTAGCGCACTGCGCGGCGAATCAGGCGGCGGAGAATATAGCCCTGATCCGTGTTGGACGGGGACACGCCGCGGTCGTCGCCCAGAATAAAGGTGGACGTGCGCATGTGGTCGGCAATGATGCGGAACGCCTTGGTCGTTTCCTCATCCGCGCCGTACTCCTTGCCGGACAGTTCGGCAATCTTCGCCAGAATGTCGGTGAAGGCGTCCGTCTCATAGACGGTCTTCTTGCCCGTCAGCACACAAATCGTGCGTTCCAGGCCCATGCCGGTATCGACGTTCTTCTGCTTGAGCGGAATGAACGTACCGTCCTTCTGCTTGTTGTACTGCATGAACACGTCGTTCCAGATTTCCAGATACGCGCCGCAGTGGCAGGCAGGCGAGCAGTTCGGGCCGCAGGGCTTTTTGGTGATGATAAACATCTCGGTATCCGGGCCGCACGGGCCGGTGATGCCCGCCGGGCCCCACCAGTTGTGCTCCTTCGGCAGATAGAACAGGTGGTCATCCTTCACGCCGCAGCTGCGCCAGAGATTGGCGGCTTCCTCGTCGCGGGGGCAGTCCTCGTCGCCCTCAAAGACGGTAAATGCCAGCTTGTCGGGGTCCAGACCGAGGTACTTCTCGCTCGTCAGGAACTCCCAGCTCCACGGAATCATTTCCTTCTTGAAATAGTCGCCCAGCGACCAGTTGCCCAGCATTTCAAAGAAGGTCAGGTGGCTGGGGTCGCCCACGTCGTCAATATCACCCGTGCGGATGCACTTCTGCACGTCGGTCAGGCGCGTGCCGGCGGGGTGAGGCGTACCCATCAGGTACGGCACAAGCGGGTGCATACCGGCGGTGGTGAACAGGACGGTCGGGTCATTTTCCGGAATAACGGAGGCGGAGGGAATCCGATGATGTCCCTTGGACTCCATGAACTGCTGGAACATTTCCCGCAGCTGGGCGGATGTAATCTGCTTCATAAAGGCTGCTCCCTTCAAATTCGCACAAAATGGGGTCAATCGCAAGGGCTATTATACCATTCTGTCATGCGATTTGCAAGGGCTTCACGCGGTTTCCTGCGCCATTTGCGCCTTCTGCGCACGAATGACCTTCGTCATCATCCACACGGCAAGGGCAAGCGTCAGCACATCCGCCAGCGGCTGGCAGACTTCCAGCCCGCGCAGCCCCCACACGTTCGGCAGCACCAGCAACGTCGGAATCAGGAACAAGCCCTGACGCGCCGCCGCCAGAATCGTCGAGCGGATGCCGTAGCCAATCGCCTGCGTGTACATGTTGCTCAGCGTAATAAAGCCCCACGCCCACACGGTCAGAATCTGAATGCGGAAGGTTTCCGTGCCGATGCGGATGACCTCCGGGTCGGAGCGGCGGAACAGCGTGACGACCGGCTCGGCAAAGGCGAAGCCCGCCGCGCCCAGCACCAGCAGCACAATCGTCGTTACCTTGACGCTGAAGGAAAACGCGCGGTGCATCCGGTCATATTTTCTCGCGCCGTAATTGAAGCCGCAGACCGGCTGGAAGCCCTGCCCGAAGCCGACGACGGTGGAGTTGACGAAATTCAGGCAGCGGCTGACAATCGCGAACGCCGCAATCGCAGGGTCTCCATAGACCGCCGCGGCATTGTTGAGCAGCGACGTCGACACGCTCATGATGCCCTGCCGCCCCAGCGACGGCAGACCGTTGTTCAGGATTTTGGCGTACATCTGCTTCGTTGGGCGGTAGTTGCGCGGATGAATCGTGATGGCGTCGGCGTGCGTGCTGCACATCACCAGCAGGATGACAAAGCTCGTCAGCTGCGAAATTGCCGTCGCAATCGATGCGCCCGCAATGCCCATGTCGAACACGAAAATCAGCAGCGGGTCAAGGAGCATATTCAGCAAGCCGCCGGAAATGATGCCGACCATGCCATACGTCGCCAAGCCTTGAAAGCGCAGGAGGTTGTTCATTGACAACGACCCCATCATGAACGGCGCGGCGAGGAAAATATACCGCGCGTAGTCCAGCGCATACGGCATAGCGGTCTCCGTCGCGCCGAGCAGGCGCATCAGCGGTTCATTGAACACATTGCCCAGCACCGCAATCAGCACGCCCGCCGCTACTGCGGAAAAGAAGCCGACCGCGCTGTACACTTCCGCCTCCTTGTGCTTGCCCATGCCCAGCAGGTGGCTGACGTTCGTACCGCTGCCCATGCCGAACATGAACGCCAGCGCCTGAATCATCGCCATCACGGAAAAGACAATGCCGACGGCGGCGGAGGCGGATGTGCCGCTTGCGGTGGCTTCCGCCGTGCCAATTTGGCTGACGAAATAGGTGTCCGCCATATTATAAATGGAGGTAATCAGCATTGAGCAGATGGTGGGAAGCGCCATTTTCGGGATAATCTTCTCCACCGGCTGCGTCAGGAGCATTTGCTGTCTTTCTTCGGCGCTCATCGCCATAGGATTTGCCCTGCCTTTCTCATTCTCTCTACGCATGGAAGCCCTTTCAGAGCATACCGAATGAAATATTCTGCAAAAATCCCGAAAATCCTTGTTTTTTTCGCCGCACTTGACAAAGAAAGTCAGATGCAGTACCCTTGTATTGGGGAGAGCATCCCCCGAAAGGCAGAAAATCGACATGAAATCGACCGAAGAAATGCTGCAAGCCGCTGTACAGCAGCTGCAAACCGCGGAGCAGGCGCGCCTAACCAGCGAAACCGACCCTGCGCGCCGGCAGCTGCTGCATCTGCTCTATGCGCGGGAAGCCGCCGCGCTGCAATCCATGACACTGGTACGCGCTGAAATTCCCGCCACCCAAAAGCGGGACTGGAAGCCGCTGATTTTCCCGCTCGCCGCCGCGGTGCTGAATCTGGGTGCGCTGGCGCTCTGGCTGACGCTGCCCAGCTGCGTGACACCGGAAAACAGCGGCTGGATGGGGCGATTCGCGCTGTGCATCGTTGCGCAGTCGGTATCGCTCTGCGCCGCCATCGGGAGCATTGTGAGCGCCATGCGCCGCAAGCCTCCCAAGCCTGTTGTGGTGGCGGATGAGACTGAGTTCCGCCGCCGTTTGGTGGAAGCAGAAGGGCGAATCGCTTTGGACGCGCAGACCATCGAAGCGCTTTTCGCGCAGGAATCCGTTACCATCATCAGCACAGGCGCGGAAACGGCAGCAGAGCTATATGCCTCACTGTACGAAATGGCACAGGACGCCCGGCTGGACGGCGACGCAAATCAGGAAAAAGCGCTCTCGTGGCCGCTGTCGAATGCAAAGCGCCTGTTGAATGCGGTCGGCTGCGAAGCGGTGGACTACACGCCGGAAACGGCGATGTTTTATGACGTGATGGACGCGGACATCACCCAGCAGCGCCGCCCCGCGATTGTGCAGAAGGCGGACGGGATTGTGCAGCAGAGGGGACTGTATTTAAGGAAGGGATAACGCCATCGCTGCCCCCTTGTCGCGCCCACAGGCGCGAATCCCCCTGCAACAATCAAAATCAAGAAACATGGGTGTGCATTGCGCATGGGCGTGCATTGCGAAGGGGTCAAGGGGGCGACCGCAAAGCCCCCTTGTCGCCTCCGCAGAGGCGAAATTCTCTGCTTGCAGAAAAGACATGCCATGTCTACAAAACCAGCAGCGTGGTCGCGCCAATGGGCAAGTGGTGGGTAGAGCAGCTTGGGGGGCGCATCTGCGGATGCGCAAAGTTACTGGCAGGGACGCTTCGCTGCCTGCACCTTTGTTAGCTTTTCCCTTTGAATTGGTCGTCCGTGGAACGGTTGGGGCGTTGCCCCAAACCCCACAAGGGGCGCTGCCCCTTGACCCTGCAAGGGGGATCCCCCCTTGACCCCTCCGCGCGATTGAGTTGGCATCTCTACCATAGTTCTTCCGCGTGTTTATTCTCTTATTCCTATCCCAGTGAGGTGAATTATGCGTTATTTTGGTTTTGACCTTGGCGACGGCGAAAGCTGTGTCGCCCTCTATTCCGACCAGCACATCGCTCCCGTTATCCTCCCTGTCCACGGGCGCAACAGCTTCATCACGGCCCTCGCCCGCTATGACGGTCATCCCGTCGTTGGCGCACTTGCCAGCGACAACCCCCAAGCTGAAGACCTCCGCGTCTGCTTCAAGCGCAACTTCCGCACCAATAGCGATTTCGTCAACCAGACCGTCGCCGCCTTCGCAAAAGGTGTCTTGACCGCCCTGCAAGACCATAGCGTCGTCCGCCATATCATGGAGACGGAAGACGTCAGTTTCATCGTGGGCTGTCCGGCGGATTGGGCGGACAGCGACCGCACGCGCTATGCGTCCCTGCTGATGGACGCGGGACTGCCCAATGTGCGCATCGTGCCAGAATCGCGGGCGGCATTTCTGTCCGCGTCGACGGTGGAAGAGGACGAAACGCTCCGCCGGGCGCTGATGGACTGCGCGCTGGTGATTGACCTTGGCTCCTCCACCATGGATTTGGCGTATGTCTGCGACGGGCGGGAGTACGCCGTCAGCACAATGGGCGTGCAGCTGGGCGGCGGTATGCTGGATGAGCTGCTGCTGGAGCAGGCGGTAGACGCGCTGTGCGCAGAGGAAGCGGAACTTGTGCGGGAAATCCTGCGCGAAAAAAGCGCGTGGAAGAGCCGGATGATGCTGTCCGCGCGGCGGCTCAAGGAGCAATTCTTCACACTCGGTACAGGCGAAGAGCTAACGAGGCGCGAGACGATTTTTTGCGAGGGGCGGCATGTGCTGAACCTCACCATCAGTGCCGCCATCGTCGAGGAACTGTGCGAACGCCCGTCACCGCTATTGGAGGGTGAATCCTTCCGCAGCCGGATGATGAACTGTCTGCTGATGGCGCAGCAAATGACGGCGCAGCGTCCGCCGAAGGTCGTCCTGCTGACAGGCGGCGCGTCGCGGATGACGTTCTTCCAGCAGCTTTGCCGTGAGACATTCCCGGACAGCGTGCTGCACGTTTCCGCCACGCCGGAATTTGACATTGCGCGCGGATTGGCGTACGCGGGGCATGTGGACGAAATGGTCGGTCGGCTGAAGGCGGATGCCGCGGCATATGTAGAAAGCGATGCGGTGGAGCAGAAGGTGCAGTCCGCTATGCCCGCGCTGACAGAGCAGCTTTCCGACGCTATGGCGCGTCAGCTGACGGACAGCGTGCTCGTGCCGGAATACCGAAAGTGGCGGCAGGGCGAAACGGCAACGCTGGGCGACATGGAAGATGCGTGCCAGAAGCGGGCGGAATCGCTGCTGATGTCACCGGAATGGAGCGCAGCGCTGTCAGAAGTGGTCTCGCCGTGGCTGGACAACATTCTGATGGACGTGCAGCGTGACCTCAACCGCCTTTGCGAGCAGTATGGCGTGGATGTTCAGCGCTTGCAGATTCGCCAAGCCATGGTGACAACGAGCACCCTGCCGATGCGGGACAATCTGCCGATGCCGGAAATGCCGCTGATGGAAGTGCTGCTGGATATTATCGTCGCGATGGTAGCGGCAAACCTCTGCGGCGGCGGCGGGATCGCGCTGATTGCGTCCGGCCCGGTGGGGCTGGTCATCGGCGCGGCAATCGGGCTGATTGCCATGTTCGTCAGCCGTCCTGCGCTGGACAAGCTGACCCGTCCGCTGATGCGGCAGATGAACATCCCCAAACTGCTGCGGAAGACGGCGAATGAACAGCGGCTGCTCAGCAACAGCAATCAGAAAAAGATGGCGCAGACGATTCGGGATGCGCTGGCAGAGGACGAAGCGCTGCAAGTTGGGCTTTGCACGCAGATTGGGCAGTGCATTGACAGCGCGATTCTTCGCCTGACGGAAGAAAAGGGCATGGCTGTGGTATAACAAAACGCCCGGCGGATGGAGGATTATTGTTCCTCCACTCGTCGGGCGCATTTTTCTTTTGGGATGGCTTCCTGCGCTTCTGCTGCCGCTGCAAATTGCGCGGTGTTACCTTGTCACTTGCGTCCTGCCGGGCAGTTCTGCCATGCGTACTCAATGGCTTGCTGATGGTAGGTATCCACCTTGCCGGATTCGTGACCCTTCGAATTCGTGAAGTGCATACAAATCTGACCCGTCATGTTGTTGTCCGGGATGGTGTCGCCGTCAGGGTTGTGCGGCATACCGAACAAGGAGCACGCGAACGTCCTGTTGCCAATGGTAATCAGGCAGGGACGGCGCTGCCACAGGTTCTTATCCCAGATTTCCTGCGCGTTGTTCACGCCGTAAATCTGGCACAGGCGCGCAGTGTCGGCGGCAGTCACGGGCTCAATGTCCGCGTGGCTGTAACCCGCCCAGCGGCGCGCCCACCAAACGATGCCCGTCTTCACGTCGTAAATCTTGTAGCTGGCGCCCTTCGCCCACAGCTGCTGGATGCCGCCTGTGTACCAGTCAATCTTCTCTGCCGGGTAGAACTGGAAGTTGTAGTCCGTGTAGTCGTCCGCGCCGGGTTCAACTGTGCCGAACAGCGCGTGCTGCGTCTGCTTGCCCGCAATGCCATCCACCGTCAAGCCCTTGGCGCTCTGGAAGGCGCGAACCGCCGCCTGAACCGCGGAGGTATACACATTCGTGACGCTGCCGACGAATAGAGACGTGTAGACGTCGGAAAAGGCCTGACCAAGCGGAAATTCGACTGCCTGACACGCGTCACGGCGCCGGACCCAGTGCGCGCGACTCATGAAACCGGGCGGTTATACACAGGTGAAGTCGCGGTCAGAAA
>OJKC01000105.1_pt1 | contig 89299 bp, 86 predicted proteins | sample 1596401 | NCBI WGS metagenome assembly OJKC01 (sample SAMEA4350162, study PRJEB24818) | metagenome | biome: human; feature: gut; material: faeces | place: Denmark | collected 2013-09 | reverse complement strand
AGGAGCATTAGCGCAGCATAACCGTATCTGCAAGCACGGTCGTTCGGAGCCGAAAGACAGCGTGAAACTGATGCTTCAGCCCCGAAAAAAAGTTTGCTGCAACAGTCAAAAAACAAAACCGGGCAGCCCAAGAAGGGTTGCCCGGTTTTTTGCTTTCGTGTATAATTAATCTGCACAAAAACCAACAGAAAACGGGTTGCCCGAGCAGGAAATCCAAACTACCGGCATTGGACCTTTTCTCCATGTACTTATAAGGCTATATCTTGTGGTCCGACTTTTTTAAACTGTCCGTTCTCAAATAAAACTGCAATGCCATGCTCAATATCGAACTTATAGTTGCACATGATTGCAACATTGCGATGCTTCTCAGTATGCGGCACAAAGATCTCCTTAGGCATAACATATTTGAATATGTTTTCAATCTTGTCTCCGTTCAACCGAGCGAATCCATCGGTTTCAACATAGTTCTTGACGTGTTCCAAAGACGCTGCCACTGCAGCCGAATTAGCTTCAAACATTGCAAAGGCCTCCCTTTGGCTTTCGATAACTTCTTCATCGGGATAGCATTCATACAAAAGGGGGGAGTTCAAAATTTCTGCCCCAAATACTGAGTTTGTACTTATTCATCAAATCCACCTCCATCGTTTTTTTGGTCACGAGCTTTGCATTCGGCACAACCACCGGAATGTCTGAAATGTTCATGTATGTCTTGAGACACTAAGTCCATGAAGGAATATGTGGAAAAATACCTTTCTGCGGTTTAATAACTGATTACGGCTCCCTGAAAAATGCTTTCTCGGAAAGCCCATCGTCCGCTGCAATTGCATTTATGGATACAGTAATTCTTTCAGCGTTGATTGAAATCATTACGAAAATACTGCCGTATAGAGCGCGTCAAACTGCAGAAAACAGGCTCAAGATAAGGACATTCATGGTAAAAATCCTTATCGGAATGGTTGTTGCTCTTGCCGCATTATTGCTGCTCAATTATGTTATCAAGAAAACGGATACGTACAACTGGATTGTTGCTGTTGTCGGCAGTATCATCGCATTGCTCTCAACGGGAACGATACCATTCTTAGTTATATCTCAGCTTAATGCAAACCGTGTTGCGCGAGTTGGACTTGTCGGAGCATTGCTGCTGTTTTCGAAAAGCAGCGTTGCCGGTATCCTGAGGGCATCCTTTCTGAAGGCAATTATTTATGTCTTTGGCATTTGGGTTTTAGAAAATAACTTTGAAAGCATTTCGAACAGCCTATCCAACTTATCAATGATATTGGTTGCGTTTGCGCCTGCTTGCGTCATAATTATCGGTTTAATTCTTATTATTAAGAGTGCAAAAATATAAACATGTAAGTGGAATAAACAAAAAGAAAATGAGGAGGTAACAAAATGCCAAAGCCATTACTGACACGACCTGAAACCCGGAATCTGACGGGAACAACATTGAGTACTGCTCCGATTCAGCAGCATAAGTTGCAAACTCAGCAGATGAATAAAATGGAATTGGATAGATATCTGCGCAAAAAACGTTCTAAAAATTATATACAGACAATGTGCGAGTTAGATATCGGTGGCCATGTACAAAATCAACAAAAAGTTAAAAGAATTATTGACGTCATTCATAATGAATTTCCTGAAGTGGAAATCAACGGAATTATGCTTGGTATTGTATCAATTTGTTACCTTGGCAAACCATATGAAGTTCATACCCTCGATGTTACCGGACAAATAATTGAGCACTATCCGGGCGGGAAAGCCCTTCCGGGCGGATTGGAAAAGGCTCGGTCCTTAGCCTTGCGCGGCGGATATGCGTTCATTGAAGTATATGTTGATTGCTGCAGGGCAATCGGACGCAACGGTTCGGTTGCTGTAATTCCTTGTTAACTTAAGCTAAGTTAACAAGGAAAGCTTTGCTGGAAGTTTCTTCACGTGAATTGACCGGCAAAAGAATCGTGCATATGGTTTCAATGCAGGTGAACCGCTTCGAATGCAGACAGAAGCGGTTTCCGAAAACTCTGCTCCGAAAAGCATCATCAGAAATGAGTGGGATGCAGCCATTGCCGGAAAACGGTGGCGGGCACGTTCACGACTTACATGCCGGGCAGTCTTGCGGTATAATCTTGTTGAGGTATAACGATCCTCTTTGATGAGTTTGGTTTTTCTACGCCGTATTCTTCATCAATTCGGGGAGTTTTGCCTCAACTCTTGATCCCCATATTTGGTATAGCGCCAATTTAAACAGCCCCGTTCCCGCATTTATACGGGTTCGGGGCATTTAAATACAATCAAACGAAGAGTCGATTATTTACCTGAAATCATAAGCTTTTCAACAAGGAGACTCGGAGAGCCGACTCTGCCGCCGCCGGGAAAGCCGAAACGCAGGTCGCTGCCTGCGGCGATAACGGAATTCATAAGCGAAAGAAAATTGCCGGCACAGGTAATCTGGTCAACGGAACGGATGACGCTGCCCTGTTCAACAAGCAGTCCTTTTGCAATCAACGAAAAATCGCCGCTGACGGGATCGAGTCCGCTGTGAAGGCCGCCGAGTTCGGTAACGACAATTCCACTGTCAAGTTCGGAAACAAGCGTATCATAGCTCTTTTCGCCTTTTGCAATGAAAAAGTTGCTGGGAGAAACTCCGACCGGAGAGGCGACACCGGCGCGTCCGGCGTTGGAGGTGGAGGCAACACCCGCCTTTCGTGCGGTTTTAAGATTGTGAAGAAAGCTCTTAAGTATGCCGTCTTCAACAACAACAGTTTTTACGGAAGGTGTTCCTTCGGCATCGAATGCGCGGGGATTATCCTCCTCGAACGGATCGTCAATGATTGAAATGCAGGGATTTGCTATGCGCTCGCCGAGTTTGTCTTTCAACAGGGAAAGTCCCTTTTGAACGCTGTCTGCGGAGAACATGCTCGAAAAAGCGGAAAGCAGATCCGTTGCTGCATCGCTGCGCAGAAGGACACGATATTCACCGGAATCAACGGCAGAAGCATGGAACTGCATCAGTGCATTGTCGACACTCTCTTTGATAATGTCCCCGCAATCCAACATGCCTGAGCCGAATTTGAAAGCAAAACTTTCGCGCTCGTCTTCACCGATGCGCAAAATCGGTTCAATGACAGCAACGGAGTATCTGTTTTCCTTATCGGCACAAAGTCCGTACGTGTTATGGATGCGCGTGGTCTCAACACCCGTTTCAACCGCACAGTAAGCAACACGGTTTACTCGGTCGTCAAAATCGAGAGTATCGCGTTCAAGTCTCAATGCAAGCTCGATTTTTTTGCTTTCGCTCATGTCCGCAACAGGGTTCTGCTTTTGATTTATTGTCGGATACTCGCATTTGCTCTGCATGGGGTTTTCGTCATTGTTTTCAATAACACGGGCATTGTCGATTGCACTTTCAACAAGAGCATCGGCGTTGTCGAAAACTTCGGTGTAGGCATAACCCGTTTTGCCGCCGAAAACGACACGCAGATTGAGTCCGCAAGCGTGTGCGGAGGTGTATTTGCTGATTTCGGAATTCAGCACATTAACCGAAAAGGACTCATCTTCACGGAAGAAAACTTCAGCGGCTTCACAGCCTTTTTCAAGTGCCGCCTTAAAGCAGGCTTCTTTAAAGGATTCAAAAGTCATTACAGCGCGCCTCCTTTGCCGCCGACAGTGATTTCACTTACGCGAATGCGCGGCTGGCCGACATTTGTCGGAACGCTGCCGGATGATGAGCCGCACATGCCCTGACCCATCCACATCCTTCTGCCGATGCGGTCGATTTTCATAAGAACGTCCGCGCCCTTGCCAATGAGCGTTGCACCGCGGACAGGGCAAAGAATCTTGCCGTTTTTAACCCAGTAACCTTCAAGAACGGCGAAATTGAATTCACCGGTGAGCGGGTTCACGGAGCCGCCGCCCATCTTTGCGGCGAACAAACCGTCGCCCATGGTTGCAAGCATGGCCTCTTCATCGTCATTGCCTTCGGCGAAGAAAGTGTTGGTCATGCGGGAAGTGGGTGCATATGTATAATCCTGTCGCCTGCCGCTGCCGGTGACAGGGTGGTTCATAAGGCGTGAACCGAGTATGTCAACAAGGTAGCTCTTGAGGACTCCGTTTTCAATAAGAACGTTGCGCTGAGCGGGATGGCCCTCATCGTCAAAGCACATGCTGCCCCATTCGCCGGGCATCGTCCCGTCGTCAACCGCCGTCACGATATCGCTTGCGATTTTTTGACCGAGTTTGTTGCAGAAAACAGAATTCCCGCGGCCGACGCTGGTGGCTTCAAGCCCATGCACGCAAGCTTCATGCAGAATAACACCGCCAAAGCCCCCGTCGATAACAACGGGAACCATTCCTGCCGGGCATTCGGGTGCGTGAAGCATTGTTACCGCAATACGTGAAGCTTCTTTGCCGACGGTTTCCGGGTCGATTTGCTGATAAGCTTCGAATCCTTTTCCAAGCCCGGGGCCTTCATAACCTGTTTGCGCTTCGCCGTTTGCCATTGCAACCGATTGAATCATCAGCCTTGTTCGCGGCCGACGATCCTCGGCATAAACGCCATCGCTGTTGCAGACCGCAATGCGATGATCGCAATCCATATACGCCGCAACAACCTGAGTGACTTCGTTTGAATGGGCCTTTGCTGCTGCTGTGCCGCTGCGCAAAAGCGCGATTCTATCTGCATTTTTTATGGTTGAAAAAGGTATTTTTTGCTCGTATCCGCCGATGCGTTCAACGCAGACGGATTTAGCTTCGAATTCCTTTGCTTCGTTAAGTGCGGATGCCGCCGCCTTTGCAGCTGCAATTAAAGCGCTTTCGCTTGTGTTCGCAGTGTATGCATATGCACTGCGCGTGCCTTTGAGGACACGCACGCCTGCGCCGGCTTTGCGCTCATAGCTTGCATTGTCAACTGCTCCGTCAACCATTTTTACCGTGTTGAATTCGGTATCCTGCATGTAAAGTTCAGAAAAATCCCCGCCCGTCCTGAGCGCAGTCTCAAGAACGGCCTCTGAAATGCTCTTGTTTATCAAGCCGTAACCTCCATGATTTTGTTCCAAGCATATTATACCAATTTTGTACTGAAAACACAATATTATTGTGTTGCCTGCGCATTCGGCAAAACCGGAGAAAAACTACTTCAGTTTTGCCCGTTTCAGCCGCAATGCATTTGTAAGCACCGTAACTGAGCTGAGGCTCATTGCAAGTGCAGCAAGCATGGGGTTAAGCAGCGGTCCGCCGAATGCATACAGCAAACCCGCCGCAACGGGAATGCCGAGGCAATTGTAAGCGAATGCCCAGAAAAGGTTTTCCTTAATGATTCTGAGCGTTGTGCGGGAGAGCAGAAGTGCATCGCTGATTCCGGTGAGTTCACCTTTTGCAAGCACAATATCCGCACTTGCGGCAGCAACGTCCGTGCCGGTGCCGATTGCAATGCCGACGTCGGAGAGCGCGAGCGCGGCAGCGTCATTTATGCCGTCTCCGACCATTGCAACAAGGTGCCCTTGTTTTTGAAGTTCTGTAATGCAATCGTTTTTGTCGGAGGGGAGACAGCCGCTCTTCACGTGCTCTATGCCGACTTGCTTTGCAACGCTTTCGGCCGTGTGCGCATTGTCTCCGGTGACGAGCCAAACATCGATGCCGTGTGCTTTAAGTGTCCGGACCGCTTTTGCGGAGGAAGGCTTTATTGCATCCGCAACGCCGATTATTCCACGGTACATGCCGTCAACGGCAAGCATCAGCGGTGTGCAGCCGGACAAAGTAAGCTCGTCGAGTGCGGCTTTATCGTATTCGATTTCCGTTTCGGAAAAAAGTCGTTCGTTCCCGATAAGAATGCTTTTGCCGTCAACAATCGCTTTCCCACCGCGTCCCGCAAGGGCTTCGAATTCCTTCGGTGCGGAGAACGGAATACTTTTTTCAGAAGCATAGTCCGTGACTGCCCGCGCAAGCGGGTGTTCGCTGGAGGCCTCACCGCATGCAAAAAGGTGCAGAAACTCTTTTTCGTCAATGCCGTGCGGAATAACTTTTTCAACAACCGGGCGCCCCTCTGTGATTGTGCCTGTTTTATCAAGAATGATCGTGTCAATTTTGCAGGCATGTTCAAGAGCTTCGCCGTTTTTGATAAAAATGCCGAGTGATGCGCCGCGCCCCATGCCGACCATGATAGCCGTCGGAGTTGCAAGCCCGAGTGCGCAGGGGCAGGCGATAACAAGTACCGAAACGAAAATCTTAAGCGCAATGCCGAAACTTTGCCCTGCAAGCAGCCAAATGACTGCGCTTACGAGTGCAATTGCGCCGACAGCGGGCACAAATATGCCGCTGATTTTGTCTGCAAGCCCGGCAATGGGAGCTTTACTGCCCTGCGCCTGCTCAACCATGCGAACCATGCCGGAAAGAACGGTATCATCGCCGACACGGCGCGTTTTGTATGTGAAACTGCCGCTGAGATTGACGCTGCCGCCGATGACCTCGTCCCCGGGCTGTTTATCGACGGGAATGCTTTCGCCGCTGAGCATGGATTCATCGACACTTGTTGTGCCGTCGATTATTTCGCCGTCAACGGGGATGCGCTCACCGGGGCGAACGCGGATGATCTCACCCACAACAAGCTCATCAACGTCAACCTGCTTTTCGCTTCCGTCTTTTGCAACAACACATGCGGTGTCCGGTGCAAGCCCGATGAGCTTTGCAATGGCATCGCCCGTGCGGGATTTTGCACGCTGTTCGAGGTATTTGCCCAACATGACGAGAGTGATGATAACACCGGCGGATTCGAAATACAGCCCTTCATGCATCATATGGTGCTGTCCTTTGAATATCAGTACGGTTGAGTAAACGGAATAGGCAATTGATGCAATTGTGCCGACGGCAATAAGCGAATCCATATTCGGGTGCAGTCCGAATATCGCCTTGATTCCGCGCACATAGAATGCTCTGCCGGCAAAAAGCACGGGCAGCAGCAGAATCATCTGCGTAACGGCGAAAGCCCGCGGTTCGGTGATGAACGCGGGGACAGGAAGCCCTACCATGTGTCCCATTGAAATATAAAAGAGCGGAATTGCAAACACTGCGGCAAGGATAAGGTTGCTGCGCCTTTTTTTGATATCAAGCCGACGCCGCTCGGCATCGATAGCGGATTGCTTCTTCGCCGAAACGACCGGAGCAATGCCGAACCCGACTTTTTGCACGGCGGCAAAAATTTCATCTGAAAGGTCATTTGTACTTCGTACAAAAAGTTTTTCTGTTGAAAGATTGACGCTTGCAGCGTCAACTCCGGAAATACGGCGAACGGCGCGTTCAACCGAGGCGGAGCAGGCGGCGCAGCTCATTCCGCTGATTGAATATTCCTTTATCATAGAAAGAAAACCTCCTGTAAGCATAATTGCGGATTGCCCGATGCAAGGCATGATGTGTAAGCATGGGCTAACCGCAGCTCTATTTTACAACATTTTCCGTTTGGGGGCAACGGGTTTCGATAAAAAACAGCGTTGAATCCGCTGTCGATTCGGGGGCGCTGTTTTCATGGAAACAATAAATTCAAAGCTCCTTTGCAAAGCCAAATTGTTATGCACACGCATGATATATGATTACTTTGCGCAGCCGAATTATGCAGAACAACATATAATGCACGGGTCTGCTCATATTATTATTGCATGAGGAACGAAACAGAATGCAAAAAATATCGCATGAGCAAGGCAACGGGTGCTTTGCTGACGAAGCTTGATCTGCCGGAGGGTACGCTTGACAACGTGCCGTGCATACGCATATTCGGAAGAAATACTGCGGAAATAGAGAATCACCGCGGCGTGCTGGAATTTTCGGATTCAAAGGTTCGGCTGCATACCGCACTCGGAATACTGAGCATTGCCGGAACCGAACTCAGAATCTGCTGCGCGGATAAGCAGACCGTTGTATGCACGGGCGAAATAGCTGCGGTCGAATATGAAAGCTCACGCTGAAGACCGTGGTCGGCGGGCACGGAAAATGATTCGAATACATCATTCTGCAAAGAAAAATAGAAGGAAATCGGAGCGGCGGACAGATATATGTTTTTGTGGAAATTTACTCGGGGATATGTTAAAATAAGGATAAGGTGCATGCGCCCGGAAAAAATGGTTAATCTTTTGCTGGCGGAGGGCATATCTCTGCACAATATCGAGCGCGAAAATAAAAGCACGATAACAGCCGTCACGGAGACAGGCAACTGCATGCCGCTTGTTGAGTTGACGGAATTGCACGGCGGGGAAGCGTGCGTTCTTGAGCAGCGCGGGCTGCCTGTGCTGCTGAGATCACTTAAATCGCGTTTCATGCTGATTGCAGTATTGATTATCGGCTTTGCAGCCATGTGCATATTGTCGCACCGAGTGCTGCTGATTGATATTTCCGGATGTGATGCGTTGGAGCCGTCCGAAATTCTTTCGGTGGTTGCGGATTGCGGAGTACGCATAGGAATGCCGTCAGCCAAGTTGAATGCTGAGCGCGTTGCCGATTCGCTTCTGAATGCGCTGCCGACGTTGAGCTTTGCGGATGCGGGTATTTGCGGCGTTGTGCTGAAAATCAACGTCAGTGAATACAATTCCGCTGCCTCAACGGAAGAAAACACGGAACCTTGCGGCATATATGCGGACAAGGACTGCGTAATCCTCAGCATAGTTGCAAACAAAGGCAATGCTGCCGTCAGGAAGGGCGCAGCTGTTCGGCGGGGACAGCTTTTGATTGATGGGGATATAACCCCGGAAGGTTCGTCGGAGCGCGTACTTGTGCATTCCCGCGGAACAATAACGGGTCAGGTTGCTTATCGGTTTTCTGTTGAAATCGGAAAAACAGCTCCCAAACTTTGCCAAAGCGGGAACAGCTGCGAATACACGCAAATAAGTTTTCCGACCCTATTTAAAGGAAAGAAAATTACTCGGGAATCCCGCGTGCTCTATGATGAATTTGAAATTACGCTTGAATCCTGCGAAACATTGGATGCAGGGCTTCTGCCTGTCCGTGTTTACAAAGGCAGGGCGCATGAGCTTGTTGTTGCGGAAAAAAATCTTACATACGATGAGATGACAGCAGCAGCGAACGCGAAGCTTGACGCCGAAATGAAATCATCGATTCCGAAGGATGCAAGAATAATTGCAAAATCAACCGATTTCATACAGCAAGCGGACGGAACGCTTATTGCCGTTTTGAATGTTCAAACGATTGAAAACATCGGATACATTCAGTATTACTGATTGAAAATCAACAAGGCGCGAAGCGGAAAGTTTGAAATTGCTTTAAACGATACGACCGATGCGAAAGTGTGTTTATTCCGCGGCTTTCAAGCAAAAAGTCCGACCGAGGTTGTAATCATAAAAAACAGGATATGCAAAATAAGGGAAAAGAACATATGCCGACTGAGAAAAGATACGAAATAAACGAATTGACGGATACGGAAAGCACTGCCGATGCGGGCAATATGCTCAACGGCAAGGCAGTTGTTGATGAACCGACCGTGACCGAATTTACGGAGATTGAGTCCATGGACGAGATAATAAAACTGTTCGGCGTCTTTGACGAAAATCTCAAAATAATCGAAGCCGAAACCGGCACGAACATCGCTGCCGATTCCGAAAAGATCAATATCAGCGGAAAGCAGAGTGCAGTGGATATTGCGCGCAATGTAGTTGAAAAACTGCTTTCGCTGATTAAACGCGGTGAGAGTATTGACAGAGGGCGCATACGATACGCAATTGACCTTGCGCGGGAAGGCAATTCGGAGTTGATCCTTGAGCTTGCGGATGATGTTATTGCATTCACAAGCAAGGGCAAGCAGATAAAGTGCAAAACACTGGGACAGAAGCGTTACATAAACGCACTGAAACACAACACAGTCGTTTTCGGAGTGGGTCCTGCGGGTACGGGCAAAACATATCTTGCGGTTGCAATGGCCGTGCTTGCATACAAAAACAAGGAAGTCAGCCGAATCATCCTCACAAGGCCCGCGGTGGAAGCGGGGGAGAAGCTCGGATTCCTGCCGGGAGATCTGCAAAACAAAGTTGACCCTTACCTGCGACCGCTCTACGATGCGCTTTATGATTTTCTCGGTTCGGAAAACTTCCGCATTTTATCTGAGCGCGGGGTGATCGAGGTTGCCCCGCTTGCATACATGCGCGGACGTACGCTGAATGATGCGTATATTATTTTGGATGAAGCACAGAACTGCACCGTTGAACAGATGAAAATGTTCCTTACGCGCTTTGGCGAGGGTTCGCGTGTCGTTGTGACGGGTGACATTACTCAGATAGATCTCCCGCGGGAAAAAACAAGCGGACTTATTCATGCGCTTCGCGTTTTGAATGACGTTGAAGGTTTGAGCATCGTTTATCTCACTGCGCGGGATGTTGTTCGTCATGAAATGGTTCAGCGCATTGTTCGTGCATATGAAAAAGCCGCAGAACGTGCGGCGGAGCGCGCTGCTGCCGTTCGTGACGGAGAACAAGTCAACGACGGAGAGCACAGCCGCTCCGGTTCGCGAAGTGAACGGGATGACGGTTTCAGACCGGCAAAACGCTGAAAAGCTTTGCGAAAACTTTGCTTCAAGGTAATGCACGGCGGAAGAGAACGGTCGGGATTTTCTCCGATTTTTATAATCAGATAAAAGCAACAGGAGGACAAAATGCAGAGACAAGCCAAAAAACGCAGCGGAGATGCCGGAGGGGCGGGCGGAACAAAAAGGGCCGTCACCCCGCGAAGCGCGTTTATCGTGCTTGCTTGCACGGCAATTGCAGAGTATTTCGCCTTTTATCTGCGTCTTGCGGATGCGGGCGCAAAAGCGGGAATTCCCCACGGCGGGTATGTGATGTGCGCATTGATTTGCGGAGTTGCTTCACTTGCAACAACGGCGGGATTCGGCTTGCTTTTGTTTGCGGAAAGAAACCGTATAACGAAAAATCTCAAGCAGCTGTTGATAACAGTAATTCTTCTTCTTGTTTCAACTGTGCTGAGTGCGTTTGCGACCTGCGTCGGATATGCTTTTACAGCGGCATTCCTCGGGATTATTCTTGCCGCATTGCTTGTCGGAAGACATTGTGCGTACGCATGCACAGCCATGCTGGCAGTATATGCAGCTCTGTTTGCCTGTTTGCCCGATGCTGCTCTTGCATATAAGCCGTTGTCAATGCTTGCTGCTGTTTCCGCCGGCGGTTTTGCTGCGGTGATTGCACTGAAAATCAACAAAGGAAGAACTTCGCCGATTATTTCCGGCGTCATCGGCGGGATTGTTTCAGGTATTATCCTTATCTGTGTACAAGCCTTCTTTGGTGTCCGTATTACCGATGTGCTTCTTGACGCCTGCGGCCTGCTTGCAAGCTCTGCGTTGTGCGGCGTGCTTGCAGTCGGGCTGATGCCTGTGTGCGAAAGCATTTTTGATGTAACAACCGAAACGAGACTCAATGACCTTTTGAACAATAACAACCCGTTATTAAAGCGGCTGATGTTTGAAGCACCGGGGACATATCATCATTCCATTCTTGTTGCGGCACTTGCGGAATCGGCGGCGGATGAGGTGGATGCGAACTCACTTTTATGCAAGGTTGCAGCGTATTACCATGATGTCGGCAAACTCACAAGCCCCGCACATTTTATAGAAAATCAGCGTGACTATAACATTCACGATGAACTTCCGCCGGAGGAGAGTGCACGCCGGATAATTTCTCACCAAAGTGACGGAGTGACCTTGCTCAAAAAGCATAAATTCCCGTCCGACGTGATTGAAATTGTTGCGCAGCATCATGGTGATTCAATAGTACGCTTTTTCTATAACAAGGCAGTGAATGATGCGGGTTCGCCCGAGGAGGTTGATGCCGCTGTTTACCGCTACAAAGCAAACAAACCTTCCACCAAGGAAAGCGCGATAATAATGCTTGCCGATTGCTGCGAGGCGGCTGTGCGCTCGATGAAAAATCCGACTCATGAGATGATTGCGGATAAAGTTCACGAAGTGATAAACGGCCTTTGGCTGCGTGAGGACGGGCAGCTCAGCGAATCACCGCTTACGGCAAAAGATATCAAAAAAATCGAGCAGAGTTTCTTAAAAACTCTTTCGGCTCAGTATCATGAAAGGGTGGAATATCCGCCTTTAGAGGAAAAAACAAGTGAACAGCAAGTATGAAGACACAATAAAAAAGAACGGTGAAGACCGAACCGAACGGAACGTTAAATCCTCTGCGGTGAGCATTGAAACCATGAATTTTGATGCGGCACAGTCGGAAACCGATGCGGTGCAGAGGGCCGCGCTTTCCGCTCTTGCGATTGAGGGTGCGGCCGGGCGCGGCGTTTCGATCGTTTTGACAGACGATGAAACGATTCATGCTTACAACCGTGAATATCGCGATGTTGACAGGGCGACGGATGTTTTGAGTTTCCCTGCGGATGAAGGTGATGAAATACTCAGCATTCCGGATGATTTCCTGGGCGATATTATGATTTCGGTTCCGCGCGCTGCGGAACAGGGCGCAGCTCTTGGGCATTCGACGGAGCGCGAACTGATGTTCCTTACCGTTCACGGAGTGCTGCATCTTTTGGGCTTCGATCATATGCGGCCGGAGGATGAAACGGTTATGCTTGAACATCAGCGGAGAATAATGTCCGCAATTGCAAAACAAATTGATGGATGCACGGAGTAAATATGAATGGTTTTGAACTGACGGAACAAAAGATTAATCAGCTCGTTGAACTTGCACTTAGGGCACGCGAACGCGCATATGTGCCTTATTCGCATTTTCGCGTCGGGGCTTGCCTGATGTCAAAAAACGGAACGCTGTATTGCGGCTGCAATATAGAAAACGCCGCTTATACGCCCACAAACTGTGCGGAACGGACGGCGGTATTTAAAGCGGTTTACGAGGGGGAACGTCAGTTTTCAGCAATTGCCGTTGCTTCGGACAGCGAAAATTTTACGGCCCCGTGCGGGGTATGCAGGCAGGTGCTTGCGGAGTTCTGTGATGCGGAAATGCCTGTTATTTGCATAAACAGGGAAGGCAAATACAGAATTCTTTCCCTCGGCGAACTTCTGCCCTTTGCGTTCTCAAAAAAAGATATGGAGTAAACAATGACACAAACACAGAATAAATCAGCATACAGATCCGGATTCGTGACGATAATCGGTTCTCCGAATGTCGGAAAATCAACATTGATGAACCGCATGGTCGGGCAAAAAATCAGCATTGTTTCCGACAGAGCGCAAACAACGCGCAACAGGATAACGGGCATTGTGTCAAGAAAGGATTACCAGATAATTTTTCTTGACACTCCCGGAGTGACGGCGCCGAAAAATCGTTTGGGCGAATACATGCTGAAAGTCGCATTTGATGCCGTGAACGAGGTTGAAGCGATACTTTTAATGCTTGACGCTTCCGTAGGCATACGCGAAAAGGATGAATTGCTGCTGTCCCGGCTCGGCGAACGATGCGGAAAAACAGCCGTGGTTGCCGCAATTAACAAAAGCGACCTTGTGAGTCTCGGAGATATCGACGAGATTCGCGAACGGCTTGAAAAAGAACCTTACATAAAAGATATTGTTGCAATAAGCGCGGAGACGGGCCGAAATGTGGATAAACTTGAAGCGATTCTTTGCAAGTACCTGACCGAAGGCCCGCAGTATTATCCTGACGATATGGTGACGGATCAGCCTATGTGGGCGATCTGCGGTGAAATGATACGTGAAAACGCATTGAAACTGCTGCGGGATGAGATACCGCACGGCATAGGCATAGGCATTGACAAAATCAAGCTCCGTGAAGACGGGATACACGATGTTTTTGCAACCATTTATTGCGAGCGCGAAACACACAAAGGCATCATAATCGGACACGGCGGGAGAATGCTCAAACGCATCGGTTCGGAAGCGCGGCGTGATATAGAATGGCTTTTCGGAACAAAGGTGAATCTTCAGCTTTGGGTAAAGGTTCGTCCCGACTGGCGCAACAGTGCTTCCGCGCTGAAAGAATTCGGCTTTACTCCCGATTTTTAAGCGACGGACGACATTTGGCGGAAGAGCGGTGCCGATTTTGCAATAATCGCCGATTATTCATCCTTGCGCTGCCCGAAGGCGCGGCGGTACCTGAGATAAGCTTCAACTTTTCCCGTTGCGGCAAAATCGGCCCAAAGAGATTTTTGTGCTTTTTCGCTGCTTGGAGCCCTGTCGCTTTTTTTGCGAAATGTTTCGGAAAAGAGCGGTTCCTGATTGTCCGCGGTGCCGCTTTCTGTGACTGAATGGTTCATCATGTCCTCCTTTTCGTTGCGGTAACAGATTCGGGAATACTTCGAGCTGCCTTATCGAAGTGAGCTTAGTGTTCCCGAAAAACGAAAAAAAACACATGGGCTTTCAAACGTGCTTACCGGTGTCGGTAAGGTGTGCGGAGCAGCGCGATACGGCGGTATGAATTCAATATGGCATTTGAAACACTGAACGGAATAGTACTGAGATATGCGAATTATCGCGACAACGACCGCATACTGACCGTCCTCACGCAGGAACGCGGTGCTGTCGCTGTTACCGTGCGCAACTGCCGAAAAAAAAGCTCCGTTACAGCTGACGCAGTTTCAGAGCAGTGCTGCTACGGTGAGTTTGTTGTGTATGAACGCGGCGGAATATTGTACGCTTCGTCAACAGCAATTAAGGAATCGTTTTATCCGATAAGGGAGGACTACGAAAGGCTTGTTTCGGCAAACCAGATTCTTCGTTTTGCGGAAATTATTGCGTATAATCATGGCGGCGCGGAACTTTTTCCTTTGTGCTACCATGCACTGAGCTTTCTTGCATACGGAGACAACAATCCGATAGATATTGAACTCTGTTCCACGGCAAAAATGCTCTGCCTTGCCGGCTATAAGCCCGTCCTGACGCATTGCGTGCGCTGCGGAAAAGATTTGCGAAAGCAGAAGGAGGTTGCTTTTTCGAAAGTACAGGGAGGGACCCTTTGCGATTATTGCGGTGTCGGCTGCCGCGTGATCAGCGCGCTTTCGGCTGAAGCGCTGCGCCGCATGATTCTGCTGCCGCTGCCGCAAATGGGAAGAGTTAAACTGCCCGACAATGCGCGAAAGGAGCTGGATCTGATTATCTATGAGTATGCGGAGTACTCCTTTGAGCAAATAATCAAAGTGCGCGGAAAATAAATATATTATCAAAAACCCTTGCATTTTAAATCGCTTGGAGGTATAATAGCAGCTGTTGAGAAAAGAATATTCCTCCTTAGCTCAGTCGGTAGAGCATGCGGCTGTTAACCGCAGTGTCGTTGGTTCGAGTCCAACAGGGGGAGCCACAAAACAGCATTTCATGTTGAAATGCTGTTTTTTTATTTTATTTTAATCCGTGGACGGAGCGGGGTATGAAGTGCAGAAATAAGACGCTGCATGACAATGCGGCAAATATTGTCACTTTGACGCGGATTGCTGTATAGGCTGCATTGCTTCCGATTAAGTACGGAACAGTGCAGCTCTGTATTGTGTATGCATACTGCGGATTGTACGATATGATCGATGACATGCAAATTGTATACAGAGAGTGAAATGGGTGCAATGCTTGACAGCATATCGGATTTATGCTTTGCGGCATCATACGCAGCTAATGTTCTGCCGAAGCTGCAATTCGACAATTGGGTTATTTGAGTGATTGCTGCTGTTATCACAATTTGTGCTTGCAGCGTTGCTGCGGGATTCGTCGCGCTGAGATGGTTTATTATGAGACACACCATCGCAAACAGGATTACCGGCTGCTTGCTGTTCTTGCTCCCGTTTGCAAACCTGCTCTTTTCCGGCAAAGAGCAGGCATTGACTGCATTGCAATGCCTGTGCCTGTTTCGCTGCTTTGACAGCAGCGGTTTGGGAAGCGATGATGACCTTCATGGAGATTGCCGGAAATTCAAACGGGAATACAGGCGGCGGTTGATGCATAAACACAGACTTATGCTCCAAACAAATACAAATATTATATTGAGCCCGTGCAACAATGAGCACGATGTTATATTTGCAAAAGGGTATTGCATAATACGTCCAATGGGTGTATAATACATCTTGTTCGAAGGAACTGATGTTCAAATTCAATATTCCTCCTTAGCTCAGTCGGTAGAGCATGCGGCTGTTAACCGCAGTGTCGTTGGTTCGAGTCCAACAGGGGGAGCCAAAAGCCTTTTGCCGATTGGCAGAAGGCTTTATTCGTACTGTTTTTTGTTTCAATCAAGCCCTCGCCGAATGCCGCGGCGAGGGCTTGTGCATAATGCTGTGTTAATTCAATGATTGCTCACCGCGATTGCTCACCGTCTGAGCGGCGTTCTTCCCGCGGACATGTAGCCATCCTTTTCATACATTGCAATGTAGTTTTTGAAGAGCGTGCAGAATTCGGCATTGGTCGGTGCTTTTTCAAGCATGTTGATAACCTGTTCCGTAACTTCTGCTGTATTTCCGCCGGAGAGCATCCTGCGCATACGGGTGACGCAGTCAAGCTCATCATCCGTGAGAAGCAGCTCCTCGCGTCTTGTGCCGGACTTATATATGTCAACGGCAGGGAAGATGCGCTTTTCGGAAAGCTTGCGATCCAGATGAATCTCCATGTTTCCTGTGCCTTTAAACTCTTCATAGACCATATCGTCCATGCGGGATCCGGTTTCAACAAGTGCGGTTGCAATAACCGTGAGACTTCCGCCGTCTTCAATGTTGCGTGCAGCACCGAAGAAACGCTTGGGTTTATGCAGCGCACCGGGATCCATTCCGCCGGACAGGGTTTTGCCGGTGGAATTGATGGTCAGGTTATAGGCACGGGCAAGCCTTGTGATGGAGTCCATAAGAACGACAACATCCTTGCCCATTTCAACAAGACGCATGGAACGTTCCATAACCATTTCGGCAACGCGGGTGTGATGCTCGGGAAGTTCGTCAAAAGTTGAATAAACAACTTCGCCCTTAATTGAGCGCTGCATATCGGTAACTTCCTCGGGACGTTCATCGATTAAGAGAACAATAAGATGTACATCGGGATAGTTTTGAGCAATACCGTTTGCAATGGACTTAAGCAGGGTGGTTTTTCCTGCCTTGGGTTGAGAAACAATAAGGCCTCTCTGACCTTTGCCGATGGGGGAGATCAGGTCGATAAGCCGAATTGCAAGCGCCTTTTGGCTGTTACCGGGTGTTTCAAGGGTGAAGCGCTCGTTCGGGAAGATAGGAACGAGATCCTCAAAAGGCTTGCGCAGCGCGGCTTCTTCGGGACTGATGCCGTTGATTGCCGTGATGTACATAAGAGCAACATAGCGATTGTTCTCTCTTGTCTGGCGCGTTTTGCCCGTTACAAGATCGCCGGTGCGGAGGCGGAAACGGCGGATTTGGGAGTTTGAAACATAAACATCGTTCGTTCCGGGAAGGTAGTTGTCGCGCCTGAGAAAGCCGTATCCATCGGACATAATTTCAAGGATGCCCTCGGCATCATCGCATTCACCGGCTTCGATCATTTCGGGAACGGCAGGGTTGCTCGTTCCGTATTCGGCGTTGTAGTAACCCTCCTGCCTTGCAGGATAATTCGCACCGGGCATGACGGGATTGGTATACCCTGCCGCAGGCTGACGATAGGCACTGTCCTGCTGCGGATAAGTGGGCTGGAAACCGCTCTGGGGTTGGGCAGTATAACCCTGCTGAGCATAAAAATCCTGCTGCGGGAAAAGGGTTTGCTGCTGATAAGGATCCTGCGGCTGCTGGCGGAAAGAATCATTTCCGCGCTGCTGACGATAGCTTGAATCGTTGGAGGAATACTGCTCGTTTCTGGGCTGACGATAGCTGCCTGAATTATTGCCTGCGGGGTAGTTTTGCCCGCTGCGGCTGTAACTGCGGCTGTCACGCGCAGAGGGATAAGCACTGCGATCATAGCCTTTTGAATAAGGCTGACTGCCGTAACTCTGCTGACGTGAGCTGTTGTATCCGAGTGTAAAGCCCGAACGCGGGTTTTCCTGTGCGGGTGCGGAGTGAGGCTGCATCGGGATTGAAGCGGCCATTTGAGCCGGTGCGGAAACAGTTCCCTGAGCGGACTTCGGCGCGGCAGGCTGGAACTGCGGAGCTGCGGAAGGCTTGGGCATTTCAAAGGTCGGAGCGGGTATTTGGGTCGGAGCGGGTATTTGTTCCGACACTGTTTTTGCAGCGGCGGCAGCGGGCTGCGGTTCCGAGGGTGCGGCAGCGGGCTGTGTGCCGGCAGCGGGCTGCGGGGTTTCGGAAACAACGGGGGGAGTTCCTGCATCCTTTGCAGCTTTGGCAGCTTGCTTCGCTCTTGCGGCGGCAATGGGATCAGGCATTTGACTGAGTTGACTGTAAGCACCGAAAATCGGCTGGTTTCTGGCGACAATGCCGCCGTTCATAATAATCTCGACAAGTTCTGCTTTTCGATATTTAGTAATAGATTTAACGCCCTGAGCCTTTGCAATTTCGCGCAAGCTTTCCAAGCTTTTTTCGAGCAGCTGCTCTCTGGTCATAGTATTACCTCACACAAAGTTTAGTCTTTTTATATCAATGGTATGACATATTCCGATAGCTCTGACGAAAGTGAAAAACGGAGCTAAGAATTCAATCTGTTTTCAATTCAGCATACCAATATCTCGCATTCATATCATACTCCCGAAATGCATTTTCGTCAAGAGCAATTTTTCCGTTCCGAGCGGGTTATATTGCCGTTTGATACAAGTTTTTGCTTTTTTCCCCACAAAAAAACTCAAAAAGCGAAAATATATTTTTAAACATGCAACGGCAAAGAAAAACTAACGCCGTCACAGTGCGGACAGACTGATAAAATTGCAGCATAAATGCTCTTTATAACACCTATGCGCGCATCGTAAATGATATAACCGGAATTGAAAACTGACATAAAACATCGATTATTTGCTATAAAACTACACGTTTACTTAATATCGAAAAGACTTCGGCCGAGTCATCGATGTCAGCATAATGCCGTGCAGGCATGCATACAGTGTAAAGGACACAAGGGGGAGACCGGTTACGGATTTCCCGAGAAAACAATGAACAGTTCAGTGTATTCCGAAAAGGAAAGCTTGAGTTGTCGGTGTTGTTCCGAAGCCTGTCGGCAGATAAGCCGCAGTTTCGGCAGTAAAAAACATATAGAAGAGAGAGGAGAAACAAAATGAATGACAGACCGTGTATCGAAGGGAGCACGCTCAGGCTGCGCACGCATTCCGTGCATATTGAGAACAGGGAGCTTGCAAGCATCACAGGAGTTAAGGATGTCGGCAGTTTCAACGAAAGCATGGTTGTGCTTATGACGGAGGGCGGAGGACTTACAGTGGAAGGAACCGAACTCCATATTACGAAGCTGAACCTTGATGAAGGACAGGTTATCATAGAAGGACAAATTATTGCCTTTGAATATGATGATGTTCCCGTTCAGCGCGGTTCGTTTTTTTCAAGAATGTTCAGATAAACCCGCGACAGCCGCGGGCAGTTTATGTCGAAACGGCTGAAAGCGAAAGGAGGTAAAACGTGCAGGATGCAGAACACCCTGAACCAGATACCTGTTTTTTTGTGCTGTCTTTGGTGCGGATTGGCAGCAGGCATCATTTATGATTTATTCAGATTGGTAAGGATAAGGGGAAATCGATTTGTGACAGCGGCGGCGGATACGCTTTTCGGTGCAATTGCAATCGGCATTACGGCGGGCGCACTGCTTTATTGCGACCACGGCAAGATAAGATTTTTCACGCTGTTTGCGATTGCCGCAGGTGCGCTTCTGTGGCAGATCCTTCCCGGAAAGCTGCTCAGGATAATGATTATGAAGCTTAAACGCAGCATCGGGCACTGAACACAAAAAGCCGCACAATTGATTAAACACATACATAAAGAAGCGGGTGCATCGTTTTGGTGCATCCGCTTCTTTTGCCCGGGAACATTCCGAACAATTTGCTCATTGCGAAAAAGGCTTAAATTTTCGGCATTTTTTCGCAGGTATGCAGTTTAACGGAATTTTCCGAACTCTGCTGCTCCGTATAGTGCGAGAGGAAGCACTCGTTAACGCACGGTAATGGCCGCGCGGAGTGCGGTGAGTGCATCTTCAACGGTGATAAGTCCGTCACCGTCCATGTCCGCAGCTGCGGCCTGTGCGGGAGTGAACTCAAGCAGCTGCATGGCATTGCGCATTATCATGAGAGCATCGGATATTGTAACGGTTCCGTCTCCGTCAACATCACCCAAAACGCCGACAGACGGAAGAATGCACACCTCGTCAACATAAACGCAGTCATCGCCCTGATCGCGTGATCCGTCCTTTTGATATGTCCATTCAAAGATGTATTCACCGTCTGCGGGCACCGTATAGATGAAGTTCGCCCAATCGTTGTCGGTGCCGCCCGTCGTTGCTTCAACATTTCCGTTGGCAATGAATGCCGCATAGTCCCAAGTGCCGCCCTCGCTGCTTGCCAGCCAGTCAAAACTGAGCCTGTCGCCTGCATGAAGTGTTCCGGCATTGAGCCTGATGCCTGTTGAAGTTCCCGCCATGCCGTTGATAGTTGATTTTGCAGCCGTCCTGCCCGCAAAGGTTTCGCTGTCAACCGCCCATGGATGAGCGGTATCGTTCGAGAAAACGAGTGAACCGCCCGAAACGTTAAGTGCATTGCTGATTGGCGCATCAATAACGGCGGAATCAACGACCGTAAGGGAACAGCTGTCGGTAAAGCCGCCTTCGGTCGTTGCTGCAATGATATCGGCGGTGCCGGGTGCAACGGCGGTAACAACGCCGTCGGCATTGACGGTTGCAACCGATTCATTGCTGCTGCTCCAGGAAACGCTTGCATCGGCAACATTTGAGGGGTAAACCTCTGCATTCAGCGCAAGCTGTCCGCCGGTGTACATCTCGGCAGTTTCGGGGGTAACGTTGACACCTTCCACCGGTGAAGTGCTTTGGCTTTCAACAACAAGGTTATCGACCCAGCTCTTGTTTGAGCCGTCAACGGGGGAGTTGTCCTTATGAAGATTCCATGTGATGACATATTGCCCCGTTACGGGAATGACATATTCGTATGTGAGCCAGCCGGTTGAGCCTGTGAGGTTTGCAACGTAGTCGTTATTGAACCAAAGTATCCAGCCGTGGAACATATAACGTGTGTCCGTCTTCCAATCAAAACGCACGACGCTGCCTGCGGTAAGAGTGCCGAGGTCAACTTGAAGCAGTGCTTCACCCTGAACGGTCATCGTTGAAGCAGCGCAGAGCCTGCCGTCGCGAATCTCTGTTTCAAAGGGGTAATTTGCTGCATTGTTATAAGTATAGTTCGAACCCGTTCCGTTGACTGCATCATCAAGGGTCAGTCCGTCCGTGCTCGAAACAACGTTCACCGTGCAGGTTTTTATCTTGCTGCCGTCGATGCTTTGGGCGGTTACAAGTGCCGTTCCGGTTGCAACTGCGGTCATTTTGCCGCAATTGTCAACGCGGACTATGTTGGGGTTTGACGTTGCCCATGTGACTCCGCGCTCTGCATTTGCGGGTTCCATATATGCGGAAAGCTGTGCGGTCTGTCCGGGGACCATGTATGAAGTGTCAAGGCTAAGGTGCATATCCGTGAGCGGGAATTCGGGCGCATCATAAAAATCGGGAACGGAGTACAGGCAGGTGACCTGCATCTTGCTGCCGTAAATGTTGCCGATAACGGTTGCGGTTCCGTCGATGGTATTCAGCTCACAGAGATTGCCCATGGTTGTATAATAGGTAAAAAGGTGGGGAGTGGTTGCACAGCTTGCCCAATAGAGCGTGTCGGTATTGTGATCCCATGCCATGGATTGAAGTCCGTCCGCAATGACGCCCGTAAAGCCGCATACTTCGCCCATGCCCTCGGTTTTTTCGATTGCATAAAGATTGCAGTCGTCACCGATACCGTAAAGCTGTCCGTCGGTGGAGCAGGCGAGAGCAAGCATTGCATCGGGGCCGACGAAACCGACCTCGGTAAGCGAACCGTCCGAAAGATTTACCGTGCAGAGAAGATCGCCGCTGACAGCATACATTGTGTCGGTTGAATAGTCGTATGCCATATCGGCGGCAACGGCTTCGGATGTGCCGAGAATGGTTTCTTCAAAAGTGAACGCGTTCACTTTGCAGAAGTGGTAATTGCTTTCCTCCGCATAGCGATAGCCGTAAACGTAGCCGTTATAAAATTCACCGGCAACGTAACCGCTTTCCGTAAAGTCGGATATGAAGCTTGCGCCTTCCGGATTGCCGGACGCCATTGAGACCCAGCCGTAAGGCCCGCCCATGAATTTTGAGTCGTGATAAAAATAGCTGAATCCGCGAAGTGTATCAGCAGGATGCGAGGCGGATTTGGAATCGCCGTATCCGTCGGATGAGTCGGCGGAAGCATGTGTCGCCGGGGCCGACAGTACGGGCAAAAGCCCGAATACCATAAGCACGGCGATGAGAAGCGAGATAAGTTTTTTCATTCTGAAACTGTCCTCCGTATATTTCTTTCTGCCCGACAGAGCATCGGACACATGTCGATTTTAACATTGCGTATATTGAATGTCAACAGATATATTAATCATTTATATTGCATTTCCGCAAAACATGATTCGGAGCGGGAGACAGAACAAAAAGGATGGCCCGAAACGACGAATAGCGTCAAAACAAGTCAAAAAATGTATATTGTTGCGGAACTGTTGACAATGGGGCGGAAAAGTGTTTTAATATGCCTTGAGTTTAGCAATGCTTAACTCAAGGTTTAGCTTTCATGTTCGGCGCAGGGGGTGCGGAACTAAACACGGAGTTTAGTGATTCAAAACACCCGAAAAGCGCGGACTGCTGCTCGGAAAGGAGAGCGATACGGTGATCGACATCGGCGATAAAATCAAGCGAACTCGGCTGAAACTCGGACTGACGCAGGAGGAACTTGCGGCAAGAACCGAGCTTTCAAAAGGCTTTATTTCGCAGCTTGAACGCAATCTGACCTCGCCGTCCATTGCAACTCTTATCGACATCCTTGAAGCTTTGGGCACCGATATTGCCGATTTTTTCACAACCGGGGATGCGGATGAAAAAGTTGTCTTCACCCCGGACGACATGTTCGAAAGCGAAGATTCCGACCTTGGCTCAAAGGTCTGCTGGCTTGTTCCGAACGCTCAGAAAAATGATTTGGAACCCATTCTTGTGACGCTCGGCGAAGGAGGCAAAACTTTTGAGGATGAACCCCACGAGGGTGAGGAATTCGGATATGTGCTTTCCGGCAGTGTAATTCTTGTTATCGGCAGCAGAAAGCTTAAACTTCACAAAGGGGACAGCTTCTGCTTTAAACCGACGGAGAATCACTATATTGCCAATCTCTCAAAGCGCGAAGCGCGCGTGTTGTGGGTCGTGACCCCGCCGTCCTTCTGATAAAGATGCAGGATGACTTAAGGTTTATGTCCGCAACCGCTTTTGCGGCAATGACATGATCCTCTTGAATACAGTTGGGCTGTGTCCGCCGAATACGCGGCGGCTCAGGTAAAAAACGAAAGATTCCCGCGTATGCCGACGGCACGGTGTGCGCAGACCGAAGGAACATGCCGAAATCGGAGAAAGGGTGCTTTCGCAGCTGCGGAAGCGGGGTATAAATATGGAAAACAAACGCCTGATAGAGCTTGTCAATGTTTCAAAGGATTATGACGGTGATGTTGCGCTTAACAACATCAATCTTTACATCCGCGACGGTGAGTTTTTAACCCTTCTCGGTCCTTCCGGCTGCGGCAAAACGACCTTGCTCCGCCTTATTGCGGGTTTCATTATGCCGTCATCGGGCAAAATAATGATGGACGGAAAGGATTTGACAAATGTTCCGCCGTATAAACGCAGAGTCAACACCGTATTCCAGAAATATGCGCTGTTTTCTCATCTTAACGTATTTGAAAACGTTGCTTTCGGCCTGAAAATACGCAAGCTGCCGAAGGATGAAATCAAACGCCGCGTCACGGAAATGCTTGAACTTGTTAACCTTGCGGGATATGAAAAACGTTATATTGACCAACTTTCCGGCGGACAGCAGCAGCGTGTTGCCATTGCGCGTGCGCTTGTGAACGAACCGGAGGTGCTTCTGCTGGATGAGCCCCTCGGCGCACTCGATCTCAAACTCCGCAAGGAGATGCAGATAGAGCTTAAGCGTATGCAGAAAAAGCTTGGCATAACGTTTATCTTTGTTACTCACGACCAGGAGGAAGCCCTCACCATGAGTGATACAATTGCCGTTATGAATCACGGTGTCATTCAGCAGATCGGCTGCCCGACAGATGTTTATAACGAGCCCAAAAACCGCTTTGTCGCAAGGTTCATCGGTGAAAGCAATATTTTTGAAGCAACCATGCGGCGTGATTACCTTGTGAACATTCACGGAATTGATTACGAATGCGTGGATGCGGGGTTCGGCACGGAACAACCCGTTGATGTTGTTATCCGTCCCGAGGATGTTGATTTTGTGCCGATAGGCAAAACTCCGCTGCACGGCGTTGTAACGAGTGTTCTTTTCATGGGCGTTCACTATGAATTCACCGTGGATTGCGACGGGCGCATATTCAAAGTTCATTCAACGGATTTCGTGCCCGTCGGCGAAACCGTCGGAATCGAAGTTCTTCCGGATGCTATTCACATTATGAACCCGGAGCGCAGACAACCGACGGAAGCTGCGGCGGAAGAACCTCAGCAGAACTTATGAACGGAAATATGCAGCAAATAAAAAGGAGGCAAAAAGCAAATCGATGAAAAGAACCCGTCTTGCTTACCCGTATATTTTCGTATGGATGCCGCTGTTCATAGTTGCTCCGATGCTTTTTGTTGCATACTATGCGTTCTTTGACAACGGCACATTCACAACCGAATACGTCAAACAGGTTTTTTCAAGCACGACCTATCTTCCCGCGCTGTGGAACTCCATCTGGATCGCATTGGCAACAACCGCCGTGTGCCTTCTTGCGGGATATCCGGTTGCGTATATTCTTTCGAACATGAAAAAACGTACGGCGGCATTGCTTTCGATACTGTTCATAATGCCGATGTGGATGAACATGCTGCTCAGAACTCTTGCGTGGAAGATAATTCTTTATGATGACGGAATCGTTGCAACGGTGCTCTCTTGGTTCGGCGCGACGGACGTTCAGCTCATCTACACGCCCGGCGCGGTTCTGATTGCAACAATATATGACTTTTTGCCCTTTATGATCCTGCCGATTTATACAACGCTCATAAAAATCGACAGATCCCATATCGAAGCGGCGCATGATCTCGGTGCGAACGGGCTGAACACATTCCTTCGAGTTGTGCTCCCGCAGTCCGTTCCGGGAATCATTTCCGGAATAACCATGGTGTTTGTTCCCGCAATGTCGACTTTTGCTGTTTCAACAATGCTCGGCGGCAAAAAAATCGTGTTGTTCGGTCAGCTGATCGAGGAAAAATTCCTCATTAACAAATCGTTCGGTGTCGGTTCAACATTGTCACTCGTGCTGATTATTCTTGTTATAATTTCAATGGTCATAATGCGCAGAGCGGACAGAGACGAAGGCAGGGAAGGAGGAACCCTCTGGTGAAAAAGTTCGGCAAATTCTTAAAGGGAGCGTACCTCGGCATTGTCGTGCTGTTTATGTATCTTCCCATTGCGGTAATGCTCGTTATGTCGTTCACCGATTCGCGTTCGGCTGCAATATGGAACGGATTCTCGTTCGGTGCATACACTGCGCTTTTCTCCGACGGCGATGTTATGGATGCATTGCTGACAACGCTGCTCGTTGCAGTGATTTCAAGCATTCTTGCAACCGTTATCGGCACGGCAACAGCAATTGGTCTGCATTCCATGAAAAAGCGTCCCCGTGCCGTTGTTGAGTCGATAACTCAGCTCCCGATGGTCAATCCGGACCTTGTGACCGGTATTTCAATGATGCTTCTGTTTGCATTTATTGGCATAAAACAAAACGTGGGCATAACTCGAATGGTGATTGCACACATAACGTTTAATATACCGTATGTAATCTTTTCTGTTCTGCCGAAACTGCGTCAAAGCAGCGACTCGCTGTATGAAGCGGCGATGGATTTGGGATGCAGCCCGGTAAAAGCTCTTGCAAAGGTCGTTATTCCCGATATCATGCCCGGAATCGTTTCCGGCCTTCTGCTTGCGTTCACGCTCAGCATAGATGATTTTGCAATAAGCCTTTTCACCGGCGGAACGAGCACGAACCTTGCAATGCTGATTTATTCAAAAACGGCAAAGGGAGGCGTTCACACAAAGTTCTGCGCGCTTTCGGCATTAATGTTCGTGGTTGTCGGCACGCTGCTTCTGATTGTAAATCTGCGCAGCATTCGACAGGAGAAGGAAGCCGAACAGCAGCGGCGGAAAGTTGCACAGAAAAACTGAATCCCGGCGCCGCACAGCCCGTCTTTTGCGGACAACGGCAGCAGCCGGTTAAATCTATTGGTTATTTTGCTGAAAAGCATAAAACATAAAAACGGAGGAAAAATAATGAAAAAACTTGTTTCACTGCTTCTTGCGGCAGCAATGCTCGCGCTGGTCGTTCCGGTTTTTACCGGCTGCAGCTCGGACAAAACTCTCAACCTTCTCAACTGGGGCGACTATCTTGAGCCTTCTCTGAAGGATGAGTTCAAACGCCGCACCGGGATAACAATAAAAGAAAAAGTCGTCACCAGCAACGAGGAAATGATGATTCAGCTTCAGGCCGATGATTGTCCGTATGACCTTTGCATTCCGTCCGATTATGCAATTGAGCGCATGATCGGTGAAGGCCGCCTTGCAAAGATTGATTGCAGCAGCCTTAAAAACTACGAGAACATCGGTGAGGCATACCGCAACCTTGCATATGACCCGACGAATGAGTATTCAGTTCCGTACACATGGGGAGTTCTCGGCATTCTGTATAACAAAACGATGGTTGATGAAGCGGATCTCGGGCACTGGAATGTTCTTTGGAATGAAAAGTATTCTCAGGAAATATACATGTACGACAGCGTTCGCGACGCAATGGCAGCAGCACTTATTTACTGCGGCTACGATATCAACACCGACAATGCGGACGAAATAAAGCAGGCTGCCGACGCTCTTATTGAGCAGAAACCCCTTGTTAAGGCGTATCTCACGGATGATGTTAAGGACAGCATGATTCAGGGCAGCGGCGCACTTGCGCTTGTTTATTCCGGTGATGCAGTATGGTGCATGCAGGAAAACGAGGATCTCGGATTTTTCGTGCCGGAAGAAGGCAGCAACATCTATTTCGACAGCATTGTTATAACCGCAACAAGCAAAAAAAAGGAAATGGCGGAACAGTTCATCGATTTCCTGCTTGAACCCGAAGTTGCGGCGAAGAACATCGAATTCATCGGATACTCTTCCGCAAACACAAAGGTTCTCGACATTCTCGGGGATGAGTGGGCAAACAACACTGCATACAATGTTCCCGAAGAGGCCGTTAAGAAGAGCGTTATTTATCGCGATCTCAGCGACAAGATCGATATCTATAACGCGCAATGGGATAGAATTTTCAAATAAGGCCAATCCTTAATATTATGAGCTTATACGCCGCAGCCGGAACCGACAGCAATGCCGCAGCCGTGTCTGCGGCGGTTTGCACAGCGAACGAGGATAAAAATATATAATCATTTATCTTGCAAAAAAGGAAGAATTATGATAGAATTCTTGGATAATTACAGTATACGAGGTGCAATATGATAAGGTTGTACGAATTGCATAAATGCCCCGAAAAGTATGTGGGCGATATTGAGGTTTCCGGCTGGATAAAAACCGCGCGCGAGAGCAAGAACGTCGGCTTCATCGAGCTTGGCGACGGTTCGGCTTTCCGCAGCATTCAGGTTGTTTATGAGCACGGCGAAATTCCCGAGTCCGTTTCAAAGTTTTTTGCAACCGGCACTGCAATAACGGTAAAGGGTGTGCTTGAGCTCACTCCGGAGGCAAAACAGCCGTTTGAAATCAAGGCCAACGAGGTTATCATCGAGGGCGAATGTCCCAACGATTATCCGCTTCAGAAAAAGCGTCACTCAATGGAGTATTTGCGCACGATTCTGCACCTGCGCCCCCGCACGAACACTTTCCAGGCTGTTTTCCGTGTTCGCAGCGTTGTTGCACAGGCAATCCATCGCTTTTTCGATGAACGCGGGTTCGTTTACGTACACACCCCGATTTTCACCGGCAGCGACTGCGAGGGCGCGGGCGAGATGTTCCGCGTCACGACCCTTGATATGGATAATCCTCCCCGCACCGAGGACGGCAAGGTGGATTTTTCAAAAGACTTTTTCGGAAAGCCCTGCAACCTTACCGTCAGCGGTCAGCTTCACGGCGAGGCATTTGCACTTGCGTTCCGCGATATTTACACGTTCGGACCCACATTCCGTGCAGAAAACAGCAACACCGCACGTCATGCCGCGGAGTTCTGGCAGATAGAGCCCGAAATGGCTTTCTGCGATCTCAACGGCTACATGGATACCGCAGAGGCGATGATTAAATACATCATCAAAACTGTTCTTGAGCGTTGCCCGGATGAAATGGAATTCTTCAATCGATTCATGGACAGCACTCTTCTTGAAAGGCTTAACCATGTTGTGAATTCCGATTTTGTTCGCTGCTCATACACAAAAGCTGTTGAGCTGCTTCAGGCATCCGGCAAGCAGTTCCAGTATCCCGTTTTCTGGGGCTGCGATCTGCAAACCGAGCACGAACGCTATATCTGCGAAGAGGTTTACCATTGTCCTGTGTTCCTCACGGACTACCCCGCAGAAATCAAGAGCTTCTATATGCGCCTCAATGATGACGGAAAAACCGTTGCGGCAGCGGATTTGCTTGTTCCCGGTGTCGGAGAGATCATCGGCGGCAGCCAGCGCGAGGAACGTTATGATGTTCTCAGGAAGAAAATTGAAGATCTCGGCATGGACATGAGCTATTACGAGTGGTATCTTGACCTTCGTAAATACGGCGGAGTTAAACACGCCGGTTTCGGCCTCGGCTTCGAGCGCATCCTGATGTACCTCACGGGTATTTCCAATATCCGCGACGTAACCCCGTATCCCAGAACGACTGGCAGCATGGAGCTGTAAGTGTTTGCGATATTTACGGAGCGGGTTTTGATTTAAAACCGAAAACGATTTGAAAATAATAAAGGGCTCAATGTCGGCGGTCAAATTAATGACTTGCAGGCATTGAGCCTTGTTGTTTATTTAACTGTGTTTCACTTGCCGAGAACCTGCGGAACACCGAAACGTTCGGCATCCTCAATTGCTTTTGAAACATCAACAGTGAACCACCGACCGTTTTCATACAGAATTTTTCCCTGAACGATTGTAAGGCAAACGTCAGAACCGCAGGCGGAATAGACGACAGTTCCGCATGGATCGTAAACGGGACGCAGACGGGGAGAATGGGTGTTAACCATGATTATATCGGCATCAAATCCGGGAATCAGCCGCCCGATCTCGTTCTCTCTTCCCTGTGCATACGCTCCGTTCACGGTTGCGAGTTTCAGCGCAGAATATGCGGGAACGGCCGTTGGGTCAAGGCTTGTGCCTTTTGCAAGCAGTGCGGCGAGCTTCAACTCTTCGAACAAATCGTGCGAATTGTTTGAGGCGCAGCCGTCCGTGCCGAGGGAAACGTTGACTCCGCTTTTGAGCATCGCGGTGACATTCGCAATACCGCTTGCGAGTTTAAGGTTTGATACGGGATTGTGCGCAACGGAGACGCCGCGCCGAGCAAGAATGCTCATATCCCGATTCGTCAAATAAACTCCGTGCGCCGCAAGTGTGCGTGTATTGAAAACACCGTTTTCGTTGAGAATTTCGGTTGGGGTTTTGCCATAGCGTGCGATGCATTCATCGGTTTCGCGTTTTGTTTCGGAAAGGTGAATTTGCGTCACGAGATTATGCTTTTCGGCAAGCTCCGAAACCTTGCGCCAATGCTCGGGTCGGGATGTGTATTCGGCATGTATACCGATGTCGGCACGAATGCGCCCGTTTGCGGCAAGATGCCAGTCCCGAATCAATGCACGCGTTTCAATAACGGCTCTGTCCTGTTCAAAATCATAATCATCGCCGAGAGCGAGCACGGAATTGCAGAGCGAAGCGCGAATGCCGATTTCGGCTGCAACAGCGGCGGAATCAGGTTCAAAAAAATACATATCGGAAAAAGAAGTTGTTCCGCTTGCGAGCATTTCCGCAATTCCCAAACGAACGCCTGCAAGCACTGCTTCGCGCGTGAGCCTGCCTTCAACGGGGAATATTTTCTTGAAAAGCCAGTCATTAAGTGCGTAATCATCCGCATAACCGCGCATTATGCACATCGCTGTGTGCGCATGGGTATTGATAAGCCCGGGCATGACAATATTGCCGTCAGCGTCGATGATGCGTTCGGCCGCAATTTGCATTTCGGGCGAATTCTTGTCGGAAACAAAGCTGATTTTCCCGTTTTCTATGCCGATGCAGCCGCCCGAAATAACAGGCAGTGCATCGTTCATTGTGATGATGTTTGCGTTTTTAATTAAAATATCCAACATAATTCAATTTAAACCAACAAAGCCGACTCACAGCCGTAAATGCTTCGGCAGAGCCGGCATGGATCAGATGTTCGGTTAATCAAGCGGCATGCGCCTTAAAAACTCCGCAACGTGCGAAACGAAGCGTTTGCTTGCGGCGTTTCCGGCTTCAATGACCTCTTCGCCGGACAACGGTTTGTCCAAAATCCCGGCAGCCATGTTTGTAATAAGCGATATGCCCAAAATCCGCATTCCGCAATGCCGCGCTGCAATGCACTCAGGGACGGTGCTCATTCCGACTGCATCCGCACCGAGTGTACGCATTGCACGAATCTCGGCGGGTGTTTCGTAATTCGGACCCATGCAGTAGAAATACACGCCTTCGCGCACGTTTTCCCGAGAATCCGCACATACTGAACGGAAAAGTTCCATGTAGTCCCTGTCAAAAACGCGGCTCATATCCGGGAACCGCGGGCCGAACTCGTCTATATTCCGACCTGCCAGCGGGTTGACACAGTTGAATTTGATAAAATCCGAAATGAGCATCAGCTCACCGACTTTAAAATCACGGTTTATTCCGCCTGCCGCATTGGTTATGATCATTTTGCCAATGCCGATAAGCTTTGCGAGCCTGACGGGAAAGACAACTTCCTCTGCCGACCATCCTTCGTAAATATGAAGTCGACCCTGCATTAAAAGCACACGCTTGCCGCCGAGCAAACCCGCAATGAAGCGCCCTTTATGACCGATTGCGGTGCTTGTCCGCATGCGCGGAATCTCCCCGTAGTCAATGAAAATCGGATTTTGAACATTTTCACCGAGCGAGCCCAGCCCGGAACCGAGTATAATAAGCACATCGGGTTTAAATCCGCTCAGTTTTTCGCGCAGAACTGCCGCGCTTTCAACATAATCACTGTAGGTAAACATATTTTCCTCCAAAAGGCCGAATTACCGAAAACTTCAAAGGCTGCATCACAGCAATCCGATGATGAGCAAAACAACAACGCCGGGAACTCCGAATATGCCGGTTATAAGTGCCGTCAGCCATGTTATGTTAATATAAAAGAAGCTTAGATTCAGCAAACCTGCAAAAACAAAGTTAAAAACAAACAGCAGCGCTGCACCGATAAGTGCATTGATAAGCAGTTTGAAAAAAATCTTGATGCTCAGGTTGAAAATTTTGAAAATGATAAATATAACCGCAAGCACGATGATGAACGTCAGAATCTGAGGAGCCATAAAAAGAGTATCCTTTCCGGTTGATTTTAATCTTGGCGTTCGAACAATCGCTGCATCGGTAACCGGCGGGAACAGACAGAAAAATCTTAACCCGAGTCGGCTGCCGGCATTGAGCATGCACACGCCTATTGCTCTGCACGCCTTTGCTCCAGCAAAAAGATGTACCGCCTTCGCGCCGCTTCGACTTCAAGCGCAACGATCTTTGCTTCATCCGGTGCAGCGGCATCAAACCTTGCCATTGCAGCTTTCCATTTGCGCAGTGCTGCGGCGGGTTCGTCGCTGAATGCTTTTTTGCTGTGCTTATCCATATTTTACAATACCTCCCTGTGCTTGTCAAATGATATGAAAAGCATCTGCAAAAAATGCGGGCAATATACATATTTTCAATAAAAACCAAAATGCTCGGCGTGACGATGATTGCGATGCGGATTAATGTGCGGCGATTTCTTAATCTTAAGCGCAGCACGGTAATTCAGGTGCGTTGATGCAAAAAAACCGGACAAACCGCAAGGGCAGTCCGGTATGATTGACATATGGAATTTCTGAAAGAATTAATCCGTTGATTCGAATATTCAATAAGATTATTTCCCGTTAAGGTAGGCTTCCTGCTCCGGTGTCAGCGAATCGATATGCAGCCCCATTGCATCAAGCTTCATGCGAATAACTTCGTTGTCTATCTGCTTCGGAACATCGTAAAGCCCGGGTGCCGTTTCTCTTCCGTGTTTTGCAAGCCAGCATGCGGAAAGAGCCTGAATTGCAAAGCTGAGATCCATTATTTCCGCAGGGTGTCCGTTGCCTGCAACGATATTAACGAGCCTCCCGTCCGCAAGCAGGTTCAGTATGCGTCCGTCTGCCGTTCTGTATCCGGTTATGAAAGGTTTGCGCTCGATTTTTTCAACAGCAATTTTCTCAAGATCTTCTTTGCTGACTTCAACATCAAAATGCCCGGCGTTGGCAAGAATGGCATTATGCTTCATCTTTTCGAAATGCCTTGCGGTAATGACGTCGCGGCAGCCGGTAGCGGTAACAAAAATATCGCCGATAGGTGCTGCCTCATCCATAGTCATAACGCGGAATCCGTCCATTACCGCTTCAAGTGCGCGGAAAGGATTTACTTCCGTAACAATAACATTTGCGCCCAGTCCTTTTGCGCGCATTGCAATGCCGTTTGAACAAAAACCGTACCCTGCAACGACAACGGTGCGCCCGGTTACCATGTTGTTTGTCGTGTACATGATTCCGTCCCAAACGCTTTGCCCCGTGCCGTGGCGGTTGTCAAAAAGGTGTTTGCAATCAGCATCATTGACCGCAAGCATGGGGAATGGCAGTGAGCCGTCCTTTGCCCGTGCACGGAGCTTGTGAATGCCGGTGGTCGTTTCTTCACAGCCGCCGATAAGGCATTCTGCATATTCCGGATGCTTTTCGGTAAGCATCGTCACAAATTCACCGCCGTCATCAATAATGATATGCGGTTTGAACTCAAGGACGCGGCGAATATGTTCATAATACTCTTCTTCGGTTGCGCCGAAAAATGCATGAACATCCATCCCGTCCTCGACAAGTGCGGCACAAATGTCGTCCTTTGTTGAAAGCGGATTGCTCCCGGTCACGGAAACTGTTGCACCGCCGTCGCGCAGTACGAGCGCAAGATATGCGGTCTTTGCTTCAAGGTGAACGCATACCGAAATCCGCAGCCCGCGGAAAGGCTGCTCGCGGACAAAACGTTCCCGCAGTGTACTCAAAACGGGCATAAAGTCCTTAACCCATTCAATACGTTTATGCCCCAAAGGAGCAAGTGATATGTCACGAATAGTACTCATTGTTTCCTCCCTGCCGCTTGCTTGCGCAAAACGAAACTTAACCTTTTCATAATTTAATAAAACATCTTTGAAACAGCTGCTGCTTCAGCAAAAAGAATTCTACCATATATCAATGCAAATAGCAATATATTGAACCATACGAATGCTCCGGCAGGGTAATCGAAATGATATAATGTTCAAACCTCTTGCAATGCCGCAAAAGAGGTTGTAAAATAATAAGTTGTGAAAAATCGGGGAGACGAACAAAAACACCGATTGCTGAGCCGATATTTTCGGTGAAAGTGAAGCATTTGAATATTAAAAATAGCTGAAAGGACGCTTTCGCAGCGGCGGAAGCGGTAACTGTAATATTATGAACGAAAAGATTCGCAACGTTGCGATCATTGCGCATGTTGACCACGGTAAAACGACCCTTGTTGATCAGCTTCTGCGGCAGAGCGGTGTTTTTCGCACCAATGAACAGGTGCAGGACAGGGTAATGGACTCCAATGACCTTGAACGTGAGCGAGGCATCACAATTCTTTCCAAAAACACGGCGGTAAACTACAAAGGCTATCGCATAAACATTGTTGACACTCCGGGCCATGCCGATTTCGGCGGCGAGGTTGAACGCATTCTGAAAATGGTTGACGGCGTGCTGTTGCTTGTTGATGCATTTGAGGGCTGTATGCCGCAGACAAGGTTCGTTTTGCGCAAAGCATTGGAATTGGGCAAGGTGCCTGTTGTTGTCATCAACAAGGTTGATCGTCCCGGTGCGCGCCCGTACGAGGTCGTGGACGAAACACTGGATCTTTTCATCGAACTCGGCGCAAGCGAAGAACAGCTGGATTTCCCGATAGTATATGCTTCGGCACGCAACGGAGTTTCAGGCTTTGAACCCGATGAAATGACCGAGAACATGCAGCCTGTGTTTGACACGATTATCAACCATGTTCCCGCTCCGGGAGGTGATGAAGACGCACCTCTTCAGCTGCTTATTTCAACGATTGATTACGATGACTATGTCGGCAGGATAGGCGTCGGCAGGATCGAACGCGGTGTTGCAAACCGCAACCGTGCCGTGACGGTCTGTGCCCTCGGCGGTGTTCCCCGTGAGGCAAAGCTTTCCCGCCTGTATAGGTTCGAGGGATTGAAACGCGTTGAGACAGAGTCCGTCGGCGCGGGTGATATCGTTGCCGTTGCAGGGATCCCCGGGATTTCAATCGGTGAAACGGTATGTGACCCCGCATGTGTTGAACCGCTGCCCTTTGTTCATATCGACGAACCGACTGTAAGCATGGATTTCATAGTCAATACAAGTCCTTTTGCGGGCAGAGAGGGAAAATATGTAACTTCACGCAATCTGCGCGACCGCCTGTTTAAAGAGGTGGAAACGAATGTTTCAATGCGGGTTGAACCCACTTCTTCAACCGATGCTTTCAAAGTCAGCGGCAGGGGTGAGCTGCATTTGTCGATTCTTATCGAAACCATGCGCAGGCAGGACTTCGAATTTGCAGTTTCCCGTCCGAAGGTAATAATGAAGCGCGACGAGCAGGGGCATCTGCTTGAGCCCATCGAGGAGCTGACAATCGACGTCCCGCAGGAATACATGGGCACGGTTATGGAAAAACTCGGAACGCGGCGCGCTGTTCTGAACAACATGATTAACGAAAACGAGGGAAGTGTTCGCTTAATTTTCGATATACCTGCGCGCGGACTGATGGGCTATCGCAGTGAGCTTCTGACCGACACAAGGGGCAACGGCGTAATGAGCCATATATTTAAGGATTATGAACCGTACACGGGCGAAATTGCGGAGCGTACACGCGGTTCGCTTATCGCTTCCGAATCCGGCGAGGCGAACTCATACGGTCTGTTTAACACTCAGGAACGCGGAAGACTGTTTGTTCGTCCCGGAGATCCGATTTACGAGGGACAAATTGTGGGTGAATGTTCCCGCAACGAAGATATTGTTGTTAACGTTTGCAAACGTAAGCATGTCACGAATATGCGCGCTTCCGGTTCGGATGAAGCTCTGCGTCTTACACCGCCGGTTGATTTAAGCCTTGAACAGTGCATGGAGTTTATTCGTGACGATGAGCTGGTTGAGGTAACGCCGAAGAATATCCGTATGCGTAAACGCCTTTTGACGAAGGACCAGCGGATAAAGGAATTTAACCGCAAGCAGTCACAGACAACCGAGTAAAATTAAGCGGTCACAGACAATCGACCGAAACTGATTCGAAGAAACAGCTGCTTGCGGCCCCGCAAGCAGTCACAGACAATCGAGTGAGATTAACTCGCCGAAACGGATGCTTGCGGTCCCGCAAGCAGTCACAGACAATCGAGTGAGATTAACTCGCCGAAACGGATGCTTGCGGTCCCGCAAGCAGTCACAGACAATTGAGTAAAATTAACTCGCCGAAACGGATGCTTGCGGTCCCGCAAGCAGTCAAGGACAATCGAGTAAAATTAAGCGGTCGCAGACAATCGACCGAAACTGATTCGAAGAAACAACTGCTTGCGATCCCGCAAGCAGTCGCAGACAATTGAGTGAAAATAATCGGCAGAAGCGGCAGCCTGTGCGGACTGACGCAAAAGCACTGAGAACAGATCGGACAAGGAGGAGAGGATGAACGAATTCTTGAAATCATTGGCAGAAGCGGTTGCGGACAAGCTTTGGCTTGCACCTGTTATTGCAATTGTTTCAGGCGTGTTGACCTCGCTCATGCCGTGCTCATTGTCAACTATACCTTTGGTGATAGGTTTTGTCGGCGGGCAGGATTTGCCGCAGAACGGAAAGAGTTCGCGCCGTGCATTGCTGTTGAGCATTCTGTTTGCCGTTGGTTCAACCGTAACTTTCTGCATTCTCGGAATGCTTGCTTCAGCACTGGGCGGGCTTTTGGAACGCGCCGAAACCGTCCTTCATTTTGCGATGAGCATATTGCTTGTGCTGATGGCACTTCAGATGTGGGAGGTAATTCGAATCATTCCTTCCGGCAATTCGGTGCTGGCAAAAAGCCGTTTAACAGGCGGCGTCGGTGCGTTCATATCCGGAATAATTGCCGGGTTGTTTGCTTCGCACTGTGCGCTGCCGATAGTTTTTGCTTTGATGGCGATCGCAGCTGATGCGGGCGGAGGGAATGTTCTGTTCGGATTTATTCTTTTGCTCCTGTTTTCGGCAGGACATGCCGTGCTGTCTGTGGCGGCAGGCACAAGCGTTGGCTTTGTTCAAAGATTAACTTCAAATGCAAAGTATGAAAAAATAAGCAGAGTAATTCGCATTGTACTCGGCATAATCATCATGCTTGTTGCGCTTTATCTCGCGTATGAAGGGCTGACGGAGTGCCTTGCACATAATGCGGCGTAAGACAGTATCGGTTTCAGATATAAAAACAGGCAAAATAAGCCCGTGCTGCCGACGGGGGAAGGGAATTCAAAAAGATGTATTCCGCAAATTGTAACGATTCAGTAAGCGAAACAACAAGAGCTTGGGCGGAGATCGATCTCGGCGCACTTAAGCATAATTTTGAATATGCAAAAAAACGTTCCGACCGCAGGGTTATATGCGTTCTGAAAGCGGATGCGTACGGACACGGCGCGGTTAAATGCGGGCAATTCCTTCAGCGGAACGGAGCCGAAATGTTCGCGGTTGCGGCGCTGAGCGAAGCTGTCGAGCTGCGTGAGAACGGCATCACAATTCCGATTCTGATACTCGGTTACACCGCTCCCGAATATGCTGAAACCCTCAGCAGGCTGAATATCGAACAGACCGTTGTGGACGAAGCTCATGCTGCTGCGCTGAATTGTGCGGCAGGCAGGCTCGGGGTCAAGGTGATGGTCCATATCGCACTTGACACGGGTATGTCACGCATAGGCATATTCGCCCAGAGCAATCACTCCGAGGCTGTTGATGCGGCGGAACGCATTTATCACATGAAAAACCTTGACACTGTCGGAATGTATACGCATTTTGCCGTTGCGGACGACCCTTCGCAAAAGGCTTTCAACGATTTTCAATACAACAATTATCTTGCCGTTTTTAACGGACTTGCCGCGCGCGGTATCCGAATCAAAAACTGCCATGTGAGCAACTCTGCTGCAATACTGACGGATGTGAAGCATTTCGATTCCGTCCGCGAGGGAATTATGCTTTACGGCATGTACCCCGACAGCGAACCGGTCGAGAACGGCCCGCTTAAGCCGGTTATGACGCTCAAAGCGCGCGTTTCACAGGTTCGAAATCTGCCCAAGGGCGCAACCGTGAGCTACGGAAGAACATATCGCGCCGAGGAAGGCATCACAAGTGCCGTAATTCCTGCGGGGTATGCGGACGGCTATCCGCGCAGGCTTTCGAACATGGGAAAGGTTTTCATAAACGGAAAAGCATACGACCAGATCGGGCGCATATGCATGGATGTCTGCATGGCGGATGTAACCGGCGGCGATGTGCGGCAGGGTGATGAAGCGATTCTGTTTGGGCGGGGCGGCATGAGCATTGAAACCGTGGCTCAAATTGTGGGAACCATAAACTATGAATTGACCTGTCTCGTCACTGAGCGTGCAAACCGTGTTTATATCAACAACTGAAAAATAATTAATGCCGAAATTGATATTCAGGTAAAAAAATGCTTGACAAGAGAATATAAATGTTGTAATATAGCATCATTGAAGACTGTTGCACCGGAATGCGGGCAAGGTTTTTATTGGTGCGTGAAACTGCACCTGCCTTCAAAAACATAACACTGCTTGACTGTTCGCTTATTTTTCAAACAGTTAACCTGAAATATTTTATTGTTTGTTTTCAAATTTTAAACATATTATTTTTTTGAATTCGCAGGAGGGGGAATATGGACTTTGACAGTTCGATCTACGAAGCTGTAAAGATGATAATAGATGAATGGTATCCCCATGGACTTGTGTCCTGTTGCTGTGCATCGGTCCATGAATTCGGGGCTGAGGCGGCAATGATAGCTGTGCGGATCGAACCGAACATGAACGTTCGGCAAATTTCGGCTGTTATAAGCGATGTATTTAACACTCAGTTTCCTGATAAAATCTTAGCAGAGCGGAAATGCCGCGCACCGGCAAGGCGTATTTTGCGCAGCATTAAAGAGCTGAAGTGCGGAAAAGATCCCGCGGCAACTGTGTGCAAGTACAATAAGCAAAGATAAATCTGTGAAAAATTAAAAACCACTTAAGTCGTTTGCAGAACACACAAAAGAGCGGCGGTGCAGCTTTGTGCATCGTCGCTCTTAAATTTCAGCCGGAAAGGGGCATGCGGTCCGACTGAACGGAATTGAACAGTATGACGGCGTTATGCCGGCTGAACAGCATCTTTTTTGTAATATTGTGCCTGAGCATTCCAAAGTTCAAAGTATTTGCCGCTTTCATCCGCAAGCAGGTCGGAATGGGTGCCCTGCTGAATCACGCTGCCGCTGTCAAACACGGCGATCTCATCACAGAATTTGCAGGAGGAGAGGCGGTGGCTGATGTAAACCGCAGTCTTATCACCTGCAATTTCATCGAATTTTGAATAAATCTCCGCTTCGGCAATCGGGTCAAGTGCGGCCGTCGGTTCATCAAGGATAATGAACGGCGAATCCTTGTACAATGCGCGTGCAATGGCGATTTTTTGCGCTTCACCGCCGGAAACGTCAACGCCTTCCGTATCGACGCTCTTATAAAGGTACGTATCAAGTCCGTGCGGCATTTTTGCAAGCTTCTCGCCGAACCCTGCCTTGTTAAGACAGTCGAGCACACGTGCGGCATCGTATGTTTGGCTTGCTGCAACGTTCTGCCCGAGGGGCAGTGCCAGAAGTTGGAAATCCTGAAATACCACAGAGAATATCTTCATGTAGTCATCGTAACGATATTTTCGAATATTGATGCCGTTGAGCAGTATTTCGCCTTCGGTCGGGTCATACAGACGGCAAAGCAGCTTTATGAAGGTTGTTTTGCCGCTGCCGTTCATTCCCACAACTGCGAGACGGCTGCCCACTTTGAATTTCATGTTCACATGGCGGAGTGCATACGCTTCACTGCCGGGATATTTGAACGACACATCACGGAATTCAACATCATACTGAATATCGCTGCGCTTTTCGGTGGTGAGGCTGCCCTGATACATTGTGTTCGGAGTATCCAAAAGCTCAAACACTGTGTCAAGGAAACTTGAATTGATCCGCATCACGCCGATGCATTTCATCAGTTCCGAGAAGCCTCCGAAAAAGCTTGTTACCGAACCGATATACTGCGTTGCGGTGCCGAGACCGAATGCGCCCGCCCATGCCTTTATGCAAACAAGCAGATAAATCAGACCGGTCAGAAATGCGGACACGCAGCTTGAAAGCGCAATGAGCAGTCCCATGGGTCCCTTTGCATATTGTGCAAAGGTGGATTTCATGCCGAATGTATCGTTCTTTTCAAGGTAGTACTCGGCAATGGCCTGCTGCTTATAAAAGCGCATATCCGCCATTCGGGCTCTGTTGGAGGAGGCACTTGAAAAATAACCGAATACACGGTTGCCGAAAGTGCCCTGTTCATCGTTGCGTTCCCAATAGGAGTTGCCTTTTGTTGCGCAGACGGGTGCAGCAAGTGCAGCCGCAAACAGAAGGGCAATGAAACCGACGGTGAAGAGCGGGGAGTTCAGAAAGCCGAGTCCGGATGCCTGAGGAATCTTCGCAAAGAACAAACCGAGGGAAAGTCCGATGCCGCCGATGATCTGAAACAGTGCATTGCAGCCGGAGCGAAAGATTTCAATCGATTGCATAAGGCCGTATCCGGTGAAGTTCTGGCTTTGCCATATCTGCGATTGAAGCTCGTAAACGCGCTGACTGTCAGCATTCGGAAAATCCATATCAAGCCTTTTTTTGCCGAATACGGACTGCATATTGGCATAAAAAGTGGATTCCTCCGCTTCGCGCCAATGCTGCAAAATCGCATTGAGCAGCATTAGCCCGGCGGTCGCGCCGAGCGTCAGCAAAACCCAATTGCGGAGTGCGGCAGGGTTTCTGCTGCCTGCAAGCTCATTCAGCAGCTGAGCTGAAAACCAGATCGTCACAAGCGGGCTTGCGGCGGCTGTGAGTGCGCTCAAAAATATCGAAACAAATGTTCCTTTGCAAGGTTTGAACAGTATTTTCCATGCGCGCAAATTGTTTTTGAACGCAGCGGCGAAACTTGTTTTTTTGTTGGTATTGTTACTCATTTTCACTCACTCCTTCCATTTGATTGCGGCGTCGGGAGAACCGTCTGACGTGCCGTCCTGATTGTCACTGCGGTAGTACTTGCTTTGAACTTCGAACATATAGGCATAGCCTCCGCCGTTTTTCAAAAGCTCGTCATGTGTGCCTTCCTCTGCAATTTTCCCGCTGTCAACAAAAATGATTCTGTCGCAAAAACGCGTTGAGGCAAGGCGGTGAGAGATGAAGAACGAGGTTCGTCCGTGCGTCATATCATTGTATTTTTGATAGATGTCATTTTCTGCAATCGGGTCAAGTGCAGCGGTAGGTTCGTCAAGCACGAGTATCGGTGCGTTTTTATACAATGCCCTTGCAAGCATGAGCCTCTGCGTCTGCCCGCCGGAAAACTCAACTCCGTCCTTAAACACACGCCTGCCGAGATGCGTTTCAATGCCCTTGGGGAGGGACTTGATTTTTTCGGTCAGACCTGCCTTATCAATGCACTGCCAAACGCGGGCTTCATCGATTCCGTCAACACATTGGGCAACGTTTTCCTTAACGGTGACGTCAAGCACGGAGAATTCCTGGAAAACAGCCGAAAAGAGAGCGTAATAGTCGTTGCGGTTAAACTTGCGGATATCTTCTCCGTTAAGCAGTATGCGTCCTTCGGTCGGGTCAAGAAAACCGCACACAAGCTTCACGAGCGTTGTTTTGCCTGCGCCGTTAAGACCGACAATTGCAAGCTTTTCACCCGGATGAACGGTCAGGTTAATGTGAGAGAGCGTGTCTTTATCTGCCGTCGGATAGCGGAAGGAAACATTATCAAGCCTGATTTCGTATTGTTTGTTCGGTTCAAAAGCGATTCTTTCGCCGCCGTTAAGGTCGAAAGGCTCATCCCAATCAAGAAATTCGCGAATCGTGGAAATATCAAGGCTCTGCTTGTGCATTACGGAAAGCTTATCAAGAATCTCAACGACCCACTGTGCAAAGCCGCTCAGTGCAGCAAAGTACAGAAGAAATTGGGAGGCAGGCAATCCGTTTTTGACGGTGATTCCGATAAGAAACGCATAAGCGATGCCGTTGCGCAAAAAAGTCAGAACGATATCAATGATATTTGCCCAAATATATTTGCGCTCGCGCTTTGCACAAAACGCACTGTACAGGCGCATTGTGCTGCCCCAAAGATCTTCCAGCCAGCCGCGCAGGCCGAACATGCGGATATCCTTAGCAAACTCGCGCGATGTTGCGGTTTTGTTTGCGTATTCGATTCTTTTTGTAAGCTCAAGCTCTTCGCTGCGATGGAGATAGCCCCATTCGTTGATGCGTTTGCTTGCAAAATAGCTGACAGCCGTTGTTGCGGCAACAAGTGCGGCAAGCCAAAGGTTAAGGTTCGTCAGCAAAGCAAGATAAACGATAAAGCCGATACATGACGTCATCAGATCCGTCAGAGTCGTCCAGATGGCTTCGGAGGCCTCTGAGTTGCCGGCGCAGGCAGCACTTGCCTTTTCTCCGAGGGCAAGAAAATCCGTGTTCAAAAGGTTCGGATAGGATGTTTCGGCATATTTGCGGGAAATGCTGAGATAGATTCCCTGGCTCCGAACGGCGATTCTTCCGAACAGCGCATTCGTATCAACATAGGACCGAAGCCCGGAAAGCAGCATGAGCACCAAGGCAAATGCCGCAATTGTGAAAACAACACTGCCGAGGGATGCGGAAAGCTCGATTTTGTTCAGAATTGCAGGTGCAATAAGCAGTTCGGCAACGCTTTTGCCCGCGCTGAGCAATGCAAGCACGATGCAGAGCGGGAAAACGCTCTTTGCATACTTTCGGGATGTGCGCAGCATGAATCCCGTGTTTTGCCAGAGATTGTACTTCGGTTTCGGTGTTTTTTTTGCGCCGGGTTTGGAGTGAGTTTCTTTTTTTGTTTTTTTGTCCATTGTATCAACCGCCTTTCAGCTTTTTGATGTTTGCATTATAGCCGAAATTCGTTCGAGCTGCATATTTCGGGGACGAATTGTTGATTGGCGGGGACGAATTGCAGCCTTGCCGCAGCGGAAAGCGGACGGCTGCGTGATATGCAGCAAAAAACATTCGAATGCAATATTGCATCGAATGTGTGAAAAAGATAAGTGAAATACAGGCAATTATTCCTGCGGAAGAAGTATTTCCGCAGTGAACGCTCCGTCTTCGGAGTTAAAGCTCAAATATCCGTCATGCTTTTCAACGATGGTTTCAATGCGGGAAAGCCCGAGGCCGTGTCCCAAACCCTTTGTTGTTGCAAAAACGCGGCCGAGTTTGCCGAGCTTTTTTTGAGAGGTGAAATTTGTAAACGAGATATAGAGCCGGCTGCCCTTCATGTCCATATAAACACGGATGAGCCTGTTTTGCGGCGGGAGAGCCATGCTTGCATCGATTGCATTGTCGAACAGATTTCCGAGAATGCAGCACAGGTCAATTTCGGATATTTTAAGTTTCACGGGAATATGTGCATCAACGCGGACATCGATTTCCCGTGCTTTTGCAAGTGAAACTTTGCTGTTCAAAATTGCATCCGCCATGGAGTTTCCCGTTCGGATCGAACTGTCAAGAAGCGAAAGGTTCGTATCGAGCTCGTTCAGATATTCCCTTATTCCGACAATATCATTGTTTGCGGCAAGAAACTTGAGCGTTTGAATATGGTTGTGATAATCGTGCCGCCATCCGCGCATTTTTTGATACATGTTTTCAACTTCGCGATAATGCGTCTCAATAAACTCATTTTGGTCGGCTTCAAGCTGCCTGTCATAATGCTTTTTTAAAATGCACTTTAAAAGGCTTTTCATCGATTTCACTCCGTATATATGGAAAATCTGTTTCACAAGTGCGCAATTATCGCACGGTTAAGCGGTTCGTATGCGCCGCGGGGAAGGGGAAGCACGGTTCCGTCCGAAAGCTGAACCTCGGTTTTTGTAACGTGTGCAACGAACTTAAGGTTCACAATAACGGCTCTTCCGATGCGGTGAAAACCGCTGCCGAGCTCCTGCTCAAACTCGCTTAATGTGCGCTTGACCGTGTATTCGCGCTTTGCGTGAACGGTAACATAATTGCGGAAAACTTCAAGGTAGCGTATCTCGTATACCGGAATGCGAAGCATTTCGCCGCCGCTCTCAAAGCATATGCAGCGTTCGTTCTGCGTGATTTTTTGAGCCGCTCGGTTCAAAACGGAGAAGAATTTTTCCTTGTTGAGCGGTTTCATGAGATAATGCAGTGCGGCAACATCATAGCCCTCGGCAATATAATCCGAATAGCCGGTGATGAACACGATTTGAACAGCTGCATTTTCGCGGCGGACCTTACGCGCCGCCGACACACCGTCCATCCCGCTCATTTCAACATCAAAAAGCAGGATATCGAAAGCTTTATACTCGTCGTAACGAAAAAGAAAGCTTTCCGCAGAAGGGAAAACCTCAATCTCAACCTCCGTACCGCGCTGTTTTGCCCATTCAAGCAAAAACGACTGCACGAGTGCTGCATCGGTTTTGCTGTCGTCGCATATTGCAATGCTGTATTTCATACGCATACCTCCGAGGAGCTCCGAAGCCACTGCATCTATTGTACCAAAAAGAAGCATCATCCGCAAGCAACCGTTGTTTGATATCCGAAAAAAACGACAACGGCAAATATATTTCACGGAAAGAAGGAGCTGCGCCGGTGACCCTTTTGCTCAGAGCATTCTTTCGCCGTCCATAAACACGGCTTTAAGGTTTAAATTCGCATCAAACACAGCAAGATCCGCAGCGCGGCCGCACTCAAGTCCAAACGGAGCGGAATCGCCGAAAACGGAGGCGAAAGGTGCATACGATGCAGCAAAGAATGCGTCGGACGGCGAAATGCCGAACGAAACAGCGTTGCGAACCGCATCGGCAAGGGATATTGCAGAACCCGCAAGCGTGCCGTCCGCAAGAGCGGCGCATCCGTTGGACAAAACGAATTCCTGCCCGCCCAAGCTGTACCGACCGTCGGGCATTCCTGCGCAGCGAAGCGAATCCGATATCAGGCAGGTTTTTTTGCCGAAGACCCGAAAAACTCCGCGAACCACGGCAGGGTGAACATGCAGCCCGTCACAGATAAGTTCAACGGGAATTCCGAGATCGGCTGCCGCGCCTGCAATACCGGGGGAACGGTGCAGGCAGTCGTTCATGCCGTTGAAAATATGCGTAACATGGGAAGCTCCGGCTCGAAATGCGGCAATTGCCGTGTTGTAGTCAGCCGCACTGTGGCCTTCCGAAACGGTACAGCAGCCCGAAACGCTGCGAATGAATTCAAACGCACCGGGCAGTTCGGGCGCAACGGTGACGAGTTTTATCCGACCGCCGCTTGCGGCATTAAGCTGATGAAACAATGCTGCATCGGGCGCAAGAAGATTGCATTCGGCCTGCGACCCGCGCTTACTGCTGCTGAGAAAAGGCCCCTCAAGATTTATGCCGATGCATTTTGCGCCGGCAAAGTGATGCAGCTTCTTCGGAGTGCGCTTGATAAATTCCGCGCGCATACGGCAGAACGCATCGATTGAATGCATGGCGGCAAAAAGCTCCTCTGCACATAAAGTCATTGTTGTTGCAAGGAAGGAGGTTACGCCTTGGCTGAGATAGTATCGTGAAAGGCGGAAAAGCGGGGAATCGAGCGGAAAACTATCGATATCAAACTCATTGCATTCGTGAATGTTACATTCGTGAACGTTACATTCGTGAATGTCGTTCAATACATTTCCGTCCGAAAAATCCGCATCCGAAAAATCTGCGCCGCATGCCCCGTGCGTGTGGATATCAAAAAGTCCGGGAACAACAAAGCCGCCGTGCGCATCGAGCGTTTCGCATTCGCAATCAGATGCACAGGAATCGTTGCTTCGGCGCAATGCAGTGATTGTGCTGTCAAACTCGATACTCCCCGTTTGCAGTCCGCAGGGGAGCAGCAAAGAGGCATTCTTGATAAAAAAACGTTTCATTATATTAAATACTGACCTTAGCCGATGAATGTCGAAATTCGCACACTTAATTCAAAACAATTATTTATTCTGCATCATCTGTGCAAGTCCGATCTTTGCACTGCGCAGAAGCAGACGAAGTGCATGCGAAACGGATTTGCGGGTATCCTCATCCATATTTTTAAGCGAGCGGAGCATTGTTTTGACGCATACGAACCAATTGTCTGAAATATCTCGGAGCGTCTTTGCATTTGTATCCTGCATAACGGCGTAAACGGTATCGACAAATTGCTCACGCTGCCTGTTATCCATTCCTGCGAGCCAATGCTTGAGCGTGAAGTCGATAAACATGCTGCTGTTGTTGACCTTTTCAAGATAGGTGAACTTGTCGCACAACAGTTCCCAGGAATAAATATCGTGCTGCATGATGCCGCTTTCGGTACTGTGAATGATTGTATACTTTTCTTCGTGACCGAGAAGCATGCCGACGACGGATGACTGCGGAACGAAAGTGTTCACAAGCACGCAGATGCTTTTATAGCTGTCCGAATTCAAAACATCTTCCGTGAAGCCCGGGCCGTCATAATTATAAATATGAGTGATTCGGCGGCGGGCAGCCTGTTCGCAAAATGCTGAGGCATAAACGGCGAGGTTGCCGCCTTTTGAGTGACCGCCGACGGTTATATCGCCGCCGTTTGAAGCAGCAATACGGTTCAGATAGTCAACGGCATTGCTTTGGGCAGGAACGGGACAGACAAAACACATGTTGAAATCCTCCTTCCAACCGACAAGCGTGCTGTCGGTTCCGCGAAAAAAAACATACAGCTTGTTCTTGCTCGGACGGAATGTGACGGCGGAAAACTGAGTTTGCGTTGCTGCATCAAAAAGGTGTGAGTAGCCGAAGAGCTCAATATCCCGAAACCGGCGGCTGTTTAAAAGCATTTCAAGCAGTTTGACATCGTTTTCCTTGCGCAGAGAGCCCGGCTTTTTTATGTTCAGTGAAATAAGCGCCGCTGCGGCATCCGCAATGGTGACGGAAACAGGGGAGTCACAGGGCATGATAAGCTCAAACGGCAAATAGCTCAGCCGTACAAAAACGGCACCGTCAACCTCGTTGAAGGGACTGACGGAGAGAGGAAGGTCGCCGCGCCATATGAGATAGTCAAATATGTTTGCCAATATTAATCAAAACCTTTCCAAGGATTCGGCAATAACCGCTTAACGGAGCGACAACGGATAAAAAAACGTATGAAATGTGAAACAACTGCAAACCGTTGCGCACTTCAGAACTTTTGGGTTATCCGCTGACGAATGTATTTCAACTAAACCATTGTCGAAACTCCGCAATTGAATTATAATGTAACCGACGGCAAAAGGTCAAGCCCTGTGCCTGAATTTGCCGCAAAACAGCCGAAGGCTCTGTGCTGCGGCGCAGTTAAAACGGATACGGAGAGAAATATGCTTCTTGAAAATGTCGAAAAATACATAATTTGGCTCTTCTTTTACAGTGTGGTAGGTTGGATTTACGAAAGCACGCTGTGTTCTGTTCGTGCGCATAAGTTCATTAACCGCGGCTTCCTTAACGGTCCGTACTGCCCGATTTACGGCTGGGGGGCAGTGCTCGACATTCTGATACTCGGAAAAGTTCAAAACCCTGTGCTGCTGTTTTTCCTCGGTGCAATTGTAACATGTTCTCTGGAATATTTCACCTCATACATCATGGAAAAACTTTTTCATGCGCGTTGGTGGGATTATTCAAAACGCAAATTCAACATTAACGGACGCGTCTGCCTGCTCGGTGCGGTTGTGTTCGGAGCATTTTCGGTTATTCTGATAAAACTTGTTCATCCGCTTGTGTCCGATGTTACGAACAGCCTCCCTCGTGCTGCACTGCATTGGCTTGCGGCGGTGATGTTTGCAATAATTGCGGCGGATGAATGCGTCACGATCGGCGGCATTGCGGGATTTAATAAAAAACTTAAGGAGCTCGCCGCAGCGACAGAAAACGTAAAGGCAGATATAGGACTGAAGCTGCACGATAAGGGAGGGCTCGGAAGCGAAGTGTACAACGCTGTTCATAATGCAGCGGCTGTGTTTGTTCAAAAACTGAATGCGCAGCAGCGGCGTATACTTGCGGCATTCCCGAAACTTCGAACCATGGAACATAACGATATTCTGAATGATGTTCGCAAGCTGATTGCCGATGTTGAAAATCGGCGCAGGAAAAACAAAAATAAGCATAACGACTGACAAGTGAGCTTGCCGCAGCCTGCGGAGAGAATGCAGTTCTGCCGGGCGATTCGGGCGGCAGAATAAGAATAAACAAAGGAAAGGACACAAAAAAATGAAAGTTCTGATAATGAGCTGCGATACCGGGGAAGGGCACAACAGTGCGGCGCGTGCGCTCGTGGGTGCATTCAACAGACGAAATATCGATTGTACTTTGATTGATCCGCTGATATTCCGCGGGCGCAAAGCAAGTGAAATTGTCTCTGCTTCCTACACTGCAATGCTGAGAAAAGCGCCGGCGTTGTTCGGGATTATTTATAAAGCAGGCGATATTTACAGTTCAACGAGAATAGTGTCCCCTGTTTATTATGCAAACTCAAAGTATGCTCCCGGCCTGCGTGAGTATATCGAAGATAAAGGATTTGATGCCGTTGTTTCAACGCATCTTTTTCCGATGGAAGCGTTGACGGCAATCCGAAAAAAGGGAGGGTTCAACATTCCGTGCTACGGTGTGCTGACGGATTACACCTGCATTCCGTTTTTCGGCGAAACAAAACTGGACGGGTATTTTATTCCGCATGAGGAGCTGCGCGATGAAATTGCAAAATGCGGAATACCGAAAGAGAAGCTGTTCGCAACAGGCATTCCCGTAAGCAAAAAATTTGCTGTACACGAATCAAGAGCGGCGGCAAGAGCGGCACTCGGGCTTCCGGCGGACAAACCCGTTATGCTCATAATGAGCGGGGGCGTCGGCTGCGGAAATATCCTTGAGCTTTGCGACACGCTTGAGCGGTGCAGCAGCGGGGATTACCTTGCGTGCGTTCTGACGGGGCATAACGCTTCACTGAAGCAGAGCATTGATGAACGATTTGCTTCGGCAGGGCGGATAAAAACCGTGAGTTTCACAAAACAGGTGAATCTCTACATGAATGCGGCGGATGTAATGCTGTCCAAGCCCGGAGGATTGACAAGCACGGAAGCCGCTGTTGCAAACGTCCCGCTCGTGCAAATGCTGACATATGCGGCATGCGAAGCAAAAAACATTGCTTTTTTCACCTCTCACGGGCTTTCGATACGTGCTGCGAATGAGCGTGAAGCGGTTTCGGCAATGTGGAGCTTAACGGACGACAAACAAAAAGCGGAAAAGATGCGTTCAATGCAGAGCGCCTGCATAAACCCGAATGCGGCGGACGATATTGCGGCAAAGGTGGCTGAAGGATGGATATAAGTTCTTTTGCACGGTGTGCGGCATATGCGGCGTTCGGCTTTGCCTGCGGCGGAGTTATGTTTTGCAGATTCATGCCGCTGCTGCTCGCAAAAAAAGATGTAACAAAGCTCAGCTCGGACGGGAATCCCGGTTCTGCAAACGTATTTATAAATTGCGGGATACCGCTCGGGCTGCTGTGCCTGTTTCTTGATATGTTCAAGGGTTTCCTGCCCGTGCTTCTTGCGGAAGAAAACTATGATGTCCGCCGATTGTCCTTTGCGATTCTGATTGCGGCTCCGGTGCTCGGTCATGCGGTTGCTCCGTTCGACCGTTCAAAGGGCGGCAAATGCATTGCAACAGCTTTCGGCGTCCTGCTTGCGCTGATTCCGCAAACAAAAATCGTGTTCCTGCTTGCCGGGTTGTATATACTGTTTTCAACTGCAATCAGGATTTCTCCGAATCGTGTGCGCAGCACAGTAACGTTTGCACTGTTCGGAACTTTTGCCGCCGTGATGCTGCTTTTAAAACGGCGTGCGCCGCTTGCAATGGGATGCCTGCTGGTTTCTTCAATTGTAATTGTGAAACATTCAAAACTCTTTTGCTCGGACGAATGTGCCGAAGAGGGCAGCGCCGTAAGCGAGGACGACGGAAACAAGGCAAAAATATAAAACGAGAAAAAGTGAGATGCGAAATGCGGCTTTATAGCTGAGACGTGTCGGCAAATCCGAAGGAACGGTGAACGGCTTGAAGATGCATAAATATGTCATAAAATATCGTCGGGTTGTAGCGAGTCGGTGCGTGAACAGCCAAGGGAAGAAGAGCAGCACTTCTTTATCCGACTGCCAGTTTATTCGTCTTCTTCAGGAATTTCGCCGGAATCGGACGATCGAGCTTCCACGTGATATTCATTGGCCTGCTGCCCTCGTGTTTCACATAGCTTGCCGTGCCGAGATAGGTATATGCTTCAGCACCGCCTGTCATGCGGTCCGACTTGAACTCGCGGACGAACAGCAAAACCTTGCTGCCGCGTTCGCGATGGTGTATATAACGCTGCCCGGTGGGCGAATTTTCCGCCGTGGTACTCTGGCTCTGCCAATGAAACAGACTTTCACTGATGGAATAGTCGTTATACATGGTGGTGGGTGAATAGTCCTTGTCCGCTTTGTTCAGCGTCACGAAAAACACATCCAATTGCTTATCCGGCAGCCACTTGACACCTTCCCGCACGGTTGCGGGCTTCATAAAGTCCATGGCCGCAAGCAGCTGGTCGCGGGTATAGGTACAATGCAAATCCAGAGGACAATCAAATCCCAAATCCACCGACTCGTCAATGAAGTCAATCTGTTCAAATCGATAGCGCAGCAGCTCAGTGAGCTCGTTTAGCAGAACGGTGCTGTCCGACAGTGCATGGAGATTGTCCAACACTTCTTCACTGTTCCAATTCTCCGCAGTCTTGCCCCAAACAGTAATATAGAACATCTGCATCATCCGCTTTTCAACGTCTGAAACGGCAGCAAAATCCACATCGTCCAAACGCGGAAGAATATCTAAGAGGAACGAAATCCAGCGGCGAGAATCGACCACAGCAAGCTTTGCAAACGCTTTGGTCAGAATACTCTCCAACGGCTCCGAAAAGTCTTCGAGGGCATCCGCTCGGGCGCAAATACGGGAGAAGGAAGAAAACTTATAAATTGCTCTCGGATCAAGATGGTAGTAGTCCAGAAAGTTTGCAAGCGTCAGCTCCAGACCACTGTCTTCGTCAAAAGATGCTGCACGGGATACCAATCCGGCTGTGTTTCCATAGGATGCACGGATGTTATCCAGTATGTACTTTGCTGCTTTCTTTTCCAGCTGAATATAGCAGCCTTTCGGGACCGACACGAAGCCGTCTTTGATTTCGCGGCTCACGCTGCGCGTTGCGTTTGACAGCAGCGCCGCGAATTTATCCTCGAAATTGTACCTTCGGTTCGCTTGGCCGATGAAGTCCAGCACGGTCAGGCACTCCTTGTCTTCCGACAAACGCAAACCGCGTCCCAACTGCTGCAAAAAGACAGTCAGCGATTCGGTGGGACGCAGGAACAGAACGGTATTGACTTCAGGAATATCTACACCTTCGTTATAGATATCCACAACAAAAATGAAGCGTATTTTGCCGGAGACTAAAAGCTGTTTCGCTGTTTTTCTTTCTTCATCCGGAGATTGTCCCGTCAGGAATATGGATGGGATATTGTGCTCATTAAAATAGCGGCACATGAATCTTGCGTGATCTACAGTTACGCAGAATCCAAGGCCTTTCACCTCATCAATGTCCGTGACATATTTCAGCAGTGATGTCACCACATGGTCGGCGCGGCGATTGGCAACGGCACCGCTGAATGTGTAAACCTTTTCCAATTCGCTTTTTTGATAGCCACCGGCAGACCATTTCAGCGTATCAAGAGCCACAGTGTCGGTAACGCCGAAATATTGGAACGGACAGAGCAGCTTTCGGTCAATGGCTTCGGGCAGGCGAATTTCAGCCGCAATGCGGTTATTGAAGTACGGAAGAATGCTTTTGCCGTCCATACGTTCCGGAGTTGCCGTCAAGCCCAGCAGGATGCAAGGCCGGTAATAAGCTAACAGCCTCCGATAGGTCGGAGCTGCCGCATGATGAAATTCGTCCACGATGATGTAATCGTAGAACTCAGCCGGTGTTTTTTCCGTGAAGCTCTGCGAATTGAACGTCTGAATTGAGATAAACAGATTATCGATGCTTTCAGGTTTACAGCTGCCCACGAACATCTCTCCAAAGTTCGCATCCTTGAGTACGGCTCGGAATGTGTACAGACTCTGTTTAAGAATTTCTTCGCGGTGTGCGACAAAAAGCAGGCGGCAGGCCCGGCCGGGATTATGTCTGCGGAAGCGTTTGTAGTCTAAAGCAGAGATGACTGTTTTGCCGGTGCCGGTGGCAGCTACTATCAGATTGCGCATATAGCCTCGAACGGCACGTTCCGCCTCCAGCTTATCCAGAATCTCTTGCTGATAGGCGTACGGATTAATATCCATGGTATAAACTTCGGCATTGTTGGTGTCAAAGTATTTTTCTGCTTTCAGCGCACGCGCCAGGCGTTCTTTCTGCTCTTCTTCATAGTATTCAAATTCACGGTCATTCCAGTAATACTCAAATGTGGCAGCGATCTTATCGATGGTTTCGGGCAGGTCGCGCCGCGTTACTTTCGTGTTCCATTCAAGGCCGCTTGTCAATGCTGCATTAGACAGATTGGATGAACCCACATACGCAGTCGTGAACCCCGTGTTGCGGTAAAAGATATAGGCCTTGGCATGGAGCCGCGTTGTTTTTGTGTTGTAGCTGACTTTTATTTGCGCATTGTGCAGCCGGCGAAGCTCTTCGATGGCTTTAACATCCGTCGCACCCATATAAGACGTGGTAATAACACGGAGCTCGCCGCCGTTTTGCGTAAATTCCCGCAGTTCGTCCATGATGAGCCGCAGGCCGCTCCACTTGATAAAGGATACCAACATGTCAATTCGGTCGGCCGAGATAATTTCTTTTTTGAGCTCCGTGAACATCTGAGGTTCATGCACCGCACCGGTAAAGAGCGAGCTTTGTGCGATGGATGTTTCCGGGCGCTCTATGTCCGCCGCAGTTTTTCCCACGGCAAGCCGCGGATCGGCTTTTCGCAAAAGTGCAAAAAGCTGCTCGGCACGTTCGTCAACACCGAGTGCGGCAAAGTCGGGTTCCTTCGTTGTACTTTGAATTAGGTTAACGATTCTGTTGCTCAATTCTATCTGAGCCGAGATGTCGCCACCGTTGTCAAGAACGTTATCCAGTCCTTTCTGAATCACGTCCGCCAAATATTGCGCCAACACCTTGGAGGCTTCTGCCTTGTCAATCGGGGCAACAGCCTTGCGAGCCTCCGGAATTTCCGCAAGCTCGCGGGTCAATGCGTTATTGATGACTTGTTCGTACAGGCCGGGGTGCAGCATGGAAAAGCCTCGATTCTTTCAAAAATCAAAAACTCGATTTTGAACTTACAACATATCTTATCAATCACAATCCGAATCGTTTCGGTCGGTTTCCTGTTCGCCCCATGGATTTGCGGCGGCATCCTCAGTCGGCTCATCGGAATCGACGGTATCGGCGAACGAATCAACCTCAGCGGAGCGCGGAGCGGACTCTTCTTCGCTGATGCATTCTTCGTCAGCCGAATTGGCGGTTTTCAGGTGCTTCTTTGCAAAAAGAGGAAACACGGGACGGCTCATAATTAGGTTCGCAAAAGGCTTTTCAATTAAATAAGTTGCCAGTATTGCTGCCGCAAATGCGAACACTGTTATCACAACAGCATATCTGTTCATCCAGTAGGTGATATTCAGCATGTTCGGAGGAATTTCTCCCGACCATTTCGGAATGCGCCAGGTGTTTTTGCACTGAACGGCAAGCCATTGATGCCAAATATACAAATTGTAGGATATTCCTGAAAGAAAACGCATGAACTTGTTGGAGAACAGCCAGCGATACCATTTGCTTGACAGTGCAGTGGTGATAATAAATGTCATGAACACAAAGGCAAGCTTTGAACGTTCCGTGACCTGCCAAACCTGTCGTTCCTGCGTGGCGACGCAATCGTTAATCAAGTAAACGATAAGCAAAATGCTGCAAACAGAGAAAAGGGTGTTTACCGCATTAAAAATTCTGCTGCGTCTGCAATTTTTTGCAATCAAAACAAAAGCCGACGCTCCGAGCATTCCGATTGAATAAACTCCGAGAAACGCAGGGAACTGGTTTATGCGCATTGCAAGATATACATTGCCCTTAAGAACAAAGTTTTCGGTATAGACATAATTAATTATGTTAAAAACGGCAAAAATGAAGAAGATTCCGTATGCGGGGGTGAAACTCTGCCGGTTTTTGTTCCGCGGTCCTTTGATGAATTCGGCAACGAACGGAAAAAGAACATAAAACCAAACCTCGATTGCAACCGTCCACAGCACAACATCCAGCGGAGTTGCAATATATGTGTTGACCCAAAGCGTTTGGGTAAAGGTCAGGTGGGCAAAAAGATCCTTTAAGGCATCCGCCGTTGTTGCATATGCCCCAGTCGGAAGTGCGGAGGCAAAGAAAAGCAGCAGCACGGCAAAATAATAGCTCGGCACGATTCGCGCAATGCGTCTGCGCGCGTAGTTTTTCCAACTTGACATCTCTTCGCCGAGAATAATGCTGCGCATCAGCGGCAAAAACAGCAGGAAACCGCTGATAAGAACCATCATATCCACAAAAAGATATCCGACTGTTGCGAAATTTGAAAAATCTATTTTGGTTATTCCGACGGAGGCAAGCCACGGCGTTTTAATTACGGGAAAAATCCATGTTTGCTGCCAAAAATGGAAAATCAAAACAATTATAACACTGACAGCCCGAATTCCGTCAAGAACATCAATGTGCCTGCAGTCTATTCTGCTTTTTTCTGCTGTAACCATAATTCTCCTAACAGTTCTTTTCTGCGCAGAGCTGTGCCGAAAGACATTTTCTGCGTGTTTTATTATATCAAACGCTGTATTTAACAGTCAAGTACTCTGCTGCGGAAACAACATGCGCTCCGAAAAGGGGATTAAAGCTGCGGCGGCAAAGACCGAAGCCATGCATCTGCCTGTTCGCGGCGGTTGAAGATGCGGCATTCGACATCCTCGTGTGCGGCAATAAGCTCAAGCACCTTGGGACGGGTTTGAACTCTGTACCCTTTCACAAGCTCAACAAGCTCCGCGCTGAGTTCGTTTTCGACCCACGGCATATCCGCGCGAACCTTTCCGACCCGTGAACGAATGCCCTCCATGCACTGTTTCTCACTGTAATCAAGAAAAATCACGGTATCGCATTTTTCAAAACGTACAGCGTAAGTTCGATTGTAGTCCCCGTCAATTATCCATGAGTCACCCTGTATAATTCGGTTCAGCTCCGAATCGAACTCTTCGCGTGAGATGTGAGTTCTGTCCGCTTTCCACCATATATTATCAAGGTGAAACAGCGGTATTTTTGTTTTGCGGTGCAGCTTTTCGGCAAATGTGCTTTTTCCGCTGCCCATGCATCCGATGACAATAATCTTTTTCATTTTGAACCTCTTACTGTTTATTCAGCCTACTTTAACATGCCGTGAACGTTGTTGTCAATTTTTTTCTGTTTACCCCTTGACCTTGACGCCGCGTTATGCGGTAAAGCAAGCAATGAACTCATGAATATAAGACAGAATGTTGAAAAGCAGTATACACCGTTTAACATATTTTTCGAATACATATCATTCGGATGTTTCGATTATTTTAAGTGAGTCGGATTGAACCGTGAGAGGGATACAACTGTCATAGGAACGAAAAAAGCCTTTTAATAAGCCGCGATTCATGTTATAATACCCAATGATAACATGAGTGCAGTATGTCCGTTTCAACTATGCGGAAAAAGACTTATCGCTGAAACGGTGCAGTGCGCGGCTTGAAAGGACGGTTCGGATTTCAATGGCTATACGAAAGATTTTTACCGATGATGCGGAGTGTTTATACAAAGTTTGCAGGCCTGTGGAGCATTTCAACAAACGACTCTATGACTTGCTGGATGACATGGCGGAGACTATGTATAATGCGGAGGGAGTCGGGCTTGCGGCGCCGCAGGTCGGCATTCTGCGCCGCGTTGTTGTAATGGATTGCGGTGACGGATTAATTGAAGCCATCAATCCCGTTATCATCAGCGCTTCGGGAGAGCAGGGTGATTTGGAAGGTTGTCTGTCGTTCCCCGGGAAATCGGGTTATGTAGTCCGCCCGAACCATGTTGTGATGCGCGCCTATGATCGTGACGGCAGCCTTATTGAATACGAGGCGGAGGGTTTGCTTGCGCGCTGCATAATGCATGAATGCGATCATCTGGACGGGCATGTCTACCTTGAAAAAGTGACGGAACCGCCTGAAGGGTTTGACGCGGGACAGGCGGAGGAGCAGGAATAAAACAGCGTCCGCGAAAGAGCGGGGCTGATTCCTATCTCGGATTTTATAAAGATAAGGAACAATAACAATATGAGAATCGCTTTCCTGGGAACGCCGGAATTTGCTGTTCCTTCACTCAAAATGCTCATTGAACAGGGGCATGAAATCGAAGTTTTCACTCAGCCGGACAGACCGCGCGACAGAGGGCACGGGCTTGCAATGCCGCCTGTGAAGGCTGCTGCACTTGAAGCGGGGATAGCAGTGCACCAGTTCGAACGGATAAAAAACGAAGAGGGCGTCCGTGCGCTGAAGGATTTTGTGCCGGAGCTTATGGTCACGGCTGCATTCGGACAGATACTCTCACGGGAAAACCTTGAAATTCCGAAATACGGATGCATAAACGTTCACGGCAGTCTTCTGCCGAAGTATCGCGGAGCTTCCCCGGTGCAGTCTGCAATCATCAACGGCGAAAAGGTAACGGGTGTTACAACGATGCTGACCGATATCGGCATGGATACGGGAGATATGCTGCTGCAGCATGAAACAAAAATCGGAGAGAACGAAACGTACGGCGAGCTTTATTCCCGTCTTGCCGTTATCGGTGCGGAAACTCTGCGCGAAACGATTGAAAGACTCGCTGACGGAACGCTGCCGCGAACAAAACAGGATGATGCGCTTGCAACAAAATGCGCAAAAATTAAAAAAGAGGATGCATGCATAGACTTTTCAAAATCTTCACAACGCATTCACGACCTTGTTCGCGGGCTTAATCCGGAGCCGTGTGCATTTGCGATGCTCTCGGGGCAGAAAATCAAAATAATTTCAACACGGCTTGTTCCCGATGAGAAGCAGAATCAAATTCTGCAAAATGCATCGGTATGCGGTGAATGCGTCATTGCCGATTCGAAAAGGGGTCTTTTCGTTCGGACAGGGGACGGTGTGACGGAAATCACAGAATTGCAGTTTCCGAATTCAAAGCGCATGAATGCAAAAGCTGCGCTTAACTCGAAAAAAATGCTCGGCTGCATTTTTAACGGTTGAATCGATGCCGAATAAAGCAAAAGCGCAAAACTGTCCCAAAACGTCCGCGCAAAGGAATTTAAAATGACACAAAAAAAGATATGCAGCACACGGAAACAGGCATATGATGTTCTGAACCTTATCATGCGGGAAGGAGCATATTCAAACCTTGCGCTGAAGGAAGCACTGAAAAACACGGAGCATAACCATGCTGCGCGGATAACGGCACTTGTTTACTGCACTGTCGAACATTGCAGCTACGCCGATTACCTGATCGCTCATTACGCAAAGGGACGCATTCACGGAAGCGTGCGGATCGTGCTTCAGATGGGCATTGCCGAAATGCTTTTTATGAACACCCCGGATCATGTCGTTTGCAGTGAGAGCGTGGAACTTATACGAAGCATCGGCAAAGGTGGTCTGTCCGGCTATGTCAACGGCGTTCTGCGCAGCATTGCACGCGGCAAAAATTCCGGCAGTCTGCCGGAACTTCCGTCCGAATCGGCGAAAAAACTGCATGTTCTTTACGGAGTGCCGGAATTCATGGCTCGTGAATACATCGGGGAATACGGGTTTGATTTTACCGATGAAATGCTTGCATCGCGCGTGCACAACTTCACGGTGAGAGCACAGTATCCTTTCACGACCGAACAGCTTTGCACGGAATTGGACAGGCTCGGCATTGAATATCGTCGCGGAAAATATGTAAAGGATGCACTCGTAATCACGAAGTCCGGCGAATTGAATATCAGCAGGAGTGCATTGTTCAACGAAGGCAAAATTGCAATTCAAAGCGAGAGCGCGATGCTTTGCTGCCTTGCCTGCGGCGCGGAATCCGGGATGAAGATTCTTGACGCCTGCTCCGCACCGGGCGGAAAAACCGCCTGCCTTGCGTCACTGATGAAAAACAACGGACATATTGTTGCAGAGGAGTTTCATCCGCACCGCGTGAAATTGACGGAAGCGACACTCAAAAGACTCGGCGTTTCAATTGCGGAATGCATATGTGCGGATGCGGCGGAGTTCAATCCCGAATTTGAAAATGCGTTCGATGTTGTGCTTGTTGACGCGCCGTGCTCGGGCATGGGCGGGGGGACAAAGCCCGATGCCTATCTCAATCGAACGGAAAACAATGTTTGCGAATTAGCTTCCCTACAGCAAAAAATCCTTGAGGCTTGCTGCCGCTGCGTAAAACCGGGCGGAAGGCTTGTGTATTCGACATGCACCGTTTCAAAACGCGAGAATGCGGATACGGTGCAAAGCTTTCTGATGAATCATACGGAATTCACTGCCGTTTCGCCGTTTGACTGTGTCGATTCGAATAAGCTGCGGCAGAATGAGGATATTCGCCGACGTTCGGCGGACGGAATGCTTCAGCTGTTTCCGAACCTTGACGGAATGGATGGGTTCTTTATCGCTGCGGCGGTAAAATCCGGGGCAGAAATGCGGAATGCAAAATCGGAATCCTGACGTGATATGAAATTTGACATCCGTATCGTTTGAACGTATCGGAACGCAAAAAGATAAGCCGAAAGGCAAAAACGAAAAGAGAGAAAAATGAACGAGCTTGCATCAATTACAACAGAGGAACTCGGCTTGCTGCTTGAGGAACTGCACGAACCGAAATTCCGCACATCGCAGGTCATGAAATGGCTTGCAAAAGGTGTGCCGCCCAAAGAAATGCTGAATATCCCGAAAACGCTGCGCGAAAAGCTTTCCGCCTTCCCTTTCGGCGGCGTCGGCATCATTGAATGCAAACAATCAAAAAAAGACGATACCGCAAAAATGCTTTACGAAACCGAGGACGGCAACGTTGTTGAGGGTGTTTTGATGCGATACTCGTACGGAAACACACTCTGTATTTCAACCCAGGCGGGCTGCCGCATGGGCTGTGCTTTCTGTGCGTCAACACTGAACGGCAAGGTTCGAGATCTTACGGCGGGGGAAATGCTTTCGGAAATAACCGCTGTTGAACGCGCTTTCCCGCACGCTGACGACAAAAAACGAACTGTCACAAACATTGTAATGATGGGCTGCGGAGAACCTCTTGACAATTACGATAACACCGTTAGGTTTCTGAAGCGTGCAGCGGCGGCGGACGGACTCGGAATCAGTCCGCGGAATATTTCGCTTTCAACATGCGGCCTTGTACCGAAAATCTATAAACTCATCGAGGATGCACCGCATGTAACGCTTTGCATTTCGCTTCATGCGCCGAACAACGATATCAGAGACAGACTTATGCCGGTGAATCGGAGCTATCGAATGGAGGAGCTTATACCTGCTGCAAAACACTATGCGGACGTGACGGGACGAAGGGTGATTTTTGAATATGCATTGGTTGCGGACGTGAACTCATCCGAAGAATGCGCAGCTGAGCTTGCATCAAAGCTTCGCGGCATAAATTGCCATGTGAATCTTATTCCGCTGAATTCCGTCAAGGAACGCAGCCTTAACGGGGTCAGCCGTGCATATGCATACAAATTTGCGGAGTGGCTTGAAAAGAGGCATGTTTCCGCAACGGTTCGGCGCGAATTGGGTACCGATATTGACGGTGCATGCGGACAGCTCCGAAGCAAGCATATCGGTCAGGACGGGCTGATAAGCAAACCCGAACAAGAATAGATTTGATTCCGGCCGCAATCGGTTTATTATAACAGACTCGGAACCGGTTGAGCGAACAAATGTGTTTGTCGGAATAACCGACGAAACATTCAACGAGGAAAGTCAGATGATTTATGCTTACAGAACTGAAACGGGGCGGCGAAGTGCGAATGAGGACTATTGCAGCATACCCGCCGAAAACGAAAAACCGATAGCGGTCGTTGCCGACGGCATGGGCGGACACCGCGCGGGAAATATCGCGAGCTGCATTGCGGTTGAGTCGATTGTGAAATACGTCGAAACAAGCACAATAACAAACACAAGAATGCTTTTGCAGCATGCAATTTCATATGCCAATAAACAGATTTTTGATGCAGCGCAGCAGGATGAAAGCTGCGCGGGAATGGGAACAACGGTCGTTATGGCATATGTTCGCCCGCAAAGGTTCACCTTTGCAAACGTGGGCGACAGCCGACTTTATCTTTTTAACGGCGAAAGTTTGAAGCTTATCACTCGGGATCATTCGTTCGTTGAAGAACTTGTGCGTTCCGGAGTCATAACTCGGGAACAGGCGGAGACGCACCCGCAGAGAAACATCCTTATGCGTGCAGTCGGAACAAGTCCGTTTATAAAGGCCGATACGGGGATTGTTGAATGGAAAGACGGGGACATAATCATGCTTTGCAGCGACGGTCTGCACGGAAGCATGAATATCCGCTTGGCGGAGGAGATACTGAGCAGCGAAAGCAATCTGTTGACGGCGTGCGACAGACTGACGGACGCTGCACTTGCAGTGGGTTCATCGGATAATGTGACCGTTGTGCTTGTTAAAAATGCCGGGGGGATTGGCGCATGATAGGTGAACTGATAAACGGAAGATATCGCATTGAATGCGAAGCGGGCAGCGGCGGCATGGCGGATGTGTATAAAGCCCATGACTTAAAGACCGATAGAACCGTTGCATTGAAAGTTATTAAAAAAGACTATTGCAGGGATCCGAAATATGTGCGCAGATTCGAACGCGAAGCGCAGGCGGTGCTGTCGCTGAAAAACGCCAATATCGTGCGCGCTTACGATTACGGAACATACGATTCAAGAAGCTTTATCGTTATGGAGTTTGTGAAAGGATGCACACTGAAAGAGTATCTTTCCGCAAAGAAAAAGCTTGATGTGAAAACTGCCGTCGGAATTGCAGAAAAGATTCTTGACGCACTTGAGTGCGCACATAACGCCGGATATATTCATCGTGATGTAAAGCCGCAGAACGTACTGATTTCAACAACGGGAGAGAAAAAACTCACAGATTTCGGCATTGCCAAAGATGCCGATGCAACAACAAAAACGTTCGACGGGAAAAACGTTGTGGGTTCGGTCCATTATATTTCCCCGGAACAGGCGAAGGGCGAGGAAGTCGGAACGGAAAGCGATATATATTCCGTGGGAATAATGCTTTTTGAAATGCTTGTGGGGAAACCGCCTTACGAAGGGGAAAATCCCGTGCAGGTTGCACTGCGGCATATAAACGATACCGTTCCCGCACCGACAAAATTTGATTCGGCAATACCTCCGGCTGTAAGCGATGTTGTGCTTAAAGCAACGGCAAAAAAAAGAGAGGAGCGATACAGCTCGGCAGCAGAGATGCGGCAGGATCTGGAACGCGCAATGGCTCAGCCCAAAAAGCATATTCTGCTGAAGAACGCGGTTCGGAATGCGAACCGCAATGCGCAAAAGACCGAAAAACATGGGAGGCGGGCAAAGCTTTGGCATGTTGTGCTTCCCGTATCGCTGATGGTTGCATTCATAGTCGGAATGTTCGTGTTGTGGTATGTTTACATGTACGGCGGTGCGGGCAACGATAAGCTGTCCCGTGTGCCGGACGTGCTCGGTGAAACAAGTGCAGAGGCGGAGAGGGTGCTTAAAAACAGGGAATTCAGGATTCGGGTTGCGGGAACGGAAGCAAGTGCGGACTATCCGGAGGGAACCGTTTGCCGTCAATCGCCCGTAAGCGGTGCGGCGCACGACAAAAACGGTTATGTTGATGTTTGGCTGAGCAGCGGACCTCCGCAGGAAACCGTACCAATGCCGGATTTAACCGGAAAAAAACTTGACGAAGCGTCATTGCTGCTGAGTGAGATAGGAATGTATATTGAATCCGTGGAATACGAGCCCAATGACGCCGAACCCGGAACAATAATCTGGCAATCGGTGCCGAGCGGAAGCGAAATTTTGCCCGGCGAGGAAACAATTGATGTTCGGATAAGCGGCGTTTCGGGGGAAACAATGCTGCCGATGCCGGCATTGTCCGATTACGACAGCCTTGAGGAAATAGCAGCGGTACTCGCTGCATACGGCATAAGCGATTACTGTTTCAGGTTTGCGGAGGATTACCGCAATTCAAATGTAAACACCGTTGCGGTTCAATCGTCAAACGTGTTGGCTGCGGCACAGAACCCGAATGCGGGAATCCCCGTTTTACCCGGGTCGGTTCATGTTGATGTTTATCTCGGAGAGCAAATAAAAAAGTCAACATTTGCTCATATGTCAACGGATGTTCTCGCCGATGCAGCCGATTCGACGTTTACTGTTGTTCTGATTTCAAACATCGGACCTTCCGAAAACGGCGGAAGCAGATTCGTGGTCTACGAGCAGATTCTCGGTGCCGGACTGCACAGCCTGAGCTTTGATGCGGGTTTTATTGCGGAAGGCCTGTTTGACTGCATAATCTATATGAACGGAACGGAAATCAAACGTATGCCCGTCAGGTTTGAATAAGACGTAGGCGGTGCAATTCGGAACGAAAGCGCACACTCTGCCGATGCGGAGGGCGACCCGATTCGAACATGCACTGCACAGGAGCAAAAAGTATGAAAGTAACCAAACAGGGAAGAATCATTAAGGGCATAGGTGGGTTTTACACCGTGCTTGCCGATGACGGCTCAACCTGCGTCTGCAAGGCGCGCGGACTTTTTCGCAAACAGGCAAAAACGCCTCTTGTCGGAGACATTGTCGAGTTTTCATATGATGAAGAACGCGAAAAAAGAGAACGCACGGCTTCGGAGTCTTTCTGCGATGCGGCCCATACCGTCGGAGGAAGCAACGGATATCTTATGAACCTGCTTCCGAGAAAAAACGAGCTTATTCGCCCCGCAGCCGCAAATATTGACAGATTGCTCATAGTTGTTGCGGCAAGCCGTCCGGAGCCGGATCTGCTTTTGGCGGACAAGCTCCTTGTCTGCTGTGAAAAACTTAAAATAGACCCTGTTATGGTCATCAATAAATGCGATGAGGATGCCGAAGGTTCGGCGGAGCGCATTGCGGCCGAATACGAACGAACGGGCTACCGAATTTACAGAGTGTCAGCTGCGGGCGGGTGGGGTATTGCCGAGCTTAAAGCGGAGCTTGAAGATGCTGCTGTCTGCCTTGCGGGGCAATCCGCCGTCGGGAAATCTTCCCTTCTGAATGCGCTGCTGCCGGGTATCGCACTCAAAGTGGGTTCGCTTTCGGAAAAGACGGAGCGCGGAAGGCATACGACGCGGCATACGGAACTTATACCTGTGGGGAACAGCGGTGCGGTTTTGGACACTCCGGGGTTCAGCTTGCTGGACAATATCGAAATTGAACCGCGGGAAATAAAAAATTGCTATCCGGAGTTCCGCGCCGTGCGCGGGGAATGCAGGTTTAACGGCTGCATCCATGTTTCCGAACCCGGCTGTGCCGTCAAAAAAGGCGGCGAAAACGTCATAAGCCGGGGGAGATACGAACGGTATGTCCACCTTGTTAAAGAGGCGGAAGAAAATAAACGCAACAGATTTTAAAATATAACACTGCTTAAGACAAATAAAAGGGGAACAGGAAAAATGATTAAAATTGCACCTTCAATACTTTCGGCGGATTATGCGTCACTCGGCAGCGCGGTGGATGTGCTTGCTGATTGGGGGGCGGATTATGTTCATCTTGATGTTATGGACGGTGCGTTTGTGCCGAATATCACTTTCGGCGCACCGATGACAAAAGCATTGCGCCCGCATACGGAGCTTGTTTTTGATGCTCATTTAATGGTGGAGAATCCTTCAAAATGGGTTCAGCCGTTCAAAGAGGCGGGTGCGGATATTGTAACGATACATGTTGAAGCGGATAAACATGCGCACAGGACTCTTCAGCTCATTCGTTCGCTCGGTATGAAAGCAGGAATTGCACTTAATCCTGCAACACCGCCCTGCATGGCGGAATATCTTTTTGACAGCTGCGACCTTGTGCTTGTTATGACAGTCAACCCCGGGTTCGGCGGGCAGAAATTTATCCGCACTGCGGCGGAAAAGATAAAAACCATACGCAGAATGCTGGATGAGCGCGGCCTTACGGATGTTGAAATTGAAGTTGACGGAGGTGTGAACCCTGAAACCGCAAAAATCTGCCGCGAATTCGGAGCCAATGTGCTCGTTGCCGGCAATGCTGTTTATTCTGCTTCCGACCCTGCCGCAATGATAAAAACCCTTCGCGGGCAGAATTAAGCATATTTGCGGCGGGTTTGAACGGCGGCTGCACACACCTTGCGTTTGCTGTGTGTGTTTTTACGATGCAATAAAGGAACGAAATAACAGGTAATGGCAAAAAAGAATCAAAATGAGAATATAACCCCGAAGAATCCGATAATTGTCCAAAGCATGGACGATGTGATGCGTTCTTCAATGATGCCTTATGCGGAACATGTAATTCTTGAACGTGCTCTGCCGCGGGTTGAGGACGGATTGAAACCCGTTCAGCGCAGAATTCTTTACACAATGATGGAACTGGGGCTTTCCCCCGATAAGCCGCACAGAAAATCGGCGCGTATCGTCGGCGACTGCCTCGGCAAATATCATCCGCACGGCGACAGTTCCGTTTACGACGCGATGGTTCGCATGGCGCAGGATTTTAACATGCGCATACCTCTTGTTGACGGGCACGGAAATTTCGGCAGCATGGACGGCGATCCCGCTGCTGCAATGCGTTACACCGAGGCGAGAATGACGGAAGCTGCGATGCGGATGCTTCGTGACCTTGAAAAGGACACGGTCAAATTCAGCCTGAACTTTGACGACACACTCAAAGAACCGGATTTGCTCCCCGGCTGTTTCCCGAACCTGCTTGTTAACGGTTCAAACGGCATTGCGGTCGGATTGACGACCTCCGTTCCGCCGCACAACCCGACGGAAGCGATAGATGCCGTGATCGCGAAAATTAAAAACCCCGAAATCAGCCTTGATGACCTTATGAAGATATTGCCCTGTCCGGATTTTCCCGTCGGAGGATATCTTTTGGACACAGCGGAAATTCGCACGGCATATGAAACGGGCAGGGGAAAGCTCATCAATCGCGCAAAAACACATTTTGAACCGCTCAAAAACGGAAAAACCAATATAGTAATAACAGAGTTTCCGTATCAGGTCAATAAGGCCGCCGCGCTTGAGAAGGTGCTTGCGCTCGTTCAGCAAAAAAGCAAATCGGTATTCGCCGGCATCAGCGATATAAGGGACGAGTCCGACAGAACAGGCGTTCGCGCCGTTATAGAAGTCAAAAAGGATTTCGATCCGCAGAAAGTGTTGAATGCTCTGTTTAAATACTCCGATCTGCAAAAAACCGTAAGCGTTATTATGGTTGCCATTGCGGACGGAAAGCCCAAACTTCTCGGGCTTTCGGATGTGTTGGATTATTACATTAAACACCGCGAGAACGTTGTAACACGCCGCAGCAGATACGAACTTGACGCCGCCGAACGCCGCGCCCATGTCTTGCAGGGGCTTATCATTGCGCTTTTGAATATTGATGAAGTAATTGCGCTGATTCGTGCGTCGAAATCTCCGAAAGCAGCCAAACAGGGCTTGATGGAGCGGTTTGATTTAACGGCGGTCCAAGCGGATGCGATACTCGATTTGCGCCTGCAAAGGCTCACCAACCTTGAGCAGCTTGAGATTGAACGCGAATTCGACAGGCTCAGCAAGGAAATAAAGCGGCTGAAGGGTATACTTGAGTCAAAATCAAAGTTGGATAAACTCATCATTGACGAACTGACGGAAGTTCGGGAGCTGCTGGCTTCACCGAGACGCACTAAGCTTATAGATGCAGTTCAGCCGAATGACGACGAAACCGAAGAAAAAGCGGCTGCGGAACCCGCTTTTGTGATGTTCCTTCCCGATAACAAACTGCGCAGGCTGCCTCCGAAACTTGCAGCGGCGGATTTTATCGCAAAGGAGCAGCCGATACGAACTTTTGATACTTCAACGGACGGCGTTTTGCGCCTGTTCACGTCGCATGGTGCATGCTTAACGCTGCGCGTTGAAGATATTCCCGAAACCAAGCCGCAGGCAAAGCCGACAAACCTTTCCGCGGTTTTCGAACTTGAGCAGGACGAAAAGCTTCTCGCGATATGCGATGAGGATTTTTCTGTCGGCAAGGTGTTCTTCTATACCCGCAGCGGACTGGTCAAATGCACCGAGGCTTCCGAATACATAACAAAGATGAAACGCATTGCCGCCGTCAACCTGAAGGAGGGCGACGGGTTGGTGCGTGTCGAATACATGCGCGAAACAACGGCCGACAGCAGCATCCTGCTCGTGACGGAGGGAGGGATGAGCATTCGTTTTGCTTCCGACACGGTTCCTGTCACAGGCCGCGCAAGTGCAGGTGTGAAATGCATAAAGCTTGATGACGGAGACGGTGTTATCTTTGCAGGGCATGTTCCGGAAGAAGGTGAGCTGCTTGTTGCTACCGACCGAGGTTACATGAAGCGCAGTTTCATATTCGATCACGAAATTCAGGGCAGGAACGGCAAGGGACTGCAATGCTTCGGCTTTAAGAAAAACGGCTCAAACGGAACGCGTATTGCGGCCGTAATGCATGTTACCGATCCGCTTGACCTTGCAGCAGTTCAAAAAGACGGAACGCAAACCGTGTTCAACACGGAGGAAGTTCGAATTGAACCGCGTGCGGGCAGGGGGCAGCCCATGGTTATGGTTCTTATGGATAATACGGTTGCGGAACTGAAAAAAACAGACAGCTCCGCGAAAAACAATGCCGAGAAAAATCCGATTTGAGTTTTGCGATAGGATTTAGCTGAAGCTTTTTCCTGCATAAACCCGAATTGTTCAGCGAATTCTGGTGTTCGGAAAGAACAAAGCGTTTTTATGTGATTTTGCTGAGGATCGCGTTCAGCTTCTTTGCCTGTTCGGCGTTCAGCATCGGCAAAATGCTGTTTGCGGCAGCCTGTATCTCTGCCGAATCGAGAGTTCCGTCCTGCTTTTGCTGCTCTGTGACGCGGAGCAGCTCATCCATGAGCGAACTTTCGCTGCGGTTCTTATATTTGTCCACCAGTCTGCCAATATCCGCTTCAGTGCGCGGGTCAATGTTGGCAGCGGACGGATCCTGCTGCCTGTCGTCGGCTGCTCTTTTTGCTGATTTTTTCAGACTTTTTGCCATTGCGAAACCTCCGTTGCAACTTGTGATGTTGAGAAAGACGGCATGAAGCGCATCAGCATACTTAATACGCACTGAAACGCACCGCACCGCTTGCTCTCAATAAATAATATGCACATGCAGACAGGTTTGTGAATAGAATGTATTCCGAAGGATGTGTTCGGCGGTTTAATTCCGATTAATTGCAGAAAACACCGGGAAGCGAGGTTTTATTCATGCAGCGTGTGCCGACAAGACAGAGACAATTCGTTCCGAACGGGAACGCAGCAAAACGTCCGCAGGGAGGTGAAGCTTCGCCGTTCCTGCGAATCGCAAGACGAATTCGGGAGGAGCAGGGCATTGAGCAGCTTCGAGCCTTCCTTGCCGCAATGGTTCCCTTTGTTGCACCGAATGAGCTGAAAGGCGTATGTGCAGGGTTCGGATTGGACTATGATTCGATTGTTTTGCTGCGAAACGAACAGACATCAAGGCAAGCTTCAAGGATGAACCGCGGGGAAAGTGCATCGGGGAATGTGAATGCCGGCGGCATGAACGGATTTATGAACCCGTTCGGCAGCTTCGGCAGCGCAGGCGGTGCGGTGAACGGAAACATGGGAAGCATGAATTCGGGTGCGGCAATGAACGGCATGAATCCGTTCGGCGGCATGAATCCGTTCGGCGCAGCAGGAGGACAACAGATGCAGCTTATTCAAATGCTTATGGGAATGCAGAATATTATGAAGAGCGGAAAAGGCGATATTTCCCGGATAATGAATATGATGGGCGGGCGATAGACAAATGCGCCCGAATGTGCTAAATTATGCGTGTGTCGGTGCGGCCGAAACCGGTAAGCTCTTTTACGGGAGTTTTTTCGACAAAACAAAATCGGTGCAATGGTGTAAACATGAAACAAGAAAAAAGAAATGAAAACGAATGTGCGGTTTGGTGCAGCCCGCAGCAGGTGCAGGCAATTCTTGAAGGACTTGCCGCAGCACATCCGGATGCAAAGCCCGAATTGAATTTTAGCAACCCGTTTGAGTTGTTGATTGCAACCATTCTTTCCGCGCAATGTACGGACAAGCAGGTAAATAAGTGTACTGCTCAGCTTTTTAAGGCTTATCCCGATGCGGAGTCCATGGCGGCAGCCGATGAAGAAACACTGAAAAAATACATTAAGCCTTGCGGGTTTTTTAACACAAAAGCAAAACACATACTGTCGGTCAGCCGCGATTTGACCGAAAAGTATCACGGTGTTGTGCCGAATGACAGGGAGGCTTTGCAGTCGCTTGCGGGTGTGGGACGAAAAACAGCAAGTGTCGTGCTTTCAAATGCGTTTAATGTTCCGGCGATTGCTGTTGACACGCATGTGTTTCGCGTCAGCAACCGTTTGGGACTTGCCTGTGCGGCAAACGTTGAAGCGACCGAAAAACAGCTCATGCAATGCATACCTGAGGAGAAATGGTCAATTGCACACCATTGGCTGATATTTCACGGTAGACGCGTTTGCTCTGCGCAAAAACCGAAATGCGATATATGCACACTGAAGGAACTATGTAAATACCACAAGGAGAACAGATAAAATGCAATTTGTTGATAAGGCGAGGATAATCATAAAAGCAGGCAACGGCGGCGACGGATGCGCAAGCTTCCACAGAGAGAAATACGTCAGTCACGGCGGACCGGACGGCGGAGACGGCGGCAGGGGGGGCAATGTTGTTTTCCTTGCCGATGAAAACATGAACACACTGCTCGATTTCAAGTTTGCACGATTCTTCCGTGCACAGAACGGCGAAAACGGCAGAGGAAACATGCAGTACGGCAAAAGCGGTGAGAACCTTGTAATTAAGGTTCCTGTCGGAACGCGTGTGCGCGATGTCGAGTCAGGCAAGATTATTGCGGATATGAACAGCCCGGGCAGGGAACGTACTGTTCTGCGCGGCGGCAGGGGAGGCAGGGGAAATGCCAAATTTGCAACGCCGACAAAGCAGGCTCCGCGTTTTGCCCAAGGCGGACAAAAGACAAAGGAATATGAGGTTGAATTGGAGTTGATGACGATTGCGGATGTAGGTCTTATCGGCCTTCCGAATGTCGGCAAATCCACCATTCTTTCTGTTGTCACAAGCGCAAAGCCGAAAATTGCGAATTATCACTTCACGACGCTGACCCCGAATCTCGGCGTTGTAAAGCGTTATGACACATCATTTGTTGTTGCTGATATTCCCGGCCTTATCGAAGGCGCAGCGGACGGCGCAGGACTTGGGCATGATTTCCTGCGTCACATAGAACGCACACGGATGCTCGTGCATGTGCTCGATATTTCCGGTTCGGAAGGGCGTGATCCGTTTGAGGATTATTGCCAGATTCGCAGTGAGCTGATGCGCTACAGCGACAAGCTTACGGAACTGCCGGAGCTTATTGTTGCAAATAAAATGGATATAACCGGTTCGGAGGACAACCTTGAGATTTTCCGGGAAGAGCTTGCAATGCATATTGAGGAGGATAAAGCGCAGGGTAACGGCGGACAGGACGAGCTGCCGCGCATTTTCCCCGTTTCGGCTGCAACCGGCAAGGGGTTTGAGCCTTTGCTTGATGCAATTGTTGAAATGCTTAAGGAGCTGCCTGCAACAAGAGAGTTTGCTGAGGATGATATAATTGAAACCCCGCAGTACGAACGCGGCTTTGCAATCAGCAGGGAAGGTGAGGTCTACACCGTAACGGGTGGAACCGTTGAATATATTTTGGACACGACGGATGCCGATGACGAGGAATCTATGCGGCGTTTCCAGCGTATGTTGAAGGCTGAAGGCATAATTGATGCTCTCCGCGAGGCCGGAGCGGGCAACGAAAGCATTGTGCGCATGGGTGAATGGGAGTTTGATTTCATCGAATAAACGGATTATATTGAATATATTTAACGCTGATAACGGGTTGTTTGATGCATTTTGGCATTGAACAGCCCTGTTTTTTAACAAATTATGCATAAAAACGAAAATCGAAATGCTAAATAAAATAACCAAAAATAAGAAATCGAAACTAAATACTAAAAAATATATCAAAAAAATTGAAAAAAAGTGTTGACAAACGAGGCGCATAGCTGTATAATACACACCGTTGCAAAAAGTGAGCTCAACGGGGTGTGGCGCAGTTCGGTAGCGTACGTGCTTTGGGAGCATGGGGCCAAGGGTTCAAATCCCTTCACCCCGACCAGTTTTTTGTGGCCCCTTGGTCAAGCGGTCTAAGACACCGCCCTTTCACGGCGGTAACAGGAGTTCGAGTCTCCTAGGGGTCACCACTCTTTTTGAGAGGGCCTTTAGCTCAGTTGGTTAGAGCGGTCGGCTCATAACCGATTGGTCCGGGGTTCGAGTCCCTGAAGGCCCACCAAGGCATACACCGCGGTCCGGTAGTTCAGTTGGTTAGAATGCCAGCCTGTCACGCTGGAGGTCAGGGGTTCGAGCCCCCTTCGGATCGCCATTTTTTTCAGTAAAAATGCGTTGCCGATACATCCTTATGCTGGTGTAGCTCAATTGGCAGAGCAGCTGATTTGTAATCAGCAGGTTGCGGGTTCGAGTCCCATCACCAGCTCCACCAATTTGCAACTTATATGGACGGGTTCCCGAGCGGCCAAAGGGAGCGGACTGTAAATCCGTTGTCACAGACTACGATGGTTCGAATCCATCCCCGTCCACCATTTTTTTTATTTTGCGGGAATGGCGGAATTGGCAGACGCGTACGGTTCAGGTCCGTATGGGGGCAACTTCATGCAGGTTCAAGTCCTGTTTCCCGCACCATGGCGAGTGTTCTTACAGCATTTGAGAAGCTGTTAGGACACTTGTTTTTTTGTTTATAGCAATTTTTTCGTTGCTCCAAGGTGAGGAAGTACACTGTGTTGAATGTTTCTCGCGGCTGCATTTATCTGTCGCGAGCGTTATTGCTTTATCTTTTGGCGCCGAATATGCAAAATCGAGAGAGGAAATCCTGCTTTTGCTCGAAAGTAAACGGAATTGTTGTGATGCTTATATCTGCGACTGTGCATTTGTATATAAGCGGGAACACGGTTTCAAAGCATATAATACGCTCAAATAATATTTTACATAAACTTGCCTTTAAAAGCACTTGACAAGTGTTAACAAAATTCGGTATACTTGGAGTATGAACATCGGTTTGTTATTCGTCAGTCCGTGTTCGAGTAAAATCAGGAGAGATATATGAGAAAAACTTTCCTTGTTGCGGCTGGATTTGTCGCATTAAGAGAAAATGGAGACAACGATGGCTGTGGGTATTACTATGACGGAAAAGATGACAACTTTTTCATCAACCTTGGGGTTGGTATACATTACTTCATGGAACCTGCATCTTTTGCAAGCGGAGAATTTTCCGATTGGATGGTAAATGCAGGAATAAACGGACGGTTGCTGTTAACAATTTATAAAACAACGAAAGAACTGTGGGGGTCACTATGAAAAGAAAAAAGCATTTGATAATTATTGTTGCGATCACTATGGTTGCCGCAGTTGTTTCGGTACAATTGTGCGGGTGTTTTAGCATAGCTGAGTTTAAAAAGCTCTTTGAGGATTCGGGGCCGCGCGGGTTGTATTCTGCCGGAGTTGCGCAAGACTACTTCAAGCTTCACACCGAGGCACTCGATGTTGCCGCCGACTGGTTCAAGGCGAATCCAAACGTTGTTTATGTGGTAAAAGGCGCGGACAGTTCATACAATAACCGAACCTATACAAAAATCGGTGAACTCGGAGTCTTTTCATCCGAAGAACTATCGCAGGACGAGATCAACGGAATCCAAACTTTTGTACAGCCTCTTTTCGATGATCCGCTTATGACATCGGTCAGAAGGATACCTTCACGTTTCGCTGAGTACGTAATGTTTTTCTTCTATTCAAGATTTGGGGACAGTGATTATTTGCTCTGCAAAGAGATTGAACGAACCGGAGAAGGCCGGCTTGTTGACGAATGGTCATATATAGTAGACCAGGTTGATCTCGGGAATGATTGGTATACAGTAAAGTCTACGTGGTAGTTGTAAAAAGCTCTTTGTTGCACGCGCCGTGCGGCAAGCACCGAAAAAAGCTTCACCGGAGGTTTATTCGCAGTCCCGAATAAACGCTCGTTAAGTCCTATCGCAACGGTTCGGACGCAAAGTGCAACTATGATTATGACGCCAACGGCAACATAACCAAGATCTGGCGCGGCGATTCAACATTCGAAAATGCAGATGAAAAATTCTCCTACGAGTATGATTCCATGAATCAGCTTGTGCGCGAAAATCTGTACTACGGAGAAAACAATTCCGCGAACTCAACTTACACTTATGCATACGATTCCTACGGCAACATGCTCGGAAAGAATCGCTATGCATACACAACGGGTTCAATTGCGAACAAGTTGATCCCAACCATCCGAGGAGGTAGTTTCAATGTTTAAAAGAAAGATGTTTTTTATGTTTCTGTTTGTTCTTTTCATGGCATTCATTGCAGGGACATTTGTTGTGATTGGCAAAAACAAGCTTCCGGAAACTAAGGCGTTTGATGTGGGCGATTATCAATATTATATTGATAAATTTCCGTCAGAAGATAATTTAGGGTTCATATCCGATCCAATAGATCTTCTCAAAAAAGTTGAAGTAATTTGGATCAATAAGTATGGAGAACGTATAAAAAAACAGAAACCCTATCAAGTATTCTATGATAAGGCAAACGGTATTTGGCTTGTTCAGGGAACATTGCGATCCAATATGACGGGTGGTGTTGCAAACATCTTGGTGGATAATAACACAGGCAGGGTCTTAGCACTCTGGCATGATAAGTAATTTATGTCGATGAGCAGATCTTCGCTTACACTGTCGGAACGCTCGGCACGGCTCGGGAGACCGTTCCCTATGCCTACACAAACTCGGCATGGAAGGATCAGCTCACTTCGTACGATGGCGAAAGCATAACATATGACGCTTCCGGCAATCCCACGAACTACCTTGGTGCAACTCTGGTTTGGGAAGGTCAGCGGCTGAAGTCGTATACCCCGAAAGCATCATCCTCCGGACACGCGAATTCGTATATCTACAGCTACGATGAAAACGGCATCCGCACAAGAAAAAACATCGGCAACACCGTTACGGACTATTACTATAACGGCACGCTGCTCATGGGCACCGTCAAAACCACAACGAACAGCGACGGAAGCACAACGTCTTCAAAGCTCCGCTTCAGCTATGACGCTGACGGCAAAGTCGTTGCCGTGAACTATAACGGAAATTATTACTATTACCTCCGCAATGCCCAGAGCGATATCGTCAAACTCATTGACAAAACCGGAGCAACTGTTGTAGAATACCGCTATGACAGTTGGGGCAAACTGCTGTCAACCTCGGGCTCACTCGCGTCCACACTCGGAAAGGATAACCCGTTCCGTTACCGTGGATATGTCTATGACGAGGAGACAGGTTTCTACTACCTTCAAAGCAGGTACTATAACCCCGAAGTCGGCAGGTTTATTTCCTCCGATGTCCTCCTCTCCACCGGCCAGGGCGTTCTCGGGCATAACGCGTATGCGTATTGCGGGAATAACCCCATTGTTCGGGAAGATACAAATGGCTATGACTGGTGGCATTGGCTTATTGCAGGTGCCGTTGTTGCGGCTACAGCAGTGGCGTGTGTTGTAACTTGTGGTGGTGCAGCTGCCGCTATCACGGCTGTAACATTGGTTTCAAATGGATTTGCCGCTGCAACTACATCAGCAACCGTAGCTGCAGGGATCTTTATTGGTACATCAACGGCACTTGCTTGCAATACAATGGCTGCCGTTGCCGAATCAGGGTCGGTCGAAGATTTTATGGATCAGGGCGACTGGCTAACCGTTGCATCCACTGTTAGCGGAGGTGTATGTGGAGGGATTTCTTCCTATGGTTTATGTAAAAATCAATTTAGTGATTCCCCTCAAGCTAAAGTTCCGAAAGAAGCAAAAAAAACATACAATTATGTAAGAAAGCATAACGGCAGGCCTCCTAATGGCTATGTCGGCGGCAATAAGTTTGCAAATGACGGAAGATTCGGCGGAGAGGTGTTGCCCAGAACAACGCTGTATCGAGAATACGATATTTACCCTCGTATACGGGGAATTAATCGTGGAGGCGAACGCATTGTTATTGGTGGTGACGGTAGTGGCTGGTATACTCCAGATCACTATATGACTTTTCTGCGTTTTAGATAATTCTGGGAGCAATCCAAAATGATATTTAAAAAAATTAACAACGGCAACGAACTCTATGCCTTATTTTATGAGAATTCACATATAAGAGGACGCTATACGGCTTTTATACGCGGAAAAAGAAGCACAACTTGCAGCGGCTTTTTGAAGGAGTATTCCGCAGCATTCCAATTTCCTTATTATTACGGAAACAATTGGAGCGCATGGGATGAGTGCGCAACAGACTTGAGTTGGCTCATGTTTGATTCGGTTGCGCTCATCATTGATGACTATGAAAGCTTGTTTGTTGATGAACCGGACAAGGAACGCATTCTTGCAGATGTGGAAAAAGAGCTTCGTTATATTGAAAACTATTGGCAAAAACGTATGTTCGTTCCGTTTTACGTGTTTGCATGTACCGGTTTAAAATAAAACTTATATAACCGCAGCATTAAGAACGGCAGCTCCACCGATTCGCAATGGGGCGATCTGCTGACGGCGGTCACGGACGGAACGGTATCGACCGGTTCAAAGCAAAACAGCACCGTTTCATATGATGAAATGGGTAACCCGACCCGTTACTTCGGTGCGACCATGACTTGGGCAGGCAAACAGCTCAAGTATTGGGGCAAGTCAGGAAAGTATGTCAACTTTGCATACAACGAGGACGGCATACGCACACAGAAAAACTCAAACGGAATCTTAACAAACTATTATTACAACGGCAGCCTTTTGATAGGCATGACTGTCGGTTCGGGCAGCAGCGCCAATATCCTCCGTTTCAGCTATGATGCATCCGGCAATGTCGTTGCTGTTGATTATTCAACCGATAACGGTTCAACGTTCAACACCTACTATTACCTTCGCAATGCACAGAATGACATTGTGAAACTCATTGACAACAGCGGAGCAGCTGTTGTAGAATATGCTCACCTCAGCAGCGATTTAGCCGCTGTTGAGGTTGGATTCTTGGGGCAAACTGCTGTCAACCTCGGGCTCACTCGCGTCCACACTCGGAAAGAATAATCCCTTCCGTTACCGTGGGTATGTCTATGACGAAGAAACCGGGTTCTACTACCTCCAAAACAGGTACTATAACACCGAAGTCGGCAGGTTTATTTCTGCGGATGATACAGAGTATCTTGGTGCAGACGGCAGCGCACTAAGTTATAACCTATTTGCTTACTGCTTAAATAATCCTGTAAATCGAACCGATGCGGACGGCAATTGGTCGCTGCCGAACTGGGCAAAAGTTGCCGTTGGCGCAGTAGCAATTGCCGGATTGGCAGTAGCCACGGTTTGTACCGGTGGGGCCGCCGGAGTAATCGCTGGTGCAGCATTAACGGGTGCTATATCCGGAGGAATATCAGGTGCTGTTTCAGGTGCTATTTCAGGTTCTATTGAAAACGGTTGGGAAGGTGCATTAGATGGTGTATGTACCGGCTTTATGTCAGGAACGTTAATCGGAGGTATAACTGGAGCTGCGACATCAGGCCTTTCTATGGCAACAGGTGCTGTTAAAGTTGTTGGCTCTGCGCAAAAGACAGGAACTATATTGCACAAAGCTGCATCAAATTTAGAAGCAGGAAAAATGGCACTGAACCCTGTCAAATATTCAAAAATCACATTGAACAGATCCTTAAACACGGCAGGTCTGTCTGGAAGAAGGGTGCCAGATGTTATTGGTATAGCGCGTAATGGTTCAAGCAAGCTAATTGAAGTTGTTAGCAAGAGTCAAACCGTTAGGCAAATGACTGCTAAGTGCATATCTATGGTTAATGCAAATCCCGGTGCTTCTTATAAGGTTGTCGGGTGGGCAGCTACAATCAGTCGATTATTTAGGTAATGGAGGGTATCAATGTATTGCTCTTTAAGAATTTATGCTGATAAAATAGCGGATTCAATAAGTGCTCAAAATATACTAAGCTTGTTTGATCTATTCGGTAGCATTTTTGGTTGGTCGTACGATTACATATCGTATATGCTTTTTGACCCGGACGCTGATTATATGTTGATAGACAAAAGCTATACGTATGATTCTCGTGGAAAAAAAGATTTCTCGGATACCAATATTAACGCAGTGTTTGTTGGAAAATATGGGGAATCATCCGCGCCAATCATTACTGCTTCATGCACAGAGAATGCCGTGCAATTATATTCAAAACATCGTATACAAATTCAATACCCGATATCCTCAGAACCTTACATTATCAGAGTTGATTATTCGCAAAAAGGAGCGCAGAAGCTAACGCTTAAATCATATAACTACATTATTCAATTGTTATGCACTTGCGGTTTTAGCGTTAATAATGGAATCTATCATGTATACAGAAACAAGAATGAAGCAACAACTCTTGATGGTGGCCAAATTGGCTTCTGTTTAGGACTTTACGGGCGAGCTAATTTAAAAAATTACCTTAAGCATCGCAAGGGCGGTTGTCGGGATAGAACTATGGGCGTATATTATGCTAATTCATTACGTACAGATTCGATAAGTACAAAGATCATTGAAGCAATCAAAGATGTGGTTGGACGCAGCAATGTTATACAGGAGGGTAATATTTTCTCTTTTTCATTAGGACCTATGATAAATGCAACTCCCAATTATCGGATTAGACGAGCGATAATTATAAACAAGTTACAAAACATATTGCGTTAATGGGATAAAAGGCAGTTTGTTGGGATGATCCCAAGCTCTAAAAAAGGCTTCAGTAAACTCGACAAGTGCTGCGGTGCATAACGGCACAACCTTTAACACCTATTATTATCTTCGCAATGCCTGGAACGATGTTATAAAACTCATTGACAAAACCGGAGCAACCGTTGTAGAATACCGCTATGACAGTTGGGGCAAACTGCTGTCAACCTCGGGCTCACTCGCGTCCACACTCGGAAAGAATAATCCCTTCCGCTACCGTGGATACGTGTTCGATGAGGAAACGGGGTTCTATTACCTCCAAAGCAGGTACTATAACCCCGAAGTCGGCAGGTTTATTTCCTCCGATGTCCTCCTCTCCACCGGCCAGGGCGTTCTCGGGCATAACGCATATGCGTATTGCGGGAATAACCCTGCCAGCCGCATTGACACCGAAGGTGATTTATGGGATACACTGTTTGACGTTGTATCACTATGTTTAAGTGTTGCCGATGTTATAGCAGCTCCCGCCGATCCATGGGCATGGGCAGGGCTTGCCGGTGATGTTATTGATCTTATCCCATTTGTAACAGGTGTAGGCGAGGCAACAAAAGCCGTTGGCGCAACTGTAAAAGTAATCAACAGGGTAGATGACGCCGTTGATACGATCAAGATTGTGAAGGCTGTAGACTTTACAGATGATGCACTTGACACGATAAAAACTCTTGACAAAGTCAATGGTGCCACTAAATCATCCCTTTCAGCCGGACGCAGAATTCATCGTGGATACAAGGCAGGTGATGATATTCTCTATGGCATAAGCAAAGAAGTTACACGCAACCGAGCAAGAGCGGATTTTGTCGATGAAGCCAACAAAATTATATATGAGTTAAAACCCAACAATCCAAGAGGATTGCGTCAGGGAATAAAACAGCTTCAGCGATATCGCGTCGAATTCGGAAAAGAATATGGATTGGTTTTGGAGCTTTACTGAGGAGGAATAAAACATGACTTACGAAGACTTTAAAAAATCTCTTAACACTTTTTTCAAGCCGTACGGTTTTCGCCGACACAGCACTCACTTCCATTGCGAAGCATCCGATGGAGTTATGGTCGTGTTCGGGGTGTATAAGTCGGTGTACGACACGGATTTGTGTTACATGGAATATGGATATGCATTCAAAGAGATATGTGAGCAGTGGCCGTACCCGCGGGTTAACTATTTGCATCTTAATTGCGGTCGAATACACTTACCAAATAGAAATAATATCCATCTTTCCGCCATGGATGATGAAGAATTTAAACAGTTCTGTGAATTGCTTGAATCTCTCGTAAAACCTGCGCTTGAAGTAGCGAGGCTCGGAAAAGAAGGAATAAAGCAAGCATACTTTATTGAAAAAAAATATGACTATTTCTATGTAACCGGCCCTAATGCGTTGAAGCTCTTCGGCTTAACAAGAGAGGAAGTAATGCCGCACTCGGTTTTCTCGGATAGATCGTTGGAACCTCCGAAGAAAACTCGTAAAAAAACTGAAAAGTAACAGCATATGCAGAAGATTATGACGCCAACGGCAACATAACCAAGATCTGGCGCGGAAACACGTCATTCGGCGATGCTTCGGAGAAGTATTCATATGTTTATGATTCGGCGAATCAGCTCGTAAGGGAGAACCTTTATTACGGCAGCGGCAACAGCAGCAACGCTACCGTTACATATGAATACGACATTTGGGGCAATCTGCTCAACAAAAAGATCTATGCTTACACTGTCGGAACGCTCGGCACGGCTCGGGAGACCGTTCCCTATGCCTACACAAACTCGGCATGGAAGGATCAGCTCACTTCGTACGATGGCGAAAGCATAACATATGACGCTTCCGGCAATCCCACGAACTACCTCGGTGCGACTCTGGTTTGGGAGGGTCAGCGGCTGAAGTCGTATACCCCGAAAGCATCATCCTCCGGACACGCGAATTCGTATGTCTACAGCTACGATGAAAACGGCATCCGCACAAGAAAAACCATCGGCAACACCGTTACGGACTATTACTATAACGGCACGCTGCTCATGGGCACCGTCAAAACCACAACGAACAGCGACGGAAGCACAACGTCTTCAAAGCTCCGCTTCAGCTATGACGCTAACGGCAAAGTCGTTGCCGTGAACTATAACGGAAATTATTACTATTACCTCCGCAACGCCCAGAGCGATATCGTCAAACTCATTGACAAAACCGGAGCAACCGTTGTAGAATATGCTTACCTCAACAGCGATTTAGCCGCTGTTGAGGTTTGACAGTTGGGGCAAACTGCTGTCAACCTCGGGCTCACTTGCGTCCACACTCGGAAAGAATAATCCCTTCCGTTACCGTGGATACGTGTTCGATGAGGAAACGGGGTTCTATTACCTCCAAAGCAGGTACTATAACCCCGAAGTCGGCAGGTTTATTTCCTCCGATGTCCTACTCTCCACCGGCCAGGGCGTTCTCGGGCATAACGCGTATGCGTATTGCGGGAATAACCCTGTTATGGGATATGACCCCTATGGAACATTTGATTGGTCAAGTTTTGGAAAGGGTGCTGGTTGGTTAGCTATTGGCTTTACAGCGATTTGTGTTGGTGTTTCTGTTTTGACTTGTGGGGTAGCTGCGCCTGCAATGATGGCTGTTGCAGCGGTTACGGTAACTGCTGGAGCATTAACCGCAGTAAATGGTGTGTCTGAATTAGGTGAGGCGGCGACTGGTCATAATTTTGTACGAGATGATGTTTTCCGTGGAAACGAAAAAGCTTATGATGTTTACTCTAATACCACTGCAGCTGTAGCAGAGATAGGAACGGCAATATGTGGTGGATGGACCGCAAAAAATGCGCCTCGAATAAAAGCCTATAATAATATTCAGAATTACAATTATACCGACACTATTTCTGATGTCACACATATGAGCAGACCATATGCAAACTCTGTATTAACACAAAAGCAAGTGATTAAATATGGTAAAATGACAAAAAGATTCATTTGGTTATGTCTTTAGCGCTATGGGTTCTGTAAATGGAAAAGAAAAACTTTGGAGATTGGGAATAAATACCGCCAAAGATTTAGTGTGGCATTGGGGACATGGTTTTTAAAATAGGAGGAAAAAATGAAAAATCATATCCAAATGAATAAGATTGAGTTTATGATTGGCGATTTGTATGATAGGGATTCTGTTAAGGACAGAAATGATTTTTACCTAACGGAAGATAGGTCTTTATTATATCAATCCACAACAAATGGAGATTACAGTATATTGCTTGGTGGCAATTGGCGATTTGAACTTATAGTTGATAGTTCTACTGGTCTTTGTATAAAATTTCAAAGCTTTTTAGATGAATTAAAAGTGTTGCATAAACCTTTAGTTTTGCCAGAATCGAAAGCGAGAAGAGTTTTTATTAAAAGTGGCGAGATGCTTTTTCCTGGAGAAGGTTGCCATTATCATCCGTTTTCAAATAAAGTGTATTGGGATGAAAGAAAGAACATCCTATGCATCGGCAATCCTGAATCGATTGGGGAAGTGATTGAGTTTGCACCTCATATAATTATGGTTGTAAAAAGCCACCAATTGCATTGTCTTTATTTGACGTTAAATAATATTTCTGGTATTGATTTTTTGTAAGGGCTTGGGACTATCCCAACAAGTCTGTGTTTGGGTGACCAAACGCGATGCTTGCTGGTACACAGCATGCAGCTTGCAACATGTAAACATTTTGTGAACATTCAAAGTTGAGACTTGCTTTTTTGCCTTTAAGTGAGGAAACAGTTGGAGCAAACTGCTGTCAACCTCGGGCTCACTTGCGTCCACACTCGGAAAAGATAATTCGTTCCGCTATTGCGGAGGCAATTTGCCGTACTGTTCGTAAAATTTCAGGTCCGGATGCGGAGGTGTATGACAATGAGTTTAAGATCGCATTGCGAGTAGGCACCCGACCATATAAATATAATTTGGCTGCCGGTCAGGTGTATTATGACTATCATTTTATGCGGCAGACTGATACCGGACAATGGGCGGAAAAACATGGGTATGGCGGGGCGTCGGTCCTTTGGGGTGCAGGAATGACTCCGGATACGATTCCTTGGACTCTATGTGGCGTACCATACTATGACAGCGCAATAATCTACTATGCAGTAGGAAATTGAGGTGTACTATGAGGTCAGCAAAATATTATTTCGCAGCAATTGTTTTAATAATGCTGCTTGTAATCTGTTCTTGCACCGCAGGAGGAACTGATTTGAACATTGAGATATCCCAGCCGGATAAAAGTTTGGTTGATTTGGCATCTAAAACCTATGATGAAGCAGACTTATCGGAACTCGCCGAGTTCAATGGTTTGTTGAATGAGCTAAACACTAAATGTCCCATTGAATGCTTGCGGAAAGATAACGGAGTGTACAGGGTATCATACCTTGGTGATGGGCGTATTGCTGTGCTCTTGTTTGATAGTTCGGGCAACAAAATTCTTGGTAATACCTATAGAACGCAGCTGTTAAAGTCTGATTTTAACGGACTGGCGAAAGGTCAATCGTTAGACGCGGTAAGAGCGATTGATCCTAACGGTGAGTATTTATTTCTTTATACCGGCAGAAATGATACACCGAAAGAATCCTTGCATTATACCAAGGATGGGTATTTAATCACCATCCAATATGACGCTTCATGCTCAATTATAAGCATAAATGAAGAGTTGATTTAAGGAATATCCGCAAGCACCTTATTTCGGCAAGCAACCGTATGAATAAACACAACCCCGGAGGGAAACTCCCTCCGGGTACAAAAAACAGCCAAAACCGGGTTCTACTATCTCCAAAGCAGGTACTATAACCCCGAAGTCGGCAGGTTTATTTCCTCCGATGTCCTCCTCTCCACCGGCCAGGGTGTAATTGGGCATAACGCATATGCGTATTGCCTGAATAACCCGGTGAATATGAGCGATAACTGCGGTTCGTATGCTGAAGCAATAAAGCCGCTTGATGGAGCCGGAGGGGGAAGTCTTGGCATTGGTATTGGTATCGGTTCACTGATATTAACAATTATTTCTGCCATTACTAACATAACAACATCGAAGCCGAAGGTTAAGTCCGATTCAAAGCCTCGAGAAAAACCAAAAACAGAATACTGGTCAGCCTCAATTGTTGATGGTCAAATCATAGCTATAAGTCCGCTGACGTATTCAGAGGCAAGAAACTGGGTTGATTCCGGCGGAAGTTTATTGTGCATTAACCATGCAGCTGCAATTGGAATTGTAAAATTCTACCCTTCTGCAAGGTGGGATCGCGCTCACAAATATGGGTGCGGTTATCTGAATCACTACCATTTGAGCTCGGCGCACACCAACCACATTTGGTATTATGGAGAATAAAATGAATAAAGAACGTATTGTTTTTTTCAAAAATGAGGATCAAAAAAGTGATCGATGCTCCGGAACAACATATGAGCAGTTTATTGATTATGCGTTCAAACACACTGATTTTTTCATGCTTGTATACGTTAATTACTACAATAAAGGATACACTAAAAAAATGAAGTCCTTTATGAAGAGCTTGAAACCGTTTCAGGTAAAAAGGCGCACAAACCCAAGTTGGCCCGGAACAGAGTTGACCATTTGCCCCAATACATCATATAAGGTGGTTTTTTATCGAACAGATGAAGACGCCAAGGAAGTACTGAAACACGTTTTCAAAATAAGCGACTGGTCTTGTCCGGAAAATCCACAGGATTTAGCCTTCTTTAAGGGTAACAAATGCTGGTTTTATTCTGTTGGGCATGAAAAAATTGCCGGAATAATCCGTGCTGATGATGAAGATGTTGATTTTGTTGTGAAATGCGGGCTGGCCGATTACAGTGATGTTGAGCCGTTCAATCCGCATTACTGTGTTTTCGATGAAGAAATCGTTAAAAACAAAGGCAGCATTGCACTGCGAGGGGCTAAATTATGATTTACGAAGACTTTGAATAGGAGCGCATTACATAGCCGGAATAAACAATGGCGACGGGACATACACGTTTTACAATGACTCGTCAATAAAATCAGTTACGCTGGACAGTCTGTATTTTGAACTCGAAAAACGTGGCGATTTGTTTATCAGCGGTTGGTGGATTAACTTCAATAAATAATTTAAAGTTGAAGCAAGGAGGCTTTTATGAAAAAAGAAATGCGGCTAAATATAATGATTATACTTATCGTCATATGTTTGGCAATGCTCACTGCCTGCATGAAAGGTGCACCGGACGATGCATACATGATTGACTTGACTGACAAACGTGATGTTACAATTAACAATTCGATAGCCCATGTTGTAATGGGCGATTTCGAAAGCTTCAGACTTTTTGAGCAATTGATTCTGGAGGAGTTCAGTGACGGCTTTAATTCAGAAATTCCGAATGTCGGCAAAATTGAACATGGGGATAAAGAAAAAGCAAAAAAAGCCGCTGAATTCTTCCTGAAAGAGTACTTCGGAACTCGATATATTGACGCCGGCAACGGCAAAGCGAAAGTGAAGTTTAAAAAGGATACGGGTTGGGGAAAACTCTGTTATTACCGTTGTGGTGACGTGTTCGTTTTGTTTGAAACGGATGAAGGCAGTTTTCGCGGATGCTTTGATTTGAGAATTCAAACTTACCTTCGTTGCAGGGACGAATCTATTCCGTGGACTTTTGCAGTGGAATTGAATCTGTATGAACAGACCGCAGAAAAGTTACGGTTGTTGCACAAACTCGATCCGAGAAGTATCGACAAGTCATTCCAATACGATAATGTGCACGATTCTCAAACAGCGTTTGCCGCTGCAAAGAAAATGAGCAGATGGGCACGGTGCCAAGAAAAGGAGTACAAGGTGTATTTCAGTCCGTATTCTAATGCATGGTTCGTGTGTGCAAAACATTGGATAATTGCATTCGGTGAGGATAGCACAATTCTATATTCTGCAATCGTGATTTGAGCGTGATCTATGTCGCAATGTCCAGAATGACGTTGTGAAGTTCGTTGACAACAGCGGCAGCATTTAGAAGTAGGAATACTTGGCGGCGGATTTATATTCAGAGTAAAACCGGCATGATGATAGGATGGCAGATAATGAAAAACGCTATAAAATATGTTTATGATGTAAATCCGTTTTATGTTCATTGGAAAAGGCATTTTTGCCCTAAATGCGGGAACAAGTTGGAACTACGTTACGCAAGCAGAATAATCAATTCAAAATCTCCGGAAGCAACGGATTATGATTTTTCCGTGGGTGATACTTTTTTTGTTGGAGATGTTGAGTTTAGAATAGGATATTTTCATTGTCCGAAATGTCAACTTGACATTTCAATTAAAGAAATGAAAAAATACGAAGAGCACAAACGGATATAAATAATATGTATCATTCAGCAAACACAGGGTCGTTGTAGGCATGGATTGCCTTTAAAGCAGCCCTATTGCCTACATACATATGTTTGTAATTTTTCGGATCAGCTCACTTCGTACGATGGCGAAAGCATAACATATGACGCTTCCGGAAACCCGACGAACTACCTCGGTGCAACTCTGGTTTGGGAAGGTCAGCGGCTGAAGTCGTATACCCCGAAAGCCGCATCCTCCGGACACGCGAATTCGTATGTCTACAGCTACGATGAAAACGGCATCCGTACAAGAAAAACCATCGGCAGCACCGTTACGGACTATTACTATAACGGCACGCTGCTCATGGGCACCGTCAAAACCACAACGAACAGCGACGGAAGCACAACGACTTCAAAGCTCCGCTTCAGCTATGACGCTAACGGCAAAGTCGTTGCCGTGAACTATAACGGAAATTATTACTATTACCTCCGCAATGCCCAGAGCGATATCGTCAAACTCATTGACAAAACCGGAGAGACTGTTGTAGAATACGCTCACCTCAACAGTGCTAAAATCGCTGTTGAGGTTTGACAGTTGGGGCAAACTGCTGTCAACCTCGGGCTCACTTGCGTCCACACTCGGAAAGAATAATCCCTTCCGTTACCGTGGATATGTGTATGACGAAGAGACAGGCTTCTACTACCTCCAAAGCAGGTACTATAACCCCGAAGTCGGCAGGTTTATTTCCTCCGATGTCCTCCTCTCCACCGGCCAGGGCGTTCTCGGGCATAACGCATATGCGTATTGCCTGAATAATCCGGCGAATATGAGTGATAGCTGCGGTTCGTATGCTGAAGCAATAAAGCCGCTTGATGGAGCCGGAGGGGGAAGTCTTGGCATTGGTATTGGTATCGGTTCACTGATATTAACAATTATTTCTGCCATTACTAACATAACAACATCGAAGCCGAAGGTTAAAACTGAAAAGGAGCAAGCTTATTTTACTACCAACCCTATGGATTTCAATCCCGTGGGGCTTACAATGACAACGTACCCCGGAACTAAAAACGGTGCAATAATTAAGTGGTGCGATCCAACGAATGGAGCTACAGTGTTCGAATGGAACGAGGATTTGAAGCACGGGTCGCACTACCATGTTTTTATGCCTAATTTGAATGGACTGCATGACGGAACTCATTATTACCCGGGGCAACGTGTGCCCGAACCGTGGAATTCTTTATATTTTTGAGGTGTGGGATGATAATAAACAACGGAAACATCCATGAAGCAAACGATATCAGTCTGCATGATGCCTACTTTGAAAGTTTTGTGTTTGATCGTGCACATAACCGTCTTGAAACAGTAGTCAAACCAGAGTGGCCATTTTCTATACAAACTGATTTTAATGATAACGTATCAATTGAATACACCAAACTCAGGAGAATTCGCATAACCTGTACTGATGTGATCGGAACAGAAATATCTAACTGCGAGTATTGGGGTGCTTCTCCGCATATTTTTTCGATGAGCATAATAAGCGGAGGTGAGTCGCTGCTTGTACAAAGACTGTTTGAAGACATGAAACCCGAATACAAATTCTGTAAGTTGAAATCCAAAAACGACTACATAGAAGTTTTGATTGAGTTTTCATCCGGCGACAAACTGCGGACGGCGTGCAGGAGTGCTCAGTTTTCTGAGATCGAAAGTGATGAATAAAAAATAATGGTATAAAAGGTTAACATCAACGATCATCGAGAATGTCCAGAATCGATTGAAAAACCTTAATGCGGCAGACTTCAAATACGAAGTGTAACGCTATATTAGTACTAATGTCTTTCGTACTCCCCGGTGAGCTATCGTCAAACTCATTGACAAAACCGGAGCAACTGTTGTAGAATACTGCTATGACAGTTGGGGCAAACTGCTGTCAACCTCGGGCTCACTCGCTTCCACACTCGGAAAGAATAATCCCTTCCGTTACCGTGGATATGTTTATGACGAGGAGACAGGTTTCTATTACCTCCAAAGCAGGTACTATAACCCCGAAGTCGGCAGGTTTATTTCCTCCGATGTCCTCCTCTCCACCGGCCAGGGCGTAATTGGGCATAACGCATATGCGTATTGCCTGAATAATCCTATAAACGGAATTGATCCGGATGGATGTTGGCCGTTTTTTGTCGTCACTGCAATTGTTGGTGCAGTGGTAGGAGCAGTTGCAGGCGGAATAATTGCTGCCCAAAACGGCGGCAATGTTCTTACCGGAATAGGCATCGGTGCAGCATCCGGGGCGCTAATTGGAACAGGTGTCGGTGCGGCTGCCGGTGCTGCTCTGGCAGGTAGTATTACAGCCACAACCGGAGCTGTTGTGGCTGGCGGTGGCACTCTTGCTGCGACTGTAAGTGCAGGCTGTGTTGGTGCCGGTGCTGCTTATGTAGCGAATAATTTAGCACAAGCAGCTAATAATATAACTCCTGCAGCTCAGACTGTTGCAAGCAAAATGCAAGATGTTGCCACGAAAGGAAAAAACGGTGAGCTTCTGTCTGGCTTAGTCAAAAATACCACACGCATTCCTTCATTAACAGGTACAGCCGCATATCGTATTCCAGACGGACTTGATATGAGTATTAAAGTACTGAGTGAAGTGAAAAATTATACTGGCAAATTATCATATACAAGTCAACTGAAAGATTTTGTAATGTGGTCTCAGGCTAATGGGTTCGAGATGCACCTGTATACAAACGCAATTTTGACCGGTCCATTGCAGAAAATTGTTGACAGCGGTATAATTAAGCTGTTTCCTTTAAAATGAGAGGTGAAACGATGGAGGATAAAGATGTTCGTAATCCCTTTGTGGCTCGGATCATGCTCGAAAACGAGAAGTCCAAAGCAAAGCTTTATTATAAAGAGAATCCCAGTTCTTTGATTCCGCTTTTTGAAAAAGAGTTGAAAGATCTGGGGTTCGAATTCGAAACATCCAGTCAAACATTTGGATTTGTGCCCAAATATAAAAATGTTATAGTTCCAATTGCGCTCAAATATTATCAACTTGCAAAAGAGACAAATATGTCAAACGAGCAGAATCACTTTATTGGTTTCTTTCGTATCAAAGGACTTGATGAAATCGTTCCCTTGCTGCTCAGCGACTTTTATTCGGATAAAACAACGGATTTAACTCGATGGCTTATATCGGATTGTATTTACCAAATAAAGTCCAGACAGTTTATAAAGGAATATTTGAACATTGCTTCAAATAGGGCTTTCGGACTAAATAGGCAAATGATTATTTTGCTTCTTGGCAAACTGAAAGACGAAAGCACCGTCCAAACGTTAATAGCTCTGCTTGATGATGAGGAAGTTCGATTGCAGGCTATTTGTGCGTTAAGCGAATTTAAACGGAAGGACTTTCGCTGTTATTTTGAACGATTTCAAAGTTCGACGAATGCCGGTTGGCGTAAATATTCAAAAAAAGCAATACAAAAACTTGACAGTTAACCGTTTTCTATTAGACTGAATCGACCACGCAGCTGTGGTTTTGGTGCTCTCGGAGGTGCTATGAGCGGCGGTGACACAATCAACACAAGGCTATTAGATAAAGGTCTTGATGCAAGAAAGCTGCTGAAGAAAAGTGCTGCTAAGAAATTGACAAAATGCGCTCAAAATGCAGCAGAGGCTGCTGCAAAACGTGCAAAGGTATACCTGCTTAAGGAATTCGGAAGCGGAGCAGCGGAATCAATAGGGATGGGTTTTTTAAGCTGGTTTACGAATAAGCGAATTAAATTTATCGTAAAAAACATGGGTTTGCCCTCGCTGCCCGGAGGTGAACAATGAAAATTAAACGTTTCCTGAAAAAATTGCTTAAGAACATATTTTCATTGCTTCTTTGGGAAATTCCGATTGTTTTGTTGTTTCTGATGATCTATCCCAAATCTCCGGACAAAGCAATTGAAATGCAAGTGCCAGGATATGCCATAATCCTATACGACCCGCCATACGTTTATACGACCAACCATGGAAAAAAATTCTTAATCAACGGCGAAGAGTATACAGTCACTACTAATTACAAGGGAAATATCTACAAATTATTCAGTATGCTTCAGAAGGAAGATACCGTAAAAATTAAATATTTCCAGGGAATTAACGGCAAGTGTATCGTTGACATACGCAGCGACAGCACGGTATACTCTAATTACTACAAACGGTACTCAACTGGGAAAATTGTTGCGTTCGTTTTTTGCGGATTAGCTCAGCTGGCATTTGGTATTATACAATCCTGGACATTGCAGGACATATACTTAGACTTTCTCGACTTAAGGGACGCTGATTAGACCTATCATCTTGCATATGCATTGAAAAGAGCATTTTCTGCACTTATATGTAACCGGCCAAGCTGACACACACGCTCGCCGGTTACACTTGGAGCACGGAATATTCCTACGATGCAGACGGCAGACAGTCGCTTGTAAAGCTGAACAACGGCAAAACGATCGAATATGCCTACGGTACATCTACGGGGCGTCCCGACAAGATCACGCTGCATCTCGACACGGATTATGTTGTGGACTGGACGTACAAGTCCGGAGCAAACGGTTCCGCAACATCACTGCTCTCAACATACGCAAACGGCAGTGATGCAAAGTACAACTATGATTATGACGCCAACGGCAACATAACCAGGATCTGGCGCGGAGACACGTCATTCACCAATGCTTCGGAGAAGTATTCATATGTTTATGATTCGGCGAACCAGCTCGTAAGGGAGAACCTTTATTACGGCAGCGGCAACAGCAGCAACGCTACAATTACATATGAATACGACATTTGGGGCAATCTGCTCAACAAAAAGATCTATGCTTACACTGTCGGAACGCTCGGCACGGCTCGGGAGACCGTTCCCTATGCCTACACAAACTCGGCATGGAAGGATCAGCTCACTTCGTACGATGGCGAAAGCATAACATATGACGCTTCCGGCAATCCCACGAACTACCT
>OJKC01000101.1_pt1 | contig 91413 bp, 80 predicted proteins | sample 1596401 | NCBI WGS metagenome assembly OJKC01 (sample SAMEA4350162, study PRJEB24818) | metagenome | biome: human; feature: gut; material: faeces | place: Denmark | collected 2013-09 | reverse complement strand
GTATTCTTCCGGCAGCACGGTGTTCACTTTGTCGCCATCGCCAACAGCGTGGACAGTGACGACCAGAACAGCAATGAGTTTGCCCCCTTCCTCAATATCATGAACGAGTGGTATCTGCGCGACCTGAGCCGCAAGCAGAAAACCGCCATCCGCGTCAAGGGCGAATCCGGCAAGCCCACTACCAACTGTGCTATCTATGGCTACAAGAAAGACCCGGAAAACAAATACCATTGGCTGATCGACGAAGAAGCTGCCGCCGTGGTGCGGCGTATTTTCCGATTGACCATCGAGGGCAAAGGTCCCTATGACATCGCCCGCATCCTGTTTGATGACAAAATCGACACGCCTGCGGTCTACTTCGGCAAGCAGAACAAGGGTGTCTGGAAAAGTAAAGAGGAATTTCCCAACCCCTATAACTGGAGCGGCTATATCGTCGGACAGATTTTGTCCAAGCCGGAGTATATGGGGCATACGGTGAATTTCCGTTCCCACAAGCAGTCCTATAAGGATAAAAACGCCGTGATGAATCCCAAGGAAGATTGGCTGATCTTCGAGAACACCCATGAAGCCATCGTGGATGCAGAAACATGGGAGCTGGCACAGAAGCTGCGGAAAACACCACGGCGGCATGATACGCTGGGTGAAGCGAATCCGCTGACCGGCCTTTTGTACTGCGCCGATTGCGGCGAGAAGATGTATAATCACCGTTCCAGAGGCGGCACGGAGAATAATCCGTACCCATCCGACTTTTTCGACTGCTCTGCCTATACCTTGGCGCATCAGAAACGGACAAGTGCCTGTTTTGGTCACTACATCTCCACCAAGGCACTGCGCCTGATTCTGGACACCATCCGCACCGTCAGCACCTTTGCAATTTCCAATCAGGCGGCGTTCATGGAAAAGGTGCGCTCCGCCTCCCAGCTTCAGCAGGCGGAGGCGGCCAAGGATGCCAAGCGAAACCTGAACCGATATTCCGAGGTGGTAGACCAAATCAAGGAAACCAAAAGGGAGCGCACAGACCTCCTTGCCGAAAAGAAAGAATTGCCGTTCTGGAATATCCCCAGGAAGAACGAGTTGACCGCCAGAATAGCAGAACTGACGGAATTGCTGGAAGAACTGCAATCCGAAAAGGCGATTCTTCTGGACAATATGGACTGTACGGACGGCAAGGATGTTTCTAAGGTCAGGAAGAAGGTTGCACTGATGGAAGCCAACTTGAAAGAACTGGACGAGCAGGAACAGAAATACTCCGCCGAATTGGAAACCGCCCTTGCCGAATATGCCGAGCTGAAAACACAGGGTGAACAATTCGACCCGGTGGAGCTGCACGACACCCGACAGGAACTGCGCCCTGAAATGGAGCAGACGGCAGTCCAGCGTGTGAAGGAAAAGTATGGCGATAAGTACAGTCACAGGACAATGGATGACAGCAAGCGGGATGTTTCCCGGCATTTGGACGAGTATGCCGAGAGCCAGGAAATCCGGCAAATCCAGCGGGAACGGGAATACCAGCAGCGGCGGCAGAATAAGGCCAAACAAGAAAGAAAAAAGCAGGATGATTGGGAACGCTAACAAACCGGCGGGAGTGTATTTTTACGATGCACTCCCGCTTTTATCTTAGGCAATCATCGAATCAATCTGTTTCCGATCATTGCATTCTGCCCAAATAAAAGCTTTGAGACTCATACCTTGGCGATATTCTCGTTGTGTTTCCATACTAGACGGGAAACGACAGCAATGTAGTCTGTTACTCTCCTTGTTTGCCCATGAATCAGTGGTGGGTGCATATGTCATACAGCAGATGGCAGACCGTTTATTTTCCGTTGGCAACAGGTGCTCAGCTCTGCTTGCGTTCACACAAATGTTACAAGTGTTTTTAATGGGAAACAGTTGCGTTTATGCTATTGATATGGTAAAATTACGTTTCGGATGGTTTAATCCGTCCGACATTTATAAGATTGGAGGTAGTGTCATGTTCCGTTTTATGCAAAAGCAGTCTGGGTTATCTCATTTTGGATTTTGGCCTAGCCCCCATCTATGGACGGGGCAACTCAAAATCTATCATGTGGGCGCATAAGCCAGACTGTTGTTAAGTCGGCTTATGCGCTTTTTGCTGTGTGGTGAATCGAAAGCGTAGTGTTTTTAGATAACACAAGATGGAAATATCACCCATTCACTGTTGAAAGGAGGCACAAGCATGAATAGCATATTTAAGTTGATTACTAATCAGCAAATACCCGAAACGGCAAATGCTTTAGTTCCTGTGATTGGCTATGAGCCTTGGTCATTAAGAGCTCTTGAAAGCATAAAAAGCTCGATTGTAAACGGAGTTCCCACATTGATTCGTGTTCATTCAGCCGCCGACTACCCAATCGAAAATGAAGAACTCTCTCATCGCCTGGATATGGAGTCTCATTGTGTCCTTATTGTTGGGTATAATGACGACAAAGAGGAATTTGATATCGTAGATCCTTGGAACCCCAATTGGGGTGGACAACACGGCGGCGTTGGCAAACTCCCATATGAATCGCTCCATGTAGCATGTGTTAATTGCACTGCTGAAAAAGGAACGCGACTTTCTTTGATTTCACACAAGATTAGGCCAGTGCTTATCGAGGAAAATGCAAGTCTTGCTGTTGATTTGGGCTTTTATGAGCCTTTAGGCTATGTTATCGATAGAAACAATACGAAATTTGAAACATTCAAAGTGACTATTCATTATCTCTTCAATGGAAATGAAAAGCAGCAATCGCAGAGCCTTTCTGGCGAATGGAAGATTGGGGAAAAGGCGATATTTACATTCCCTTTGGAAAAAGAACTGTCGGGAGATATCGATGTCAGAATCGAGGTGCTTGCGACCTTATCAAGTGACAGGCCTTATCAGTACAGGGACAATATCTGTATGGACTTTACGGAGACGGTGAAGATTAACAGAAGTAGTGGTGTGTCGCAGAAGGAAAGCGTTATTTCTTCCATCAATGCAAGTAATTACTAAAACTCGGTATTGGACAATATAGTCCACTGTGAATTGGTGGCATGTGGGTGGATGATTGAAACTCTTCCACCCACATGTTGCCTATCGAAATGTTTTTTGCGTAGACTTCGAATTACAATCAATCGCAAAGAGAAAGGAGCATAATATATATGATCCGAAAAAACATTATTAAAAATAAAAATGACAAACAACGTTATTTCCTTAATGACAGTTGGCGTATAGAAATGCCAGCAGTTGTTAGAACTCCATTTTATGGAAATAATTGTAGTGAATACTTCGGCTATGTCGTTACATACTCTGAGATGGAACAGGCGTATCATTTATTGAAAGTTGATCTGCATAATGGGAAAATACTTTGGAGTATAGATGCTGTCAATGGTGGTTATGGAACACCAACTGTTTTTGGCGACCTTGTTGTTTTCCTAAAAGAGTTTGATGCAGTACAAGCTGTTTCCGCTGAGTCTGGCATTGTAGAATGGGCTGTTCAGGGTGGTCACAGAGTACGAACTACATTAAATGTTATAGACGAAACATTGTGGTTTGGTTCCGGCAGCACCCTTTTAGCCGTAAACAAAAACGGAGAAGTTGTCAAAAAATTACATATTCCCAATTCGTTTATTTACGGTAATATTACGCCGTACAAAGGTGGCATATTATGCACAGGTACGCTCCACAACAATGAAAGGGATTGCTCATGTTCTTATTTATGGCTTATAAATCAAGAAGGAAGCATAATGTATTCTATGGAGTTAGGTAGAAGCCCTGTTATTAGTTCGGATACGTCAGGCATTTGGCTAAAGGATGACTTTGCTTTTGCATCATGCGGACATGACATCATTTGTTTTGATCTAAAAGTAGGAAAAGAACTATGGAGAACAAGGGTTTTTGGGTTTTGTGGACGACATTTTCCTGTCGTTGATAGCCAAAGAGTGTATTATACAACACTAAAGGGTGAGGTTGGTTGTGCTGACATATTAAACGGAAGTATTGTTTGGAGGCAAAAGTTCAGAGAAGGGCTTATTGTTGCGCCACCGTCAATTTACGGGAAGACCCTTTTTGTCTTGGCGGATTGTTCAGTTTTTTTATTAGACAAGGACACGGGGGAAATTTTTCAGCACAAAGTAGTTGGTCACACTCCTTATAGCGCGGTCAGTTTTGGAACTAATAAGGCGTTGATTGGAGCAGGCGAGCCACCAGCAAATGGTCAACTGATTTGTTTTGATGTTGTTTCAGAGGCACATGTATCTTTGCCTATGTATAACGACGTCTACTTTTTGGAAGAAAAAGATTGCAATCTTATGAGCGTGCTTATCGAAACAGGTGGAGAATATACATCTTCGAGTATTGACGTGTCAGTTTTTTCAAAAGATGGGGTGGTCAATGGTAAAAAAATCGGAAATGCCTTTACATATAAATTTAATTTACAAAACAATTGCGTCAGTGGGTTTTATGCAATTCCGGTTTTGCTTGAAAATTTTGGTTTAATTAAAAAAACATGCATTAGTATCTATATTGACAAAAGAGAACAGTTGCCATCTTCCTTTGTACTACATCAATATTTGAAGGTTTCAACAGAGGAGAATATTTTTAGTAGTGGAGCGGCATTGGTGCAAGGACTTATGAAGGTTCATGGGAAGTCCATTTCGCAAAAAGACTTTAGAGATAGGATTAACTATGTAAAAAGAAAAAGCAATTGGAAGGATGCAGACTTCCAAACATGGCGGCTAATTCTCAAAAGAGTCCTTAGTAATTCTGCTGAATCTTTAGATGATTTTATCAGAAGTGAAGAAGGAGGGGAGTTTGAAATATTTTAACCTGATCATTATCCAGAAAAAGGGACACGAAAACAGGCTGGCATATGGCGGCCAAAATTAGAGCAGATCAGCCAGGCCGGGGAGGTTACCAGACAGCCCTGCCTTTGAAGGATTAAGATAGCCTGGTCAGCAGAGATCTCACGGTGTGTGAGAGGACGGTCAGCCTTGCGGTAAGGCTCAGGGTTATAAGATTCGTTCTTCTTGAGGATGTTGTAGATGGCAGTCAGCAACACAAGGGCGACGGCGATGATGGCCTTCTTGTTACCACAGCGCTTCTTCAAAGCTAGATAGCGATTGCGGACTTCTGGGTACTGCTTTGCCCGGATAGCACAGAGCGCACACTGCACCAACAGGGGCTTGATGTATGCCCCAGCCCGGCTGCTCCTGGTGGTTTTCTTTTTTTCCGGCACTTTCATTGTAAGCCCAGCCCAGGAGCAGAAATGCTTCGAGGTGGAAAAAACGGACATATCCACGCCAATTTAAGAGATGATGCCAATAGTGGCAAAGGCTTGGATACCTAGCGCCGTCATAACGAGGTTAAGTTGGGGAAGATATTTCTCAGCGATGGTCAGGATAAGAGAGTCCAGATCGGCCTTGCACAATTCAAGGCTGTCCATGTGGGAACGGATGATGCGGAGTTTTTCGGCCTGTTCCACACACATCTCTCCGTCCGCAGCGGCCTGGATTTTCTCAACTGGTGTTTTGACTCGCTTGTTGAGGAATGGAGCTACATGAAAGGATTCGTTGCTTCCTAGCAGCCGGAGGTAATAGCTGTAGCTGCTTTGCCAAAGCCGTCCGGAAACACGTCATCCAGCTTGATATTGGAGACAGTCAAGCAATTCTGCGCCCGGTTTTCTCTCCCGTGGTGAAATTGGTGAGTTTTCAGCGGTAGCACACCAAATCCCGGAGCTGACGAATATCTGATGGTGGGATAAAGCTGCCAGAAACCAGGTCGTGCTTGAAGATGTCCGCAAACCACTTGGCGTCCTTTTTGTCTGTTTTCTTTCCCCGGATAGCCTTGACGTACTTGGGGTGGGCAAGGACAATATTGCGGGCGTGTTCTAGGATGTTGTAAATAGGGAGCCAATACATCCCGGTAGGCTCCATACACACGTCCTTGCAGTTGTTCTCTCCCAACCAGGTGGCACACCGCCGGAGGTCTCCTGTAAAGGTGCAAAACCGCTTGCCTTTGTAGGTGGTAACGCCCTGCTCGTTGATTGAGGCAATACAGGCTACCAGAAACGATTTGTGGACATCCATTCCACAGCAGATAGGATAAACGATTTTGAGCATAACACATCCCCTCAGTTCGAAGATTTGAGGGAAGTAGCAGGTAGGGACTGGACACTCACTGAAAGCTTGAAGCAGTCTGTCTCTCCAAAGATAAGTTTACAGGGTTCTACGCCCTACTTATTTGCGCTTGAAAGAGCATCCGGCACACATAATAATTCAGTTCAGCGGATAGCTGTACCCACTCACCCCCCCACATGCTGTGTAGTGTGCCCGTTCCTCTAGCGTATTCTAACAAATTTCGTTTAGCTGCGATAGAGGCACTCCTGTTTCGTATCCCTTTTGTGCCTTGGAGTGCAGCGGAAAGGAATGGTCATAATAATGAAGCAATATTTAAGTGCTCTTATACAAAAAATAGGTCGGTTGAATGTGTCCATATATTTGCTTCTTTTGTCTGTAGGATATGGTTTATACAGCATACTTCCTTATACCTTGCCAAAGATATTTAGCGGCAGTGGGGGATTGCACGTAAACCCTTTTTTCATGGTCCTATCAATTTTATCCTTTTTAGTAGTCCCTATTTTGAATTATCCTAACAACCTTGCTATGCAGAGTGTTAGAAAATATTCAAAGCAGGTTCTCTTTGACGACCTAGTGAAAAAAAAATATATGTATTTTGATGATATGGAAACCGGGAAGATCCAGGATCTTTTTTCCGAATCATCTTTTTGTACACGAAGTTTGCTGTACTCCTGCGTTCAATTTATAATCAAGCATTCCGCTATTATAATAATTAATTCAACTGCTTTTTTTAATTTCCATTTCCTTCTTGGTGTGACTTATATATTATCTTATTCAGTATATTTCTTCATATCCATTGTTCTTTTAAAAAAACAAAATAACAGGATTCATAGTACGCTGTTGTCTGCGTCAGATGTGAATTCTTATTTGATCGATTACTGCCAGAATTTGGACTCTATATACTCATTCCGTTCATATGATAAAGAAAAAGAAAAATATCGTTTCCTTTTGGATAGTGAGCAAAAAAATTACTATGGTCTACAGTTGGCCATAGATAATGCAAAACTGATTCAACACATTGTGTTAGTATTCATTACCTTTTTACAGCTGATTATATTTTCTATTTATTCCACAACGGGAATAGGTAATATCTCATTCTATTTAGGACTTATCTACTCAATATTTAATTTGAGAGATTTTGGTGGAGAATACTTGTCAATGATAGAAATGGTCTCAAGACTAAAAGCTGCGTTAAAACTATTGGGGTACAGCGAAAGTAATGAAAAAGATTGCCATAGAGTTTTTATCAGTGTTCCTACCAATACGGTGATTGCCATGCAGAATGTTGAATTGACGCTTGGTAACAAGAAAATTTTTGATAATGCTAGTTTGTATGTAAATAAAGGCGAGCATATCATCATTCGAGGTGAGAACGGAAGCGGAAAATCGACATTACTTAAAGTTATAGCAAAGATATTAGATATTGACTCTGGGCAGATAACATATGGTCTCCCATCTATCGATGGCATAATGTATGTTTCTCAAAATACAAATTTATTCAATAGGTCAATCTATGAAAATATAATATATCCAATGGACGATGCTAATTTGGAGGAAGTCTATGAGTTGATAAACATATTCGGACTTAATTCGTTGATAACTAGCGAAAACGACTTGTTTCAGAAAAAACCAGGTGATTTTGGAAACAAATTTTCAGGCGGTGAAAAGCAAAAAATTCTAATAATTAGGACATTAATCAATCGTCCGCATATTATCTTATTTGATGAGATTACCTCATCTCTTGACTCAAACTCCACCAAGGTTTTTTATGAAATGCTGAATACGCGATTAAGTAGTAGTACAGTATTATTTGTCTCGCACGATGATGTCGTTGATAGTGCATTTGACAGAGTCTTAGAGATTGATGAGTTACATGCTTTGTAAAGTGCGTTGTCTTATTATGCCTTATCTTCACCGATTTCTTTTAGCTAAATTGCATCATCAAGAATAGGCAACTTAATGCTGCAAAATTGGAGTCATAAGCACTTAACAACATTGCATATTATTTGCAGAAAAAATCCTTGACAAATCCCATCTCAAAAAAAGATCCTTCAACGCTACGCACTTGACCACGGCTACAAAAACTATCGCTTTTATATTGATGACGGCATTTCGGGTACGACGTTCAACCGACCTGGTTTCCAGCAAATGATTGCGGATATCGAAGCCGGCCTTGTCAAGCGGGTCATTATCAAGGATATGTCACGCCTGGGCCGTGATTATCTGCAAGTGGGCATGTATACCGAGATCATGTTCCCTGAGCATGACATTCACTTTATTGCTGTCAACGATGGCGTGGACAGCACCCAGGGTGATAATGAGTTCACTCCTTTTCGGAACATCATCAATGAGTGGTATGCGAAGGACACCAGCAAGAAGATCCGTGCTGTGATGAAGGTCAAGGGCAACGCCGGCGAGCATCTGACGACCCTGCCGCCCTATGGCTACATGAAGTCTCCTGACAACAAAAAGCTGTGGGTCAGGGACGAGGAAGCCGCAACGGTGGTCTATGAGATCGGCCTATATGTGATGGACGGTTTCGGACCGTCCCAGATTGCAAGGAAGCTGACAGAGCGAAGGATATTGACCCCGGCCGCCTATTATGCCAGCAAGGGCCGGAAAGCAAGCAATATCAAGCGGGGCTTACCCTACGCATGGGATGCCTCCACCGTAGCGGATATCATGGACCGCTGGCGGGAGTACCTGGGGCACACGGTCAATTTCAAGACGAGGAAGAAGTCCTACAAGAGCAAAAAGGTCATCCATAATCCGGAAAGTGAGTGGATGATCTTTGAGAACACCCATGACCCGATCTGGACGGAGGCAATCGCAGATGCCGCGAGAGCAGCAAGGCAGACGCGCCGTCGTCCTACAAAAATGGGAGAAATGGGGATGTTCTCCGGCATGATGTTCTGCGCGGACTGCGGATCTGTCATGTATCAATGCAGAGCCACCAACTTCCGGCGCGAGCAGGAATACTACCTGTGCGCCGGCTACCGAAAGAGCCGTGACTTCTGCGGTCAGACCCATTCCATCCGCACGGTGATCTTGGAGGAATTGATTCTGGAAAACCTGCGGGAGATCGTTTCCTTCGCCTCCCGCAGTAAGGACGAGTTTGTGAGGCTGGTCATGGACAGTGACCTGCGGCAGCGTGACCGGGATCTTGCAAAGCGGAAACGGCAGCTTGTCGATTCCGAGAAGCGGATCACAGAGCTGGATGCTATCTTTAAGCGGCTCTATGAGGACAACATTTCGGGCAAGCTCTCCGATGAACGCTTTCAGAAACTCTCTGCGGACTATGAGAAGGAAGAACGGGATCTCAAGGTGCTGACGAGTTCCCTTCGGAAAGAAGTGGAGCTGGAGGAAAGCAAATCGGCGGATATTGATCGTTTTCTCTCCGTTGTGGAGAGGTACACGGATATCCCGGAGCTCACGCCCTGCATCCTCCATGAGTTCGTGGAGAAAATCATCGTCCATGCGGCCAGCGACCCGAAGGGCAAGAATCGGACGCAGGAGATCGACATTTACTACAAGGGCATCGGAGCCTTGGAAATGTCAAAAGTCACGGCATCAATGGAAAAATGAGAAAACGGTACAGCCGAAGCTATACCGTTCTCTCTTTCCTCACGATGTTTTCTTATCGGGAGCTGCCTTCCGGCCGCCCCGTTTTCGCTTACATGATTTACATGATTCCCGATTTTTCCTTGCTGGCAGCGATGGCCGCGTTCAGCCTCCGCGCCGGGTAATACAGCACCAGTCCCAGCACCGTGAACAGCACGCACATGCCCAGCAGCACCAGCGCGCAGTCGCGGTAGGTGTGGCCGTACATGCCGCCCACCGTCTCCCGGATCATGTCCATGCCGTAGTGGAACGGCATGAAGGGATACAGCGTCTGGAATATCTGCGGCAGCACGTGGATGGGATACGAGCCGCCGGAGCCGGCCACCTGAATGACCATGATGATCACCGACAGCGCCATGCCCACATTGTCCAGCGCATACACCAGTGCATAGTTCATGCAGGCGAAGTTCAGCGAGCACAGGCAGCAGGCCAGCACGAACAGCGCCGGCTCCGCCGGCTCCATCCCCACGAAGTACAGGCACCCGAAGGCCGTCACCAGCGCCTGCGCCATAGCCATCAGGAAGAAGGTGATGAACCGTCCGAAATACCGCTGCACCGCCCGGCACCCGGCAAACTCCGGCTGGGTCACGGGCACCTTCAGCATCACCGCCGTCAGCAGGCTGCCCACGAACAGCGCCAGCATCACATAGTACGGCGACATGGCCGCGCCGTAGTCCTTGATCTCGTAGATGATCTCGGTGTTCATCTGCACCGGCGAGGTGAGATAGTCCGCCATGCTGTCGGCGTCGCTGCTCTCCATCAGCTCCGTGAACCGGCGGAACGCATCGCTGCCCGTTATCCGCCGCACATCGTCCTCGATGTCCGTCAGGTACTTCTCCACCGTGCCCGTCAGCGTGATGCCCGCGTCCAGCGTGGGCTGCACCGTGGTCATGGCCTTTGCATAGCCGTCCAGCGTGCCGGACACGCCGCCCAGACTGCCGGCCACGGCATCCAGCAGCTGCTGGATCGCCCGCAGCGATGCCTGCGCCTGTGCGCCGGCGGCCTGCAAATAATCGTTCACCTGCTGGTTGGTGTTGATGGCCGCAGCGCGCAGCTGCTGCCGCACCTGCGCCAGCGTATCCAGCACCGGCTCCAGCGCGCCGCCGGTGCTCACTGTACCGATGGCCTCCTTCAGATCCACCAGTCCGTCGATGACCGTCTGCAGCTGCTGCGCCGTATTCGCGTCGCCGGAGGCCTCCGCCTCGTCCCGCGCCGCCGTCAGCCGCACGATCACCTCGTCCACCCGGGCGATCATGTTGGCCTGTATCGTCTCCTCGATACCGGCCACGCCCGTCCCCCGCAGCATGGCGTCCAGATCGGCCAGCAGCTTGTCGGCGCTGTCCAGCACCGTCAGCAGATCGCTGTTCGTCTCGTTGGCCGATGTCATGCCGGTGCCGATGACCTGCACCGTTCCGCCCACGGCGCCGCCGGCGTCGTCAATGGCGCTCTGCGCATCCCGGATGGTCACGGACGCGGCGGCCAGCAGGCTGTCCGCGCCGTCCATCACGTCCTTCAGGGATACCAGTACCTTCTGTATCTGCGCCGTCTCCTGCCGGGCGGAGGTCAGCTTCTCCATGATGCCGTCCGCCAGATCCTGGCTGTCCAGCCCCATGGCCTTGCACACCGTGCCCACGGTGGTCAGCGCCTCCGCCGCCTTGCCCACGACGGTGGTATTGATCTGCTCCTGCACGGCGGTCTTGGCCTTGCTGGTGATCTTGGGCGCGATGGCGTTCTTTTTCTCGTTCTCGTAATACTGTATCTGCGGATGGCGCAGGTCGCCGGTCAGGATACTGACAAAATCACCGGTGAACTCCTCCGGCACCACCAGCGCCGCATAGTACTCCCCGGACTCCACGCCGCTGAGCGCCGTGTCCGCGTCGTCCACGAACACCCAGCCCATCTGGTCGTTGCTCTCCAGCCCCTGCAATACCAGCTCTCCGATATTCAGCTCCAGCCCCATGACCTGGTACCCCTGATCCGCGCTGGCCACCGCCACCTTGATGCGGCTGGTGGACGCCACGCCGTAGGGATCCCAGTTGGAAAGGATGTTGAACCACGCATACAGGCACGGCACCAGGCACAGACCCAGCAGTACCACCACCGCCACCACGCTGGCGGTGAGCCGCCGCCAGTCGGCGCGGAAGATATTCCAGATATTTCTCATCTGTCATCCTCCTTCCGGCTCTCCTCCGCGCTGCGCCGCAGGTCGGCGGACAGCCCCTGCAAGGCCTGCGTCAGCTTTTCCAGATCGCCCGCCAGCTTTTCCGGATCATCCAGCATTTTCTGCCACACAGCGGCGCCGCTGCCGGACACGGGCGCGACCTGCTTCTCCGGCTCCGGCGCACTCACGCGCTCCGGCTCCTGCATCCGCTTGGGCACATAGGCCGTCTCTGCCGGCTGGCTGTGCATCTCCTGCAAAATATCGTCCACGGTGTACACCACCGGCTCTTCCGGCACGCTTTCCGTCTCCGCCGCCGTCTCCGGCTCCTCCCGCTCCCACGCAGGCGCTTCCTCCCGCTGGCCGCGGTGCCGCAGCGCCGGCAGCCGGGGCATACGGGGCAGCTCCGGCAGCTCCAGCAGTGCGCCCATGCTCTCCTGCTCCATCTGCGTGATGTCCTCCAGCTTTTTCTGCAGCTCATAGTCCGCATACTCCACGGCGATGAGATACGCCGCCACCGCGAACATGGACAGTATCCACAGCATCAGCGTGAATACCTTGTTGCCCTCCGCCAGAAACATCAGCAGCATCAGTCCCAGCGTCACCGCCAGCAGCATCCGCATACCGATCCGGATGCGCCGCCGGTTGTTTTCGTGCAGGGTGCTGACCTCGTCCCGCAGGCGGTCATACAATTCCTGATATTCCCGTTCCTTCGACATACGTTCAGCACCTCCCTTACAGCAATTCCGTCTCTTCCAGCTTCTCCTCCATGAAGCGGTTCAGCCCCATGAACGGCTTGCGCACCAGCAGGCCGATCAGCAGCGCCGCCACCGCAAACAGCATCAAATAGCCGATCTGCTGCCAGTAGTAATTGCCGTACATGCCGCAGATGCACTCCCGCATGGCGTCGATGGCGTAGGGGAAGGGGAAGAAGCGGTAGAATTTCTGATAGATCTCCGGCAGCAGCTCGATGGGGAACGTACCGGAGGAGCCTGCGATCTGCATGACCATGATGACCACCACGATGGCCTTGCCCACGTCGCCGAAGGACAGCGCCAGCGAGTAGATCAGCAGGCTGAAGGTAAAGGCCGTCAGCGCCCCGGTAAGATACATCATCCCCGGATGCAGGCACTGCACCTTTAATATGTACAGGTCGCCGGTGACGATGACCGCCGCCTGTATCTGGCTCATCAGGAAGAAAAACAGATACCGCCCGAAATACAGCTCCGCCGGCCTGGGATCGATCAATCCGTCCGTCCTGGCGTGTACCTTGATAAGGGACGACAATATCACGCCGCCCACCCAGATAGCCAGCACCGTGTAGAACGGCGTCATGGCCGAGCCGTAGTTCTCAATGGGATAGACCTTGTTGACGCTGGTCTGCACCATCTCCGGGAAATACTGCCCGTACACCGCCGGGTCGCCGCCCAGCACGGTCAGCAGCGTGTCCATGTACTCGTCGGCGCTGAGATCCTGCATGCCGTCAATGGTGTCCGACAGGGACGCCGTCATCCTGTCCGTGGCGGGACGCAGCAGCTCCATGGTAGTGCCCAGCGCCTGCGACGTGTCGGCCATAGCCGCTTTCATAGCCTTGGCATCGCTGCTGAGGGAGGCCACGCCCTCCATGGCGTCGGCCACCTGTCCCGTCACCGATTGCAGCTGCTGGCGCAGCGCCTTGGCCGTCACAGGGATCTTGTCCACCATGGTGCGGATGGATTTCACCAGCGCGTCGCAGTCCGCCAACAGGTCGCTGGCGGTGGGCTTGTCAGCCAGCGCCTGCAGCTTCGCCGCCAGACGCGTACACTCGGCGGAAATGGCTCGCGCCTGCTCCGCCGCGGCCGGCGCCTCCATCTCGATATCCTCCGCCCACCGATCCAGCGTGGCCGCCGCCTTTTCCAGCTGCGCCGCCGCATCACGCAGCTGCTGCTGTGCCGACGGCAGCTGCGGCGCGTTGGCGATGGCGTTCTCCAGCCCCTCCAGCACGCGCTCCACCCGCGCCAGCGCCGCGTTCACCTGCGTCTGTATCTCCGCCGCCGTCTCGTGGAGCTTGGAGCCGTCCGGCAGGTTCTTGTTGATATTGGCCACGGCCTCCTCCAGCGCCGCCGCATCCTTTTCCGACACGCCGCCGCTGCTGCCGGCCTTTTCGAAGGCGTCCATCATGTTCCCGCAGGCGTTCAGCAGATCCTGCGCCTGATACAGCACGCCCTTCACCGCCGACTCCGGGTCGTCCGCCGTCAGATCCTCCGCCAGCAGATTCCCCTGCTCCATAATGCCGCCGATGACCACCTCCAGATAGTTCTCGCTGATGGAGCGCTTCAGCGTCTCCACCGCCGTATCGGTGATCTTGGTGGCCACGGCGTTCTTCTTGGCGTTCTCGTAGTAGGTGATGGCCGGCTTGCCCGTCCAGTCCGTCAGCATCCGGAACATGTTCCGGCTGAACTCCTTGTCGATGACCACCGCCGCGTAGTAGTCGCCGGACTCCACGCCGCCCTTGGCCTGCTCCTCCGTATCCACGATGACCCAGTTGATGCTGGTGGCCTCCCGCAGGTCGTCCACCACATCCTGCCCCTTGTTTTCATATACGCCGTCCTCGTCGGTATAGCCCTCGTCCAGCGAGGCCACCGCGATGGAGATACCGCCCGTATTGCCGTAGGGATCCCAGTTGGAGTAGATATTCAGCCACGCGTACAGGCTGGGCAGCAGCGCGATGGCGACCACCACCACGCAGGCAAAGAAGCACCTGCTCAGCGTCCGTATATCAGTTTTGAACACCGTCCATATATTTCGCATACATCCTCCTTGTGCGCGGAAGCCGCGCCGCTCGTAAAGATATTGTCAACGCAAACAGAGTATCAGCTTACATTATACAGAATCCCGGAGGAATTTGTCCACACAAAACCGCATTTCTGCGCAAAAAAGAGACGGGAGACCCGTCTCTTTTCCTGCTTTATTCCTTATTATCCGCCACAATGTGATAGTACGCATTTCCCGTCAGCTTATACACCAGTGCGTACAGCGCCGCGAACACCGCGAAGCTCACCGCCGTGGTGCCGACCAGCAGACCGCGGTTGTCCAGATTGAACAGCATCAGCAGCTTGTGGATAAAGGGGAAGGCGAAGCACAGGTGCAGTCCCGCCATGAGAAGTGGCAGATAGAACACCGTCAGCAGCTGGCTGTTGATGCTGCGCCGGATGTCGCCCTTGGTCATGCCCACCTTCTGCATAATGTCGAAGCGGGACTGATCCTCATAGCCCTCGGACAGCTGCTTGTAATACAGGATCGCCACCGCCGCAAAGATGAACACGATACTCAGCATGATGCCCAGGAAGAACAGGCCGCCGTAGGTGCCGTAAAAATCCGCGCGGTTGCCCGCCTTGGACTCCACGCTGACGCCCACGTCCCAGTCACTGCTGACGCCCGACAGATAGTCGTCCAGCGCATCCTTCAGGTTGGGCGTCACGCCGTCCATGTCCGCCTGCTGGTTTTCCGGCAGATCGGTGTCAAAGGCGTAGTGCCACGTGGCCGTGGGATACCAGCCGTATTTGTTCGTCAGATAGCTCTGCAGCTCCGGCACGAACTGCTCAAAGTCCGGCACCACCACCGTCAGGGACGGCGTGATGTCCGCCACCGCAGCGCCGACCAGCGCGGGGATCTCCCGCTTCATCACATGGCGGGTCATGCCGCCGTCGATGGACAGCGTGTCACTGTGGAACTCCGTCCGCAGAGCCGCCACATACACCTGCCCGTCCTCCAGCGTCAGGCTCTGGCCGGTGACGGCGTTGTACTCCTCCAGCGGCACGAAGTATATATGGATGACGTGGGTGCTGTCCGCTGCGGACGCACCGGCGTTTCCCAACCGCAGATCCCCGCCGTCCGGCAGACCGCTGACGCTGATCTCACGGTATGTCGCCACATTGCTGGTCTGCCCGCCGAAGTTGAAAACGGTGCTCTCCACGCCCTGACGCAGCTGCTCCGCCTCCGCCTCGTCCAGCGGATGATCGCTTCTGCCGTATACCGTCACGTCCATGTCGCGGGGATACCGGGCATTCACCGCGTCCTCCTGCCCCACATACAGGCAGGTGGTGGAGGAGATCATCACCAGCACCATGGTGGCCAGAATGCACACCGAGGCCAGCCCCGCGCCGTTGCGCTTCATGCGGTAGGTCATAGACGCCACGGACACGAAGTGCTGGGGCCGGTAGTAGTATTTTTTGTTCCTCTGCAAGCCGCGGCACAGCGTCACCGAGCCGCTGATAAACAGCAGATAGGTGGCCAGTATCACCATGATGACCGCCGCAAAGAACCACAGAAACGCCGCCAGCGGCTCCTTGATGGACACCGCCAGCGCGTAAGCGCCGCCCAGCAGAACCACGCCCGCCGCCGTCAGCACCCACTGGGCGCGGGGCGGCTTTTCGCCCACGCTCTCACTGCGCAGCAGCGCCACGGCACTGACGCCGTGCAGCTGCCGCAGGCTGTTCAGCAGGATCAGCGTGTGGATGACCGCAAACAACGCCGCCGCAGCCAGCAGAGACGATACGGAGACCGTCAGGGTGTAGGTCACGGGCACCCGCAAAAGCCGCACCATGCCCAACTCCGCCAGCTTATACAGCACCACGCCCAGGAGCAGTCCCGTACCCGTGGTCAGGCCGTAGGTAATGGCCGTCTCCCACAGCAGGATGCGGGCGATGCTGCCCTTCCCCATGCCCAGCACATTGTACAGGCCGAACTCCCGCTCCCGCCGGCGAATGAGGAACGAATGGGTGTAGAACAGAAAGATCAGCGCAAACACGGCGATGACCACCGTGCCCAGCCGCAGGATTATGGCGCTGCTGCCGCCGCCGGACATGTGCTCCAGCACCGGCGAGCCGGACAGCCCCGTAAGAATGTAGAACATCAGCACCATGCCCGCGGCGCTGAGGCCGTAGGGCAGATACAGGCGCTTGTTTTTCACCATGCCCGTCCACGCAAGGCGGGCGTACAGTCCCCGCTTCATGCCGGCTCACCGCCTGACTGCAGCATGGTCAGCGTATCGGAGATACGCTGGTAGAACCGGGTATCGCCGTCCTCACCCCGATAGAGCTGGTGGAACACCTGCCCGTCCTTGATGAACAGCACGCGCCCGGCGCGGCTGGCCGCCTTCACCGAGTGGGTCACCATCAGGATGGTCTGTCCCGCCCGGTTGATGTCCGCAAACAGCCGCAGCAGCTCGTCGGTGGAGCCGCTGTCCAGCGCGCCGGTGGGCTCGTCCGCCAGCAGCAGCTTCGGCTCCGTGATGATGGCGCGCGCCACCGCCGCCCGCTGCTTCTGGCCGCCGGACACCTCGTAGGGGTACTTCTTCAGCAGCTCCGTCAGCCCCAGCAGCTTTGCGATGGGCATCAGCCGCGCCCGCATGTCCTCGTAGCCCATGCCCGCCAGCACCAGCGGCAGGTAGATGTTGTCCTCCAGCGTGAAGGTATCCAGCAGATTGAACTCCTGAAACACGAAGCCCAGATTCTCCCGGCGGAACAGCGCCGCGTCCTTCTCCCGGATCTTGTGCAGCTCCCGACCCTCCAGCCGTACCGTGCCCGCCGTAGGCTCATCCAGCGCCGCCAGAATGTTCAAAAGCGTGGTCTTGCCGCTGCCGGACTCGCCCATAATGGCCACATACTCGCCCTGCTCCACAGTGAAGCTCACGCTGCGCAGCGCCTCGACCCGGCTGCCGCCGAACCGCGTGGTATACACCTTCCGCAGCCCGCTTACTTCCAGAATACTCATAGTCACTCGACCTCCTTATCAACAAGGCCATTATAGTGCGCCGCGCCGCGCCAATCCATCGGTTTGCCTTACCAAAAACGAACAACTCTGTCACCTTTCACTCCGGCAGGAAATCGCCGCGTCCCAGTGTCAGATACACCGTGGTGCCCTTTCCGGGCACGGACTCCATGCGGATGCCGTGGCGCAGGTTGCCGCATATTCTCCGGCACAGATACAGCCCGATACCTCTGGAGCGCCTGTCCAGCCGCCCGTTCTGCCCGGTATAGCCCATCTGGAACACCCGTGGCAGATCCTCCGGCGCGATGCCCATGCCCGTATCCGCGATGCACAGCTCGTCCCCCTGCCGGTATATGCGGATAGCGCCCTCCTGCCCCGTGTATTTCAGGGCGTTGCTGAGCAGCTGCTCCACCACGAAGGTCAGCCACTTGCCATCCGTCACCGTCTCCCACTGCACCGTCTCATAGTCCAGCCGGATGCGCCGGTCAATAAACTCCCCGGCGAAGCGCCGCACGGCGGCGCGCACCACCTCGTCCACGCTGCACGGGCGGATCACATAGTCGCTGCCGCCCTCCTCCAGCCGCAGATACGTCAGCACCATGTCCACATACTGCTCGATCCGCCCCAGCTCCGCCGTCAGCCGCCGGGCGGCGGGCGTGTCCTCGCCCTGTAACGTCAGGCGCATGGCGGCAATGGGCGTCTTGATCTGATGCACCCACGCGGTGTAATAGGCCACCGTCTCGCCCCGGCGCGTCTCCGCCGCACCCAACTGCTGCCGCAGCTCCTGCCGCAGCTGCTCCACCAGTGCGGCGCAGTCCTGCCCCTCCACAGTCTTCATCTCCGGCAGGGGCGCCAGCACCGTCTCCCCGGCCTGCCGCAGCCGCTCCAGCTCTCTGTGCCGCCGCGCCGTCCGCCGGAAGTCCCATACCGCCATACCAGCGCCCGCCAGCGCACACAGCCCCGCCGGGTACGCCACCGCCGCCAGCGGCAGGCCGTACAGCGCGAAGGACACGGTAAACAGTCCGGTAAACAGCGCAAGCATCAAAACCGTCAGGCGGTGCTGCCTGAGATAGGCTCTCCATAGCTTCATACGCTCACTCCACGATATACCCCACCCCGTGCCGGGTGGCGATAAAGTCCACAAGTCCCGCGCCCGCCAGCTTCCGCCGCAGGCGGTTCACGTTCACCGTCAGCGTGTTCTCGTCCACGAAGCTGTCCGTCTCCCACAGCCGCTGCATCAGCTTCTCCCGGCTGACCACCTTCCCGGCGCTCTCCATCAGGCAGGCCAGGATACGGTACTCGTTCTTGGTCAGCTCCACCGTCTGCCCCTGATACGTCAGCTTCTGGTCGTCGGCGGACAGCTGCGCGCCCCGCCGCTCCCGCAGCACCGCCGGCGCCGACAGGTCGTAGCTGCGCCGCAGCATGGCCTGTACCTTGGCCATCAGCACGCCGCCGTCAAATGGCTTGGCAATGAAGTCGTCCCCGCCAAAATTCATGGCCATGATGACGTTCATGTTGTCGCTGGCCGAGGACAGGAACAGAATGGGCGCATTGGTCTGCTTCCGCAGCTCCCGGCACCAGTGGTAGCCGTCGAAGCACGGCAGGGCGATATCCAATATAATGAGGTGCGGGGCGAAGGCCGCCGCCTCCTCTGTCACCGCCCGCAGATCACAGGCGCACCGTGCCTCCAGTCCCCAGCTCTCCGCCAGGCGGCACACCTCCTGGGCGATGGTGCGGTCGTCCTCCACAACAAATATCCGGTACATACACTCACATCCTTTATGCTCCATTATACCCTCCCGCACCCCTGTCCCGCAAGTCCTCTCCCCCTTTCAATATTGTCACATTCCCCTCCCGGAAAATTTTTTCAAAAACAGGATTGACAAATCCGTTCCGTCGTGTTATAACTATACCAACCTACCGAGTTGGTAGTTGATTATCAGAAACGAGGCGAGCGCATGAAAAGCACCCTCATTCTCCTGACCGGTCGATGTTGACCCTATCCCCCGCTTCCATTCCATCCAACAACATCTGACAATATATTTATAAAGGAGAAATCACCATGTCCAACATTTACACCTCCGCTGACCAGCTGATCGGCCACACCCCCCTGCTGGAGCTGACCCATATCGAAAAAGCCCACGACCTGAAGGCGAAGATCGTCGCCAAGCTGGAGTACTTCAACCCCGCCGGCAGCGTGAAGGATCGTATCGCCAAGGCCATGATCGACGACGCCGAGGCCAAGGGCCTGCTGAAGGCCGGCAGCGTCATCATCGAGCCCACCTCCGGCAACACCGGCATCGGCCTTGCTTCCGTGGCCGCCGCCCGTGGCTACCGCATCATCATCGTCATGCCGGAGACCATGTCCGTGGAGCGCCGCCAGCTGATGAAGGCCTACGGTGCGGAGCTGGTGCTCACCGAGGGTGCCAAGGGCATGAAGGGCGCCATCGCCAAGGCCGACGAGCTGGCCAAGGAGATCCCCAACAGCTTCGTAGCCGGGCAGTTTGTCAACCCGGCCAACCCCAAGGCGCACTACGAAACCACCGGTCCCGAGATCTGGCAGGACACCGACGGTAAGGTGGACTTCTTCGTGGCCGGCGTAGGCACCGGCGGCACCATCACCGGCGTTGGCAAGTTCCTGAAGGAAAAGAACCCCGCCGTGAAGGTCGTTGCCGTGGAGCCCAAGACCTCCGCCGTGCTGTCCACCGGCGTGGCCGGCTCCCACAAGATCCAGGGCATCGGCGCCGGCTTTGTCCCCGACGTGCTGGACACCAAGATCTACGATGAGATCATCCCCGTGGACAATGATGACGCCTTTGCCGTAGGTAAGGAGATCGGCCACCGCGAGGGCGTTCTGGTGGGCATCTCCTCCGGCGCGGCGCTGTGGGCGGCCATCGAGCTGGCCAAGCGGCCGGAGAATGCCGGCAAGACCATTGTCGTCCTGCTGCCCGACACCGGCGACCGCTATCTCTCCACCCCGCTGTTTGCCGACTGATTCAGCCGTTTTCTTCCTTCTATTTCTCCTCACTTGCAAAAGACCGTGCCCCATCGGGCGCGGTCTTTTGCTATGCCCGCAAAATTTTTTCCGGGCGGCTAATTTCGCCTTGACTTTTGCGGCGGAATCGTGTATCATATTCCCTGTTGTAAAGGCGTATAACTTTACAGAAGGAGGGGGCACCGTGAAAAACCAGACCTACCGCATGACCATGCTGTTCGATTTTTACGGCGATATCCTGACCCCGCGGCAGCGGGAGCTGTTTGACCTGTACTACAACGAGGATCTGTCTCTGGCGGAGATCGCGGAAAACTGCGGCATCTCCCGGCAGGGCGTGCGGGACGTGATCGTCCGGGCGGAAAACGCCATGACGGAGCTGGAGGACAAGACTGGCCTGATCCACCGCTTCTTGCAGATGCAGCAGCATGTAGACGCCATCATCACCGCCGCCAATAACATCAAGACCATCAACTACCGGCAGTACGAAAACCCCCGGTTGGACGAGCTGGCCGACGCGGTTCTCAACAGCGCCGCCGCTCTGAAGGAGTAACCACCCATGGCATTTGAGGGACTGAGCGAAAAACTGAACGGCGTATTCAAGCGCCTGCGCGGAAAGGGGCGGCTCACCGAGGCCGACGTCCGCGAGGGTATGCGTGAGGTGCGTCTGGCGCTGCTGGAGGCCGACGTCAGCTACAAGGTCGTCAAGGACTTTGTGGCGGATGTCACCGAAAAGTGCATTGGCACCGACGTGCTGGACAGCCTGACCCCGGCGCAGCAGATCATCAAGATCGTCAACCAGGAGCTGACGGCGCTGATGGGCGGCACCAACGCCCGCCTGACCACCGCCTCCAAGGGCCCCACCGTTGTGATGATGGTGGGTCTGCAGGGCGCCGGCAAGACCACCAACGGCGCGAAGCTGGCGGGGCTCATGCGCCGCAGCTATGGCAAGCGCCCCCTGCTGGTGGCCTGCGACGTGTACCGTCCCGCGGCCATCAACCAGTTACAGGTGGTGGGCAAGCAGCTGGATATCCCCGTGTTCGAGATGGGGCAGATCGACCCGGTGACCATCGCAAAGGAAGCGGTGAAATACGCCGCCGACCACGGTCACGACATCGTGTTTCTGGATACCGCCGGCCGCCTGCACATCGACGAGGCACTGATGGACGAGCTGAAGGCGGTGAAGGCCGCCGTCAAGCCCAACGAGATCCTGCTGGTGGTGGACGCCATGACCGGTCAGGACGCGGTGAACGCGGCCAAGGCCTTTGACGACGCACTGGGCATCGACGGTGTGCTGCTGACCAAGCTGGACGGCGACGCCCGCGGCGGCGCGGCACTGTCCATCCGGGCGGTGACGGGCAAGCCCATCAAGTTCGTGGGCACCGGCGAAAAGCTGGACATGATCGAGCCCTTCCACCCCGACCGCATGGCCGGGCGCATTCTGGGCATGGGCGACATGCTCACCTTCATCGAAAAGGCCGAGCAGCAGTACGATGAAAAGCAGGCCAAGAAGCTGGAGGAAAAGCTCCGCAAGAACCGTCTGACCCTCAGCGACTACCTGGATCAGATGGAGCAGTTGCAGAACATGGGCGACCTGAGCCAGATCGCCGGGATGCTGCCGGGCAATCTGGGCAAGAGCTTCGACCCCGACCAGATCGACGAGAAGCAGATGGCGCACAACAAGGCCATCATCCTGTCCATGACGCCGCTGGAGCGGGAGAATCCCCAGATCCTCAACGCCAGCCGCAAAAAGCGCATCGCCGCCGGCTGCGGTCTTGAAGTGGTGGACGTGAACCGCCTGCTGAAATCCTTCGAGATGCTCCAGCAGATGACCTCCGCCATGGCCAAGGGCAAGATGCGCGGCGGTCTGGGCGGGCTGATGGGCGGCATGGGCGGCAAGGTCGCCAAGGGCGCTATGCACGGCTTCGGCCGCAAGAAACGGTTGAAATAAACTTGCATGTATACGCAAATGTGCAAGGGCATTTAACAGATATTAAATAATTATTTTACATGGAGGAACACAACAATGGTCAAGATTCGTCTGAGAAGAATGGGTGCGAAGAAGGCTCCCTACTACCGCGTGGTCGTCGCTGATTCCCGCTATCCCCGTGACGGCCGCTTCATTGAGGAGATCGGCACTTACGATCCCACCGTCTCCCCCGCCAAGATCAGCATCGATGCCGACCGCGCCCGCGAGTGGATCAAGACCGGCGCTCAGCCCACCGATACCGTCCGCGCCCTGCTGAAGAAGGTCGACGTACTGTAAGTCGGGAGCTGCGCCATGAAGGATCTGCTGCTGTATATCGCGCAGAACCTTGTGGAGCACCCGGAGCAGGTCAGCGTGACCGAGGTTGAGAACGGTGACGAGCTGACGCTTCAGCTTCGCGTTGCACCGGAGGACATGGGCAAGGTCATCGGACGGCAGGGACGTATCGCCAAGGAGATACGCACCGTCATCCGCTCCTACGCCCAGCGTACCGGCGCCAAGGTGTCTGTGGATATTGTTGACTGACAACAAAAAAAGAACCGCCATCAGGCGGTTCTTTTTTTGTTTCTCAGGCGAAATAGCCCTTGATCTCCATAATGGCAGCCACCACGCAGAACAGGCCGAAGGCCAGGATCAGCGTGCCGCCCAGCTTCTTTTTCTGCTTCAGCTGGAACATCATGATACCCACGATGATCATGGAGCCGGCCAGCAGGATCATGGACAGGCCAGGGATGTACAGCACATTCAGCTTGCGCAGCACCCACAGCAGCATGGACACCACCAGCAGAACGATGGCCACATTCTTCTTCGTATTCATGGACATTGGCGTTTCTCTCCTCCCTTGGGGCGCGGCGCGCCCGCTGGTTTGATTGTAGCGGAAATCCAGGCAGAATACAAGGGCAATTTACCGCTTCAGCAGGATTTTTGCCTTCAGCAGCGCCGCTACGGTCTTGGCGTCGGTCAGCTCGCCGCGCATGCACTGCTCCACCGCCTGATCGAAGGGCATGCGCAGCACGTCCAGAAACTCGTCCTCGTCCGGGTGGGTGGCGCCGAAGGTCAGCTCCTGTGCCAGATAGAGGTACAGCGTCTCGCCGTAGCAGCCGGGCGACGCGATCAGCGCGCCCAGCTCCGTCCACTTTTCAGCCTCGGCGCCGATCTCCTCCTTCAGCTCCCGCCGCGCCGTGACGGACGGCTCCTCGCCCGGCTCCCGTTTGCCGGCGGGTATCTCCGTCAGCACGCATGAAAAAGCGTAGCGGTACTGGCGCACCAGCAGCACATCGTCCCCGTCCAGCGCCAGAATGCCCACGCCGCCGGGGTGCTCCACCACCTCGCGCCGTCCCTCCTTTCCGTTGGGCAGCAGCACCGTGTCCTCCCGCACCCGGATAATACGCCCCCGGTACACCTCCCGGCTGGCCAGTGTTTTCTCCGTCATGTCCATATATGGCACCTCTCTTTCATCAAGCGGCAGTATAACACAAAAAGTTCAGAATTGCCACCCCCGTCTACCCCTTGCGCGACGGGAAAAAATATGCTATACTAACGGACACATCCGAGGAAGGAGGGATCATCCATGGAAAAGTCCGGTGTGAAGATCGCGGCGCAGAACCGCAAGGCCTACCACGACTACTTCGTGGAGGATCGCTACGAGGCGGGTATCGAGCTGTTCGGCACGGAGGTCAAGTCCATCCGCGCCGGTACGCTGAACCTGAAGGACTCCTTCTGCGTGGCCAAGGACGGCGAGGTGTACGCCTACAGCTTCCACATCTCCCCCTACGACCACGGCAACATCTTCAACCGCGACCCGGATCGCCCCAAGCGCCTGCTGCTGCACAAGCGTGAGATACGCAAGCTCCACGACCTGCAGAAGCAGGAGGGCTATGCGCTGATCCCCCTGTCCGTGTACTTCAAGAACTCCCGCGTCAAGGTGGAGCTGGGTCTGTGCAAGGGTAAAAAGACCTACGACAAGCGGGACGCCGTGGCCAAGCGGGACGCCAAGCGGGAGATGGATCGCGCCATGCGGGAGAAAAACCGCGGGTACTGAGAAATGTATGACTTTGCGTAAAACGCATATCTTGTGACAAAGTGAGGGAACCAAGATGGCAAATCCTATCGTGACCTTTGAGATGCAGGACGGCGGCAAGATCGTGGCCGAGCTGTATCCCGACATTGCGCCCCAGAGCGTGCGCAACTTTATCGCGCTTGCCAACGCCGGGTACTACGACGGCCTGATCTTCCACCGGGTCATCCCCGGCTTCATGATCCAGGGCGGCTGCCCCGACGGAAACGGCATGGGCGGTCCCGGCTACTGCATCAAGGGCGAGTTCGCCGCCAATGGCGTGCCCAACGACCTGCGCCACACCCGCGGCGTGCTGAGCATGGCGCGTGCGCAGCCCATGGACAGCGCCGGCAGCCAGTTCTTCATCATGCACAAGGATGCGCCCCATCTGGACGGGCAGTATGCCGCCTTCGGCTGCGTGATGGACGGCATGGACGTGGTGGATCGCATCGCCAACCAGCCCCGGAACATGATGACCAACAAGCCCAAGAAGGATCAGGTCATGGTCAAGGTCACGGTGGACACCCAGGGCGTGGAATATCCTGAGCCCGACAAGCTGGCCGATCCCTTCGGAAGATAACAGACATACCTCTCTCCCGGACGCTCCGGCGTCCGGGAGGGGGATACGGAAACAAATACGCAAACATCATTCTGTCTCGCCATATAGCGAAAGATATATGGGGCTGCACCGGTTTCGACGGGGGTGTGGAGGCAGGATAAGCGGGCGGCGGCGCCTGACCGCCATAAAACGGGCAACTTAAAAATTAACTGACAACAATCGTATTGCTGTCGCTGCCTAACTAAAGGCAGCCGTCTGAACCGGAGAGGCCACAGGCCGGGGAAGGCGTCGTTGATGTGGCGGACGTGCGGCGGGTAAGAGTTGCCCCGCCCATGCACTATGACTCTACTGAACTGCGCAGTCTGTCCGGTGTCTGCGCAGGGAGGGAATGTTGAAACCGGACTGCGCCCGGAGAAAGTCCTGTCAAAGTGCTTTCGGACAGGGGTTCGACTCCCCTCAGCTCCACCAGACACGCCGGGGCAAGCGATATGCTGCTTGCCCCGGCTTTTTTCCATCATACTTTACGCAAAGGAGAACTGCGTATGAACGAGATATACGTCACCGGACACCGCAACCCGGACACCGACTCCATCGTGGCCGCCATGTCCTACGCCGCGCTGAAAAACGCACTGGGCGAAAAGGAATATGTGGCCGTCCATCTGGGCACCATCAGCGATGAGACAAACCGGATGCTGGAGCGCTTCCATTTCCAGCCGCCCCGCTTTATCCAGAACGTCCGCACGCAGGTGCGGGATCTGGACTTCGACCGTCCGCCCTGCCTGGACGCCTCCGTCACCATGGATCGCGCGTGGAAGCTCATGCGGGAGCAGAAGATCTCCGCCATCCCCGTGGTCAACGAGGACGGCACACTGTACGGCATGCTGTCCGCCGGCGATATCGCCACCTTCAGCCTGAACACCGTGGGCAACCCCCGTGTGGATTCTATTCCCCTGTTCAACCTGCTGAGCGTCATCGAAGGCCGCGTCATGGGCGACGGCGGCGACATGGTGGACAGCGTCAGCGGCTCCGTGTCCATCGCCCTGCCCCAGAACTGCGAGAATCTGCTGTTCGACAGCGGTGACGGCATCGTGCTGTGCGGCAGCCAGCCGGATATGATCCGCCGGGCGCTGGACAAGCAGGTGGCCTGCCTGATCCTGTGCCAGACGGATGTGGATCCCGCGTGGCTGGAAAACTCCGGCAAGACCTGCGTTATCTCCACACCGCTGGACGCCAGCCGCGTCCACCGGCTCATCTATCAGGCCACGCCCATTGACCGCCCCTGTGCCACAAAGGGTCTGATCTCCTTCCATCTGGATGACTACATAGACGACGTGCGGGAGGTGGTGCTGAAGAGCCGCTACCGCTGCTACCCCGTTCTGGACGAGGAGCAAAAGGTCGTCGGCACCCTGTCCCGGTATCACCTGCTGAAGCCCCGGCGCAAGCAGGTGGTGCTGGTGGATCACAACGAGCTGTCCCAGACCGTACCCGGCATCGACCAGGCGGAGATCCTGGGCATCATCGACCACCACCGTCTGGCGGACATCCAGACGCGGCAGCCCATCTCCGTGCGCAACGAGCCGGTGGGCAGTACCAACACCATCATCACCTCCATGTATCAGGAGCACGGCGTCACGCCCTCGCCCCACATGGCCGGACTGATGGCGGCGGCCATCCTGTCCGACACCGTTATGTTCAAATCCCCCACCTGCACCAAGCGGGATATCGCCATGGCCGAGCGGCTGGCGCGCATCGCCAAGGTATCCCTCAGTGATCTGGGTCGTGAGCTGTTCAGCGGCAGCAACGACGGCAAGTCCGCCGAGGAGCTGCTGCGCAGCGACTTCAAGGAGTTCCACATCGCCGAGCAGATTCTGGGCGTGGGGCAGATCACCTGCATTGACTCCCAGAAGCTGATGGAGCGCAAGGACGAGCTGCTGGCCGCCATGCGCGCGGCACAGAAGGCCAACAGCTACGACATGGTCATTCTGATGCTCACCGACGTTTTGCAGGAGGGCACGCAGCTGCTGTATATCGGCAGCGACGAGACGATCCGCAACGCCTTCGCCGTGGATCCCAAGGACAACACGGTGTTTCTGCCCGGCGTCATGTCCCGAAAGAAGCAGGTCGTTCCCATGCTGACCACCCTGTGGGGCTAAAAGAATCATAAAAAAACTTCGAGCCATCGGCTCGAAGTTTTTTTATCCCGTCGCGCGCAGCATCACTTGTGCTTCCTCTGCTCCCACGTCTCCTGCGCTTCCCGCAGGTGCTCCAACAGCTCGCTGCGGGAACGGTAGGCGAACAGGAAGCTGTACTTCTCGCGCCGCTCCTCCTGCCGCTGGCGGATGTGCGCCTTGAGGTTCTCCACCTTGATGACCACCTCGTGCTCAGCAGCGAATTTGCGGATGCGGGACACTAGCTTGGCGGAGTACACAAGGTCGATGGTGAACACGCCGAAGAAATAGCCGATCACGAAGGAAAAAGCCAGATTCCGGGACAGCCAGTCCAGCGCGTCCAAGATGTAGGGGTGAACGCAGAAGTAGTACACGGCGCTGACCGCCGCCCACAGCGCGGAGAACGCCGGGCAGATCAGCCCCTGAATGTTGCCCCATTGCTTGCTGTAGTCCCACAGCCGGATCTTCATGAATTTCAGGGACACGATACCGGCGATGTACTCAATGACCGTCATGCTCAGTGCCATGCCCGCGAACAGCAGCAGCTTCTCCCCCACCGTGTCCACGCCGTTCCGCTCGCCCAGCGAGGCCAGCAGATACAAAATGCACAGTCCGAAGCCGTACAGGGGCACATAGGGTCCCACGCAGAAGCCGGGGTTGATCCATTTGCGCTCCGGGTTGGCACCGGAGAGAAAGCGGCGGTACAACAGCTCCGCCACCCAGCCCAGCGTGGAGCCGATGAAAAACAGATATGCCAACGTCAGAAACATATTCATGGGGGAGGTTATCCTTTCTTGCGTAAATAACAGTACCACGCGGTGCCGCCCACCAGCAGGCCGCCCACGATGTTGCCCAGCGTCACAGGCAGCATATTTCCCAGGAAATACCGCCCCCACGTCAGGGCGGAGGCGTCCGCCGCATACGCATCCCTTGCAAACAGCGCCAGCGCGCAGTAGGTCATGTCCGCAATGGAGTGGCTGAAGCCCGCCACCACGAAGAACATCACCGGAACCCACGCGCCCAGAATGCGTCCCGCCGCGTCCTTGGCGGATAGACTCACCAGCACGGCGACCGTCACGAGGATGTTGCACAGCACGCCCATGAAGAAGGCGTTTTCAAAGGGCATGGACATCTTGCTCTGCGCCAGATGCAGCGTGTAGGCCGCCAGCGCGCCGTCTCCGGCATTCAGCCAGCCGAACCGGGCGCAGACCCAGCTGAGAGCCAGCGCGCCCAAAAAGTTGCCCATATATACGACGCCCCAGTTCCGCAGCATGGCGGCCACGGATGTCCGCCTGTCCAGCACGCTGATGACGATAAGGATGTTTCCGGTAAACAGCTCCGCGCCGGTGAGGATCACAACGCCCAGTCCGAAGGCAAACAGCACACCCGCGATGATCCGCACCGCGCTGGCGTTGGCAACGGTGTAGGTGGCCATATTGGTCACGCAGACCGGGAACCCGATCAGCATGCCGGCGGCCACACCCAGAAGCAGCAGCTTCAAAAAGGGCTGCTGCGTCTTGACAGCGCCGACGGCGGCATAATTGGCCACCGTCTCAACCGGGGTAAACAGCTTCACAGGCGTCCCTCCCCTGTCAGCAGCTCCGCCGCCCGCACCGTGTGCGCCATCAGCACCGAGGACGTCACGGCGCCCACGCCGCCGGGCACAGGGGTGATGGCGTCCACCACCGGCTCCACCGCCGCAAAGTCGGCGTCGCCGCACAGGGCGGAGCCGTCCCCGTTTACGGACACGTCTACCACCGTCTGTCCGGGGCGCACATGTGCCGCCGTCAGGCTGCTGCGCACACCGGCGGCGGTGATGATGATATCCGCCTGCCGGGTCAGCGCCGCCGTGTCCGGCGTTCGGGAGTGGCATACCGTGACGGCGGCATCCTCCCGCAGCAGCAGCATGGCCGCAGGCCGTCCCACCACCGCCGAGCGCCCGATGACCACCGCGTGCTTCCCGGCCATCTCCACCCCGTAGTACCGCAGCAGCTCCACGCACGCCTGCGCCGTGCAGGGCGCGAAGCCCTGTCCATGTCCGGTATACACGCCGGCGGCGCTGGCCGGTGTCATGCCGTCCACGTCCTTGCGCGGGTCAAGGCAGGCGCAGATGCCGTCCTCCTCCGCCCGCAGATGGGGCGGCAGTGGCCGCAGCAGCAGGCAGCCGTGTACGCTGCCGTCGCCGTTGATCTCCCGGATGGCCTCCCTGACATCGGCGGCGGTGGCATCCGCAGGCAGCGCCCGCAGCTCCACCTCCACGCCGCACAGCGCGCCCCGCTTTACTGCGCCCCGTATGTACGCGCCGTCGGCTTCGTTTTCGCCGCAGCGCAGGATCACCAGCCTGGGCGAAACGCCCCGCTGCCGCAGCGCCCCGGAGCGACGGGCGGTATCGGCGGACAGTGCGTCCGCCACGGGCTTGCCAGCCAGTATAACAGCCATGGCGCGTCCCTCCTCTTATCAGGTCAGTTGTTCACGGACGGCGCGGAAAATCCGCTCGCCCTCCGCGCCCCGCTCCAGCAGGGCAAAACACCGCTCGTTCAGCCGCTGTGCCGCCGCCCGGTCGGTCATGGTCTTTGTGTTCACCAGCACGTTCAGCGACGCCGCCTCCAGCGCTCCCTTCAGGATGGCCGCCGCGCACCCCGCGTCGGACACCGCCAGCCGGGAGCCGATATCCGCCAGCCGCCCTGCGGCGTCCAGCGCGTCCGCGCACAGCTCCATGATCCGCAGCGGCGCGGCACAGGCCGCCTCCGCCGCACGCTGCATGACGCTCTCCCGCGCGGGATCGTCCTTGGGTATGCCATAGGCGCGGCGCAGCGGCAGGAAGCCCTCCGCGTCCGCCGCCGCCTGCTCCAGCAGCTCGTCCTGTAAAGCGTTTGTCCTTTTCAGCAGCTGCTGTATCTCGGTTTCCACAGCTTCATATCTCTTTCTTCCCGTGGTCAGCGATGCCACCATGCCGCACAGTGCCGCGCCCACCGCGCCGCACAGCGCGGCGGCTCCGCCGCCGCCGGGGGTCGGCTCTCCGGAGGCCAGCACCGCCGTGAAATCGCGGCAGCTTCGGTTCATATCATCCATACTCTCACCTCAGAACAGTCCCCGCACCTCGCCGGTGGCGGTGTCCACATCAATGCGCCGGTACGCCGGGTCGGAGCCGGTACCGGGCATCATGGAGATGCTGCCCGCCACGGGGCACAGGAATCGGGCGCCGCTGTATTCCAGCACGTCCCGCACCGGCAGCCGCCATCCCGTGGGCACGCCCTTCTTCGCCGGGTCGTGGGACAGGGACAGGTGCGTTTTCACCATCATGGTGCAGTAATCGGCGTATTTCGGGTCGGATTCGAACCGCTGCGCCTTCTCCAGCGCCAGCGGCGACCAGTCCACGCCCTCCGCGCCGTAGACCTCCCTGGCGATGCGCTCCACACGCTCCCGCAGGGGCATGTCGTCCGGATACAGGAACCGCAGCTGCGACGGCTCCTCGCAGGCGGCCATCACCTCCCGCGCCAGCTCCTCCGCGCCCGCGCCGCCATAGCGCCAGTGGTCGGACACGGCGCAGCGCAGGCCGTGCTCATGGCAGATGCGCCGCACCAGCGCCAGCTCCGCATCGGTATCGGTATAGAACCTGTTGATGCACACCACCGGCGTAATGCCGGACTTTCGGATCGTCTCCGCATGGTGCAGCAGATTGGCACAGCCCGCCTCCAGCAGCGCCAGATCCTCTTGGGTATACGCCTCCGGCAGCGGGCGTCCGGGCACCACCTCCGGCCCTCCGCCGTGCATTTTCAGCGCGCGGACGGTGGCCACCAGCACCGACACATCGGGCTTCAGCCCCGACAGGCGGCACTTCACATTCCAGAACTTTTCAAAGCCGATGTCGGCGGCGAAGCCCGACTCGGTCACATGGTAGTCAAACAGCTTCAGCCCCAGCCGGTCGCCGATGACAGAGGACTGCCCGATGGCGATGTTGGCGAAGGGCCCCGCGTGTACCAGCACCGGCTGGTGCTCCACCGTATAGCACAGCGTGGGATTGATGGTGTTCCGCATCCATGCGGTCATGGCGCCCGCCACCTCCAGATCCTCGGTGGTCACAGGCCGCCCCTGCTTATCGTAGGCCAGCACGATCCGCCCGATGCGCTCCCGCAGATCCTTCAGATCCCGCGCCACGGACAGAATGGCCATCAGCTCCGAGCTGACGGCGATGTTGGCGCAGGTATCCATGGGATAGCCGTCCATCTTCCCCTCGCCCAGACCGATGCGCATTTTCCGCAGCGCCTGACAGCAGAAATCCAGCACGAAGCTCCACTGCACCCGCGCCGGGTCGATATCCAGCCGCCGCAGCCCACGCCTGGCCAACGTCTCGTCGTCATAGTTGCGCTCATGCTGCATCCGGGCGTTCAGCGCGGTCATGGCCAGATTGTGGGCGTTCATGATGTCGTTGATGTCCCCCGTCAGTCCCAGCGAGAACTCGGTCATGGGGATCAGCAGCGCGTTGCCGCCGCCGGCGGCGGTGCCCTTCACGTTCATAGTGGGGCCGCCGGAGGGCTGCCGCAGGCAGCCGCCCACGTTGGCGCCCAGCCGTCCCAGACCCTCGATCAGTCCCAGCGACGTGGTGGACTTCCCCTCGCCCAGCGGCGTGGGCGTGATGGCCGTCACCTCGATATATTTCCCATCCGGCCTGTCCTTCAGCCGCTCCATAATGCGTAGGAAGTCCAGCTTGGGCGTCTTGCCGTAGGGCAGCAGCTCGCCGGGCAGCAGTCCCAGCTTTTCCCGGAAGTGCTCCACACCGGGCAGGGCACGCTCCGCCGCCGCGCCGATCTGCCAGTCCTGATAGACGGTGGGGTCGAGCATCGTCCTGCCTGTGCCGTCCGTATAAGCGCCGTTTTCAAATGCAAATGCCATGCCGCGCCCTCCTTGCTGTGTTGCCATATATCTTGGTGTTTATCAGTCACAATTATACATCATGCTGTGGTTGGTAGTCAACAGCACTCTGGCATATCCGTACAATAATTTTCCTTGCAATTTCGCCCGTCCGGCTGTATACTGTCCTCAGCCGTGTAGGGATGGTGCGTTAAGTGCCGGACGGATGGGAGGCTGCCGCCGGACGAAGGAGCGCTGCTCCGCGATACCATTCCAGCTTCCACGGCGCATTTCTGTCTGTCTATCATGGTGACACCTCCCATCCCTGTGATAAGGAGGTATTTTTTATGCGCAAAAATGAACTTGTATGCTCCCGATTGCCTGTTTTCGACGTCTACGCCCTGTCCGTCTGCGCCCTGCTGACGGCGCTGAGCGTGGTGCTGGCGCGGCTCCTGACGGTGATCCCCAGCGAGGTCAGCCGCTTTTCGCTGGAAGCGGTGCCCATCATCCTGTCGGGTCTGCTGTTCGGAGCAGTTCCCGGCGCGCTGGTGGGCTTTGCCGCCGACCTGATCGGCTGCCTGTTCTCCCCCTTCGGCTACAACCCCATCTTCTGCCTGCCGCCCATCCTGTACGGGCTGTGGGCGGGTTTGCTGCGCCGGTATGTGTGGCGCAGACCCACCGTATGGCGGGTGGCGCTGGCGGTGTTCCCCGCCGCCGCGCTGGGCTCCGTCCTGTGGCAGAGCATGGCGCTGGCGCTGGTATACGGCGGCGCGGCCAGATGGCCGTATTTCCTGACCCGATTGGCGGCGCGCAGCGTGCAGTTCGCCGTCACCGGCTGCATCGACACGGTGCTGGTGTGGCTGCTGGCGCGGCGGAACGCCCTGTCTCCGGTGTTGCGCCGCATAAAAACGAAAGGAAGTGAGCACCGTGACGCTTGAGGACGCCCTCTCCTACATCCACAAGGTGGACTGGCGGGGCAGCATACCGGGTCTGAGCCGCATCGACACGCTGCTGGGCATGCTGGGTCATCCCGAACGATCTGTAAAGTATATTCACATTACAGGCACCAACGGAAAAGGCAGCACCTGCGCGATGCTGGCTGCCATCCTGCGGCAGGCCGGGTACAAGACCGGTCTGTACACCTCCCCCTACATCTTCCGCTTCAACGAGCGGATGCAGATCAACGGCACGCCCATTTCTGACGACGCGCTGTGCGCGCTGGTGGAGGAATTACAGCCGCTGGCGGACAGCATGGCCGACCATCCAACGGAATTTGAGCTGGTAACGGCCATGGCACTCACATGGTTCGCGCGGGAAAGGTGCGACATCGTGGTGTGCGAGGTGGGCATGGGCGGCGAATTCGATGCCACCAACGTGATCCCCTCCCCGGAGGCGGCGGTGCTCACCAACATCGGTCTGGATCACACAGCGGTGCTGGGCGATACGGTGGAGCAGATCGCCGCCACCAAGTCCGGCATCATCAAGCCCGGCTGCCATGCCGTCCTGTACCCCTGCGCGCCCTCCGTGCGGGAGGTGGTGGCGGCACGCTGCCGCGCCGCAGGCGCGCCGCTGACCGTGGTGGATTTCGGTGTCATCCAGTCCGTCAGCGATTCGCTGGACGGTCAGGTGTTTCACTTCGGCGCATACCGCTCACTGCACCTCCCCCTGTTGGGCGCACACCAGCTGTGCAACGCAGCGGTGGCTCTCACCGCCGTGGAGGTTCTGCGGCGGCGGGGCTGGCGCATCAGCGAGGACGCTGTGCGGCGGGGCTTGGCTTCCGTCACATGGCCGGGTCGGTTCCAGGTGGTGCGCCGCCGCCCCACGGTGATCCTGGACGGCGGGCACAATCCCCAGTGCATGGAGTCGCTGGCCGCCGCCATCCGTGAGTACCTGCCGGGTCAGCCGGTGACGGTGCTCACCGGCGTGCTGGCAGACAAGGACTTCGGGCAGATGTACGATGCCCTCGCACCGCTGGCCGCCCGCTTCATCACCGTAACGCCCCCTAACCCCCGTGCGCTGGATGCCGGAGAGCTGGCCGCCTTCCTGCGGCGATACGACAAGCCGGTGACGGCCTGCGCCGATATCCCGCAGGCCGTGGCACAGCTGCTGGAAAACACGCTGCCTGACGGCGCAGCCGTCTGCTGCGGCTCCCTGTATCTGCTGGGTGACGTGGCACAGGCGCTGGAAACGATATAAAAAAAGAGACGGCTGCGCCGTCTCTTTTTTTGCCTGTCAACCCTCGGCCTTCTCCACGTGGAAGCCGTAGGTGGTTCCCGCCTCCGGCGCCGTGTAGTCCACGCCAGTCATGGCGTACTCCCCGTTCACATAGAACGCCCAGTACGCGCCGTCCTTGTCATAGTCCGCCGTCTCGCCGTTGACGGTCTTGACGTACAGGCCGTAGTCGGAGTCCTCGCCGGCGATCACGCCCAGCTTCAGCAGCGCCGCGCCCACCGTTTCCTCATCGGTGTTGACGGTGAAGGTCACGCTCTTGCCGTCGGCACCCTGCACCTCCACGGTGATGGCCGTGGAGCCTGTGCCGATAACGGCACCATCCGCCACAGGCAGCTCCACCTTGCCATCGTCCTTTGCGTCCTTCTGACCGCAGGCGGCCAGCGCCAGCAGCATGACCGCCGCCAGCAGCAGCGCCATAAGCTTTTTCACAGTATTCTTCATTTTTCGTCACTCCTTATCACAAATTCCTATCAGCAGGCAGCCCCGCCGCACCGCGACGCGCACCGCCTGTCCTATGAAGTGGTTGCTGACGCCCAGCGGGAAATCCGCCGTCAGCGCCGCGTCCGCCAGCGGATACTGCGCTCCCTGAATGGTCACGCCCTCCGCGTCCGCTCCCAGACAGAACACCGACAGAATGCCGCTCTTTTTCGCCGGAAGCATGATCCCGCCGCCGTCGCAGATGGCGGTGAACCGCTCGCCGCTGCCGTACAGCCAGCCGCGTCCGCCGTGGCGGGCGATGTAGGCCAGCGTCTGCATATTGGCCAGCGTGTGATCGGTGCGCCGCCCGCCCATGCCGCCCAGCAGGTGAAACTCCGTCTCCCCCCGGGCAAAGCCCTCCTTGACGGCGCGGATCATATCGGTGTCGTCCTTTTCCACCGGCAGCCGGAGAATGTGGTCGAACTCCGGCACCGCGTCCAGCGAGTCGAAATCCGCCACCAGCAGCGACGGCGTAAGGGACAGCTCCCGGCAGACCCGCCAGCCGCCATCGGCGGCGATGACCGTATCCGTATCCCTGACAGGCACCGGCAGCCCGTAAAAGCTGCCTGCGCCGATAATAAAGCAGGCCATGATGGTTCCTTTCTGTTCGCAAATTCAACCGATATATCGCCGCAGCCGGGCGGAGATATACCCGCGCCCGTCGGTGGATATTTTCCTCCCAACCTGTAGGGGACGGCGTCCCGACGTCCCGTCAGCGCGGCAGCGCCGCGCTGCAAGGCTCCCTCCGTGTGGGGCTGTCGATGCTGCCCGTCGGCGGAGATTTTCGTCCCAGCGATGGCGAAGCCGTGCCGCCATACTCTGTGTATGGCAAGCGGATTCGACGCAGCTGGGGCGGAAATATACCCGTGCCCGTCGGTGGAGATTTTCGCCCCAGCGATGGCGAAGCCGTGCCGCCATACTCTGTGTATGGCAAGCGGATTCGACGCAGCTGGGGCGGAAATATACCCGACGGGAGTCACATCCACATGGCGAAGAGCCTTAATACCGTCCCCATCACCCTTCTCCACACAGGCCGCTGCGCCATGCGCTCCGGCGTCATCAGTGCAGAGCGGGACATGGTGTTGTCCATGTCCTCCAGCAGCGCTTCGATGGCGGGCACGCCGTAGAATACCTCGCCGCATTCGAAGTGCAGCTGGAAGCTGCGGTAGTCCATGTTCACCGATCCGGCGAAGCCCACCTCCCGGTCAGCCAGCACGGTTTTTCCGTGTATCAGGCCAGGTGTAAAGGTATATATCTTCACATGGTGCTCCATCAGCTCGGAGAAGTAACTCTCCGCCACCAGATAGGCAAACTTGTGGTCGGGGATGCCGGGCATGATGAGGCGCACGTCCACGCCGCTGTCGGCGGCCAGGCAGAGCGCCTTGAGCATGGGCTCGTCAATGGCCAGATAGGGCGTGGTGATATACACAGTGTGCCGCGCCCGGCTGATGAGCTGCAAAAACAGATCCTCCGCCGCGTTGTTGGGATTGTCGTCGGGGCCGTCCACCACCGTCTGGCAGAAGCCCTGCGCCGCGGGATGGTGCAGCGGGCGGTAGTAGTCGTACTCATGCTGCGCCTCGCCGCCCATGCGCTCCCACATCTGTAAAAACTCCCGGGTCAGACCCCAGGCGCCCTCGCCCTCCAGCCGCACGCCGCAGTCCTTCCAGTAGCCGAAGCGCTCGATGAGGTTGGCGTACTCGTCGGCGATATTGGCGCCGCCGGTATAGGCCACGTCGCCGTCCACGCAGGTGATCTTCCGGTGGTCGCGGTAATTGAAGTACAGGCGGTTAACATAGTGGTGAACGGGGTTGAATACCTTCACCTCCACGCCGGCGTCCTGCAGCTCCTCCACCTTCTCGTTGGGCATACGCATCATGCTGCCGAAGTCGTCGAAAATGAGCTTGACCTCCACCCCCTGCCGGCTCTTGCGGCAGAGGATCTCCGACAGGCGATCCCATATCTGCCCCTCGGCCATGATGAAATACTCCACAAAAATGAACCGCTGGGCGGTGTCCAGCACCGTCAGCATATCGTCGAGGTATGCCTCGCCGGTGGGCAGATAGTGCAGCTGCGTGTTCCGGTAGAGCGGGAATCCCTTTCTGTCGAGATAGGCGGCCACGGGGTACCACTGAGGCGCGGTCTGCCGCAGCTTCTCCAGATTGGTGCGGGCGAGCTCCTGCTGCGCCAGCGGCTCCTCGATGGGCACCGGCTTCTTCAGGCTCAGGCGCTTGGACGGCCGGTCGCCGTTCCACAGCAGGTAGAGGATCAGCCCCACCACCGGCACGAACAGCACCAGAATGATCCAGCCCATTTTGTAGCTGGTGGCGCCGGGGCGCGCCCATATCCGCATGGCCACCACGCCCGCCAGCAATTGCAGCACCGTATAGGCCAGCGCCATGCGCTGCTTCAGAAGGTCGCTTAGGCCGACCACCAGCGCGATCTGTGCCAGCAGCAGCACCGCCACCATCACCAACCGCAGTGCGGCGGATATGCGGCGCTCTGTTCTCTGCTGTACCTTCGGCTTTCTCACGGGTGCTCCTCCTCTCCTCGGCGGTTCTATTGCTGATTTTCTTTCTGATTACATCTGGGACGTGCGCAGCAGGCACTGCTGGATGTCCCACAGCTTGTCGGACAGATCCACATAGTACTTGTGGGGATAGTCGAAGCGCTTCACCTCGTCCCACAGCGTGTCCACCTGCTGGGCGCAGTAGGCCTTGATCTCCTCCAGCGAGGGGCTGTCGTACACTCTCTTGCCGTCCTTGAAGATGGGCACCAGCAGCTGCCGCGCCTCGAAATTGTACACGCCCTTGCGCTTCCATGTGGCCATGGGGTCGAAGATGGTCAGTCCCTTGGTGTCGTCCACCGTCTCGTCATGCACGGTGATGTAGTCCGCGATGGCCTTGCCGGTGTCGCGCCCGTACAGGCGGTACACCTTCTTGAAGTGGGGAATGGTGATCTTCTCCACGTTCTCGCTGACCTTGATCTTGGGGATCACGGTGCCGTCCGGCTCCTCGATGGCCACCAGCTTGTACACGCCGCCGAACACCGGCTCGGACTTGGCGGTGATCATCCGCTCACCCACGCCGAACAGGTCGATCTGTGCGCCCTGCAGCAGCATGTCCTGAATGAGGTACTCGTCCAGCGAGTTGGACACGGAGATCTTGCACTCTGTCCAGCCGGCCTCGTCCAGCATCTGGCGCGCCTTGCGGGTCAGATACGCCAGGTCGCCGGAGTCCAGACGGATGCCGCACTTGGTGATGCCCAGCGGCTTGAGCACGTCGTTAAAGGCGCGGATGGCGTTGGGAATACCGGATTTCAGCGTGTTGTAGGTGTCCACCAGCAGCGTGGCGTTGGTGGGGTATGTCTGGCAGTAGGTCTTGAAGGCCTCGTATTCACTGTCGAACATCTGCACCCACGCGTGCGCCATGGTGCCACCGGCGGGCACGCCGTAAATCTCATCGGAGATGGTGCAGGCAGTGCCGGCGCAGCCGCCGATATAGGCAGCGCGTGCACCCACGATGGCCGCGTCAGCGCCCTGCGCCCGGCGGGAGCCGAACTCCAGAACGGTGCGTCCCTTGGCGGCGCGGACGATGCGGTTGGCTTTGGTGGCGATCAGGCTCTGGTGGTTGATGGTCAGCAGCGTGAATGTCTCGATCAGCTGGGCTTCGATGGCCGGGGCACGCACCACCACCAGCGGCTCCTTGGGGAACACCGGTGTGCCCTCGGGAATGGCGTAGATATCGCCGGTAAAGCGGAAATTTCGGAGATAGTCCAGAAACTCCTCGCAGAACAGGTTCCGGCTGCGGAGATAGGCGATGTCTTCCTCGGTGAAATGCAGGTTCTCGATGTAGTCGATCAGCTGCTCCAGTCCCGCTGCAATGGCGAAGCCGCCGCCGTCGGGCACCTTGCGGAAGAACACGTCGAAATAGGTGATGCGATCCTTGCAGCCGGCCTCGAAGTAGCCGTTGCCCATGGTCAGCTCATAGAAGTCACAGAGCATGGTCATGTTCAGCTTTTCCTGAGTTTTCATTCGTATACCTCAAATCGGTCTTTGCGCGCGGCGCAAAGTGTAGTACCTTGTATTATACCCTCTGTGGCCGCACAATGCAATCAAAACCTCCGGCTCAGGCCGCCTGTCATAAGAAAACATACGCCGCAAAAGGCGCGAAGCGGTTTTATGAAAGCATATTTGAGCTGAGACCGGCTGCAAAAAAACGCCCGCATGCGGGCGTTTTTTTGCAGCCGGATAGGCACAGGCAGAACCGTGTGTTTTCTTGTGCCAGGCGGTCTTTATTCAGTCGGAGGTCTTGATACCGCACAGTGCGCTGATGGCCGCCAGCAGCTCCGTCTTGCCCGTCCCCTTCTCCGCGGAGAACGGGATCAGCAGCGCCTCCTCCGGCAGCGTCAGCGTCTGCCGGATCAGCGCCAGATTGGGCTCGATCTCGCTTTTCTTCAGCTTATCCAGCTTGTTGGCCACCACGATCACCGGGCACCCGGTGCCCTTGAACCAGTCGCACATGGTCACATCGTCGGCGGTAGGCTTGTGCCGCGCGTCCACGATCAGCACGCCCAGCGTAATAAGCCCCTCCTCCGCAAAGTACCGCTCCATCAGCCGTCCCCAGCGGTCACGTTCCTCCTTGGACACCTTGGCGTAGCCGTAGCCGGGCAGGTCGGTGAAATAGATCTTATCGTCGATGCGGAAGTAGTTGATCTGGCTGGTCTTGCCGGGGGTAGCGCCCACGCGGGCAAAGTTCTTCCGCCCCAGCAGCCGGTTGATAACGGAGGATTTGCCCACGTTGCTGCGCCCGGCAAACGTCACCTGCGGGCGGCCGTCGCGGATAAAGGTTTCCGCTTTAACAGACGATAGAACAAACTCCGCTTTATTAAAGTTGATCGCCATGGCGCACCTCCTGCATGGCCGGACTGCCTATCACCGCCAGATGCTCCACCGCCGCCTCCTTCTTGGGCAGCGTCAGCGCGTGGGCGAACACGGCATCCACCGTCTCCGCCGTTACGAACCGCAGCGCGGCGCGGACAGCGGGATCGATGTCGGCCAGATCCTTCTCGTTTTCCTTGGGAATGATGACGGTGGTGATGCCGTTTCGCTTGGCAGCCATGGTTTTCTCCCGCAGGCCGCCGATGGGCAGCACCCTGCCCCGCAGCGTCACCTCGCCGGTCATAGCCACGTCGTGCCGCACGGCGCGCCCCGTCAGAGCCGACAGCATGGCCGTGGTGATGGCGATGCCCGCCGAGGGGCCGTCCTTGGGCACGGCGCCCTCCGGGAAGTGGACGTGGATGTCCTTCATCTTGTAGAAGTCCGGTGCGATGCCCAGCTCCCTGGCGCGGCTGCGCAGGCAGGTGTACGCCGCCTTCACGGACTCCTGCATCACCTGACCCAGATTGCCCGTCAGCTCCAGCTTGCCGGTGCCGTCCATGACACCGGCCTCCACCTCCAGCAGCTCGCCGCCCACCTCTGTCCACGCAAGGCCGTTCACAACGCCGATCTGATCGGTCTTGCCGCGTGTATCCTCGCCGTAGGGCGGCGTGTCCAGAAAGTCTTTCAGTTCCTTCGCTGTAACGTCTATCCGCTTTACATCCGTCTGCACCAGTCGCATGGCGGCTCTCCGGCACAGCTTGCCCAGCTGCCGCTCCAGCGTCCGCACGCCGGACTCGCGGGTGTAGTCGGTGACGATGCGCCGCAGGGCATCGTCGTCCAGCCGCAGCTGTCCCCGGCGCAGCCCGTTCTCCTTCATCTGCTTGGGCAGCAGGTGCTCCCGGGCGATGTGCAGCTTTTCCTCGTCGGTATAGCTGCCCAGCTCGATGACCTCCATGCGATCCAGCAGCGGCCGGGGAATGGTGGACGTGGTGTTGGCCGTGGTGATGAACATCACACGGCTGAGATCCACCGGCACCTCCACAAAGTGGTCGCGGAACGCACCGTTCTGCTCGCTGTCCAGCACCTCCAGCAGCGCGGCGGCGGGGTCGCCCCGCATGTCGCTGGCCAGCTTGTCGATCTCATCCAGCACCAGCAGCGGGTTCATGGTGCCCGCTCTGCCCAGCGCCTCGATGATACGTCCCGGCATGGCGCCGATGTACGTTTTCCGGTGTCCCCGGATGTCGGCCTCGTCACGCACGCCGCCCAGACTGAGCCGCGCGCACTTGCGGTTCATAGCCCGCGCCACGGACATGGCCACGGAGGTCTTGCCCACGCCGGGAGGCCCCACCAGACACAGGATCTTCCCCTTGGCGTCCGGATTCAGCTGCCGCACGGCGATGAACTCCAGCACCCGTTCCTTCACCTTGTCCAGCCCGTAGTGCTCCTTGTCCAGTATTTTCCGCGCCTGCGCCACGTCCGCCCGCTCACGGGTGGACTTGTTCCACGGCAGCTCCAGGCATACGTCCAGATAGTTCCGTATCACCGATGCCTCGGCGCTGCCGAAGGGCTGCTTGGCCAGCCGCTCCACCTCTTTTGTCAGCTTTTTATGTACCTCGTCCGGCAGGTGCGCAGCCTCGATCCGGGCGGTATATTCCTCTATCTCCTCGTCGCCGTCGTCGCCCAGCTCGTGCTGCAGGACCTTCACCTGCTCCCGCAGGATCATGTCCTTCTGCACCTGCGCCACGCGCATACGAACCTTCTGTTCCATCTCGGATTCCAGTGAGAGCACGTCCACCTCGTGGGTCAGGATGTCGTTGACGATTCGCAGCCGCTTATCCGGGTGCAGCTCCTCCAGCACCCGCTGGCGATCCTGATGCCGCAGGTTGATGTTCTGGGCGATAAGATCGGCCAGCCGGCCGGTGTCGCCGCAATCCAGCACCGCCGCAGAGAAATCGTCGCTGATGCTGCTGCCCACCAGCTCCCGGTACTCTCCGAACAGCACGTAGGTACGCCGTATCAGCGCCTCGCTGCGGGCGGTATGGCGGCTCTCCGTCTCCGGCAGCAGCTCCGCCTGCGCCTGCAAAAACGGCTTCTTCTGCCACAGGCGATGCAGCCGCGCCCGGCACTCGCCCTCCACGATGACACGCACCGTGGTGTCGGAGGTCTTGATGATCTGCAAAATGTGGCACACCGTGCCGATGGTGTACAGCTCCTCCTCTCCCGGCTCCGCCGTGGAGAGCTCACGCTGAGTGACGGCCAGCAGCCGCCGGTCGTTTTCCATGGCGTTGTCCAGCGCGAAAATGGAAATATCCCGTTCCGCGTCAAAGGACATGGTCTGGCCGGGGAAGGCCGTCAGCCCCCGCAGCGCCAGCACCGGCATATTCCGGGTGATCGTTTCCATATATGTCTCCTTTCTCCCGCCGGGCTTGGGCGGGCGTTGGGAAAAAGGGAGAGGCGGCGCCTCTCCCCTCTTGAGTCTTGAGTCTCGTTAAGACGCCGGGGCAGCGGGCTTGTCCGCTGTGCCGGTCTTGAATTTGGCGCGCTGCGCCACCTTTTCCGGGTCGTGCAGCACCGTAGGCTCGGCCTCGCCGTCCACGCACGCCTTTGTGATGGTCACATCGGTGATGGTGGGGTCGGAGGGCACATCGTACATGACCTTGGTCAGCAGTCCCTCCATCACCGCCCGCAGGCCGCGGGCGCCGATATTCCGCGCCAGCGCGGTGTCCGCCACCGCCTCCAGCGCATCCTGATCGAAATGCAGCTCCACGCCGTCGTAGCTCAGCAGCTTCTGATACTGCTTCACCAACGCATTCTTCGGCTCGGTGAGAATGCGCACCAGATCCTCGCGGGTCAGCCCCTGCAGGGCGGTGATCACCGGCATACGTCCCACCAGCTCGGGGATGATGCCGAACTTCAGCAGATCGTGGGGCTGCACCTGCTGGAACAGCTCACCGGTGCTGCGCTCCTTCCGGCTCTGCACCGTGTTCTCGAAGCCCATGCTCCGCTTGCCCACGCGATCCTCGATGATCTTCTCCAGCCCATCGAAGGCGCCGCCGCAGATAAACAGGATATTGCTGGTGTCCAGCTGGATGAACTCCTGATGGGGGTGCTTGCGCCCGCCCTGAGGCGGCACGTTGGCCACGGTGCCCTCCAGGATCTTCAGCAGCGCCTGCTGCACACCCTCGCCGGACACATCGCGGGTGATGGACGTATTCTCGCTCTTGCGGGCGATCTTGTCGATCTCATCCACATAGATGATGCCCCGCTCCGCCAGCTCCACGTCGAAATCCGCCGCCTGCAGAAGCCGCAGCAGGATATTCTCCACGTCGTCGCCCACATAACCGGCCTCGGTGAGGGTGGTGGCGTCCGCGATGGCGAAGGGCACCTTCAGCACCCGCGCCAGCGTCTGGGCAAACAGCGTCTTGCCGGAGCCGGTGGGCCCGATCATCAGAATGTTGCTCTTCTGCAGCTCCACGTCCTCGTCGCCGCCGAAGTAAATTCGCTTGTAATGGTTGTATACGGCCACGGACAGCGCCACTTTCGCGGCCTCCTGTCCGATCACATACTGATCCAGCACCTCGTGTATCTCACGGGGCGTGGGCAGGTCGTTCATGTCCTCGATGCCGTCCTCCGCCGCAGCGGAGTACCCGTCATCCAGAATGGACATGCACAGCTGCACGCACTCGTCGCAGATCCGCACACCGGGACCCTGGATCATGCGGTGTACCTGACTCTCCGGCTTGCCGCAGAACGAGCAGCGCAGCGTCTTTTTATCATCTGCCATTTATGTTACCTCTTATAGATGACTTTATCCACCAGCCCGTATTCCCGGGCTTCCTCCGCGATCATCCAGTTGTCGCGCTCGGAATCGCTCTTGATCTGCTCCGGCGTCTTGCCGGTGTTCTCCGCCATGATCCGGTTCAGGCGCTGCTTGATCTTCAGGAAATGCTCCACGTCGATCTCCATATCCGTCACCTTGCCCTGGGTACCGGCGGAGGGCTGGTGGATCATGATCTCCGCGTTGGGCAGCGCGATGCGCTTGCCCTTGGTGCCGCTGGACAGCAGAAACGCGCCCATGCTGGCCGCCATACCGATGCAGATGGTGGACACGTCACACTTGATGTACTGCATGGTGTCATAGATAGCCATTCCCGCGGTCACACTGCCGCCGGGGCTGTTGATATACATCTGAATGTCCTTGTCGGGATCCTGCGCCTCCAGATAAAGGAGCTGCGCCACCACAAGGCTGGCGGTGGTATCATTCACCTCTTCGCCAAGAAATACGATACGGTCATTGAGCAGCCGGGAAAAGATGTCGTAGGAACGCTCGCCGCGGTTCGTCTGCTCCACAACGTAAGGAACTAAGCTCATAAAAATACCTCCTGCAAAAGATAGATGCCTGATTATACCCACCTGTGCATGGTTTTCATAATAGCCCGCGGCGGCGGGGCAAATATCTCGCCCCGCCGCGCCGGCCTTCTCTCTCCTGAAGCCGCGTTACTCCGCGTCCTTCTTGGTGCTCTTCTTCGCCGTCTTCTTGGCGGGCTTCTCCTCGCCCTCGGCCTCCTCCGCCTTGTCAGCGGACTTCTTGGCGGCCTTCTTCGCGGGCTTCTTCTCCACGATCTCGCCCTCGGCCTCCAGCTCGGCCTTCTCCTCGGCGGGCGCCACGGCCTTGGCGCTGTCGGCCACCACCTTGATGACCTTCTCGCGGATGACCTGCTCCTTCACTTCCTCGGGGCGCAGGTACTTCTTCACGGTGTCCAGATCCATGCCGTACTTGTCCGCCACGTTCTTCATCTCGGCTTCCACCTCGTCGTCAGTGGCGTCCAGCTTTTCGGCGTCGATAATGGCGCGGACGGCCAGATCCATCTTCACCTGCTGCTCGGCGGGGCCGTAGGCCTGCTTGGTGAAGTCGGCCTCGGTGGTGTTGGTCATCTTCAGATACTGGTCAAAGGGGATGCCCTGAGAGGCCAGCTGCTGCTTGAAGCCCTCGGTCATCTGGGCGGCCTGCAGCTCCACCATCTCGGTGGGGATCTCGGCCTCGATGCTCTCGGCGACCTTGGCCATCAGCACATCCTCAAAGGCGCGCTGGGCGGCCTCGGTGCGCTCGGTGGTCAGCTTCTTCTTGATATCGGCCTTCAGATCCTTCAGCGTGTCGAACTCAGACACATCCTTGGCAAATTCGTCATCCATGGCGGGGACTTCCTTCACCTTGACCTCGTTGACCTTCACATGGAACACCACGGGCTTGCCCGCCAGCTCAGGGGTGTAGTTCTCCGGGAACGTGATGTCGATATCCTTCTCCTCGCCGGCCTTCATGCCGATGAGCTGATCCTCGAAGCCGGGGACGAAGCTGCCGGAACCGATCTCCAAATCGAAGTTCTCGCCCTTGCCGCCGTCGAAGGGCACGCCGTTGTCGAAGCCCTCGAAATCGATGTCGGCGGTGTCGCCCTTCTTCACGGCGCGCTCCACGGACACCAGACGGCTGTTGCGGTCGGCCATCTCCTTCAGGCGGGCGTTCACATCGGCAGCGGTCACCTTGACCTCCGCCTTGGGCGCCTCAAGTCCCTTATACTGGCCCAGCTTCACCTCGGGATACACGGCCACGGTGCACTTGAACACCACGCCCTCCTTGGTGCAACTCTCCAGCTCCACCTCGGGATAACCCACGACGTTCAGCTCCTTCTCCTTTACGGCGTCCTCATAGGCGTCCGGCAGGAGGATATTGACGGCTTCCTCATAGAATACTTCCGCGCCGTACATCTTCTCGATGATCTTGCGGGGAGCCTTGCCCACACGGAAGCCGGGTACGTTGATCTTACCGCGCATCTTCAGATACGCCTTGTTGACGGCGGCCTCGAACTCCTCGGCGCTCGTCTCGATGGTCAGTGCGACCCTGCTCTTTTCCAGTTTCTCGCAGCTTTTCACAGTCATTTGTTATTTCCTCCGTTCCGCACCGGCCTTTGTATCGCTACCAACACCAATGCAATATAGTATGATAACAGAATTCAACGGGAATTTCCACTGTTATTTTTCGTTTTTACCACTTTTTTTCACACGTTTTTCCCTGTATGCCCCGGTGCAAATGTCAATCGCGCACCTTCACCGGGAGAAAGTTCAGATAATCGCCCGCCACAAGATGAAAATCCGTGTTGTAATGCACTCCCTCCAGCGCCCGCTTCTGCGCCGCGCCGTGCAGATGGCCGAAATAGCACTCCCCCACACCGTACCGCTGCAAAAGGCGCAGTATCTCCGGGCACTCATAGCCCTGATACAGCGGCGGATAGTGCAGGAAGCATATCTTTTCCGCGTCCCCCGCCGCCTTCAGGGATGTTTCCAGCCGTCCGGCCTCCCGCACCAGCATCTTGCCGTTGTGCGTCCCCTCGTTGTCCAGCTCATAGAACCAGCCCCGTGTGCCGCACAGCGCCGTTTCGTTGTAAAACAGGCAGTTGTTGTGGAGTATTTCAATGGAATCCAGCCCGTTGTCCGCGAAAAAGCGCTGCATTTTCGACGCGGTGTTCCACCAGTAATCGTGGTTGCCCTTCAGGATGATCTTGCGCCCCGGCAGGGCGTGGATGAACCGAAAATCAAGGAGTGACTCCTCCAGGCTCATGCCCCAGCTCAGGTCGCCGCACAGCACCGTTGTATCGTCCTCCGTCAGCGCAGAGAAGCCAAGGCGGATCTTCTCCACATAATTCTGCCATCTGTCGCCGAATATGTCCATGGGCTTGTTGCTGCCCAGCGACAGGTGCAGATCCCCGATGGTATACAGTGCCATGCGTTCACCTCCTTTTATTGCATCACATGTAATGCAATTTCACTTTACAGTATGCGTCGCCAGTTGTTCCAGAAAATATCCTCCAGCAGCGTCTGGGGGTACCCTCTTTCCTCCAGCGCCTGATAGAGCTTCGCCACGTCCTGTACGCCGCTGAACCCGGCGGCCAGCGCTTCGCAGCCGTCCAGATCGCCGCCCAGCGCCACCGTCTTTTCCCCGTCCAGCGACAGGAACCGCTCGATGTGCGCGATCAGCTGCTCCATGCTGTCGCCGCCCACAAAGTCCGCATACAGGTTGATGCCCACCACGCCGCCGGTGTCCCGGATGGCGCGGAACATGTCGTCGGTGAGATTCCGCCGGTGGGGGCACAGCCCCGGCTCCCGGGAATTGGAGTGGGACGCCGTCACAGGCCGCTTCGCCCGGCGCAGCACGTCCCAGAACCCCGCGTCGGAGATGTGGGAGACATCGGTGTGTATACCCAGCTCCTCCATCCGCGCCACAAACTCCACGCCCCTGGCCGACAGGCCGCGCTCCGGCTCCTGCGCGCAGGAGCCGCACAGGGCGTTGGCGTTGTTCCACACCGGGTTCAGCAGCCGCACGCCCCATGAAGCCGCCGTCTCCAGATGCGCCATGTCGCAGTCCAGCAGATCGGCGCCCTCGATGCTCAGCAGCGCGGCGGTCTTGTGTTGGGCGGCGGCAGCGTCCACCTCCGCTCCGGTTCTGCAAAGAACCATCACATCGGCATTTTCCGCCGCCTGCGCGCAAAACCAGTCGTGCATCTGGTACAGCTTCGTCCACGCGGTGCCCTCCGGCAGCTCCCTCACGTTGTCGAACAGGGCAAAAAACTGGGCGCGCCGCCCATACCGCTGTCCCCGCATGAGGTCAACGTGGCCGCTGTTCTCCCGCAGGCTGCGCCCCTTGCCCATGCACTCGTATATCGTATCGCAATGTCCGTCAAAATAGGGTATATTTCGAATTTCTGTCACAAACATCGACCTTTCCTTCAAAGAAACGCAGGCTTTTCGCCCTCACTGAAACGCATCCTCCAGATACTCGATGCGCACGCCGTTCTTATCCCCCGGCTTTTCCGCGTAGACCTCGGCCACGTCGAACCGGGCGGGGCAATCCAGATCGTGCGCCGCCAGATAGAACAGCGCCGTCTTTTTGATGCGCCGCTGCTTCACAGGCGTCACATACTCCCGCGGCAGCCCCATCTGCAAATTGGTGCGGGTCTTGACCTCCACAAAGCAGAGAATGTCCCTGTCCCACGCGATCAGGTCGATCTCACCGAAGCGGCATTGGTACCCGTGCGCCGCCAGCTTATAGCCGTGCTTTTGCAGGTATTCCGCCGCCAGCGCCTCGCCCCATGTTCCCTCTGCCCGGCTCATTACCGCGACCTCCCCTTCGTTCCGCGTCCGCTGCCCGTCACTTCTTCCGCGCAAACCAGCTTTTCAGAAAGCTGATGCGGTGCTCTGGGCAGACGCCGTACTGATCCAGCATCTCGTAGTGCAGCTTGGTTCCGTAGCCCTTGTGCCTTGCAAATTGATATTCCGGATACTGCTTGTCCAATACATCGCAGACGTACCGATCCCGGCTGACCTTGGCCAGAATAGACGCAGCGGCGATAGAGGCCGACAGCGCGTCGCCGTCCACGATGCACCGGTGGGGCGTCACGATGGCCGCCGTGCGGCCGTGATCCCGATTCCCGTCGATCAGCGCCAGCTCCGGGCGAACGGACAGGCCGTCAATGGCCAGCTGCATGGCTCTCATGCGGGCGGAGAGAATATCCGTCTCGTCGATCTCCCGCGCGGAGACGGATGCCACCGCCCACGCCACGGCCTGCTGCTGTATCAGGGGGAACAGCGCCTCCCTCTTCTTCTCCGTCAGCTTTTTCGAGTCGTTCAGGCCGGGCAGGTCAAACCGCTCCGGCAGGATGACGGCGGCGGCGTAGAGCGGCCCCATGAGGGGACCCGCGCCGGCCTCATCCACGCCGCAGACCAGTGCAAATCCCTGCTCATGCGCCTGCTGTTCGTAAATCATGCTCTCCATCGTCAGTCCTCCACCGTCTCCAGTGTAAAGCGTCCCAGCTTGCCGGCGCGGAACTCATCCAGCAGGATGCGCGCCATGCGCTCGGTGTCCACCTGCGCGCCGCGCATGAGGAACCCGCGCTTGCGCCCGGCCTTTTCCAGCAGCTCGTAGCCGGTGTCGCCCGGCTCCACCTCTATTTTATACCGCTCGGTAAGCGTGTCGGCGTAGTGGGCGGCCAGATAGTCCATAAGGTAGCAGGCCAGCTCCTCGATGTCCAGCACGTCGTCCTTGACGGCACCTGTAAAGGCAAGGCGCTTGCCAACCTCCGGATCATCGAACTTCGGCCAGAGGATGCCGGGGGTGTCCAGCAGCTCCAGCGCGGCGTCCACCGGTACCCACTGCTTGGAGCGGGTCACGCCGGGGCGATCCTCGGCGCGGGCGGTCTTGCGGTGGGCGACCTTGTTGATGAAGGTGGACTTCCCCACGTTGGGAACGCCCAGCACCATAACGCGCACCACCTTGCCTACCTGCCCCTTGGCAGCGGCGGCGGCCAGCTTGTCCCGCAGCAGCTCCCGGACGGCGGCGGAGAATTTCTCCGTGCCCACGCCGTTTTTGGCGTTGGCCTCCAACACGGCGAAGCCCTGCCCGCGGAAGTACTGCGTCCACCGGCGGGTCTGCACCGGGTCGGCCTGATCCGCGCGGTTGAGGACGATGAGCCGCGGCTTGCCCGCGGTCAGCTCGTCCACGTCCGGGTTGCGAGAGGACAGGGGGATGCGGGCGTCCACGATCTCGCAGACGGCGTCCATATTCTTGATCTCGGCGGATATCATCCGCTTGGTTTTGGTCATATGACCGGGGAACCAACTCAGGTTTTCGATCTGCATAGCTTCACCTCAGACGCATTATGGAGCAAGTATATCACACACGCCGCAAAAAGAAAAGCACCCACTTTCCGGTGGATGCTCTCTTTTTGATCGATGCTTACAGCTTCTCGCGGATCTTGGCGGCCTTGCCGACACGGTCACGCAGGTAGTACAGCTTAGCGCGGCGGACATAGCCGTGACGCACAGTCTCGATCTTCTCGATGGAAGGAGAGTGGACGGGGAAAACCTTCTCCACGCCGACACCGTAGGACAGGCGGCGGACGGTGATCGTCTCCTCGATGCCGCCATGCTTCTTGGCAATGACGGTGCCCTCGAAGACCTGCACACGCTCACGGGCGCCTTCCTTCACCTTCACGTGGACGCGCACAGTGTCGCCCACCAGGATCTGGGGTACTTCCTTCAGCTGCTTTTCGCTCAGTGCTTTGATGAGATCCATGGATATTTCCTCCTAAATTATAGGTGTTCATGCCGCCATTTCGCGGTATCCGCGCACATTCCGGGACACCGGCGGCAGAGGACCACCCTTTTCACGCCATGATAGAATACCATACGCCGCCGGAAAATGCAAGATAAATTTGCACTTTTTCTCACAAAAACAGCGCATTTTTCTTTTCCTCCGCCCCTCCCGCAGAAGCAGCGCCCGCAGCCGACGGCTGCGGGCGCTGTTACGTGTTAACGCTTTACGCTTATTGCTTCTCCGCGCGGCGCTTGTAGGACTCGTACTTCTCCTTGGCGGCTTCCTCCGCCTCGGCAAACAGCACCTTGGCGTTCTCCGGGAAGCTCAGCTCCAGGGAGGCGTAGCGCACCTCGCCCTTCATGAAGTCGTACAGCGGCATGGTAGGCTCCTTGGAATCCAGCGTGAAGGTCTTGGTCTCCGGGCTGTACCGATACAGGTTCCAGTAGCCGGAGTTGACGGCGTCCTTCATCTCCTGCTGGACGTTGTTCATGCCCTTCTTGATGCCGTGGTTGATGCAGGGCGCGTAGCAGATGACGATGGACGGGCCCTTGTGAGCCTCGGCCTCCTTGATGGCCTTGATGAGCTGGTTGGGATTGGCGCCCATGGAGCACTGGGCCACATAGACGTTGTCGTAGGTCATCATCAGCATACCAAGGTCTTTCTTCTTGGTCTTCTTGCCGCTGGCCTGGAACTGGGCAACAGCGCCCACAGGCGTGGCCTTGGAGGACTGTCCGCCGGTGTTGGAGTAGACCTCGGTGTCCACCAGCAGGACGTTGACGTCCTCGCCCATGGCGAACACGTGATCCAGACCGCCGTAGCCGATGTCGTACGCCCAGCCGTCGCCGCCGTACATCCACATGGTCTTCTTGGACAGATCCTTTCTGCGCTTGAGGATCTCGTCCACCAGCTTCTGCTCCTCGGCGGAGAACTTGCCGCTCTCCAGCAGCTTCACCAGCTCCTCGGTAGCGGGCGTGGACGCATCCAGATCGTCATAAGTCTCCAGCCACTTGGCGATGGCGGCCTTGACGGCCTCGTCCTTGTTCAGAGCGTCCAGCTCCTTGACGTAGCCGGTGACGCAGTCGCGCAGCTGCTTGACAGCCAGGCACATACCGTAGGAGAACTCGGCGTTGTTTTCAAACAGGGAGTTACTCCACGCAACGCCCTTACCCTCGGCGTTCTTGCAGTACGGCACGCAGGGCATAGCCGCGCCCCAGGCCTGGGTGCAGCCGGTGGCGTTGGCCAGATACATCTTGTCGCCGAACATCTGGGTCAGCAGCTTGATATAGGGCGTCTCGCCGCAGCCGGCGCAGGCGCCGTTGAACTCCACCAGAGGCTGCTTGAACTGGCTGCCCTTCAGAGTGAACTTGTCCACGCGGGAGGTCTTTTCCTTCACGGTGGTCAGGAAGTTCCAGTCGGTCTGATCCAGAGACACCTCGTGGGCGGGCACCATCTTCAGCGCCTTGCCGCTCTTGGGGCAGGAGGCCACGCAGCTGCCGCAGCTGGTGCAGTCCAGCGTGGACACACCCATGGTGTACTTCAGCCCGGCCAGACCGGGGCCCTTGGCGTCCACCAGCGTCATGTCCACGGGAGCCGCCTTCACCTCACCCTCGTCCAGCAGGAACGGGCGGATGACGGCGTGGGGGCAGACAAAGGAGCACATGTTGCACTGCAGGCACTCGGCAGCGTCCCACACGGGCAGGTGCGTGGCGATACCGCGCTTCTCGTACTTGGAGGTGCCCAGCGGCATGGTGCCGTCCTCCATGCCCTTGAAGGCGGAGACAGGCAGCTCGTCGCCCTTCTGGGCGTTGATGGGCACCAGGATGTTCTTGATGACGTAGGGCAGGCTCTCGTCAGCGGGCTTCAGCGCCTTGCCGGTCAGGTTCGTCCACTCAGGCTTCACCTTGACCTCCACCAGCGCGTTGATGCCGGCATCCACAGCGGCGATGTTCATGTTGACGACCTTCTCACCCTTCAGGCCGTAGGTCTTCTTCACGGCGGCCTTCATGTGCTCCACGGCGTCCTCCACGGGGATGACCTTGGCCAGCTTGAAGAAGGCGGCCTGCAGCACCATGTTGGAGCGGTTGCCCAGACCCAGCGCCTGAGACTCCTTGTTGGCGTCGATGATGTAGAACTTGATGTCGTTGTCGGCGATGTACTTCAGGATCTCGCCGGGGACGTGCTGCTCCAGCTCGTCCTCCTTCCACTCGCAGTTCAGCAGGAAGCTGCCGTGGGGCTTCAGCTCGTGGATGATGTCGTACTTGGTCAGATACGTCTGGTTGTGGCAGGCGATGAAGTCCGCGTTGGAGACGTAATAGGTGGAGCTGATGGGCTTCTTGCCGAAGCGCAGGTGGCTCTTGGTGATACCGAAGGACTTCTTCGTGTCGTACTCAAAGTACGCCTGACAGTACATGTCCGTCGTCTCGCCGATGATCTTGATGGAGTTCTTGTTGGCGCCCACGGTACCGTCGGAGCCGAGACCCCAGAACTTGCAGGAGATGGTGCCCTCCGGCTCGGTCAGCAGAGGTGCGCCCACGGGCAGGGACAGATGGGTCACATCGTCCACGATGCCGATGGTGAAGTGGTTCTTCGGCTCATCCAGCAGCAGGTTGTCGAACACGGCCTTCAGCTGCGCGGGGGTGGTGTCCTTGCTGCTCAGGCCGTAGCGTCCGGCATAGATGGCGGGGCGGTCGCTCTCGTTGATGTAGGCGGCGCAGATGTCCTCGTACAGCGGCTCGCCGATGGAGCCGATCTCCTTCACGCGGTCGAGGACGGCTACCTTCTTCACCGTCTTGGGCATGGCAGCCATCAGGTGCTTGCGGGAGAAGGGGCGGAACAGGTGTACCTGCAGGAAGCCCACCTTCTCGCCCTTGGCGTTCAGGTAGTTGACCACCTCCTGGGCGCAGCCGCCCACGGAGCCCATAGCCACGATGACGCGCTCGGCGTCGGGCGCACCGTAGTAGTTGAACAGATGGTACTCCCGGCCGGTGAGCTTGCTGATCTCGGCCATGTAGCCCTCCACGATGTCGGGCAGCTCGGCGTAGGCCGTGTTGTTGGACTCGCGCAGCTGGAAGTAGATGTCGGGGTTATCCACCAGAGAGCGCATCCGGGGATCCTCGGGGTTCAGGGCGTTGGCGCGGAAGGCGGCCAGCGCGTTGTAGTCCACCAGCTTGGCGTACTCGTCGTAGGTCAGCACGTCGATCTTCTGGATCTCGTGGCTGGTACGGAAGCCGTCGAAGAAGTGCAGGAAGGGAATACGCGCCTTGATGGCGCTCAGGTGCGCCACGGCAGCCAGGTCGGCGGCCTGCTGGACGCTGCCGCTGGACAGCAGGGCGAAGCCCGTCTGCCGGCAGTTCATCACGTCGGAGTGGTCGCCGAAGATGGAGAACGCATGGGTGCCCACGGTACGGGACGCCACGTGCAGCACGCCGGGCAGACGCTCGCCGGAGATGCGGTGCAGGGTGGGGATCATCAGCATCAGACCCTGAGAGGCGGTGAAGCTGGTGGCCAGCGCACCGGCCTCCAGCGCGCCGTGACAGGCGCCGCAGGCACCGGCCTCGGACTGCATCTCCACCAGACGCACCGGCTGACCGAAGATGTTCTTCTTGCCGTTGGCCGACCACGCATCGGCGTGCTCCGCCATGGGGCTGGACGGGGTGATGGGGTAGATGGCTGCGACCTCGGAGAACGCGTATGCCACATACGCCGCCGCTTCGTTGCCGTCGCAGATCTTCATGATCTTGCTCATTCTTTTCTTTCCTCCTCTATAAACATAGAAGTATCCCGCTTTCCGGGCGGGCGCATTAAAACAGTGTTAATTATACCATTCACGCTTTTAATAATCAATGCAACGGGAGCGATTCTGTAACAACTGCTACAAAATCGCTCCCTGTTTTGGTGAAAAGTACAACTCAGATGACCATCGGCTCGCCGCTGATATCGACCTGCCCATCGGTGACGGTCAAATCACCGCCCAGTTGATTTTTATACACGCCGTCGGGTAACTCCACCGGTACGCGGCCGCCGCAGCCGGAGAGATCGAACACGCCGGTGCGCTCCCCCTCCGGGAACTTGTAGTGCCCGATGACAGCGCCGCCGCTGACCTCGTACCACACCGCGCCGTCCAGCGGCAGGGACGTTTTCATATCCTTACAGCGGCGCAGGAAGCCCTGTAAGTCGGCTCGCTTGTCGCCGAAATTGTCCTCGGCGTCGAACAGTCCCACCTGATGCTGCGGTGCGAACTCCGTGCCGCCGTACAGCAGCATGCTGCCCCGGCAGAAGTACAGGAACGCCAGCCAGTGCCGCAGGCGGCGCTCCTCCGGCACCCGCTGCGCCAAACGTGGGGTGTCGTGATTCTCGCCGCAGCGCATCTTGATAAACCCGGAGGGGTACGTCAGCTCCTGATAGTTCAGCATGTTGATGTACTGCTGCAGGGTGTTCCTCCCGGTCAGGTAGCCCTCGAACCACGGCCAGATGTCGTAGTCGTAGGTCATATCGAACGCCCGGTACAGCTCCGTGTCCGTGGCGCAGTACGCGCCCATTTTCCGCAGCCCCAGCACGTGCAGCCCGTGGACGCTCTCCGCCAGCCAGATGCATCCGGGGCGGACAGTCTCCACCTCCTGCCGCGCCGCCGTCCAGAAGTCCAGCGGCACGCTGCTGGCCACGTCGCAGCGGAAGCCGTCCACGATCTCCGCCCACATTTTCAGCGTGTCGATCTGATAGCGCCACAGCTCCCTGTTTCCGTAGTCCAGATCCACCACGTCCCACCAGTCCGCCACATGGCGGCTGGGTCTGCCCTGCTCATCGTGGAAAAACCACTCCGGGTGGGTGTGCGCCAGAACGGAATCCGGCGACGTGTGGTTGTACACCACGTCGATGATGCACTTCATGCCGCGATCGTGGATGGCGTCCACCAGATGGCGGAAGTCCTCCATGGTGCCGTACTCCGGGTTGATGCCCCGGTAGTCCCGGATGGCGTATGGGCTGCCCAGCGTGCCCTTGCGCCCCTCCTCCCCGATGGGGTGGATGGGCATGAGCCACACAATGTCCGTTCCCAGCGCCCGCAGGCGATCCAGATCGCCCTCCAGCGCCCGGAAGGTGCCCTCCGGCGTGTGATTGCGCACAAATACGCTGTATATCAGCTTGTGCATCAGGGTCTTGTCCGTATTCTGTGCCATCTCTTTTGCCTCCTATTTCAGAAGTTCCAGAAATTCATCCTCCGTCAGCACGGGGATGCCCAGCTCCTGCGCCTTTTGCAGCTTGCTGCCGGCATTCTCGCCCGCCACCACATAGGTGGTCTTTTTGGACACGGAGCCGGAGGCCTTGCCGCCCCGCTTTTCGATCATCTCTCCCGCCTCGTCCCGGGTGAATTTCTCCAACGCGCCGGTGAGCACAAAGGTCATCCCGGCAAAGCGGCTGTCATGCGCTTCCTCTTTGCAGCTCATATTCACCCCGGCGGCCTTCAGCCGCGCCAGCAGGTCGCGGGACTGTGGGCTTTCCATCCACTGGCAGAGATACCGCGCGGTGATGGGCCCCACGTCGTCCACGGCGGTCAGCTCCTCCTCCGTGGCTGCGGCCAGCGCATCCATGGTGCCGAACCGCTGCGCCAGCGTCTTGGCGGCCTTCTCTCCCACCTGCCGGATGCCCAGCGCGTTGATGAGCCGCCACAGGTCGTTGTCCCGGCTCCTGGCGATGGCCTCCACCGCATTCTGTGCGGATTTTTTGCCCATGCGCTCCAGCGGCTCCAGCTGCTCCGGCGTCAGGCCGTACAGATCGGCGGCGGTTCTCACAAGGCCGCTGTCGATCAGCTGCTGCATCACCGCAGGCCCCAGCCCGTCGATGTCCATGGCGCCCCGGCTGGCGAAATGGGTCAGATTCCGCAGCAGCTGGGCGGGGCACTCCGCGCCGGTGCAGCGCAGAGCCGCGCCGTCCTCGTCCCGCACCACCGGCGCGCCGCACACCGGGCACGTCTCCGGCAGCAGATAGGGCTGCGTCCCGGCGGGACGCTTGTCCATGACCACCTCCAGCACCTCCGGGATGATCTCCCCCGCCTTGCGCACCAGCACCGTGTCCCCGATGCGGATGTCCTTCTGGGTGATGAAATCCTGATTGTGCAGTGTGGCGAACGTGACGGTGGTACCCGCCAGCCGCACCGGTTCCAGCTCCGCCTTGGGCGTCAGCACGCCGGTGCGCCCCACCTGAATGATGATATCCTTTACCACCGAGGGCTTCACCTCCGGCGGGTATTTGTACGCGATGGCCCACTTGGGGAACTTGGCCGTGCTGCCGATCTCCTGCCGCTGGCGCAGGTCGTCCAGCTTCACCACAGCGCCGTCGATGTCAAAGGGGAACTGCTCCCGCCCGTCGCCCAGCGCCGCGATCTCCGCCAGAATGTCCGCCGGCTTGGACAGCCGCTTGTGGGGAATGACCTTGAAATGCTGGCTGGCCAGATAGTCGATGGTCTCCGTGTGGGCGGCGAATGTCCTCCCCTCCGCCAGCTGCAAATTGAACACCGCGATATCCAGCCGCCGCTGGGCGGCGATCTTGGGATCCAGCTGCCGCAGGGAGCCGGCGGCGGCGTTGCGGGGATTGGCCATCAGCGGCTTGCCCTCGATCTCCCGCCGGGCGTTGATCTCCTCGAACACGCTGCGCGCCATGTAGACCTCGCCCCGGACGATGAGCCGGGGCAGCTTTTCCGGCAGTGTCATGGGAATGGAGCGGATGGTACGGAGATTCTCCGTCACGTCCTCCCCCACCCGTCCGTCGCCCCGGGTAGCGCCCCGGACGAACACGCCGTCCCGGTATTCCAGCGCCACAGACAGGCCGTCCACCTTGGGCTCCACGCTGTAGGACGCGTCCTCCAGCGGGATCTTCTCCAGAAAGCGGCAGACCTCATCGTCGTTGAACACGTCCTGCAAACTCTCCAGCGGTACGGCGTGGGTCACCTGCTGAAACTCCGTCAGCGTCTGTCCGCCCACCCGCTGGGTGGGAGAGTCCGGTGTGATCTCCTCCGGGTGTTCCGCCTCCAGCTCCTCCAGCCGCCGCAGCAGGTGGTCGTATTCGTAGTCCGACATGGTGGGCGCGTCCAGCACATAATAGAGGTATCCGTTCTCCGTCAGCGTGCGGCGCAGCTCCTGTATCTCCTTGCGATAGTCCATAGTCAAGCCCTCATCCGTTGTTCATAATGTATTCGTCGGCGTAATCCTCGATCTTATCCTCCGTGGTGCTGAAGTAGGTGTACGTCTGGGGCACGCTGCCCACGATCACCGTCTCCGCCACGGATATTTCATTGCTGACCTTCGTATAGGTGGTGATGCCCGGCAGCAGGATGGTCACATAGACGTCCACATCCAGCAGGATCTGGTGCTTTGTCTGGTTGATGCCCGCCGCCGTGAATTTATCCCGGAACGCGGCCGCCGCCGTGCCCATGGTCTCCATTTTCACCGTCAGCTTCGGCCCCCGGCCTGCCAGCAGCGGCGAGCCTGTCAGCGTACCCAGCGGCACCGCCAGCTCGCTGGCGGACACCTGCCCCAGCCGTTCCAGCACATCGTCCGCCACCGCCGTCTGCAAGCGGTTGAACTCCGCCATGTTGCTGCGCAGCGCCGTCACACGGCCATCGCTGTCCTTGTCGAAGCTCACCAGCCGTCCGTACTCCATCCAGCCCTGCTCCACGGCGTCGTTCACCGCCGCCACCACGATGCGGCTGACGGTGTTGGAGCAGCGCGCCGTGGCCAGCTTCACCAGCATGGGGCGCAGGTGCAGCAGGATCGCCGTCAGCAGCCCCGTGACCGTTATCAGCACCACCGCTGCCCATACGCGCACCCTCTGCCGCCGCGTCAGCCGTATATACCGCAGCCGTCCCATGCAGCCACCCCCTCTCAGGGGAGTGTATGACGGCACGGCTTTTCCTCATTCCTGCCAGCCGTTGACGATGCTCTTGAAGAATTTGCCCCGCTCGGCAAAGTTCTTGAACTGGTCGAAGGCGGCGCAGGCGGGCGACAGCGTCACCACGTCGCCGGGCTGCGCCCGGTCGCGGGCGGCCTCCACCGCCGCGGTGAAGGGCGTCACGTCCCGTATCTCCGGCTTGCCCGGCTCATACCCCGGCGCGTTCTCCACGGCGGCGCGGATCTTATCCGCCGTAGCGCCGCACAGCACCAGCAGCTTCACATGCTCCACGATCTCCGGCCCCAGCACGTCGAAGGGGATGTGCTTGTCATACCCTCCGGCGATGAGGATGACCTTCTCGTGGAACGACCGCAGCCCCGCGATGGTGCGGGACGGGCTGGAGGCGATGGAGTCGTTGTAGTACCGCACGCCCCGGTATGTTCGTACCAGCTCGATGCGGTGCTCCACGCCGCCGAACTCCCTGGCAAAGCGACGGATGACCTCATCCGGCACCAGACCGTCCACGGCGGCGATAGCCGCCATGTAGTTCTCCACGTTGTGCACGCCGGGAATTTTGATGTCCCCGGCGGTCATGATGACCCGCTCGTGTCCTCCGCTGCGGCAGACGATATCCTCGCCCCGCAGGAACACGCCGTCGGCCACCTCATCCTGCCGGCTGAACAGCCGGGCGCGTCCCGGCGCACGGCGGGACTGCTCCGCAGTGACAGCGTTGTCCGCGTTGAACACAGCCACGTCCTCCCCGCTCTGGTGGCGGAAGATATTCTCCTTGGCGGCCACATACTCCGCCATGTCCCGGTGAACGTCCAGATGGTTGGGCGCCAGATTGGTCACAACGGCGATGTGGGGGCTGTGCTTCATGGTCATCAGCTGGAAGCTGGACAGCTCCAGCACCGCATAGTCCGTAGCCAGCATCCCGTCCGCCTCGCACAGCAGCGGGTGGCCGATGTTGCCGCCCACCCACACGCGCTTTCCGGCAGCCTTCAGCAGCTCGGCAATAATGGTCGTGGTGGTGGTTTTCCCGTCAGAGCCGGTAACGGCGATGATGGTGCACGGGCAGACCTCGAAGAACACCTCCATCTCGCTGGTGAGCACGGCGCCCCTGTCCACGCAGGCGGCGATCTCCGGCACGTCCGGACGCAGGCCGGGGGTGCGGAAGATCACGTCCGCGTCCAAGTCCTTCAGATAGTCCGCGCCCAGATGCAGCTCACAGCCCAGCTGCTCCAGATGCTGCGCCTGTTCGCCCATCTGCTCCCGGCTGCGCTTGTCGCAGGCGGTGACGCGGATGCCCTCCGTCAGCAGCAGCTCCAGCAGCGGCGTGTTGCTGACGCCGATGCCGATGATCGCCACGGTCTTGTGCCGCAGGCTCTCTATATAGTCACGCAAAGTCATGTGGTATCCCTCCGTTTGACGCATTACTTATAACTGGTATATTATACCTCTTTGCCAGCCATTGTACAACAAAAAATCACACCCCGCAGGGTGTGATTTTTCAGTGATTTTTCAGATCGTGACCTCAAATGGCTCACCCAGCGTGACAGCTCCGCCGATGGACGCCGCCACGACCGCGCCCGCCTGTCTTGTGACAGAGGCGCACACCGTCCCCGCCGGCTGTGTCAGCGCAGCAGAGAACCGCCCCTCGTGCCCCTCGCTCAGGGCGATGGCGCTGGCCAGCGTACCGCTGCCGCAGCTGCCCTCGAACACCAGCGTGCCCGCCTCGGGCACCTTGACCAGCGGCGTCATGCGCTCTCCCGCAAGGAAGCAGACGCCGTAGGCCTCCAGTCCCGGTTCCTTTTCAAAGAGCGGCTCCGCCTTTTCGAAGAATTCCCGGCTGGGCGTGACGCCCTGCACCACCAGATGGGCGATACCGCCCAGATGCACCAGCGTCCCGGCTGTGCCGTCCACATTCACCGTCCGCACAAACCGCGGCAGGGGCATCTCCGCCTCCGAGGTGCCCGCGTCTATATCCACCGTCACGGCGATGGGATGGTCACACCCGCTGACGGACAGGTGCATGGTATGGCGTCCGGTCAGCCCCTGCTGCTTCGCCAGCAGATAGCCATACGCCCGGGACGCGTTGCCGCAGAACTCCCCCGCCTCCATCTCCATGTGGCCGTTGGGGAATACAAATCCCACCTGCTCTGCCTTCAGCTCCCCGATCTTCATCAGTTCGGCGGCAATGGCGGCACACGCCGCCTTCTCCACCGGTGTGAGCACAAAAAGGGTGATATTTCCGGCGGGATCGGCTCGAACGATACGCAGCCTTCTCATCTCTGGTACCGTCCCAAAAACTGGCGTGTCCGCTCCTCGCGGGTGTTCACCATGACCTCCTCCGGGGTGCCCTCCTCCACGATGACGCCGTCCGCCATGAAGATCACCCGGTCGGCCACATCCTGTGCAAAGGACATCTCGTGGGTCACGATGACCATGGTCATGTGCTCCTCCGCCAGGTCGCGGATCACCTTCAGGATCTCGCCGGTCAGCTCCGGATCCAGCGCGGAGGTCGGCTCGTCGAAAAAGAGTATCTCCGGATCCATAGCCAGCGCCCTGGCGATAGCCACACGCTGCTGCTGGCCGCCGGACAGCTCGCAGGGATAGGCGTCCTCCTTGTCGGACAGCCCCATCTTTTCCAGAAGCTTGCGGGCGCGCTGCTGCGCCTCGTCCTTGTCGCGACCCAGCACGCGTATCTGGGGATCCATGAGATTTTTCAGCACCGAATAGTGGGGAAACAGGTTGAAGCTCTGGAACACGAGGCCGAACTTCTCCCGCACCTTCTTCAGCTCGCCCTTATCGGCATAGACCGCCTTGCCGTCCGCGTCGTTGTGTACGGCCTGAATATCGCCGTAGATCAGCTCGCCGGAGTCCATCTCGGTCAGCAGCGTGGCGCAGCGCAGCAGCGTGGATTTGCCGCTGCCGGAGGGGCCGATAATGGCCACCACCTCTCCCTTTTCCACGGAGAGACTGATGTCCTTCAGTACGTGCAGCGTCTCGTCGTTGAAGCTCTTCTGCACGTGGTTCATCTGTAACAGTTTCATAGTCTCCCCCTTACTTGTAATAGCTCATGCGCTTCTCTATTCTGCCCATGACGAAGTCCACGACCGCATTGAACACGAAGTAGAACACGCCTGCCACCAGGAACGGCATGAAGCTCGACTCGGAGTTTGAGATCTGCTTGCCGATGGTGAACATCTCCTGATAGGAGACGGTAAAGGCCATGGAGGTGTCCTTCACCAGCGTGACCACCTCGTTGGTGATGCTGGGCATGACGCGCTTAAACACCTGCGGCAGGATGATGTGGACGAAGGTCTGCGCCTTTGTGTAGCCCAGCACCTCCGCCGCCTCATACTGTCCCACCGGCATGGATTCGATACCGCCGCGGTATATCTCGGCAAAGTAGGCCGCGTAGTTGATGGCAAAGGCGATCACCACCGGGATCAGCTTATTGCGCGCCACCGGCACATCCCAAAGGTAATACGGGCCATAGGTCACAGCCAGCAGCTGCAGCATCAGCGGCGTACCGCGAAGGATGGAGATGAAAAAGCGGGTAACGCTGGAGACAAGCCAGTTCTTGCTCATGCGCAGCAGGGCAACGATCATGCCCAGGGGGAGAGAAAACAGCAGCGTCAGGGAGAAAATGGCGCAGGTTTTGGAAAGTCCCTCGCCCATCTTCACGATCATTGTCAGTAAGGTCATATCGTATCCTCAATTCACGCACACACGCTCCCGGAGGCGAGATCGCCTCCGGGAGCCGGTATGTTATTCCGTCAGTGGCCTTGCGGGATCAGCCCAGCAGCGTCAGGTTGTTCACGATGTCGGGGTACTTGGCCGCGATCTCGGCGTAGGTGCCGTTGGCCACCAGCTGCGCCACAGCGCCCTCGATCTGCTCGCACAGCTCCGCGTCACTGCTGCGGAAGGCGATGCCGTACTGCTCAGCGCCCAGACCCTCGTCCAGCACCGTGAAGCCCTCGTTCTTCTCGGCATAGGACACAGCCACAGGCTTGTCCACGATCACGGCATCCACAGCGCCGCCGCCCAGCTCGGTGAAGCACTTCAGGAAGCTGTCGCAGGTGGTCAGCTCAGCGAAGGTAGCTTTCAGATCAGCCAGGTCGCCGCCATCGGCCAGCAGCGCCTCGCCGGAGGTGCCCAGCTGGACAGCCACGACCTTGCCGGCCAGATCAGCGGAGGACTTGATGTCGCTGCCCTCCTTGACCATGATGACCTGGGTGTTGTCATAGTAGGGGGCGGAGAGCACGTAGCCGGCCTCCTTCATGGAGTCCAGGATCGTCATGCCGGACCAGACGCAGTCGCACTCGTTGGCATCCAGCTGCACCAGCTTCTGATCCCAGTTCACAGGGAACACCTGCATATCCCAGCCCAGCAGGTCGCAGGCGGCCTTGCAGATCTCCACATCGAAGCCGGTGTATTCACCGTTCTCATCTAAGTAGCTGAAGGGGGGGTACTCCGCGTCGATGCCCATAATAAAGGTCTTTGCGGCAGCGGAGTCGTCCTTCTTCTCGTCCTTCTGCTCGGTCTTGCCGCAGGCCGCCAGAGACAGTGCCATTACCATGGCCAAGATCAATGCAAGTATTTTTTTCATTGTTTTTTCTCCTTTTCCGCCGGAAGTCCGGTCTTTGTCTTGTTTTCTGCCGGTGTTCCGGCGCTCTGTTTACTACGCTACCAATTTACCACTTTACCAAGCTAATGTAAATAGTCTTGTGTTCCAAATTATTCTGTTTTTTCTTGTCCGATTTGTACAAAACATAAAAAAGGCCGCAGCGATTCACGCTGCGGCCTCCTTATATGCGTGCGAGTATGCCTGTAAGCCGGGTTCTGTCTTGACAGTCATCTATCTACGCGCACCGTCGCCGGTGCGCTCCAGCCACCTCGGGAGCGGCCGGGCCAGCCTGTTGCTCCCATACCGGTGTTGCTCCGGATAGAGTTTACAGCGACGGACGCTTTCACACGCCGTCGGGTGAGCTCTTACCTCGCCTTTCCACCCTTACCACGCCGGCGAAAGCCGGCGGGCGGTATATCTCTGTTGCACTTTTCCTGAAGTCGCCTTCGGCGGGCGTTACCCGCTATCCTCGCCCTATGGAGCCCGGACTTTCCTCACGGACGGGCTTTCGCCATGTCCCCGCGACTGTCCGGCGTACTCGCAGGCTCTATTGTAGCGAAGCGCCGCCGGAAAGTCAACGAAAAATTCAGCGCATACGCAAGGGAGAGGCATCGTGACCGATGCCTCTCCCTCCGTTGTCTCTCACACTCTCGCCAGCTTGTCGTTGCACTTCTGTAAAAACCGTGCATTGTCGATGATGGCGCGGGTGTGGGTGCCCTCGCCGATCAAGCCCTCGGCGTCGTGCGCCGTGACCCTGAAGGTGATCATCTTGCCGTTGGCGGAGATCCCCGTCACCTCCGCGGTGGCGGACACCTTCATGCCCACCGGCGTAGGCGCCAGATGGCTGGAACTGATCTCCACGCCCACGGTGCCCTTGCCCTCCGGCAGCTCCGGCTGCACGCACTGCATGGCGGCGTACTCCATCAAGCCCATCATGAACGGGGTGCCGAACACCTCCAGCCCGCCGGAGCCGACGGCCTTGGCGGTCATATCCGGAGTAACGGTCTTTTCAGCGGTATAGGTCATGCCGATCTCTATCATTTCAGTCCCTCGCTTTCTTTTCTTTGCTTTGCTTCCAGTCGCGGTGTTATTTTTCGTTCTGCCGTTGCTGAAGGAACGCAGGAATACTTTGTGTATTTCAAGTTCATTCGGCGAAGGCAGGGCGGAAAAGAGCCCGCGAATGCTATACGCCCAGCTGCGTCCACAGCTTATCATAGAACTTCAGCGTCTCCTGCGGCAGATTGACGTAGATCTCGCACCGCGCCCGCACCTCATCGGGGATGGCCATGATGTGGTACAGCTCCTCGTCCAGCGGCTCACCATACGTCTCCTCGTAGTACGCAGGATACTCCTCCAGCGCCTCGGCGTTGGGGGAGGCGTACCAGATATAGTCCATATTGGCCAGATTGCTGTCGGTGGAGGCGATGAAGTTGATCCACTCGTATGCCTCGTCCTGATGCTGGCTGGACTTCAGCACGCACATGGCGTCCACGAACCAGTTGCTGCCCTCCTCGGGAATGACGAAGGCCAGATCCTCGTTGTTCTCCAGCATGGTCAGGTAGTCGCCGGCATAGTACATGGAGATGGCCGCGTTGCCGCCCTCCATCTTGCCGAAGATCTCGTCCATAACGAAGGCCTGATACACGCCCTTGTCCTTGGCGTTCTTCACCAGCTCAAAGGCCTCGGTGAGCTGCGCCTCGTCCGTGGTGTTGATGTCGTAGCCCAGATAGCACAGGGCAGCCATCAGCGCGTCGCGGGAGTTGTTGATCATCAGTACCTGCCCGGCGTACTTCTCGTCGAACATGGCGCCCCAGCTGGTGATAGGCTCGTCCACCATAGCGGTGTTGTAGATGATGCCCACGCTGCCCCAGGTATAGGGCACGGTGTACCTGTTCTCCGGGTCGAAGCTCAGGTGGGTGAACTGGGGATCGATCTTTTCAAAGTTGGGAATGGCGTCATAGTCCAGCTCCGCCAGCATGTCCTCCTGGATAAGCCGGGCGATCATGTAGTCGGAGGGCACGATCACGTCAAAGTCCGCTCCGCCCATCTTGATGAGGGAGTACAGCGCCTCGTTGCTCTCAGCGGTCTGATAGTTCACGCGAATGCCTGTCTGCTCCTCGAATTCGGTGATCAGGGACTCGTCGATATACTCGCCCCAGGAGCACACGTTCACCACCCGCTCGCTGCGGGCGGCGGTGCCGGTGACGATCAGCAGCGCCACCATCACGCAGGCCATAGCGCCCGCGGCGATCTTCTTTCCCAGGCCGGGATGCTTTTTCGGCGCCGGCGCAGGCGCGGCGGCCTCCGCATGGCGGCGGCTGTGGCTCTGCTGGTGGTTTTCCCGCAGATTGATGATGGCCAGCAGGATGATGACCGTGACGAACAGCAGCGTGGACACGGCGTTGATCTCCGGGCTGACGCGCTTTTTGGTCATGCCGTAGATGGTCATGGCCAGCGTGGAGGACGAGGTGCCCGCCGTGAAGTAGCTGATGATGAAATCGTCGATGGACATGGTGAACGCCGTCAGCGCGCCGGAGACGATGCCCGGCTTGATCTCCGGGATGATGACCTTCCAGAACGCCTGCATCCATGTGCAGCCCAGATCCTGTGCCGCGTCAATGAGGTTCCGGTCCATCTGCCGCAGCTTGGGGCCCACGGACAGGATGACGTAGGGAATATTGAAGCACACATGGGCGATCAGCAGCGTGCCGAAGCCCAGCGTCAACCGCTCCGGCAGCACCACAAGGGACTGCCAGCCGTTGACCCATACGGCGAAGCTGTGCCAGCCGTTGAAGAACACCACGAACAGCAGGCACAGGCTGACGCCGGTGACGATGTCCGCGTTCATCATGGGGATGTTGTTCACCGCCATCAGGCCGGTGCGTGCCCGGCGGCGCATGCCGTAAAATCCGATGGCCGCGAACGTGCCTGCGATGGTGGCAATAACGGTCGCCAGCATGGACACCAGCAGCGTGGTATACACGCTGTGCATGATGAGCCTGTTGTTCAGCAGCTCCGCGTACCAGTGGAGGGAGAAGCCCTTCCACACGCTGGAGCTGTTGCCGGCGTTGAAGGAAAATACGATGAGGATCACAATGGGCGCATACAGGAACAGTCCCACCAGGAGCATCAGCACCCGGTCGCCCACGCTGTTGCAGCGGCGGCTCATAGCATCACCGCCTGTTCCTCGCCCTCGCCGAACCGGTTCATCACCAGCATGCAGACGACGACGATCAGCATCATCACCAGTGAAATGGCCGCGCCCAGCTGCGGGTTATACGCCCCGCCCAGGAACTGCCGCTCGATCAGGTCGCCCAGCAGCAGCTCCGTGCCGCCGCCCAGCATCCGGCTGATGGCGAACGTGGACACGGAGGGCACGAACACCATGGTGATGCCCGACAGCACGCCCGGCAGACTCAGGGGCAGGATGACCTTGCGGAACACGGTCAGCGTGTTGGCGCCCAGATCCCGTGCCGCCTCCAAAAGCGAGTGATCCAGCTTGCAGATGACGGAATAAATAGGCAGGATCATGAAGGGCAGGTAGTTGTACACCATGCCCAGCACCACAGCCCCCTGGGTGTCGATCATGGTAAAATATTCCAGATTGCTGCCCGTCAGGTGGTTGTACAGGGCGATGATGCCCAGCTTCTGGAGCAGCTGGTTCAAAAGGCCGTTGTTCTCCAGAATGGTCATCCACGAATAGGTGCGCAGCAGGAAGTTCATCCACATGGGCAGCATGATGAGCACCATGGCCGTGCGGCGGAAGGACTCCCCTTCCCGGCTGAGCAGATAGGCCACGGGATAGCCCATCAGCAGGCAGATGGCCGTGGCGATCAGCGCCAGCTTGAACGAGCGCCCGAACACCGCGGCGTAGCCGCCCATCTGCACAAAGTTGTCCAGCGTGAAGCCGCCGTCGCTGCCGGCGAAGGCGTACACCACCATGATGACAATGGGCGCCACCACGAAAAGCGCCATCCATACCACATAGGGCACGGCAAAACGGGAGAGCTTATTCTTCATCCTCGCTCTCCTCCTCTTCCGGCTCGGCGCCGGCGTCCGCCAGTTCCTCGTATTCCTCGGAGTAGGAGGAATAGTCTCCGAACAGACCGGAGTACTCGCTCTTCTTCATGATGTGGAAGCCGTCCGGGTCGATCTTCACGCCGATGCGCGCGCCCACCGGCGAATGGTCGGTGGTCTGGATCAGCCACTTGAAGCCCCGGAAGTCCACGATGATATCGTACTGCATGCCCTTGAAGGTCACGTTGGTGACGGTACCCACCAGCTGTCCCTGCTCCACGGGCACGATGTCGATGTCCTCCGGGCGGATGACCACATCCACCGGCTCGTTTTCCTCGAAGCCGCCGTCCACGCAGGGGAACTCCTTGCCGTACATCTTCACCACGTTGTCGCGCACCATGGTGCCGTTGAGGATGTTGCTCTCCCCGATGAAATCTGCCACGAACGCGTTCTTCGGCTCGTTGTAGATATCCTCCGGCGTGCCGATCTGCTGGATGCGTCCCTTGTCCATGACCACCACGGTGTCGGACATGGTCAGCGCTTCCTCCTGATCGTGTGTGACATATATGAACGTGATGCCCATCTGCTGCTGGATGCGTTTCAGCTCGTTCTGCATATCTTTGCGCAGGCGCAGATCCAGCGCGCCCAGCGGCTCGTCCAGCAGCAGCACCTTCGGGCGGTTCACCAGTGCGCGGGCGATGGCCACACGCTGCTGCTGACCGCCGGAAAGCTGGTCAATGCGCCGGCGGTCGAACCCCTTCAGGCTCACGACCTCCAGCATCTCACCGACGCGCTGGCGTATTTCGTCCTCCGGCACCTTGGCGATGCGCAGGCCGAAGGCGATGTTCTCAAACACGTCCAGATGCGGAAACAGCGCATATTTCTGGAACACCGTGTTGATCTGCCGCTTATGAGGCGGGACATCATTGATCCTCTCGCCGTCAAAGGTCACGTCGCCGCTTGTGGGCGTGGTAAACCCGCCTATGATACGCAGCGTCGTGGTCTTGCCGCACCCACTGGGGCCCAGCAGCGTGAGGAATTCGGAATCGTTGATGTAAAGATTGATGTGATCGAGAACCAGCTCGTCGTCAAACGCCATGCAGAGATCCCGCAGGCGAATCAACTCTTTGGACATTTATCCTCCTCCATTCATCAGTAAAATAGCCCTCCTCCGTCGTGACGGCAGCGCGTCTGTTCACGCACTGCTTTCCCCGTCGAAAGTTGGCGAGTACACTATATATAAAAGCGTCGGGAAAGTCAATGGATTTTCCCGTTTTTCTCCTAAAAAAATGCAGCGGACAGTCTGTGCCGTCCGCCGCTGTATATTCATCCGAAATATTTGTCCCGGAAGGGCACGTTTTCCACCTGAAAGCTCTGCCCCTTCAGGTAGTTCAGCTGCCCCGCGTCCGTGGCGAAGTCGAAGCTCAGCTTATAGGCGTACAGCGCCTGCCGCGTCTCCCCATACCGCCGGTTCACGTCGCCCCGACCGTACTTGCCGTCCCCCAGCAGCGGACAGCCCAGATCGGCCATGGTCGCCCGGATCTGGTGGGTGCGCCCCGTCTCCAGCCCGATCTCCACCAGGCTCAGCTCGCCCCGCGTTTCCAGCACCCGATAGTCGGTGATGGCGGTCTTGCCGCCGGGTACAGGCTTGTGATACACAGTCACCTGCTTTTTCTGCTCGTCCTTCAAAAGGAAGCACTCCGCGCGCCCGCTGTCCCGCTTCGGACGCCCCACCGTCACGCACAGATACCGCTTGTCCAGCTCCCGCAGGCGTATCTTCTCGTTGATGAGCCGCAGCGTCTCGGCATCCTTGGCGGCGATGACGATGCCGCCGGTGTTGCGGTCGATTCGGTTGCACAGCGCCGGCGCAAAGGCGTTCTCCCACTTGGGGTTCCACTCCCGTTTCTGGTACAGATACGCCTGAATGTGGTTGATGAGCGTGTTGACCTTCTCCGTCTCGTCGGCGTGCACCACCATGCCCTGGGGCTTGTCCGCCAGCAGCAGATGCTCGTCCTCGTACACCACCGTCAGCCGCGGCTTGAACAGCGTCAGGAACATATTCTCCTCCGAGGGCTTGTCAAAGAACTCGTCGTTGATGTACAATTGCAGCACGTCGCCCTCCTGCAAGCGCTGGTCCCGCTGGGCGCGGCCGCCGTTGACCTTCACCCGCTTGATGCGGATGTACTTCTGCGCCAGCGCCGGCGGCAGCAGGGGCAGCGCCTTGCCCAGAAACCTGTCCAGCCGCGCCCCGGCGTCGTTTTTTCCGATGGTCAGCTCCCGCATGATGGCATCCTCCCGTGTGTTTCTCTGACCATTGTATCGGTTTTTTGAAAAAAGTCAAAATATTTGTAAGAAAATGTTTGACAAGGCATTTCGTCTCGGCTATAATACTACACGTGCCATTGTGAGGTGTATTATGCGTTTGAACGTAAACAAGCTGCTGCATACCCCCGATGCCCGGCAGGACGTCCGTTTTGAAATGGATCTGTCCGATCTGGAATTCGGCGGTTCCTATCCTGTCTCCCGTCCGGTTGTTGTGGACTGCCGGCTGGAAAACAAGGCCGGGCTGCTGCTGTGCGGGATGACGCTGACCACCACGCTCCACTGCACCTGCGACCGGTGCGGCGAGGAGTACGACGCGGACAAGACGGTGCGCTACGACTGTGTATTGGCCGAGGAGCGCGCCTCTGACGAAAGCGACGACATCATCGTTCTGGACAACGACGAGGTGGACGTGGAGGAGCTGGCGCGGGACGCCTTCATCCTCGACATGGACACGAAGTTTCTCTGCTCTGAGGACTGCAAGGGGCTGTGCTCCGGCTGCGGCGCCAACCTGAACCGGGAAGCCTGCCGATGCAAAAAGGCGGTGGATCCCCGGCTGGCAAAGCTGGCGCAGCTGCTGCAGAACGACGAGTGAATTTACTATTATATTGCTGCTCAGGCAGTTAAGCCAAGGAGGTGTCAACATGGCAGTCCCTAAGGGAAAAGTATCCAAGCAAAGACGCAATAAGAGACGTTCTTCCGTATGGAAGCTGGCAGCTCCCACGCTGGTGGCATGCGCCAAGTGCGGCGCGCTGCATCTCCCCCACAGAATGTGCCCGGAGTGCGGTAGCTACAACGGCCGTGAAGTCAAGGTCGTCAAGTCTGTGGCCGCGAAATAAGTTCTTATGTGCCTTTGCAGGAGGGAAGCGCCGCTTCCCTCCTGTTTTTTCTGCCGTCTATCACTTTTTGTCATGAGAAGCATCGATAACCATCGTTTTACAAATGCCCCTCTGCCGGATATACTTATATTATACTTGCGTCCGGCGGCAAAAAACGGTATAATAACACGGTTAACATGCGGTATTGTTCCGCTTTACGAAAGAGGACGCGCTATGAGTACCATCATCACCTCCGTTGACCGGCACAGCCCGGCGGAGCACGCCGGCATCCATGTGGGTGAGCAACTGCTGACCATCAACGGCCACCCCATCGTGGACGTGCTGGACTACCGGTTTTACGGCTACGACCCCGTGTCGCACATTCAACTGAAAACGCCGGACGGACAGGAGCGCTCCCTGACGCTGCGCAAGGCGGAGGGGCAGGATCTGGGGCTGAACTTCGACACCTATCTGATGGACGAAATGCGCTCCTGCGCCAACCACTGCGTGTTCTGCTTCGTGGATCAGATGCCGCCCGGCATGCGCCAGACGCTGTACTTCAAGGATGACGATGCCCGGCTGAGCTTCCTGCTGGGCAACTACATCACCCTGACCAACCTGACGGAGCGGGAAGCCCAGCGGATCATTGACCTGCACATCAGCCCCATCAACGTCTCCGTCCACGCCACCGACCCCCAGCTCCACTGCACCATGCTGGGCAACAAGGACGCCGCCCGTTCCCTGGACTATATCAAGACCTTCTGCAAGGCGGGCATCGTCATGAACGGGCAGATCGTGGTCTGCCCCGGCTGGAACGACGGCGACCAACTGCGGCGCACCCTCCGCGATCTGACGGAGTGGGAGTTCTCCAGCTGCTCCATCGTGCCGGTGGGCATCACCAAGTACCGCAAGGGTCTGGCGAAGCTGCGTCCCGTGGATGCCGACGGCGCGCGGGACATCATCGCCATCGCGGAGGCGTTCGGTCAGGAGAACCTGCGGCGCTTCGGCACCCGGCGGTTTTTCTGCGCCGACGAGCTGTTCCTCCGGGCGGGGCTGCCCCTGCCGCAGGAGGACTACTACGAGGGCTATCGCCAGCTGGAAAACGGCGTGGGCATGCTGCGCTCGCTGGAGCAGGACTTCCTCAGCGCCATGCGCATGGAGGAGCACGGCGAAGCGCCCTCCCCCTTCACCATCGCCACCGGCACAGCGGCAGCGCCGTTCATGACATACCTGCTGGAGCAGGCCAAGACGTACTTCCCCGCCCTGCGGGGACAGGTGATCGCCGTGGAGAACGACTTTTTCGGCCACACCATCGACGTGGCGGGTCTGCTGACGGGGCAGGATCTGTCGGCGCAGCTGCGGCGCGTGCCGGAGCTAGGGCGCGTGCTGCTGCCGCTGCACATGCTGCGGCACGGAGAAAACGTATTTTTGGACGACTACACCGTGGAGCGGCTCAGTGCCGAGCTGAACTGCCCGGTGCAGATTGTGGGGATAGACGGCGGCGACCTGCTGGACGCCATGCTGGAAAGAGAGGGATAAACTATGGCATTACCTTTGATAGCGATCGTGGGACGCCCCAACGTGGGCAAGTCCATGCTGTTCAACAAGATCATCGGCCGGCGGCTGTCCATCGTGGAGGACACCCCCGGCGTCACCCGTGACCGTATCTACGGCGAGAGCGAGTGGGTGGGACGCAAATTCCGTCTGGTGGACACCGGCGGCATCGAGCCCAACACCGACAGTCAGATCCTGGCCTTCATGCGCGAGCAGGCGCAGATCGCCATCGACAACGCGGATGTCATCATCTTCGTCACGGACATCAAGACCGGCCTCACCGCCTCCGATCAGGAGGTAGCCGGTATGCTCCAGCGCAGCCGCAAGCCCATCGTGCTGGCGGTGAACAAGGTGGACTCCGTGGGCGCCGTCGATCCCGACTTCTACGAGTTCTACAATCTCGGTCTGGGCGACCCCATTGCCGTCTCCGCCGTCCACGGTCACGGCACCGGCGACCTGCTGGACGAGTGCATCAAGTACTTCCCGCCGGAGACGGACGAGGAGGACGACTCCGACGTGGTGCAGGTAGCCATCATCGGCAAGCCCAACGTGGGCAAATCCAGCCTCACCAACCGCATTCTGGGCGAGGAGCGGGTCATCGTCAGCAACGTAGCCGGCACCACCCGCGACGCCATAGACAGCTATTTCGAGAACCAGTACGGCAAATACAACTTCATCGACACCGCCGGCATGCGGAAAAAGTCCAAGGTGGACGACAATATTGAAAAATACAGCGTCCTCCGGGCGACCATGGCCATCGAGCGCAGCGACGTATGCCTCATCCTCATCGACGCCCAGGAGGGCGTGACGGAGCAGGACACCAAGGTGGCGGGTCTGGCGCACGACGCGGGCAAGGCCTGCATCATCGTGGTGAACAAGTGGGATCTCATCGAGAAGGACGGCACGACCATGGATCGTATGCGGGAGGACATCCGCCGGGATCTGAGCTACATGCCCTACGCCCCCATCCTGTTTATCTCCGCCCTGACCGGTCAGCGGGTCGGCCGGCTTTTTGAGCTGATCAACTACGTGAACGATCAGGCGGCCATGCGCATCACCACCGGCACGCTGAACAGCGTGCTGGCCGACGCCCAGACACGCGTCCAGCCTCCCACGGACAAGGGACGCCGCCTGAAGATCTACTACATGACGCAGGTGGGCGTGAAGCCGCCCCACTTCGTCATCTTCTGCAACGACAAGAAGCTTTTCCACTTCTCCTACCAGCGGTATCTGGAAAACCAGCTGCGCAGCGTATTCGGTCTGGAGGGCACGCCCATCGTGCTGACCATCCGGCAGAAGGGAGAGGACGAGAATTGAACGGCATTTGGGGCATATATCTGCTGTCATGGCTCATTTTGCTGCTGTTGGGGTATTTTCTGGGCTGTCTCAACGGCTCGGTGATGGTCAGTCACTTTGTCATCCGGGATGACGTGCGGCAGCACGGCAGCGGCAACGCCGGACTGACCAATTTCTACCGCACCTACGGCGCCAGATATGCTCTGGGCGTCATTCTGTTCGACATGGGCAAGACCGTGCTGGCCTGTCTGCTGGGTGGTCTGGTCATGCGCTATCTTGTCGGCGACTGGAAGCTGGGTGTCCTGCTGGGCGGCCTCGGCTGCGAGCTGGGACACATGTTCCCGGTGTTCTTCGGCTTCAAGGGCGGCAAGGGCATCCTGTCCGGCGGCACGCTGGTGTGGCTGCTGGACTGGCGCGTCGGTCTGATCGCGTGGGGTCTGTTCGCCGCCCTGTGGCTGCTGACGAAATACGTCTCTCTCGGCTCCGTCTGCGCCGCCGCCTCCATGCCCGTCACCACATTTTTCTTCTGCGGCCAGAGCCTCCTCTACACGGTGTTGGCCGTGCTGATCGCCGCGCTGGTGATTTGGTGCCACCGGGAGAATATCACGCGCCTGCTGCATCATCAGGAGCGCAAATTCCAATGGCACACCGGCACACCGAAAGAGAAAGAGTAAACAGAGAAAGGACATCACTGACATGAAACACAATCAGATGCGGCAGGTGGTCTTCCCCATTCTGGCCGCCTTCATCTGGGGCACCGCCTTCGTCGCGCAGGATCTTTGCGCCGACGCCATCGGCGCGTTCGCCTTCAACGCCAGCCGCTACTCTATCGCGGTGCTGGCGCTGCTGGTGGTCATCGTCATCAGCGACAAGCTGAAAAAGGACAAGCCCGTCCTCTCCCCCGCCGAGAAAAAGGCCGCCAACCGGCAGCTGTGGCTGGGCGGCCTGTGCTGCGGTGCGGCGCTGGCCATGGCCTCCAACTTCCAGCAGGCGGGCATGGTCGCCGGTACCGACAGCGGCAAGGCCGGCTTCCTGACGGCGCTGTATGTGGTGCTGGTTCCCGTATGCGGTCTGTTCTTCAAGCGGAAGGTCAGCCTCCCCGTCTGGATCGCCGTGGCACTGTCCGTGATCGCGCTGTATCTGCTGTGCATCAACGGTGAATTCTCCCTCGCCCCCGGCGACCTGCTGATCCTGGCCTGCGCCGTGTGCTTCACCATACATATCCTTGTCATCGACCACTTCACCGCCACCGTGGACGGCGTAAAGCTCAGCTGTCTGCAATTCCTGTTCGCGGCCCTTATCTCCACCGTGTGCATGTTCCTCTTCGAGGACGTGGACTTCGCCGCCATCTGGGGCTGCATCCTGCCCCTGCTGTACGTGGGCATCTTCTCCTGCGGCGTGGGCTACACCCTGCAAATTCTGGCGCAGAAGGGCTCCAACCCCACGGTGGTCACCATCCTGCTGAGTCTGGAGAGTGTGTTCGCCGTCATCGCCGGTGCCATCATCCTCAAGCAGCAGATGTCCGTCCGGGAATACATCGGCTGCGCGGTGATGTTCGCCGCCGTGATCCTGGCGCAGATCCAGTTCCCCGAAAAGAAAAAAGCGGAATAACGCAAGCAGCGCAAAAAAGGAGCACCCGCCGGGTGCTCCTTTTTTTGCTTATTTCCTCAGAACAGCGCCACCTGACTGGTGTCCGCCATTCCCGCGAAGGCGCCCAGCGCCTTCAGCTGCTCGATGTGTGTCTTACTGAGCTTGTTGCAGGTGGTGGCAAACTCCTCCACGGAGACGAACGTCTTGCCCTGCCGCTTCTCTACCGTGTCCAGTGCCGCCGTCTCGCCCAGACCCCGCACCGTCACAAAGGGCGGCAGCAGGCCGTTCTCCGTCACCTTGAAGTGCGTGGCGTCGGAATCGTAGATGCTGATGGTGTCGAAGTGGAAGCCCCGCAGATAGAACTCGTAGCACACCTCCAGCGTCACCAGCAGGTTCTGCTCCACGTCGGTGGCGTCCTTGTTGTTCTCGATCTCCCGTATCTTCTGCTTCACCGCGTCCATACCGGCGCAGCAGTACTCCGCGTCGAAGGCCTTGGCGCGGATGGAGAAGAACGTGGCGTAGAACGCCAGCGGCTCATGCACCTTGAACCACGCAATGCGGAAGGCCATCATCACGTAGGCCACGGCGTGGGCCTTGGGGAACAGATAGCCGATCTTGGCCAGCGAGCCGATGTACCAGTCCGGCACCTGATGCTCCCGCATGGCCTCCTCCCAGCCCTCCTGAAAGCCGCCCTTCTTCACCTTGCCCTTACGGACGGCCTCCATGATCTTGAAGCTCATCTTGGGGTCAAGCCCCATGGAGATGAGATACAGCATGATATCGTCGCGGCAGCCCACCGTCTCCAGAACGCTGGCCGTGCCGCCCACGATCAGGTCGCGGGCGTTGCCCAGCCACACGTCGGTGCCGTGGGAGAAGCCGGACAGCCGCACCAGCGTGTTGAAGTCCTTGGGCATGGTGTCCATCAGCATGCCGCGGGTGAACCGGGTATTGAACTCCGGGATAGCCACCGCCCCGGTGGGGCCCAGTATCTCGTCGTTTTCAAAGCCCAGCACCTTGGAGGACGTGAAAATGCTCATGGTGTCCGGGTCGTCCAGCGGTATGGCGCGGGCGTTGACGCCGGTGAGATCCTCCAGCATCCGGATCATGGTGGGGTCATCGTGCCCCAGCATGTCCAGCTTCAGCAGGTTATCCTCCATGCAGTGGTATTCAAAGTGGGTGGTCACGGTGTCGCTGTCGGGATCGTCCGCCGGGTGCTGCACCGCGGTGAAGTCCTCCACGTCCATGTCGTCCGGCACCACCACCAGACCGCCGGGGTGCTGCCCCGTGGTGCGGCGCACGCCCACGCACCCCAGCGTCAGCCGGTCAAGCTCCGCGTTGCCGGCGCTCTCGCCCCGCTCCTCCAGATACTTCTTCACCATGCCGAAGGCGGTCTTTTCCGCCAGCGTACCGATGGTGCCTGCCCGGAACACCTGCGTCTTGCCGAACATCTCGATGGCGTGCTGGTGGGCGCGTGCCTGATACTCACCGGAGAAATTCAGGTCGATATCGGGTACCTTGCCTCCGCCGTAGCCCAGGAACGTCTCAAAGGGGATGTCGAATCCGTCCTTGACGTACTTCGTCCCGCACTCCGGGCACTCCTTGTCCGGCATGTCCGCGCCGCAGCCGTAGCTGCCGTCGGTGACGAACTCCGTGTGGCGGCACTTAGGGCAGCGGTAGTGGGGCGGCAGGGAGTTCACCTCCGTGATGCCCGACATATACGCCACCAGCGACGAGCCCACCGATCCTCGGCTGCCCACCAGATAGCCGTTTTCCAGACTGCGCTGCACCAGCTTCTGGGCGGACATATACACCACGTCGTACTTGCCCAGAATGCTCTTCAGCTCCACGTTCAATCGATCCACCACCAGCTGGGGCGGCTCGTCGCCGTACAGCTCGTGGCACTTGTCCCACACCTTGTCGTGCAGCTCCTGCTCGGAGTTCTCCAGCCGCGGCGGGAACAACCGTCCCGGCGGCAGCAGCTCGATCTCCTCGATGCGGTCGGCGATGGAGCGCGGGTCGTCGATGACCACCCGATGCGCCTCCTCCGCACCCAGATAGGCGAACTCCTCCAGCATCTCCTCCGTGGTCTTGAAGTAGATGGGCAGCGGCGCGTCCGCGTCCGCGAACTTCTTGCTGGCCAGCAGGATGTGGCGGTATACCTCGTCCTCCGGCTCCTGGAAGTGCACGTCGCCGGTGGCGCACACCGGCTTCCCCAGCTCCCGTCCCAACCGGACGATGGTGCGGTTCAGCTCCCGCAGCTCCTCCTCCGACTGCACCGTGCCGTTGCGCAGCATGAACATATTGTTGCAGATGGGCTGTATCTCCAGATAGTCGTAGAACGACGCAATGCGCCGCAGCTCCGCCCAGTCCTTGTGATCCGCCACCGCCCGGAACAGCTCGCCCGCTTCGCAGGCCGAGCCGATGATCAGTCCCTCCCTGTGCGTCACCAGCTCCGTCTTGGGGATGATGGGATAGCGCTTGAAGTATTTCAGGTTGGACGCGGACACCAGCTGATACAGGTGCTTCAGCCCCAGCTTGTTCTTGGCCAGAATGATGATGTGCTTGGGGTGACGGCTGCCGCCGCCCAGCGGCCGCAGCTTCTCCATCTCCCCGTTGATCTCCTGCAAACGGGAAATACCCAGCTCCCGCCGCATTTTCTCGAAAAACGGTACCAGCATATAGCCCACCATCCCCGCATCGTCCGACGCCCGGTGGTGGTTGAAGGCGGGCAGGTCAAGATGCTCCGCCACAATGTCCAGCTTGTATTTGTGCAGCTCCGGCAGCAGGTTCTGCGCCAGTATCAGACTGTCGATGTACGTCGGCTCGAATTCCAGCCCCACCTTCCGGCACCCGGCGCGGATAAAGCTGATGTCGAACTCCGCGTTGTGCGCCGCCAGCACCCGCCCGTTCACGAACTGCAAAAAGGCCGTCAGCGCCTCCTTCAGGGACGGCGCGTCCGCCAGCATGGCGTCGGTGATGCCCGTCAGCCCGATGATCTCCGGCGTCAGCCGCCGGCCGGGGTTCACGAAGGTCTGGAACGTCTCGGTGATCTTCCCGTTCTTCAGCACCACCGCGCCGATCTCCGTGATGGCCTCCCGCGTCACCTTCAGACCCGTCGTCTCAATGTCGAAGCACACGATCTCGTCGTCAAAGTCCTGATCCTGCGCGCCGTGTACGGCGATCCGGTCGTCCAGATTGTTGACGTAGTACCCCTCCACGCCGTACAGCACCTTGATCTTTCCCTTGGCTGCGTCCCGCGCCTTGGGGAACGCCTGCACCGTGCCGTGGTCGGTGATGGCGATGGCCGGGTGTCCCCATGCCGCCGCCTGCTTCACCACCTTGCCCACGTCCGTCAGGGCATCCATGCTGCTCATCTGGGTATGCAGATGCAGCTCCACCCGCTTCTCCGGCGCGTTGTCCTGCCGTCCGGGGTGGGCGGCCTTCATGATGTTCACCGGCCGCAGCACGATGTCCCTGCCGTCGTAGGTCAGCTCCACCTTGCCCTGTATGCGCAGCCACATGCCGTCGCTGACGGCGCTGCCCAGCACCTTGGCCTCCTTCTCGTCCATGGCCTTGCGCACCGCCACGGAGCCGTGCTCATCGGTGATGTTGAAATTCAGCGTCCACATGCCCTTGCGCCGCGTCTCATAGCACTCCGCCTTGAACACGCGCCCCTCCACAACGGCATTCCCCATCTTGATATTCAGCTCCCGTATGGGCGTGACCTTTCCGGTAAAGGGCTTGCCCCATACCATACCGCTGTCGCCCTTCTGGGCGCTCATCCCCCGGAAGTGCAGCAGCACCCGCCGCAGGTCATACTGCTGCGCCAGCATCTGCTGCAGGGCGTCCTGCGCCGCCTGAGGCAGCGTCTCGCCGCACTCTATCTGCACCTCCAGCGTCCGCGCCTCCCGATCCAGCACACCGCTGACGGCGCAGGCGTCGTGCAGCAGCAGCCGCAGCTGGCGCGGCGCCTGAAAGCTCTCAAACAATGTAAAAAACGGTACTTTTTCCGCCATGTCTATCCCCTATCGCCCATTACAGCTTCTCGATCTCCCGGAACAGCTCGTCCACCAGCTGCTCCTGCGGCACCTTCCGCAGGATCTTGCCCTTGGCGAACAGCAGTCCCTCGCCGCGGCCTCCGGCAATGCCCACGTCCGCGGCGGCGGCCTCGCCGGGGCCGTTGACCACGCACCCCATCACCGCCACGGTAATGGGCTTATGGCAGTCCTTCAGCCGCCGCTCCACCTCCCGGGCGATGGGCAGCATGTCGTACTGCGTCCGCCCGCAGGTGGGACAGGCGATCAGATCCGGCTCCGTCCGCCGTATGCCCGCCGCCTGCAATATCTTCTTCGCCGCCGTGACCTCCTCCACCGGGTCGGCGGTGAGGCTCACCCGCAGCGTATCTCCGATGCCCCGGCATAAAAGCCCGCCGATGCCGATGGCGGATTTCAGCACGCCCATCTCCGGCGTTCCCGCCTCGGTCACGCCCAGATGCAGCGGATAGTCCACCCGCTCGTGCAGCAGCTCATAGGCCGCCATATTCACCGGCACGCGGGAGCACTTCACGGAGATGCATATATCCCCGAACCCGCAGTCCTCCAGCAGGCGCACATGCCCCAGCGCGCTCTCCGCCAGCGCCTCGGCGGTGACGCCGCCGTACTTCCGTAAAATGTCCTTTTCCAGCGACCCGCCGTTGACGCCCACCCGGATGGGGATGCCCCGCTCCCGGCAGCCGTCCGCCACAGCGCGCACCCGCTCCTTCGACCCGATGTTGCCCGGATTGATGCGTATCTTGTCCACGCCGCCGTCAATGCACAGCAGCGCCAGCTTATAGTCAAAATGGATGTCCGCCACCAGCGGGATGCGTATGCCCCGTTTGATGGCCGGTATCGCCCGCGCCGCCTCCTCCGTGGGCACCGCCACCCGCACGATGTCGCAGCCCGCCTGCTCCAGCCGGCGGATCTGCTGCACGGTGGCCTCCACGTCCTCGGTAGCCGTATTGCACATGGACTGTATGCTCACCGGCGCGCCGCCGCCCACCGGCACCGCGCCCACCTGGATCCTTCTTGTCACAGTCCTTCGCCTCCTGTTATTTGATGAGCTTCCCCACGTCGCTGAACACCAGCACCACCATCAGCGCCAGCAGCAGGATCAGCCCCGCAAAGTGGATATAGTTCTCATACTTAGCCGGTATCTGCTTTTTGAACAGCAGCATGGCCACCGCGTTGACGAACAGGAAGAATATCCGTCCGCCGTCCAGCGCCGGCAGCGGCAGCAGGTTCATCACCGCCAGATTCACCGCGATCAGCGCCGCGATATAGGCGATGTTCTCCACCGCCGCCCGGGTCGTCTCCGCCTGCTCGCCCACCTGCACCATGGTGGACACGATACCCACCGGGCCGCTGAGATCCCGCAGCCCCGCCTGCCCGCTCAGCAGCATCTGTAAGCTCAGCCGCACCATCCGCACGAAATCCACGGCGTTGTTCCATGTATACGCCAGCTTGTCGCCGAAGGTAGCCGCCTTCGCGCCGAAATAGATGCCGTAGCCGCTGTACTCGTTCCCGCTCTGGTCGGTGTACGTCTGCCGCTCCATGGCAAAGTCCTTCAGCTGCGCCTTCTGTCCGTCCCGCTCCACCGTCAGGTCGAATACCCCGGTCTTGTTCAGGCTGAACAGCAGGTTGATGTCGCTGTACACATACACCCGCTCGCCGTCGATGGCCACGATCCTATCGCCGGTCTGCAAGCCCCCGGCGCTCTCCAGCGGGCAGCCCTCGGCGAAGCCGGAGATCACCGGCTGATAGAACCCCTGTGCCGGCGCGTACAGGCAGAAAATGATGACCAGCCCCGCCACAAAGTTCATGGCCGCGCCCGCCGCGAAAATAATGAGCTTCTGCCAGAAGCCCTGGTTGCTCAGCGCCGCCGGGTCGTCGGATTCCTCCTCCTCGCCCTCCATGGCGCAGAAGCCGCCCACCGGGAACGCCCGCAGGGAGTACAGCGTCTCGCCCTTCTGCTTTTTCCACAGTGCCGGCCCCATGCCGATGGCGAACTCATTGACCCGCACGCCGCAGGCCTTGGCCGCCAGAAAGTGACCCAGCTCGTGTACGGCGATCAGTACGCCGAACACCAGCAGCGCCGCTATGATATACACGATCATGTATGCAAGCTCCTTTTCCGGATGTCACAGCACGGCGCGCCGCGCCGCCCTGTCTGCCTCCAGTATATCCGCAAGGCTTGGCTGATATTGCACCGCCATACGCTCCAGCGCCCGTTCCACCCGCCGGGGGATGTCGTTGAAGCCCAGCTTCCCCTGCAAAAACAGTCCCACCGCCGCTTCGTTGGCGCCGTTGAGTATGGCGCAGGCCGTGCCGCCCACGGCAGCCGCCTCCCGCGCCAGCCGCAGACAGGGAAACGCCTCCTCGTCCGGCCGGTCGAAGGTCAGCGCCCCGCACGTCAGCAGATCCAGCGGCGCGTCCGGGCTTTCCGCCCGGTGGGGATACGTCATGGCGTAGCGGATGGGCAGCTTCATGTCCGGCGTGCCCAGCTGCGCCAGCAGCGCCCCGTCCCGGAACTCCACCAGCGAATGGACGATGCTCTGCCGGTGGATCACCGCCTGCACCTGCTCCACCGGCAGCCGGTACAGCCGCATGGCCTCGATGATCTCCAGCCCCTTGTTCATCAGCGTGGCGGAGTCCACCGTGATCTTCGGCCCCATGTGCCAGTTGGGATGGCGCAGGGCGTCCGCCGCCGTCATGTCCTCCAGCTCCCCGAAGGTCTTACCGTAAAACGGCCCTCCCGAGCAGGTCAGCAGGATGCGCCGCACCTCCCGGCGATCCCGGCACCCCTGTAAGCACTGGAACACCGCGCTGTGCTCCGAGTCCACCGGCACGATCTCCGCGCCGTATCTCTCCGCCGCGTCCATCACCAGCTCCCCGGCGCACACCAGCGTCTCCTTGTTGGCCAGCGCGATGCGCTTACCCTTTTCGATGGCCGCCAGCGTGGGACGCAGCCCCACGCTGCCCATCACGGCGGTCACCACCGTGTCCACCTCGTCCAGCGAGGCCGCCGCCAGCAGCCCCTCCTCCCCGGCCAGCACCTCGATACCGGTGCCCCGCAGCCGCCCTTCCAGCTCCCGCGCCGCGTCGGGGTCATACAGCACCGCAAGGCGCGGCATAAACTGCCGCGCCTGCTGCTCTAACAGGTCTATCTGTGTGTGGGCGGTCAGCGCCGCCACGGATATGCCCAGCTCCCGCGCCACCTCAAGGGTCTGCCGTCCGATGGAGCCGGTGGCGCCCAGCAGGGCGATGGTTTTCGTCATTATGTATTCCCTCAATACAGTGTCGCCGTGTTCACCAGCATCCACGTCACCGGCGCGGCAAAGATCACGCTGTCAAACCGATCCAGCACGCCGCCGTGTCCCGGCAGCAGCCGCCCGTAATCCTTGATGCCGCACTGCCGCTTTACGCAGGAAAAGCTCAGATCGCCCAGCTGACCCATCACCGCGCCCACGAAGCCCAGCGCCACGCACCAGCCGATGTGCAGCTGCACCTCCGTGCACAGGAAGAAGACGATGCGGAACAGGATCATGCCCACCATGCCGCCCACCAGACCGCTCACCGCGCCCTCGCGGGTCTTTTTGGGGCTGACCCTGGGCGCCAGCTTCGTCTTTCCGAACAGCATCCCGCCGAACAGCGCCAGCGAGTCGCTCATAAACGCGGACACCAGCGGGATCAGCACCAGCCCCGCGCCGTATTCCAGCATCCGCAGCCGCACCAGGCACCCCAGCGCCAGCGGTATCACCAGTCCCGACACCGCCATGGCGCTGATGTCCGGGAAATCCAGCTCGTCGTCCTTGCCGTAGGCCTGCACCGCCGCGATGAACATCACCACGATCAGCGCCGCCAGTAGCCATGTCATGATCTTCTGCACGGTGCTCCCGGCAAACGCGCCGCCGCTGAAATACACCGTGAACACCGTGAACACCGACAGCGTAGCCGCCAGTCCCCACCAGTGCGCCGCCTTCTCCGGGGCGGCGGCGCCCATAAACTCGTGGCACCCGATGACGCACAGCGCCGCCACCAGCACCGCCGTGGCCCAGTCCGGGGCAAAGCACAGCACGCCGATCAGCGCCGGCACGCCGATAACCGCCACCAATATTCTCTGTTTCATGGTCGTCACCTCATTTCACGCCGCCGAACCGCCGGTCCCGCCGCTGATAGTCGATAATGGCCTTATCCAGCTCCTGCCGGGTAAAATCCGGCCACAGCGTGTCGCAGAAATACAGCTCGCTGTACGCGCACTGCCACAGCAGGAAGTTGGAAAGCCGCATCTCCCCGCCGGGTCGTATGACCAGCTCCGGGTCGGGGATACCGGCGGAGTACATGTTGGCGGAGAGATTCTCCTCCGTCCAGTCCAGACCCCGCTCCGCGCAGCGCTGCGCCGCCCGCAGCAGCTCCGCCCGTCCTCCGTAGTTCAGGCAGATATTGGCCTGAAAGCCCTCATAATGGGTGGAGATATCGTCCGTCCGGTGCGCCAGCGCCTGCAGCTCCGGCGACAGTACGCTCATGTCCCCGAAGAACCGCAGCCGGATGTGATCCTTTTCCATGGTGTCGATGGCCTCGTGGAGATACTGCTCCAAAAGCCCCATGATGGTGCTCACCTCGTCGGCGGGCCGCTTCCAGTTCTCCGTGGAGAAGGCGTACACCGTCAGGTATTCCACGCCCAGCTCCTTGCAGTAGGTGGCGATGTCGCGGAACACCTCCGCGCCCACCTTGTGCCCCGCCGTGCGGGGCAGGCCGCGTTTTTTCGCCCAGCGGCCGTTGCCGTCCATAATAACAGCGATATGGCGGGGAAGGCGGCTCCTGTCCACCTCCCCCGCCGTATGGGGCGTTTTCCTCGTAAACAGTCCCATTAAACAGACATCAGTTCCTTTTCCTTGTTGTCCAGGATCTTGTCGATCTCCTTGCAGCTGTCGTCGGTCATCTTCTGCAGATCCTTCTCGGCCATCTTCAGCTCGTCCTCGGTGATCTCAGAGGCCTTCTGCTGCTTCTTGAAGTTCTCCAGCGCGTCGCGGCGGATATTGCGCACGGCCACCTTACCGCCCTCGGCGTACTTGTGGATCAGCTTCACCAGCTCCTTACGGCGCTCCTCCGTCAGCTGGGGGAAGCCCAGACGGATGCACTTGCCGTCGTTCTGGGGATTGATGCCCAGATCGGACTCCTGGATGGCCTTCTCGATCCCCTTGAGGATACTGGCGTCCCAGGGGGTGATGACCAGCGTCCGCGGGTCGGGAGAGCCGATCGACGCGATCTGCTGGATGGGCGTGGGGGTTCCGTAGTAGTCCACGCTGATGCGGTTGAGCACGGAAGCGTTGGCGCGGCCGGCACGCACGGTGTCGAAATCGCTCATCACGGCTTCGATGCTCTTCTTCATTTTTTCCTCGTAAACCTTGTACTCGTCCTTCAACATGGGGTCAGTCCTCCTTCACGATCGTTCCGATTTTTTCGCCGCGCAGGGCGCGGATGATATTCTCCGGGTCTTTCAGGGCAAACACCAGTACCGGGATATGGTTGTCCATGGACAGGCTGGTGGCGGTGGAATCCATCACCGCCAGATGGCGCTTGAGCACCTCGTCATAGGTAATGCTGTCGAATTTCACGGCATCGGCGTTCTTGGCCGGGTCGCTGTCGTACACGCCGTCGATGTTCTTGGCCAGCAGGATCACGTCCGCGCCGATCTCCGCCGCCCGCAGCACCGCCGCCGTATCGGTGGAGAAGAACGGGCAGCCGATGCCGCAGCCGAAGATGACCACGCGTCCCTTTTCCAGATGCCGGATGGCTCTGGCGCGGATGTACGGCTCCGCCACCGCGCGGATCTCCAGCGCCGTCTGCACCCGGACGTCCACGCCCTTCTGCTCCAGCACGTCCGCCATGGCCATGCAGTTCATAGCCGTGGCCAGCATGCCCATGTGGTCGGCGCGGGTGCGCTCGATATAGCCCTCGCCGTCCTTCACGCCGCGCCAGAAGTTGCCGCCGCCGATGACGATGCCCACCTGCACGCCCATGTCCACGCATCTCTTGATGACGTCCGCCACGCGTCCCATGACCTGGAAATCCAGTCCGAAGTGCTTGTCGCCCGCCAGCGCCTCGCCGCTGATCTTCAGCAGCACCCGCTTGAATATTGGTTGCTCCATCGCTGTGCCTCCCTTATTTTCTATCCGGTATTTTACCTTATTTCTCCCGTTTTGCATAGAGGGAAAACAAATTTTTTTGTATTTTCTTCCCACATGTAGTATGATAGATAAAAAATAGCCACAGGAGGCTGATATCCATGGAACTTCTGCACGTTCTGGGCAACACCTGGGCGGCGGTGGCCGCCACCGCCCTGCTGCCCGTCTATAAGCTCACCGACCGGGATGTGGTGCTCATCGACACCGGCTACGCCAAGCTGGACAGAGCCGGCCTGACATCGCTCATCGACGCCAACGGCTGGCGTCTGCGCGCCATCCTCTGCTCCCACGCCCACTTCGACCACACCGGCAACGTCCGCTATCTCCAGCAGCGCTATGGCGCGCCCGCCGCCATCTCCCTCATCGAGGCCGGCATCTCCGTGAACCCCGACAGCTACCGCGCCAACTATGTGGCGCTGACCTACGGCAAGAGCCGCGAGATATTCTTAGAGGAGTGCTTCACCGCCGACCGCGTGATCTTCCCCCAGGACGACCACATCGACATCGACGGCGCGCGCTTCGGCGTCCTCTCCCTTCCCGGCCACTCCGCCGGACACATCGGCTTCGTCACCCCCGACGGCGCGGCCTATGTGGGCGACTGCCTCATCGACCAGCACGAGATCGACGCGGCCAAGCTGCCCACCAGCATGTTCATCGCCAAGGATCTGGACAGCAAGGCCGCCCTCCGCGCCACGGACTACCCCGCCTATATCATCGCCCACAAGCAGGTCGTCACCGACCGCGCGGAGCTGTCTGCCCTCATTGACAGCAACATCGCCTTCATCCACCGCAAGGAGCGGGAGCTGCTGGACGACCTCACCGACGGCATGACCTTCTCCGACTGGATATACGCCTTCTGCCAGCGGGAGAACATCCGCACCCGGCAGGAGCTGAAATTCAGCATCGTGGAGCGCAACTTCGCCAACTTCACCGACTGGCTCACCGATACCGGCAAGGTGCGCGTCCAGCGCGACTTCTGCGCCAAGCGCTTCTACCACGCCTGACGCCCGCATCATTCGTAGGGGTGGATGTCCACATCCGCCCGAACAGCGCGAAGCGCTGCTATCCCGTAGGGCGGGGCCCGTGTGCCCCGCCGGGGTCAACGCGCATCCCGCGGCGGGACACATGGGTCCCGCCCTACAGGGGGATTTCCTTGCACTGTGTAGGGGCGGCCGCCTCTGTCCGCCCGTAGGGGACGGCGTCCTCGACGTCCCGCACGGGAATCCCCGATAAACGCCTGTAGGGGCGGACGACCCTGTCCGCCCGAACAGCACGAAGCTCTGCTATCCCGTAGGGCGGGGCCCGCGTGCCCCGCCGGGGTCAACGCGCATCCCGCGGCGGGACACATGGGTCCCGCCCTACAGGGGGATTTCCTTGCACTATGTAGGGCGGCCGCCCCTGTCCGCCCGTAGGGGACGGCGTCCTCGACGTCCCGCAGCTCCGACCACGCGAAAAAGCCGCCCTCCCGGGCGGCTTTTCTGCTGTATTTATCCCTCAAAGGGCACGCCGAACATCTGCCAGAACTGCCGGTTCTCGCTGTCGGACACCATGGCGGAGTTCCACGAGCCGAACGTAAAGCTGGCGCAGCTGTCCGTCCCCTTCAGCACCGACACTGTCCGCCCGTCGTCGAACGTCACCGTCAGCTTGGCGGTGAACCAGCAGGCGGCTCCGCCGCCGTAGTCTCTGGCGTTGGTGAGCATCTTCTGCAGGGCGGGCAGGTCGGCTTTGGCGGCGGTGTACGTCTCGCCGCCGTAGAACTCCAGCTTGGCGGAAGTCATATTGCCCCGGAAATCCTCCGGTGTCACGAAGGTATAGCCGCACTGCTCCGTCAGTATTTTCAGCACCGTGGGCGGCACGGGCTTATAGTCGTTGCCCATGTAGTAGGCAACATCCTCGTCGCCCTGCCGCAGCTGGGCGCACACCTGATACCACTCCGGCTGCACCAGTCCCTTCTCCGACTGGATGGCCTGCACCTGCTCCTCCGTCAGCGGCACGACCTGCTTGGCGGAACCGCCCGTCTCCCACGTGATCTGATAGACCTCCAGCTCCGCCCCAGGTCTGCGGAACTTCGCAATATATGCGCTCTCCGCGCCGATACCCAGCGCGCCGTCCAGCGTAAACGGTCCTGTGTTGGGAAACAGCTCGACAGCGTCGCCGTTTTTCATATAGAGCTTATATTCCCCGTGTGTCCTTCCGATGCTGTCCACATAGGTGGGCGCGACCAGCACGTTCAGCGTCGCACCGGGGTACAGGGTGTAAACGGTGACTACGCCCCTGCTGTTCTCGTCGTAAACCGCCGATTCATCGGTGTAGCTGTAAATACCGCTGATCTGCACGCTGAGGCCGCCGATGACCTGCGTGACCTGCTTACCCATCTCAGAGCCGTCCACGATGGCGGCGTCGCCCAAGTCCCATCTGCTGATGTCCGCCAGCAGCACCTCCGATGCGTCGCCCCGACCGTCGGGGGCTTGCTGTCCCGCCAGCCGGCGGAGATACGCCTCCACCGTGTTGGGGGCTTTCTGGTAGCGGTGCGCCAGCACGTCCATGGCGCCCTCGGCATACGCCCCGTCCGCGTTCAGATAGTAGGCGCACAGATAGCTCAGCGCACATGTATCCCAGTCCGGCAGCGTGTCGTTGTAGACGATGCCGTAATCCTCCGCCCGGACGCTGCACGGGTCGTTATCCCCGGTAACGCTCCACGGCATGGTTTCCTCAAAGCTCGGCTGCGCGTCCCCCTCATAGTAGACGATAGAGCCATCCTCCGCCATTGTCCGCAGCACATCCATATACGTCTGCAAGCCCTTCACGCTCTCCCGCGCCGCGCTCAGTGCATCCACATAGCCCGCATGATCGCTCGAATACACCACACCGTCCCCCGAATACACCGCACCGGTGACATGGGACGTACCCGCCTGATCGATGTCCGTCCAGCGGAACCAGTCGATATTGTCGATCAGTGCCATGGCGATATAGCCCCGCTGCGCCATCTTCCGGTTCCACTCCGCGCTGCGCTCCGGGACATCACCCGCAAAGGCATAGCATACCGTCACGCCCATAGGCTTCCTGTTCGTGTCCAAGCGGATGGAATAGGCGTATGTGTCGCTGTCCGCCGTATCGCCCATCTCCGGCAGCCCCAGTACGTCCAGTATCGCGCCCACGGCAGAGTTGTCGCCCACATACTCCGTCCGCAGGGCAAACAGCTTCTCCGCGTCCAGCGTCCCCACGTTCTTATAGCTGGGCTTCGTCAGCAGGCACACGCCGATGACCACCGCCGCGGCGGCCAGTATGACCGCCGCCCATATCGCCGGCTTCTTATAGCCCAGCACGTTCTTCACCCGTTCCTTCACCGCCACCTCGCCGAAGGCCAGCGGGCACACCGCCGCCATTTTCGGCTGGGCGGCGCAGGACACCAGCGCCCGGGAATAGGCCGCCCGCTGCGTCGCATCTGCGTTTTTCAGCGCCATCTCGTCACAGGCGTTCTCCATGTCCCGCCCCAGCAGGACATAGGCCGCCCACAGCACCGGGTTGAACCAGTTCACCGCCAGCAGCAGGAACGCAAAGGGCTTCACCACATGATCCCACCGCCGGATGTGGCACCGCTCGTGCGCCAGCACCTGGGGCAGATCCTCCTCCGACACGCTCTCCGGCACATAGATGCACGGCGCGATGATGCCCAGCACAAAGGGCGTGCTCCACTGGGTGCAGCGGTACACATTGTCCCGAATGTGCTCCGCTCTCCGCAGCGTCAGCCGCATCCAGATAAAGCTCAGCAGCATATACGCCGCCATGCAGCCCATGCCGATGACCCATATCCACGGCAGCCACCGGGCGAACGTCCGCAGCGTCACCGGCTCTGCCGCCGGTTCCGCCGGTACGACCGCAGCGGCGGCGCCGGAGGATTCCGCAGGCGCGGGAGCCGCCTCCTCCGGGACGCTTGTCCTCGCCTCCTGCATGGCGTGGTACGCCCGGCTCACCGGCGCTTCCTCCGCCTGTAAGCTCACCGGGCTTTCCACCGTCAGGCTCACCGGCAGCAGCAGCCGCAGCGCCACCAGCGCCCACAGCATGCACAGTGCCCGGCGGGACGCCTTTTTCCGCAGCACCAGCCGCACCGCCATCACCGCCAGCGCGATCAGCCCGGCCTGCCACGAAAGCTCCAATACCGTGTCGAACAGCTTATCCATGGTGCTCCTCCTCGAACTTGTCGATCATCCGCCGCAGCTCGTCCGCCTCCTGCTGGGTCAGCTGCTTGTTTCCGATAAACGCCGACAGGAACGCCGGCAGGCTCCCATGAAAGTTCTTGTCCACAAAGGCGCGGCTCTCGGCATTCTGCACATCCTGCCGCCCCACCAGCGCCGTGACGACAGCGTTCTCCGTGTGCACCACGCCCCGCTCCGTCAGCCGCTTGATGACGGTGTAGGTGGTAGATTTTTTCCACCCCAGCTCGTCGGCGCACAGCCGCACCAGCTCGCTGCTCTTCACCGGCTCGTGCTGCCAGAGGATCTCGCAAAAGCGCAGCTCGCTGTCGAATATCTTCGGTGTGTCCATGGTCATCCCTCCTTTTCAGGTCGAACAGATTAGACCTCTTGCGTATAGTCTAACTGATTAGACCACTCTTGTCAAGAGCTTTTCTTGCAGCCGGCGAAAAGTTGATATATAATGATATGTATAACATATATTCAAGTTTAAAATTAAAGGAATTTCAACATGGATATTCTCTTTCAGGACAGGCGCATCGTGGTGGCGGTGAAGCCCTCCGGCGTCCTCTCCACCGACGAGCCGGGCGGCATGCCCGCCCTTCTGCGGCAGGAGCTGCACACCGAATGCATCCGCACCGTCCACCGGCTGGACGCCCCGGTGTCCGGCCTGATGGTGTTTGCCCGCAGCACCTACGCCGCCGGCGACCTGTCCCGCCAGATACGGGAGGGCACCTTTGAAAAGCACTATATGGCGGTGCTGCGCGGCGCCCCGCCGAAGCGGGAGGGCACCCTCACCGACCTGCTGGCACGTGACAAGGAAACACGCTTGACACACGTTGTCACCACAAGGGAAAAGGGCGTTCAGGAGGCCCGCCTGCGCTACCGGGTGCTGGACAGCCGCGCCGGTCTGGCGCTGGTTCGGATACAACTGCTCACCGGGCGGACGCACCAGATCCGCGTGCAGTTTTCCTCCCGCGGCCTGCCGCTGGTGGGCGACCGGCGCTACGGTCTGGCGGACGATCCCGTGTCCCCCATCGCCCTGTGGTCGTGTCATCTGTCCTTCTGCCACCCGGAGTCCGGCGCACCCATGACCTTCGACCTGCGTCCGCCCGCCATAGCACCGTGGGATATGTTCGATTTTCCTGATATGTCAACGTCAGTAAAGTGAATTTGCCTTACAGTAAATCCGGGAGCGGACGCTCCCGGATTTACTGTACTTTTTTCTATCCGCCCCGCATAGGCTTGTCTGAAAGGCGGTGAACGTATGAAAAAGAATCGCTGGCGGCAGGGCGCGGCGTCGGTGGCGGCTGCGGCGGTGCTGTGGCTGGCGGCGGTGTGCGCCGGAAGCGACGATCTGGCATCGGCGGCGGCCGCGGTGCGGCAAAGCGAGCTGGCGCGCTGCCTGCTCCAATGGGAGCTGGCCGACCTGCTGCCCACGGATTCCCTTCCCCTGCCGGCGCTGCTGGCGCTGGGACAGTCCCCGCAGCTGCTGGCCGCGCAGGAGGAGATCAGCCGGATGCAGGCCGTTTCCCCGGAAAAGACGGAGGCTCCCGCCCCGCAGGACGAGCCAGCCGCGCAGGACGAGCCGCAGCCGGACGGCGACACCGCCGAGCCGTCGCCGCCGCTGTCGGTGGTGGTGACGGACGAGAACGGCTACATCCGCGTGGGGGATGTGTTCATCAAAAACGCCTCCCGCCAGACGCTGGACGGCATACGGTTTGACGGCACATTTGCCGCCGCGCCCGGCGACGAGTCCCCGCAAGTGCTTATACTTCACACCCACGGCAGCGAGGCGTATACCATGCCCGCCGGGGAGGAATACGTGGACACCGGCTCCTTCCGCACGGCGGATGCCTCCGTCAGCGTCATCCGGGTGGGCGACGAGCTGGCCAGAGTGCTGTCGGGCTACGGCCTGTCCGTGCTGCACGACCGGGCGCTGTATGACGATCCGGAGTACAACGGCGCATACTACCGGGCGGAGGACGCCATCGAGGAATACATGGCAAAATACCCCGGCATCCGGTTCATTCTGGACGTTCACCGGGACGCGCTGGAGGACAAGGCCGGGCACCAGTACAAGGTGGTGACGCGGGAGGATCCCGACTGCGCGCAGGTGAGCCTTGTGATGGGCAGCAGCTGGGAGGGCTGGCAGGATAATCTGAAGTTCGCCGTGGCGGTGCAGCAGCACCTGACGGAGAGCCACCCCACCCTCATGCGGCCGCTGACGCTGCGGAATTCGGACTATAACGAGTATTTCACCACCGGCAGCCTGCTGGTGGAGGTCGGCGCGGCGGGCAATTCGCTGGACGAGGCGCTGAAGGCCGCGCAGCTGTTCGGCCAGGGTCTGGCGGAGGTCATCACGGCAAAGGCCGCGCAGTAGGACGAAGGAAACGGATTCCCACGCCAGTGACACGGTCACTGGCTCGGAATGACAGCGCTTCGCGCTGTTCGGGCGGACAGAGTCGTCCGTCCCTACGTCCGCCTGTCGGTGATGCTCTGCACCGAAAGGGGGCGCAGTATGATTCGTAGGGCGGGACCCATGTGTCCCGCCGCGCGATACGACTTGCTCTCGGCGGGGCACACGGGCCCCGCCCTACAGAGGGGTGCGGCAAATCGCCCGTAGGGGGAGATGCCACATCGCCCCGCCGTCCCGTACACAAAAAAAGAACGCCCGTTAGGCCGCCTGGCATAAGAAAACATACGCCGCAAAAGGCGCGTTTGGCGCAGCCCCATCGTTGCGCCGCCTTGACAGACATCCAGTTTGCCTGCGGCGACGCGCCTCGGCTCTGCACAAAACGCGCTCTTTTTCGGTGCGAAGCAGTTTTGCCAAAGTAAATTCGAGCTGAAATTGGCTGCAAAAACGCCCGCATGCTGACGCATGTGGGCGTT
>OJKC01000098.1_pt1 | contig 92531 bp, 88 predicted proteins | sample 1596401 | NCBI WGS metagenome assembly OJKC01 (sample SAMEA4350162, study PRJEB24818) | metagenome | biome: human; feature: gut; material: faeces | place: Denmark | collected 2013-09 | reverse complement strand
CGGCCTTTGCTGCCGGCACCGGCGATGTGGCCGGAGCGGTGGAAAGCACCTGGGCCACGGCATCCACGCAGATCAAGACCGTCGTCAACAACGTGGTGTTTCCCGCCATTGACCTGATCCTTGCGGTGTTTTTCTTCGCCAAACTCGGCACAGCTTATTTTGACTACCGAAAGAGCGGCCAGTTCGAGTGGACGGCTCCCGCCATCCTGTTCGCGTGCCTGGTGTTCACGCTGACGGCGCCGCTGTACATCTGGCAGATCATCGGAATTTGAGGTATAGGCAATGACTTTTTACGAACAGGAGCTTCGGAAGATCGTCGGAGAACGGTACCCCGACGCCACCTATGTGGGCAGAGCCTGTTATGTGCGTCTGAGCGATATGAACCGGGCAAAGATTCAATTTGTCACTGGAATCGTCTCCAATCAGTACAACGCCCTGCAGATGACAATTCTGAACCGCAGTGAAGGACAGGTGGATACCCTGCGCCTTCGCTTTTCGGATCTGCTGGGGACGAAGGTAACTTCCAACCCCAACTTCCGCAATGGTGTTGACCCGCACATTTGGGATGACTATGGAAAAGTAGACTGGTATGTGTATCACCCCACCCGGCAGGACTACGAGAAGCTCTCCAACGCAGTATCGGACTATCTGGAAGTGTTCCAAGACATGAGCCAGTCTGCCGATCAGCATTGGGCGCAGACAATGTAAACCGAGCATGATTTGAAGGCCGTGCCAACTGTACGGCCTTTGCCATATCCCAAGCAGTTGGTACGGCCTCACCCGGAGGAGGTGAAACCGATCAATGTTTATTTGGGATTTTGTTGCCGATAAGATCCTCGGCCAGATCGTGGATTGGTTCTACGGTCAGGTCGTGGGCTTTCTCGGCAACTTCTTCGCAGAGATGGGAAACATGGGTGTCGAACTCTTCGAAATGTCCTGGGTGCAGAGCATCGTACTGTTCTTCTCCTATCTCGCTTGGGCGTTGTACGGAACCGGGCTGGTCGTGGCCTGCTTTGAATGCGGCATCGAGTATTCCAGCGGGCGGGGCAACATCCGCGAAACCGCGCTCAATGCCATCAAGGGCTTTATGGCCGTGAGCCTGTTTACTGTCGTTCCGGTCCGGCTCTATGAGCTTTCGGTAACGCTGCAGGGGCAACTCACCGCAGGGATCACCGGCTACGGTGCGTCCATCGGAGATGTGGCAAGTGATATCATGCAGGAGTTCAGCGCCGTGGAAACGCTGACCGATTTGGCATCCGGCCCGTTCCTCGGCTTTGGCAGTATCACCAGCGGATTCATGATTCTGTTCTGCATCATCCTTATGGCGTATGCGATCATCAAGGTCTTCTTTGCCAATCTCAAGCGCGGTGGTATCCTGCTGATCCAGATTGCCGTGGGAAGTCTGTACATGTTTTCTGTGCCCCGTGGCTATACGGACGGCTTCATCCAGTGGTGCAAACAGATCATTGGATTGTGCCTGACCGCATTTTTGCAGGCGACTATCCTCATCGCTGGGCTCATGGTGTTTAAGGATCACGCACTGTTGGGTCTTGGTTTGATGCTTTCGGCTGGCGAGATTCCCCGCATTGCCGGAACGTTTGGCCTGGATACGACAACAAGAGCCAACATTATGAGCGCGGTATATACGGCGCAGGCCGCTGTAAACACCACGCGCACGATCGTGCAGGCGGTGTCAAAATGAGCGGGCTCACTATGGGAAGCCTGTTTGACGGCATCGGTGGTTTTCCTCTGGCTGCCATTCGCAGCGGCATTACGCCGGTGTGGGCTTCGGAGATTGAAGCCTTTCCCATTGAGGTCACGAAGCAGCGCTTCCCAAGCATGATCCATGTGGGTGACATCACAAAGCTCAACGGCGCAGAACTGCCGCCCGTAGATATCATTTGCGGCGGCAGCCCGTGCCAGGATTATGCCGAAGAAATAGTTATTCCGAAGTTGCTGCATCAAGTCCCATAAATCCTGGACTTTCCACAAAAACATCGGAATAACAAAAGCGTCCGCCAAACCTGTATAATGAGAGCGCAGGCAACACAGCCTGCCATCAAAGATACAGGAGGAGGACTATGGAAACGATTGATTTGGTTGCAACCGCTACGCAAATATTGGAACTTTTATCTGACCAAGGTATAAGCGGCAAAAGTCTGCACGCATATACCCACACCGGCATTGGCTGCGTCATCCGCCACTTTCAAGCAAAAGGTATTCTTTGCGCAGCCCCTGAAATGTTAGATGCATTTTTACTTGAACAGCGTGAATTTTTTGATCAAGGGGCATTTTCGGTCTGGAAGTGGAGACTGCTCCGCAGGGGATGCGAACTCTTAAAACATTGTGCAGAAAAAGGCTCAGTGGATCTGCCGCCGTTGTCCCCTTGGATGCCTGCATTGCGGCGACCACGACAAAGCATCTGGAAGGACACACCAACTCCAGAGCAGCTTGCGGATTTGGATAACATTTACGCGCTGGTCTGGAGAACCAACAGCGCGATGTTGGAACTTGGCCTTACTGACGCAACAGTTGGCCATTACAGGAACGAAGGTCTGGCGATCATCTTGAATCGACACTATGAATCTGGGACAGATCGATTTTCGGGAGAAATTTTGGATCAGATCGTTGCAGAGAAACGGATTCAATATGAGTACGGGCAAATTGGCAGAGGCTCATATCAAAACTTGCGCAAGGCTGCGTATTGGATACAAGAGATGCACCAGACAGGTCATATTACTTTGGCGAAGGTTCCAAACTGGGGGCAACGGGAACTTGTTGAGCCGTTCAACTCACTTTTAAGAGAATTTTGTACACACACCAAACAAAGCGAAAGCATGGCTGAGACTACACGCAATGTCGCCAGGAGCGCTATACGTCGGTTCTTGTTTGAAATGGAGGATCATGGGTTCCGCTCTTTGGCGGATTTCACTCTGATAAATGTAAATGGGTGTGTTACCAGTTTTGCAGCGCATTACGCCGGTGGACTTGGTTCAGCAATTTCTTCTGTGCGGCTGTTTCTGAGATTTTTATTTGAACGTAACTTGACAATCACTGACCTGAGTCAGTCTCTGCCGGAACTTATGGCAACCCGAAAAATGTTCCATGAGGGCTTTACTGAGGATGAACTGGAATATCTGCTGGAACATCCGGACAGGACTACGGCCATTGGGAAACGGGATTATGCCATGATGGTACTGGCTGCGCAGAGCGGTCTGAGGGCCTGTGACGTTGTTCGGCTGGAACTGGGTAGCATTGATTGGAGGGCGAGGGAAATTCGTCTGGTTCAACACAAAACTGGTGAGCCGCTGTCCCTTCCACTGGAAGTAGAAAGCGGGAACGCGATTGCGGATTATATTCTCAATGGCCGCCCGGATTCCGCGCTTCCGAATATCTTCCTGTGCCATACGGGAGTGATCCGCCCGCTTGACGCGCGTTCTGCCAGCGGGGTTGTTTCCAAGCACATGAAGCTGGCAGGAATTCCGGCGAAACGTCGTGCCTTTCACGCGCTTCGCCGGACATTTGGGACAAGACTGCTCCAGAATGAGGTATCCTTTGAACTGATCCAGCAGCTTCTCGGCCACAGGGATATGGACTCTATGAAGCTGTATCTGTCTATTGATGAGCAAGGACTGAAGCAGTGTGCGTTGCCCCTGCTCTCCCACAGAAAGGCGGGGGGCTGAAATGACGTACACCTTTGAGAGCTGCTTTGCTGCCCGAATCGAGGACTTTATCGCGCAGAAAAACGCATTGGGGTTTGGTTATCTGGAATCCTCTCGCCTCCTGCGGGACTTTGACCGCTTTTGCATGACGCATTTCCCTGAAGAAAACTTTCTGACCGAGGAGCTTTGCCTGGCTTGGGCTACGAAAAAGAATACAGAGGGCAACAATACCTTCCGCAACCGCATGATGCCGGTGCGCGAGTTTGCCAGATACCTGAATCGCAACGGTGAGGCCGCCTATGTTCTGCCGCCGGATATTGCCAGGAAAGATGCTCCTTACGCTCCGTACATCTATACCGAGGACGACATCCTGACAATTTGGGATGTTTTCGACCATTTGAAACCGAGAGGCGGTTTCCCGGTACGGCAATATGTGATCCCGGCTATGGTAAAGCTGATGTATTGCTGCGGTCTGCGTCCGGCTGAGGCCAGAAAGCTTCGAGTAAGCGATGTAGATTTGGAAATTGGGCGGCTGAACATTATGGAGAGCAAGAAGCACGGGAGCCGCATTGTTATGATGGCAGAAGATGTGACGCAGATGCTCTCAGATTGCAGCGCCATCGTAGCCTCCGTTATGCCAGAACATGAGCCGTTCTTCCCCAACTCTGAGGGCGGCTTTTACGGAAAGAGGGGGCTGGAGAAGACGTTCCGCCAGGTTTTGAAGAAAGCCGCCATTACAGGAACTGGCCGCCGTTCCCCGCGTCTTTATGATTTTCGTCATACTTTCGCTACCCACAGGCTGTATCGCTGGATGCGTGAGGGCAAAGACCTGAACGCCATGCTGCCCTATCTGAGTGCATACATGGGCCACGCACAGCTCTCGGACACTTACTACTACATCCATCTGGTCCCCGGTTTGCTGGAGGAGATGTCCGGATTCGCGTTTTCTTCTGCTGAAGCGTTCTTGCCGGAGGTAAGGGCCGATGAATGATTTTTTTGATGTGGTTCGGCGTTTCCTTTTGGACTATCTGCCCAAGCAGCGCTGCCTCAGTGAGAATACGATTCTCTCCTACAGACAGACGCTCAATCTTTTTGTAGCTTATATGAGAGATGAGATGGGAATTGGAGCCACCGAATTGACTTTCTCCCGCATTGACCGGGACGCCATTCTCGGTTTCCTGGCCTGGTTGGAAAATGCGCGGAGATGCAGTGCCTCTACCCGCAACCAGCGCTTGATGGCACTGCGGTCTTTTCTGGATTTTGCTGGACAGATTGATTGCACACAAACGGCACTGTACCTTTCCGCCTGCAACATCCCCTCCAAGGAGTCTCATGGGCGGATCGTTGAATTTCTGACCGAACCGTCATTGACTGCACTGCTTCAGCAGCCTGATCCATCCAAGCCCAAAGATTTGCGGAATCTGGTATTCATGATCCTCATGTACGATACCGCAGCCCGGTGCAGTGAACTTCTCGATATGAAAGTTTGTGATCTGCGCCTTGACGCAAAACACCCGATTGCGTATCTGCACGGAAAAGGGCGCAAAATCCGCACAGTCCCACTGCTCAGCAAGACGGTTCAGCATTGCAAGCAATATCTGCGCAAGTTTCATCCGACCGCAGATTACCACAGTGAAGCACCACTTTTCTTCACTGTGATTCATGGGACACAGCAAAAAATGTCTCCCGATACGGTATCTGCGTTCTTTATAAAATACGGAAGCATGGCGAAGCTTGTTTGCCCGGAAGTCCCGGAACACATCCACCCGCATATGATGCGGCACACACGGGCAATGCACTTATACCAGTCTGGAATGCCCATGGTGCTGCTTTCGCAGTATCTTGGCCATGCACAGGTTGAAACTACGATGATCTACGCCCATGCGGACACCGAGATGAAGCGGGCTGCGATTCAAAAGGCCGATGCTGTCCGCAAGGCCAAGCCCGCACCCGATGAAATCTGGGCTGATAACGAGGAGATGATCTTGAAACTGTCTGGGTTGACTTGATTTGAGCATGGATGCTGCTTGACCGTATAGTTTTGTTATTCCGAAGTTTTTGTGGAAAGTTCCGAATTCATGGGACTTGATGCAGCTACTTCGGAATAACTATTTCTTCGGCATAATTTTGACACGGTGAGCCAAAGGTGATGATATGGACGGGCGGGAGATCCCGCCCGTCCAGCTTTGTTACATCCCCCAAGTGCGCCATATCGGGAAAGTGACGCTTGGTGATGGAGATAGGGGCTTTTTCGATCTCACTTGCCCATACCGGCTCAATACCGCAGCGCACCGCCGCCAGCGGGAACACGCCGATCCCGTCGAACAGGCTCCCCAGCCGGAGCGCTGTCATCTTATCTGCGTCCCTGTCCCTTGACGGTCAATATGCCCTCAAGGGTGGTGGCGGTGATCCCCAGCCGCTGGGCAACGGCGATGTCGTTCTTCATGGCCTCGGTGACGGTATGACCGCACACCACCAGCACATGAGAACGGCGGAGCAGGTCGCGCCCCATGTCGATGCCGCTCTTATGTTCCTCGGGAATGGCGTCATTGAGGAAAAGCGGCTGATAGAGCGTGGGGCAGATGGGCGAAAAGCCCGCTTCATAGACAGCGCGGCAATACTTGGCGGCCTGCTCCGTCGCCTCGCAGGGATCGCCGCTCCACGCGGCGGTGATATACGCAAGGGGTCGTTTCATTGTAAAAACCTCCATTCATAAACGAAAGACCTCGGGACAAAAAGTCCCAAGGTCACTTTTCCAAATCCATTTTCTTTTCGGGCTTGCCCAGCTCGGGCGGCTGCTTGGCCTTCCAGTCATCCAGCAGAGAAATGATCTTGTCTTTCATTTCCCTCGGGGACTTGTCCTTGCCGAAATACTTTTCCAGTTCCGCACTATTGATGATCACCTTGTCTACCTCCTTTTTCTCCTGCGACAGAATACCGTCGATCACATCGCCGTTGAGCTTGCCGTCCTTGTCCAGCTCCCGCATTTTCTGTGCCTGCGACAGCGAGGGCGAGGACTGCTGCCCCTCAATGGACACGGCGATATACCTCTGATTTTTGGGACGGATGAATGAGATCTCCACCGCCGGGGTGAACGCCAGCTTTTTCTCGTCCACCATTTTCTGCAAATCCGGCACAAGCTCGGTCAGGCGGATATACCGCTGCACCTGTTTATAGTTCATACCGTTGCGATCTCCCACGACCTGCGTAGAGCGTTTTCCGGCGTCCTTGTCCTCCTCTCCGGGACGGGAGCCTTGGTGCTTGATGGCCTCCACCTGCATTTTGAGCGACTGCGCCTTTTCCGTGGGCAAAATGCGCTCACGGTGGCGGAGGTTGTCATCCGTCATGGCGAGGATGGCTTCATCGTCCGTCATGTTGCGGACGATACACGGCATATTCGCAAATCCGGCAAGCTTGCTTGCCCGCTGGCGGCGGTGGCCTGCGATGATCTCATAGCCGCCATCCTCACGGGGACGCACCAGTGCGGGCTGATTGACGCCCGCTGCCTTGACCGACTCCACAAGCCCCTGCATCTCCGCATCGTCCCGGACACCAAAGGGATGATTTTTGAACGGGTGCAGATCAGACAGGTTGAGATAAACGATCTCCTCTTTTTCGGCGCGGGTGGCGTCACGGGGCGCAGGCGGCTCCGGCGTGACCTCCGCACCAGCGGGAGCGCCGCCCTTATCCACGGCAGGCTTCTCCGGGGCAGGCTTACTTTGGGACTTTTTGTCCCGAGGTTTGGACGGCTTGGCCTTATCGGGAGCGGCCTTGCCATCCTTGGACGGGCGACCTCTGCCGGGCTTGGCGGCCTTGTCCTTTTCCGTGGGCGGCTTCTGCTTGACCGCTTTTTTCTCCTCCTTGGCCGCCTCGTCACGGGCGGCGGCAAAATCCACTACCTTGTCGGAATGTGCCGGGGCGGGATCGTCCTTGCAGGGATCAGGTGGCTGCGCCTGCTCCATTTCAGCCTTGGGAGCTTCGGGAGCGGCAGGCTCCTCCACCTCGGCGGAAGTAACAGCGTCAGCGGGATCAGGCACGGCCTCGCCCATTTCAAAGAGTGCCGCCTGCCCCTCATGCTCCAGCATGACCACCTCTGCATCGGTCAGCGCAGGCTCGGGAGCGGGCTGCTCCGGCACGACGGCATTTTCTACCGCGGGAGCGGGAGCCTCGGCGGGCGGGGCTGCCTCGGGAATGTTTTTCTTATCATCTGCCATTTGCAAACCTCCTTTTTGTGGCATGAAAAAAGCCAGTCCGCAGACTGGCCGGGTGAAAGTAACCTCCCTTCATGGTGTTATATATGAAAACGCCGCCCGTTGTCCTGTTGGGCGGCGTTGTTCTCAATTTTAAGCTCCCGCTGCCTATAAAGATTTAGGCAACGAGAGCTTTTGTTAGAATAAAAACCTCTTGCTGACTGCCAGATTGATACTTTCAATTTTAGTCCGTTGTAGTTTTATTTGCTGCTCGCATCTCTTCGTCCAAGTCGGCAAACATCAGCTTTAGCAAGATGTCTGCCATGCTTTCACCGTCTTTCCTGTACCGTGGCTCAACGATAAAAACTCGACCGCCAATTTCGTATCGTTGGGGCTCTCCGGCAATATATTCTTTTTCCATGCCCGCACCTCCTTTCCAACATGGACATAAAAATTATATCATGCCGTGGAGGGACGCAAAGCAGAAAAATTATTTTCCTTGATATACGGGCTTTCTTTGACTATAATGAAAGACATTCAGGGTGTGTTTTGGGGTTGCCCGCGTATTGAAGCGCTCTTTTAACCCGGTTTAGGGGGGTATGTAACCGCACTAACCGGGAGAGCGCTTGAATGGCATTCAAGAGGTCAGCGGTTCGATCCCGCTTATCTCCACCACAGAAACGAGACACACGAAAGTGTGTCTCGTTTTTTGCAAAGGAGAAAAATATGCGTAAAAAACGCCTTTTACAATTGACGGCGGCGCTGCTGTGCGCCGTCATCCTGTCCGCCTGCGGCGGCGCTCCGGCAGATGCGGACTACACCTGCACCGTGTCCATCTCCTGCGCCACGATCCTTGACAACATAGATCAATGCGCCGAGAGCAAAAAGGAGCTGGTACCCGCAGACGGTGTGATCCTGCCGCCTACCGAGGTGGCCTTTGCCGAGGGCGAGAGCGCCTTCGACGTGCTCCAGCGTGTGTGCCGGGACAACGGCATCCATCTGGAATCCAAATTCACCCCCGTGTACAACAGCGCCTATATCCAGGGCATCCACAACATCTACGAGTTCGACGTGGGCAAGCTGTCCGGCTGGATGTACGCCGTCAACGACTGGTTCCCCAACTACGGCTGCTCCCTGTATCAGGTGCAAGACGGCGACGTGATCCGCTGGGTGTATACCTGCGATCTGGGCGCGGACGTGGGCGGCGGTCAGGCCGCCGGGGACGGACAGCAGGAGGGAGCAAGCACATGAACAACGTCACACTGTCCCACGTGGACAAATCCTATACCACATACAGCACGGACATAGTGCTCACCGGGCAGGAGCGGCAGAGCCGCACCCGTCAGGTGCTGCGCGATCTGTCCGTCACCCTTCCCGAAGGGCAGATCACAGTCATCGTGGGGCGCAGCGGCTGCGGCAAAAGCACGCTGCTGAAGCTGCTGGCGGGAAAGGAGCAGCCGGACGCGGGCACGATCTCCATTCCGGAGGACTGGCACAGCGCCATGCTCAGCCCCGACCCCTATGTGATCACATGGACCAGCGTCCAGCGGAACGTGGCCATGGCCTGCGGCGTGGGCAAGACGCCGGAGGAGCGCTATGAGCATGCGGCGGAGTTCGTGCGCATGGTGGGGCTGGAGGACTACGCCGACCTGACGCCGGTGGAGCTGTCTACCGGCATGAAGCAGCGTCTGGGACTGGCGCGCGTGCTGGCGGGACAGGCGCAGCTGCTGCTGATGGACGAGCCCTTTGCCGCGCTGGACTTCCTGACCCGTGCCGAGCTGCAGACCCAGCTCCTGACCATCCAGCAGCGCCTGCCCCGCACCATCGTTCTGGTGACGCACCAGCTGGAGGAAGCCCTGCTGCTGGGACAGAAGATCGTGGTCATGCACCCGGACAGCACGATCTGCGAGTTCGACCTCACCGACCTGCCCTATCCCCGCGACCCGGACAGTCCGCGTCTGCGGCAGCTGAAGGAGCAGATCACTGCCCAATGCCGCAGGGCCACAGCAAACTGAAAAAGACCCCTCCCGCCTTCGGAGAGAAGGCGGGAGGGGTTTGTCTATATTCTCTGCCAGATCAGGCGGGTGCCGTCCGGCTGGGCGGCGATCTGCCCGGCGTCCATGAGATAGCTGAGATACGACCGCACCGTGCTGCCCATGAGGGCATACTGGGGCAAGGACATGGCCAGCCCGTAGGCGGCGAACACCGCGGACAGCAGCTCGTCAAAGGTCACGCCGGTACACAGGGCGGCGATACGCTCCGCCGCCTCGTTGGTGCGGTCGATGTTGTACTGCGCCAGCGGCGCGATGTCCTCCGTGGCCGCCGCATGGGAGGGGATGAACAGGGCGGCGGACATGGCCTTGACCCGCTCCAGCGTGGCGAGATAGGCGTTTACGTCGTACAGAAAGGCGATGCCGTACTTGTCCAGCGTCTCCCGGGAGGCCAGGCAGTCCGCCAGATACACCACGTCATCCGGTGTGCGGAAGCCCACCATATCCAGAAAGTGTCCCGGCAGGGGCAGCAGCTCCCAGCCCTCCGGCAGTACGTCCGCCGTCAGGGGCGCGGCGTCGCTCTCCTGTGCCATCAGGAACTTGTTCCGCAGCGCCTTGGGCGGGCAGCCGCCATACAGCAGGGAGGGCTCCAGCACCGTGCGGCAGGTGACGTACTGCTCCATGCCGGGGGCATAGATACGGCAGCCGGTCTGCTTTTGCAGGTACTGGTTGCCGCCGATGTGGTCGGCGTTGGAATGGGTGTTGTAGATAGCCGCCAGCTTCCAGCCGTTGGCGTCCAGATGCTGACGCACCTTGCGCCCGGCATCCTTGTCACTGCCGCTGTCGATCAGGCACACCTCGGTGTCGTTCAGACGCACCAGACCCACCTTGGCGGGGCTTTCGATGTAATAGCTGCTTCCCTTGGCCTGAATCAGTTCATACATAGTGCGTTCCTCCGTCGTTTTTCTGTATTGTACCACGCGCCGCGCTCCGGCGCAAGAAGAAAGGCAGCGACAGAGCGTCCCGCAAAATTCCGGGAGAGCTGTTCCCACTGCCGGCTTTTTTACAGAAAGCACTTGGCTTTTTCCGGCTGTCGAATGTATAATAGAGGGGAAATACAGAGCATCCTCTATGGATGCGGATAAGGAGCATACCATGGAACATCTCTACGAAAAAGCGCAGCAGAGCGCGGAATTTATCCGCTCGCACATGACCAAGCGTCCGAAGATCGCCGTGGTGCTCGGCTCCGGCCTGGGGAACCTGGCCGCCGATTTTACGGAGACGGAGGAGCTGCCTTACCGGGACATCCCCCATTTCCCCGTATCCACGGTGGAGGGGCACAAGGGCGCGCTGCTGGCGGGCAAGCTGGGCGAAAAGGAGGTCTATGCGCTGGAGGGGCGCTTCCATTTTTACGAGGGCTACTCCATGAAGGAGGTCTGCTATCCCTTCTACGTCCTGAAGCTGCTGGGCGTGGAGCAGGTGGTGCTGACCAACGCCTGCGGCGGCATCAACCGCAGCTTCACGCCGGGAACGCTGATGCTCATCACCGATTTCATCAACATGATGGGCACCAACCCGCTGATCGGCCCCAACGACGAGCGCTTCGGCCCCCGTTTCCCTGATATGACCGAGCCGTACAGCGCGGAGCTGCGTGACCTTGCCAAGCGCACCGCCGATGAAATGGGCATCGCCTATCAGGAGGGCGTGTACATGGGCTTCATGGGTCCCTGCTACGAGACGGCTGCCGAGATCCGCGCCTTTGCCGGCATGGGTGCCGATGCCGTGGGCATGAGCACGGTGCCGGAGACCATGGTCTGCAACTACATGGGCATGAAGGTGCTGGCCGTCAGCTGCATCACCAATATGGCCACCGGCATCCAGACGGTGAAGCACAGCCACGCCCGGGTGCTGGAGATCGCCAACCGAGCGGGGGATACCATGTGCCGCTGGCTGGGCGCGGTCATTCAGAAAATGTAAGTCACACCGGCGGAGAAAGGAACGGACGCCCATGAGGGACGGCAACATCATCTTATCCGTGGCCAAGGCCATGGAGCTGCTGCAAATACTGAGCCGGGCGGGAAGACCCCTGTCCCTGAAGGAGCTGACCGACCTGTGCGGCTATCCCAAGAGCACGGTGTTCGGCCTGCTGACCACCATGCGCCTACACGACGTGGTCACGCAGACGCCGGAGGGAAAATACACGCTGGGGCTGCGACTGTTCGAGTACGGGCGGCAGGTGGAGCGCTCGTGGGACATCTCCCGGGTGGCGCGCCCCTATATGGAGCACCTGTGCCGGCAGACCGGCGCGTCCGTGATGCTGTCCGTCTGCGAGGGCGGCAGCGTCATCACGCTGGATCAGGTGGAGACGCGGGGCGGCCTGCGTGTGGTGTCGGACACCGGCTCCCGCCTGCCCATCTACTGCACGTCCCAGGGCAAGGTGTTTCTGGCGCACATGTCCCGCAGCGGGGCGGAGGCGCTGCTGCGCGGGCAGAGCCTCACCCAGTTCACGCCCCACACCATCACCGATATCCCCGCCCTGCTGCGGGAGGCGGAGGCCTGCCGCGCCAACGGCTACGCCATCGAGAACGGCGAGTACAAGATCGGTCTGCGCTCCATCTCCGCGCCGGTTCGCACCGTGGAGGGCAAGGTACGCTACGCCGTGGGCGTCATCGGTATGTTCCGCAGCGTCCACTCCGACGAATTTCACAGCGCGGTGGAGCAGGTCTGCGCAACCGCCGCCATGATCTCTGCCGCGCTGGGCTACCAGAGCAACCCCACCGGCTGAGAAAAAGGGCGTTGTGCGCGGCGCTTCATCGCAGTATCGTAGGACACGGCGTCCTCAACGTCCCGCGCGGAACCCCAATAGACGTTTGTAGGGGCGGACGACTCTGTCCGCCCTGGATGACCGCCGCACCCCGTAGGGCGGGACCCATGTGTCCCGCCGTTCCCAGCGCGCCGCGCTGTCATTCCGAGCCAGTGCGCACTGGCTCGGAATGACAGACTTTTTTGACAGACTGAAGCGGGAGGGGCAAAGCCCCTCCCGCTGCTTTTCCGTTGGATCGATTTGAATCAATAGCTGCCCAGGTCGGCGCTGGCGTCGCCCTCGACGCTCTTGCCGAACTCGTAGTCGTTGCCGGGCAGGAGGGCGTTCAGGATCACGCCCGCCAGAGCCGCGATGGCCAGACCGGTCAGGGTGATGTCGGCGCCGCCCACGGTGAAGGTGATGCCGCCGGTGGAGCTGAAGCCCAGGCCGCAGACGAAGATCACTGCGGCGATGATAAGGTTGCGGGACTTGGTCAGGTCAACGCGGTTCTCCACCACGTTGCGCACGCCCACCGCAGAGATCATGCCGTACAGCACGAAGCTGACGCCGCCCACGATGGCCGTGGGGATGGAGTTCACCAGCGCGTCGAACTTGGGGGAGAAGCTGAGGATGATGGCATACAGCGCAGCCAGACGGATGACACGGGGATCGTACACGCGGCTCAGCGCCAGCACGCCGGTGTTCTCGCCGTAGGTGGTGTTGGCGGGGCCGCCGAACATACCGGCGAAGGCGGTGGCCAGACCGTCGCCCAGCAGGGTGCGGTGCAGACCGGGATCCTCGATGAAGTTCTTGCCGGTGGTGGAGGAGATGGCGGAGATGTCGCCGATGTGCTCCATCATGGCGGCGATGGCGATGGGCGCCATCACCAGGATGGAGGTCACGTCGAACTTGGCGATGACGAACTTCTGCAGACCCACGATGTCGGCGCCGGCCACCGCGGTGAAGTCCACCTTACCGGCGATCAGCGCTACGATGTACGCGCCCACCACGCCCAGCAGGATGGGGATGATCTTGATCATGCCCTTGCCCCAGATGTTGGCCACGATGATGATGGCGATGGCCACCAGAGCCAGCCACCAGCAGGTGGAGGCGTTGGTCACGGCGGTGCCGGACAGGTTCAGGCCGATGAGGATGATGATGGGGCCGGTGACGATGGGCGGGAAGAACCGCATGACCTTCTTGGCGCCCACCAGCTTGAACAGCAGCGCCAGCACCAGATACAGCAGACCCGCGATCACCACGCCGCCCAGCGCGTAGGGCAGCTTCTCCTCGCCGGTCATGGCGGCGAACTTGCCGGTGTTCAGATCAGCCACCGCCTGGAAGCCGCCCAGGAACGCGAAGGAGGAGCCCAGGAAGGCGGGCACCTTGAACTTGGTACAGACGTGGAACAGCAGCGTGCCGATACCGGCGAACAGCAGGGTGGTCTGGATGGACAGGGGCAGTCCGTAGCCCGTCACCAGAATGGGCACCAGCACCGTAGCGCCGAACATGGCGAACAGGTGCTGCAGACCCAGCAGGAGCATCCGGGGTATGCCCAGCTCCCGCGCGTCGTAGATGGCGTCGTGTCCGAGTTTTTTGTTCATGTGTTGTGACCTCTCTTTCTCGTTCTTCTGTGTATGTTGACTTTTACTTGCAAACAGCCTAAAAAAATGACCGGTGAAAAACACCGGTCAAATGGAAACAATATCAGAAACAAAAACAGAAGGAGCGTCCGTCCGCTTTTTCACAACAGTCTTGCAGGTCATGGCACGTTCCTCCTCTCGATTTGTCCTGCCTATTATACGGGGCGCTCCGCCAAAAAGCAATGCATGTCTGCTCCAATTCTGCGGCGGATACACAGAAGTGCTTTTGTTCGTATTGCACAAGCTCATTCACCCTGCTTATGGCTGCCATCGGCCAGCTTCAGCCGCCGCCGCAGCACCGGGCACACGCCCGCCGCCACGATGATCTTCACCGCGTCGCCGGGCAGATAGGGCAGCATCCCCGCCCACAGCAGCGCGGACAGCGTCATGCCCTTTCCCATGTAGACGTTGAGGATCAGCGCCATATAGGGCATACCCACGGCATACAGCACCGCCAGACCCGCCAGCGACGCCAGCGCCATCCGCCGGGGGTCAAGGCTCTCGCCCGCCGCGGCGCCCACCACCCACGCCGCCGGGATCAGCCCCAGCAGGAAGCCGAACGTGGGCTGGAACACATAGCCGAAGCCGCCGCCCATGGTAAAAATGGGCAGCCCCACCAGCCCCAGACACACATATATCAGCTGGCTCAGCGCGCCCCACTTCCGCCCCAGCAGCAGCCCCGCCATGGCGGTGAACAGGTATTGCAGCGTCACGGAGCTGTATCCCATGGGGATGCGCATAAACGCGCCTGCCGCCGTCAGTGCGGCCAGCAGCGCCGTATATACCAGCTTGCGTGTGTTGTTCATGGCGGTCGCCTCCCGTGCCTTTCTTTGCCCCGATGATACTAAATTTCTTAACGACTGTCAACTATGCAGCATCCCCCCTCCGATATTTGTGACCGGGCGGATTTATCGACAGACTATATTTACAAATACGGCCCCCGGTGGTAAAATTGGGTTTCCGATGAAGGGAGGTGCCGCCTGTGGCATGGAGCATCCTGCGCTGCGATGAAGTGGATTCCACCAATAACGTATGCAAGACGCTGGCCGCGCAGGGCGCGGACAACACGGCGGTCATCGCCCGGCGTCAGACCGCCGGGAAAGGCCGTCTGGGGCGCTCGTTCCTGTCGCCGGAGGGCGGGCTGTACCTGTCCGTCCTGTGGCGCGGCTGCCCCGCTGGGCAGCTGCTCACCGTCACGCCGCTGGCGGCGGTGGCCGTGTGCCGCGCCATCCAGCAGGTCTGCGGCGCGATGTGCGGCATCAAGTGGTGCAACGACGTGGTGCTGGACGGGAAAAAGCTGTGCGGCATCCTGACGGAGTCCTCCCTGCGGCCGGACGGCGGTGCGGAGTGGCTGGTGGTGGGCATCGGCGTCAACGTGGCGCAGACGGCCTTTCCGCCGGATATCGCGGATATCGCCGCCTCCCTTGCCATGCAGGGGTACAGCGTGTCCCCGGACGCGCTGGCGGAGGTGCTGCTGGAGCAGCTGACGGCCATGCGGCAGGCGCTGCCCCATCCGCAGGCGTGGCGGGAGGAATACCGCCGCCGGTGCGTGAATCTGGGCCGGCCGGTGCGGGTGCTGCGGGGCGATGCGTCCCGACAGGCCGCGGCGCTGGACGTGGATCAGCAGTTCGGCCTGACGGTGCGATACGAAAACGGCGAGACGGAGACAGTCCGCAGCGGCGAGGTGTCGGTGCGGGGACTGTACGGATATATAGAATGAGGTGATACGAGCATGAACGCAAAACTTCTCGGTCAGCTGTTCCTTACCTTTGCCAAGGTGGGGGTCATGACCTTCGGCGGCGGCATGGCCATGCTGCCCATCCTCCAGCGCGAGGTGGTGGAGGACAAGGGCTGGGCCACGGATGAGGAGCTGGTGGACTACTTCGCCATCGGCCAGTGTACCCCCGGCATCATCGCCGTGAACACCGCTACCTTCGTGGGGCAGAAGCAGGCCGGTATCCTGGGCGGCATCGCGGCCACGCTGGGCATCGTGTTCCCGTCCCTTGTCATCATTACGGCGCTGGCGGGTGTCATCAACAGCTTTTCCCATCTGGCGTGGGTGCAGCATGCCTTCGCGGGCATCCGTGTGTGCGTGTGCGTGCTGATCTTCAACGCCGTGGTGAAGCTGCTGAAGGGCTCCGTCAAGGACTGGCCGGCGGCGCTGATCTTCGCGGCGGTGCTGGCGGCGGCGCTGCTCACCGACCTGTCGCCTGTCATCTTCGTGGCGGTGGCCGCGGCGCTGGGCATTGTGATCCAGAACGTTATAAGGAGGGCGAAATAATGCTGTACCTCCAATTATTCTGGGAATTTTTCAAGACCGGCCTGTTCGCCGTGGGCGGCGGACTGGCCACCCTGCCCTTCCTGCAGGATATGGCCGACCGCACCGGCTGGTTCACCCACGCGCAGCTGGCGGATATGCTGGCGGTGTCGGAGTCCACGCCGGGGCCTATCGGCGTGAACATGGCCACCTATGTGGGCTTCACCACCGGCGGCGTCGGCGGCGCGCTGGTGGCTACCCTCGGACTGGTAGCGCCCTCCGTCATCGTCATTCTCATCGTGGCGGCGTTCCTGAAGGCCTTCCGCGACAGTAAGTGGGTCAACGCGGCGTTCTACGGCCTGCGCCCGGCCTCCACCGCTCTGGTGGCGGCGGCGGGCATCTCCGTGGTGCCCATCGCCCTGCTGCACAGCGGCATGACCGGCTTCGCCGCCCTGAACTGGCCGGCCATCGCGCTGGCGGCGGTGCTGCTGGTGTGTACCAACTGGGTGCCGGTGGTAAAGAAATGGCACCCCATCGTGTTCATCGGCATTTCCGCGCTGGTGGGCGTTCTGCTGAAATTCTGAGCAAAAAAAGGAAGCGGTGCTGTGCACCGCTTCCTTTTTTTTACAGCCCCGCCACCAGCAGCGCGGCGGCGGACAGCGTCCCCACCGCCAGCGCGTAGGGCGTGGTGGCGCGGATGATGGTCAGGTTGGACACGCCGGAGCCTGCGGTGGTCATCAGCACCGCGTCGGCGTAGAAGCACAGACTGTACCCCAGCGTCACGCCGCTCATGACGGCGGCGATCATCAGCGGTGCGGCCACTCCCGCCGCCAGCCCCATGGGGATGAACACCGGTATGGCGATGGTCATCACCGCCCAGCAGCCGCCTACGGCGAACACCGTCAGCGCCACCAGAAGGAACGCCAGCGGCGCGATGAGATACGCGGGCACGGCGCTGCCGATGCCGTTGATGAGAATGTCGAACAGCCCCAGCGCACGGTTGGCGTCGCTGAGCATCAGCCCGAAGCCCACCACGATGGCGATGCTCACCATGCCCTTGGCGCCCGCAAAGAAGTGGCTGAAATATTCGCCCACCGTCATGCGCCTCCGAAGCACATACAGTAGGAACTGTACCACCAGCGCGATGATGATGCCGTGCAGCAGGTCGTTGTCAAAAAGGACGGTGCCGCCCACCAGCGCCGCCAGCGGGATGATGGCGTTCCACGCGGAGGAGACGTTGTCCTCGTCCACGTCCGCGATGTCCACCAGCTTTTCCGCGGAGCCGGACTGCTCAAAGGGCGCGCCGCCGGACTCCACCCGCCGGTACGCCTGCTTCAGCCCACCCACCTTGGGAAATGCGCCCAGCGCCAGCAGCAGGCTCAGCAGCATCATAGCCAGCGGATAGAACATAAACGGCACGGCGCGCAGATAGTCGTCAAACCCCAGTCCAAAATCGGAGATCAGCCCCACGCTGAAGGCCGTCCAGCTGGTGAACGGCACCGTGACGCACAGGCAGCAGGCCATGATGTTGGTCTGCACCGCCAGATGCTCGCGGGGGATGCGGTTTCTGTCGCTCACGCCCCGCAGGGAGATGGTCACCGTCAGCGCGTTGAGGTATTCGTCCACAAACATGACCACCGACAAAAGCCACGCCAGCAGCAGTGTGCGCCGGGGCGTGGAGGCCACCTTTGCCAGCAGGTCGCGGAAGCCCATCAGCCCACCGGAGGCCTGAAACAGAGCGATCATGCCGCCGAAGCTGATGATGACGCAGAGGGCAAACTGATAGGACGAGCTTGACAGGGTGGCGTACATGGCCTCGATGGTGCCGGTGATGAACCGCTCCCGGTGTACCAGCACCATGGCCAGCAGGGTGGCGAGCACCATGGCGTCCGCCATCTTGCGGCTTTTGAGCGCGTATATGATCAGAAACAGCAGCGGTATAAACGCCAGAACAGCGTGCAGCATGGTGTACTCCTTTCTTCGCCTCCGTACAGGCGGTGGCCACAGTGGAATCCGTCTCCCGGATGCCGCATTTGGCCAGAATGGACGTCAGTCCGGCAAACAGCGCCGAACCGAATGCAAACAGTATCCACATGACCCGTCACGCTCCTTCTGCGTGGTACCCTGCATATCGATTATATCCCGCCGCAGCCGGTAATGCAAGGTGTGCGCGGACAAATCAGCCGCTGATGGGCACGGAAGGGGACAACTGTTTCCGGCAAATGACATTGACAAAGGTGGAAGCTCCGTTTCCTTCCCGGCGGCGGGCAGCGGGAGGGGAAGGCGCAATTGCAGTGCAAGTTACGTACAAGTTATGTACAAGTCATGTACAAGTAAGTTATGTACATTTTATATGCATTTCCTCTTGCTTTTTGCAGCGTTGTATGGCATAATGGTGGTATACGTGCCATGCGGCGAAAATTCGTTCCCCTGAGGTGCGCGCGGGAGAGCGCGGGGACGTGAGGAGGAAAAGGAGAGGACTATGAAACGACGTATCGTAAGCGTACTGATGGCTCTGGTCATGGCGCTGTCGCTGCTGCCGGTGCAGGCACTGGCGGAGGACGCAGCCGTGGGGGAGCCGGTAACGGAGATCAAACAGGCGGAGCAGACCGGGGAGGGCGAAGAGCCCGGCGACCCGGAGGAACAGACCGGGGAGGGCGAAGAGCCCGGCGACCCGGAGAAGGAGCAGGAACCGGGGGAGCCGGAGGAGCCTGTGCGGGAATTTGTACAGGGAGAGGTGCAGCTGACGGTGTCCACGGCGGCGATGGCGGCGGGCACCGCCGGAGAGAGAACGGTGCCCAGCAACATTTATGAAGCTCTGAGCGTCGGCGGTAGCCTCAAGCTGCTGAACGATGTCGAGTACTCCGGCAGCATGGACGTGGCCTTTGACCTCGTTATCGACCTGAACGGCTATGTGCTGAAAATGACCGGCATTAAGGTGGAAAAAGGCGTACACCTGACCATCAAGGACAGCCGACCCGATGCGGAGCATAAGTTCACCCCCAACGATGACGGCCTGTGGGTGCTGGATGAAACCAACGGAACAAAGACCGTCAAGGGTGGTGTTATCTACGGCGGCACGGGCAGCAGCATCGGGACATCTGTTTACGGCGGCGGCGTGTACGTGGAGGGCGGCGGCCAGTTCACCATGGAGGGCGGCAATATCGTGGGCTGTACGGCCTCCGCCACCTTTCAAGCGCGGGGCGGCGGTGTGTTCGTGGCTGAAAAAGGCACGTTCACCATGTCCGGCGGCAGTATTGCGGGCTGCACGACGGTGGGAGGTTATTCTTATGGCGGCGGCATATACAATGAAGGAACCGTCAATTTGTCCGGCACGGCGGAGATCCGGGACTGTCATGCAAAAGACAGCGATGGCGAGGCTGCATTTGGCGGCGGCATTTCTGACAACGGCGAAGCTTTTCAGATCAGCGGCAATGTGAGGATCACCGGCTGTACGGCCAGCGGTGGTGGAACGGACGCCGTGAGTATGTACACCGGAAGTGTCATCAGCGGCGGCACGTTTGACGGCTCGGTGCAAAACACGGGCACGATCAGCGGCGGTACCTTTAACGGCAGGGTGGTCAACAGCAAAATGATCACCGACGGTATCTTTAACGGCGAGGTGGTCAACGACTACGGCACGATCAGCGGCGGCACGTTTAACGGCGTGGTGACAAATTACAGCACGATCACCGAAGGCGCGATCAGCGGCGTCACCGTGACCTACAAGGACGGCGACAGTGAATACGCAAAGCAGGTTCTGCCCTCCGGCACTCTCGCGACGCGTCCTGACGACCCCACCAAGCCCGGACACATCTTTGACGGCTGGTACACCTCCGACGGCGCGCAGTGGGACTTCACCACTGCCGTCACCGAGAACATTACCCTCACGGCTCGCTGGACACTCAAAGCTCAGGAGGTCTCAAGCGAGCAGGAGCTGACCGACGCACTGGCGGACAGCGCCAACGGTGTGGTCCGGCTGACGGCGGACATCACCATTACGGCGGGGCTGAAGATCACCCGCGATGTCACCGTGGATCTGAACGGCCACGTCCTGCGCTTTGACCAGAGCGCACAGCCCGACAGCATCTTCCGCGTCACCAGCGGCAGCACCCTGACGCTGGACGACAGCCGCCCGGCGGCGGAACATACGGACACGACCCTGCCCGCAGGCGGCCTCATCACCGGCGGCAAGGGGTTTAAGTATGACAATGGCGCGGGACAGTCCTACAATTACTATGGCGGCGGCGTGTATGTGGAGCCGGGCGCATCCTTCGAGCTGGCGGGCGGCACCATCTATGCCTGCGGCGTCCAGAGCGGAGCGAATTCCGCGTATGGCGGCGGCATCTATGCCGAGGGCGGCTCCGTCACCATGACCGGCGGCGCCATCCGGAACTGCGCTGTCTCAGCCGATTACGGTGCCAGCGGCGGCGCGATCTATGCCAAGGCCGGCTCCGTCACCATGTCCGGCGGCGTCATCAGCGGCTGCTCTGCCATGGACGGCGGCGGCATCTTGACATCCGGGTGTACCGTCCGGATCACCGGCGGCCGCATCGAGAACTGCAAGGCAAGCGGACGCGGCGGCGGCCTGTATATCGGCGACCATGCAGACCAGATATCTGTTCTGGACGCTGCGATCTCCGGCTGCGAGGCGAAACGCGGCGGCGGCGTGGCCCTGATGGGCTTTGCTGAGTTGGAGCTGGGGGAGAACGCCCGCATCACGGGCTGCAAAGCCACCAACGGCGCCGCGGTCTATATGGATCTTGACTCGACCTTTACCGTCAATTATCCCGGCTGCTTCCTCTATGCCAACGGCGGCCGGGTGGAGGGCACGGTGTATGTGGGAACGAACAAGATTGGCACAAAAAATAACTACTTAGACTCCGTAAAGGCCACCAACGCCATCGACCACACGGACGGGAAGCCTACCACAGTCTTTATCGACAATGTCTCCTGCGAGGGCGACATAAGGGGCGGTATTTTCCATGGCAGCGTCACCGTGACGGACTCTAATGGGAACATGGGCACAGCGTGGGAGAAATTCTGCGGCAACCTCTCCGGCGGCACGTTCTACGGCCCTGTCACCACGGAGTGCCATGTCTCCGGCGGCACATACTATGGCGGGCTGACTATGGAAAAGAACGCAAAGCTCAGCGGCCAGCCCATGAACACCGGCACTGTGATCAACGACACGACCAACACCCCTGAGCCCAACGTCACCCCCGCCACCGTGACCTATGCTTACGGGGCTTTGGGTGGAACCTATGCCACGCAGATCGTCCAGGCGGGCGAGAAAGCTATTGAGCCGGATGTACCCAGCAGACAAGGTTATCAGTTCACGGACTGGTATCTGGACGACACGAAGTATGACTTCAACACCGCTGTGACGGGAAACATGACCCTGACAGCCAAGTGGACGGCGAATTCGTACACCATCACCTTTGACACCGACGGCGGCAGCGCGGTTGCGCCCATCACGCAGGACTACGGCACGGACATCACCGCCCCCGCAGCTCCCACCAAAACCGGCTACACCTTCATGGGCTGGGAGCCGGAAATTCCCGCGACCATGCCCGCCGAGGACATGACCATCACGGCCAAGTGGAGCATCAACCAGTACACCGTGACCTTTGACACGGACGGCGGCAGCGCGGTCGCACCCATTACGCAGGACTACGGCACGGCCATCACCGCCCCCGCCGACCCGACAAGAGAGGGCTATACTTTCATCGGTTGGGATAAGGCGATTCCCACGACCATGCCCGCCGAGAATATGACCATCACGGCCAAGTGGAAAGACAGCGAAAAGCCAACGGGCGAAATCAAAATCAGCAAGAACAGCTGGAAATCGTTCCTCAACAATATCACCTTCGGGCTGTTCTTTAAGGACACGCAGACGGTGACGATAAACGCAGCCGACAACAGCGGCGAGGCGGTTACGGTTGAATATCTGCTGTCCAATAAGGAGTTGACCAAGACGGCGCTTGACGGCATGACCTTTACGGCGTACACCGCACTGTTCAGCATTGCCCCCGATAACGAATACATTATCTATGTGAGACTGACCGATAAGGCGGGCAATACGGACTATATCTGCTCGGCTGGCATTGTGCTTGACGGCACAAGCCCTGTGATCACCGGCATTGCGAACGGCAAGACCTACTGCGAGGCGCAGACAGTCACGATCAACGAGAAATATGTGGATACCGTCACCGTAAACGGCACGGCGGTCACGCTTGACGAAAACGGCGGCTTTACCCTTGCTCCGGCAAACGGCGGGCAGAGGATCGTTGTTACCGACAGGGCGGGCAACACCGCCGAAATGACCGTAACGGTCAACGACGGGCATACCTACGGTGAATGGACATCCAACGGCGACGGCACGCACACCCGCCAATGCACGGTAGACGGCTGCACCGGCTCCGAGACCAAGGACTGCTCCGGCGGGACGGCGACATGCACCGAAAAGGCAAAATGCAGCGTTTGCGGTGCCGGATATGGCGATCTCAACCCCGCCCACCACGCGAATCTGGTGAACGTGCCCGCCAAGGCCGCCACCACCAGCGCCGAGGGCAACATCGAATACTGGCACTGCGGCGGCTGCGGCAAGTATTATAAGGATGCCGCCGCGCAGGACGAGATCAAGCAGGAGGATACGGTCATCGCCAAGCGGCGGGTGTACTACGCGCCCAGCCTCTATCCCGTGCGGAACGGCACCAACCCGCCCAGCGGGACGGAGTATTCCGGCGGCGTTTACGGGCTGATCTTCCGCGCCGCCGTGTCCGGGATCACGGGCGTGCAGGTGGACGGCAGAACCATCGGCAGGGGCAGCTACACCGTCGAGGGGAGCTATCCCGTGGAGCTGTATCTCAAGGCATCGTACCTGAACAGGCTGGCCAAGGGCAGTCATACGCTCACCGTCCTGACGGACAGCGGAAGCCTGACCGCGGCGTTCACCGTGGGCAGCGGCAAGAGCAGCCCCACCACCTTCGACGCGGGCATCACGGTCTATGCAGCGGCGGCGGTAACGTCCCTGACGGGACTGGAGCTGCTGCGCCGCAGACGCAAGGAAGAGGAATAAGCGGAGATAAAAAAGCGCCGGCCTTCGGATGAAGGCCGGCGCTTGCAGCTTGTCAAAAAAGTCCCTTCGGACTTTTTTGACAAGCTGCAAGCAAAATTGCAAAATAAAAAACAGTATTTTATTTTGCGATTTTGGCCGCTGCGGCGGGTGATTGAACGCGAAAGGGAACCCTGACGGTTCCCTTTCACACTATCCCTCCCTCCGATATGCGTGACCGTGCAGGTTCTTTGACAGACTGAAGCACCGTCCTTCGGACGTATCCGAAGGACGGCGCTTGCGTCTGTTGTTGTCAGTTTGTGTTTTCCGGCGGCGCGGCGCCGTCCGCCTTGTCTGTGATGGTGGGGATGAACGCCTTAGCCAGCTTGCCGTGACCTCTGTGCTTGATGTAGAAGTAGCCGATGGCGCTGAATACCACAGCGCCGATGAAGTTCACGAACAAATCCTTCATGGTGTCGTACAGGCCGATGTCCAGATAGCCGCCGAAGCCCAGCTCCTGCCCGTTTACCTGCACGGAGGTGATGCCGTCGATGGTGACGGGGATGTTGCTGTTGGTAGGGTCCAGCATCACCGAGGTGATGGAGTTGACCACGGTGTCCTTCTGCATGTCCATCTGGAACAGCCGATCCATGCCGAATTCGAAGAATTCCCACAGCACGCCCACCGTCATGGAAAAGCAGAAGGCCACCAGCGCCACATAGATCGGGGACAGCTGGAATTTGATGCGGCTGTTGCGGTTGAGAATGTCGATGAGCGCAAAGCCGGTGGCGGCGCACAGGAAGCCGGTGGTGGTGTGCAGCATGGTGTCCCAGTGGTGGAACGTGATGAAATAGCATTTCAGCTCGCCCAGTATCTCCGCCGCGAAAATAAACAGCAGAATGATGATCTCCAGCGTGGACGGCAGCTCGATGCCGAAGTTCTGCTGGATGAAAAACGGCAGCATGAACAGCACCAGCACCAGCAGGCATATAAAGGCACTCTCGTATTCGCCGCGGAGGATGGAGGATACCAGCGTGGCCAGCACGATCAGCCGCAGGATCGTGTATACGGCGAACACGGCGGGCTGGCGGCGGATGGCGGCCTTTAACCGCGTACCGGTGCGGCGCGGTGACTTGTCAGATGGCTTTTTCATGTGTGACTACTCCTTATAAAATTGCCGCATGGCGGCGATGAGCCGGGGGTAATCCTCTGCGCCCATGACCTCCACCGCCGCGTGCATGGCCAGCTGCGCAAGGCCGATATCCACGGCGCTGACCGGCACCAGCGTGCCGGCGATGCTGCCCAGTGTGGAGCCGCCCGGCAGATCGGAGCGATTGGCCATCGTCTGCACCGGCACGTCCGCCCGGCGGCACAGGGCGCGGAAGGCGGCGGCGGAGCCGCCGTCGGTGGCGTAACGGCGCGGCGCGCTGAATTTCAGCACGATGCCGCCGTTGAGCCGGGGCGCGTTGTCCTTGTCGCTGAGTTCCGGGTGAGTGGGGTGGATGGCGTGGGCGTTGTCGGCGGACACCAGCAGGCTGCGGGACAGCAGCATCTGATAGCCCTCCCCGTCTATACCCAGCGCACCGGCGATGCGCCGCAGCACGTCCCGCAGCAGGGTGGAGGCGGCGCCCTCCGGCGTGGCGGAGCCGACCTCCTCGTTGTCCAGCAGGCAGAATACCGGCAGGTGCGCGCCGCCGCTGCTCTCCAGGAACCCGTGCAGGCAGCCCCACACGCAGGCCTGATCGTCCAGCCGGGGCGCCATGAACAGCTCGCCGCTGCTGCCCAGCCGCGTTCCCGGCTGGCGGCAGTACACCAGCAGGTCGCTGCCCAGCACGTCCTCCGGGCGCAGCCCGGCGGACTCCGCCGCCAGGGTCAGGATGTCCGCCGCCCCGTCGCCACCGGCCAGCGGCAGCGTGTCCACGTTGGCGCGGTACTTGACGCCGTCGTTGGCGGCGCGGTCAAAATGAATGGCCACACTGGGGATCACCAGCAGGTCGCGGTCGATGTTCACCAGCGTCTGGCGGAGGACGCCGTCCTCCTCGGTGAACAGCCGCCCGGCCACCGACAGCGGCCTGTCGAACCAGCTGGACATGCGCAGGCCGCCGTAGACCTCCGTGTTCAGCCGCAGATAGCCGCCGTCCCGCAGGGCGGCATTTTCCTTCAGCTTGAAGCAGGGAGAGTCCCCGTGCGCCGCCGCCAGACGGAAGCCCGCCGGGGCGTGCTCCGGTACGCGGAAGGCGATCAGGGCAGAGCCGCCCCGCGTCATGTAATATTTCCCGCCGGGGCGCAGCTGCCAGCGCTGCCCCTCGTCCAGAGGGGCATATCCGGCCGCCGCCAGCAGCTCTGCGGCGGTGGTTGCCGCGTGGTAGCAGGTGGGGCTGCGCGCGATGAGCTGCGCCAGTGTGTCGATGTATGTCCGTTCCATGGTGTTCCTCCTATGCCCGGTGCCGGGCGGTATGTGGTAGTTTGTCAGGCGCTCACTCCGCCAACTCCAGCACCACCGGGCAGTGGTCGCTGCCGGTGATCTCCGGCCAGATGTCGGCGCTTTTTACCCGGGGCATCAGCCGCTGGGACACGATGAAGTAGTCGATGCGCCATCCCGCGTTGTTCTCACGGGCGTGGAAGCGGTAGCTCCACCAGGAGTAGGCGCCGGTACGCTCCGGGTACAGGGCGCGGAAGGTGTCCACAAAGCCGCTGGAGAGCAGCTGGGTCATCTTCCCGCGCTCCTCGTCGGAAAAGCCGGGGTTCAGCCGGTTGGTTTTGGGGTTCTTCAGGTCGATCTCCTGGTGCGCCACATTCAGGTCGCCGCAGTAGACCACCGGCTTCACCGCGTCCAGCTCCAGGAGGTATTCCCGTAGGTCGTCCTCCCATTCCATGCGGTAGTCCAGCCGCGCCAGCTGATCCTTGGAGTTGGGGGTGTAGCAGCATACCAGCCAGAAGTCTTCAAACTCGGCGGTGATGACCCGCCCCTCGTGGCGGTGGATGTCCGCGCCGAAATCGTAGGTGACGGACAACGGCTCCCGCCGGGTGAACACGGCGGTGCCGGAGTAGCCGGCCTTGTCCGCGCTGTTCCAGAACATGTGGTAGCCCGGCAGGTCGAACTGCGCCTGCTCCGGGCGCATTTTCGTCTCCTGCAGGCAGATGATGTCCGCGTCCGCGAAGGCGCAGAAATCCAGAAATCCCTTGCCCAGACACGACCGTAGGCCGTTGACGTTCCATGAGATCAGACGCATATCAAGCGCTCCTTTGTCTGTTGTTTTCCCCAGCATACCATATTTTCAGACGGGACACAATGGCGGCGGAACAAAAAACATTTTGAAAAGGAAAAACTGAAAAATTTGCGGCAGGACACTTGCCTTTTTCGGAAAAGTATGGTACAGCATGGTCGCTGGAACCACAAATTAGTGGGAAATTGACGCAATGCGGGGGATTTGGGGGATCTGCGTGCGGATCAGAGCCGCACAAACGGGGTCAGCCGAATACCGGGTGCAGCGTTATGCTGCGGATGCGATCAGGCACTGTGTCGTCAGATGACTGTGCGTGGACGGATAGTGTGTGCTGTGAGGTTGGAAAGTAAACCATACAAACAAATGGAGCCTGCCGCGAGGCAGACTGATCAAGCCCAGGGGTGAAGGCCGGATAAAGGCCTTTACCCCTGGGCGCGTTTGTGTGAAAACTTAAATCAGCGGCATTGTCTTTCGATGGATGCTACCGTAAAAGTTGCTGATGATTGACTGAATAAGAGTAAAGTGTAGCGTAATATACCGTATTTGGGACGAATTGTGCAACATGCACAAAAACTGCTTGACAAGTTCTATAAGTAATTTGCGGCAAAGGTCTTGCAAATAATGACATAATATGGTTAGAATTTTGTTGGTTTTGCGGGATTCAGGGGGGATTTTGCCGCTCAGGACCCTACAAGGCGAGAATTTCCTGATTGGATAGGGGTGGATCACAAATGCAAAAGATACATGTTACCAAAAAGATTCTTTCTGTGCTTTTGGCCGTTGTTCTGCTTTGCGCCGTGCTGCCTGCCCGTGTAACGGGTGAGGAGCCGGCGCTTTTTCGTGTCGCGCTGCTGTACAGCGATACCACCAATGCGGAGGGCGGCAGCGTCAAGGTCGCTTTGAAGCTGACGTCACAGGATGAGAATGATGACAGCTACAACGCGTACCACTTCGTGCTGCGCTATGACAGCGAGAGGCTGGGCTATGGAGGCATTGCAACAGCCGGTGAGGCCATGCCGGAGATCGTGGAGGACAGCAACGGTACGTTGACCATCGCGGGCTACGGTGAACAGAGAATCGGGCAGTCTTTTGTTGTGACGTTTAACGTCCGGGCGGTGGGCGATGCGCAGGTGACGTTGACGGAGGCCTATGTGGATCGCGGTGTCAATGCGCTGAGGGATGCCCGTGCTGCCGATATTACGACGAGCACCGTGACCATCCACGCGGGCGGCTGCGCCGTGGAGCTGCCGGATGTGGAGGGCATCAGCGGCGCAAGCTTCGTCCTGAAGGGGCAGGACTACACCTTCTCTGCCCCGGCAGGGATGGACTACGGCTTTACCGCCGAAATGGGCGGGCAGGCGGTCACTGTGGAGGACAACGGCGACGGAACGTACACGGTGAGCGCTGTTACCGGCAATCTGGTGATCTGTGCCTCTGAACCCGTTTCCCGGACGTACACCGTGGAGCTGACCGGCAGCGGTCAGGACGATGTGGTGCAGTGGTCGTCAAAGGCGACGTTCGGCAACGACTATATCTTTTCTGTGAACCGCGCCAACAACTATGATTACGCCGTGTCCGTCACGGTGGGCGGCCGCCTTGTGAACCCCATTGCCAACGGCAGCACCTACACCATCCCCGGCGGGGAGATCACCGGAGACGTGGTCATCACCGTCATCAAGGCGGCGCAGTCCGGTACCACGCAGGTGGTGTTCGTGGGCAGCGGCGCGGCGGATGTGATGGACGGCAAGGGTAGTTATCAGGTCAAAAATGACAAGGAATTCCAGTTCTTTATTGATCCGACGGACGACTGCACCTACACCATCAGCGCCCAGCGAAGCGGCCGCACTGTGACCTTTGAAGCCATGGAGGGCGAAAACTGGTATCGTATCCCGGCCTCTGAAATGACCGGCGGCATCATCACCGTGACGGTGACCAAGATCCAGCAGCCGCGGATCAGCGTTACTGCCAGTACCTTTGTAAAACGGGACGGCGACGAGGTGGTGCTGCTGAAGGCGGTGCCGGGGACGGCGCTGCCCGCCGGCAAGGGGCTGTATTACGGAAGCCAACCTATGTTCTGGTCGCAGGAATACGGCGCCTATGTGTGGCTGGTGGCGACAGGGGACAGCCTTCCCAACACGGTGTCTGCCACTCGGAAGCAGATCACAGTTGGCACCGGGTCGTCCACCTCTCTGCGGTACAGCGGAGATGTCAACGGCAGCGGAACGGTGGATATCAATGACGCGCAGTACATTTACGAGCTGTACCACGCCAATCTGTATGCAGATACCGCGGGTGCCGGCAATGTGCTGCAGCTGCTTACATGTGATATGAACCGCGATGGACAGATCGCCGTGGATGATGCCCGCGTTGTGGCTTATAAGCTGATAAGCCGGTAGTGTAAAAGAGCAAACAAAACAGCGCTGTCTGATTTGGTTCCAAATCAGACAGCGCTGTTTGTTGTCAGGGTTATTCCCACTCCACCGTGGCGGGGGGCTTGGAGGTGATGTCGTAGCAAATTCTGTTGATGTGCTTTACCTCGCCCACGATGCGGCCGGACACCTTGTCCAGCAGCTCGTAGGGCAGGCGCGACCATGTGGCGGTCATGAAGTCCTGACTCTGCACCGCCCGCAGCGCCAGCGTATAGTCGTAGGTGCGCTCGTCGCCCATGACACCCACGCTGCGCAGGTCGGTCAGCACGGCGAAGAACTGGCTGGTGCTGCGATCCAGACCCGCCAGACGCATTTCCTCCCGGAAGATGGCGTCTGCGTCCCGCAGGATGGCCAGCTTGTCCTCCGTCACCTCGCCAATAACGCGGATGGCCAGACCGGGGCCGGGGAACGGCTGCCGCCACACCAGCTCATCGGGCAGACCCAACTCCGTACCCAGCTTGCGTACCTCATCCTTGAACAGGCGGCGCAGCGGCTCCACGATCTCCTTGAAATCCACGCAGTCGGGCAGGCCGCCCACGTTGTGGTGGCTCTTGATGACCACGCTCTCGCCGCCCAGACCGGACTCCACCACATCGGGGTAGATGGTGCCCTGTGCCAGAAAGTCCACGGCGCCGATCTTCTTGGCTTCCTCCTCAAAGACGCGGATAAACTCCTCGCCGATGATCTTGCGCTTGTGCTCCGGCTCGGTCACGCCGGCCAGCTTGCTCAGAAACCGGTCGCCGGCGTTCACACGCCGCACATCCACGTGGAACTGGTGCTTCATCACCTGCTCCACCTGATCGCCCTCGTCCTTGCGCAGCAGGCCGTGATCCACGAAGATGCACGTCAGCTGGTCGCCTACGGCGCGCTGCAGCAGCGCCGCCGCCACAGAGCTGTCCACGCCGCCGGACAGCGCCAGCAGCACCCGGCCGCTGCCGATCTGGCGGCGGCATTCCGCCACGGCCTCGTCCAGATAGGACGCCATGGTCCACTCGGCGCTGAAGCCGCAGATGCGGTACAGGAAGTTTTCCAGCACCTGCGTGCCGTATACCGTGTGCAGCACCTCCGGGTGGAACTGTACGCCGTACAGCTTCTTCTCCGCGTTCTCCACAGCGGCGAAGCCGCAGCCCTCGGTGGTGGCGATGACCCGGAAGCCCGGCGCCATGCGCTCCACCTCCACGCCGTGGCTCATCCAGCACACGGACGTCTCCGGCACGTTTTCGAACAGGGGAGAGGCGATGTGGGTCAGCTCGATCTTGCCGTACTCCCGCGTCTCCGCCTTGCGGCACTGGCCGCCCAGCAAATGCATCATCAGCTGCTGCCCATAGCAGATGCCCAGCACGGGGATGCCCATTTCGAACAGCGCCTTGTCCACCATGGGGGCGTTGGGCTCGAACACGGTGGCGGGGCCGCCGGTGAGGATCAGCGCGTCCGGTGCGAAGGCGCGGATGTCCTCCATGCTCAGGCGATAGGACTTGATCTCGCAGTATACGCCGCACTCGCGGACGCGCCGCGCCACCAGCAGGTTATACTGCCCGCCGAAATCCAGAACCAGAACCTTTTTCATGTCAGGCATCCTCCCGGAAGCGGATCACGCCGTTCTCGGCGCTGTCGATGATGGCCAGCGACTTGATGGGGTACCCCTCCCGGCGCAGGCTGTCGCCGCCGTCCTGGAAGCCCTTCTCCACCGCCACGCCGATACCGGCCAGGGTTGCGCCGGCCTTGTTGACGATGTCGATCAGGCCGCGCATGGCGTAGCCCTTGGCCATAAAGTCGTCGATGATGAGCACCTTGTCATCCTTGGTGATCCAGTCCTGGCTCACCAGCAGCGTGACCTTCTTTTTATAGGTATAAGAAAAGATATCGCTCTGGTACAGGCCGCCCTCGATGTTGTCGCTCTTGGCCTTCTTCGCAAAGACCATGGGAACGCCGTACCGCTGGGCGCAGATGGTGGCCAGAGCGATGCCGCTGGCCTCCGCGGTCAGTACCATAGTGATATCTTTTACGTCAAAATACTTGGCGAACTCGTCCGCGATCGCCCCCATCAGAGCCGTATCGACCCGATGGTTCAAAAATCCGTCCACCTTGATGATGTTGCCGGGCAGGACGCGACCTTCCCGCAGGATGCGCTCCTTGAGCTGCTGCATGACCACCACTTCCTCTCAAAAATATAAATATAACCATCGATTGACAAGGGCAAACACGCCTGACAGCGCGTCTTTCCGGCGCTTTTTGCCCTTTTCGCCTTGCTGGGCGTCAGCCCAGCGGCGTCTCAAAAACCAAAAATCACTCGAAAACACATCGCTGCCAGGTGCGGGCAGTTTTGTCGGAGCAGAAATGTGTCCAGACAAGGAAAGGCCCGCAGAGAATACTGCCGTATTGTCAAGGGACTTGACGCGGTATGGGCGCATTTCTGCCCGTCAAAACCGTGTCTGCCCTTGTCAATCGATGGTAGTATCCCCACTATACCTGATTTCGCGGGGAAAAGCGACAGGGAAAAACAGAGAACTATTTCTCTGTGTTCCCCCGCTTTTTGTCGGTTTTGCCGGGGCGTAAAGCCCCTGTTATTGCTTGGATAAGCTGTCCTTGACGAAGGAGGTGAACCGCTCCGCTGCGGCGGACTGCGGCACGTCGCTCAGAAGGCACATGTCCACGCTGCGCGCCGGTATTTCAAAGGCGGTGTGCAGCTTCTTCAGCCGTCCGCTTTCCAGATCCTTCCGGACGAACTCCTCCGTCACGCCGGCCACGCCGAAGCCGATGGCCGCCAGATCCACCAGCAGGCTCCGGGCGCCCAGCTCGATCTCCGGGTTCAGCTTCAGCCCGTTCTGTAGGAAGAACCGCTCCAGATACAGGCGGCTGGACGCCTTGCGCTCCAGCAGGATCAGCGGGAACGCGGCGATCTCCTCCAATGTATAGGTGTGGTCGAAGTCGCAGGGATATCCGGCGCCCGCCACGAAAATGGCGTGGGTGTCGAAGCAGGGATACAGCAGCAGGGAGGAGGTGTCCGACGGCGTGCTGGCAAAGGCGATGTCCACCTTGCCGGAGCGCAGCAGCCCCAGCACCTTATGGCTGCGGCCGGAGATGATCTGAATGTGGATGGCCGGATGCTCCTTGTGGAACTCGTCCAGATAGGGCAGCAGGAACTGGCTGGTGACGGTGTCGCTGGCGCCGATGGTCAGCTGCCCCATTTGCAGCTCCCGCGTCTGGCTCAGCTTCTCCTCGCCTGTTTCCAGCAGTCCCATGGCGCTGCGCACATATTCATACAGCATCTGCCCCTCGGCGGTCAGGGACACGCCCCGGCTGTTCCGGGCGAACAGACGCGTCTGAAGATCGCGCTCCAACTGCTTGATGGACTGGCTCACGGCGGACTGGGAGATATACAGCGCCTGCGCCGCGGCGGTGATGTTGCCCACCTCCGCCACCTCCTTGAACACACGGTACAGCTCCAGCTTAACGGACATAGTATGCGCCTCCTATTAGCTCCGGCAATATGTGTGCCGGTCAATATCTGGTGTGATTATAGCAGAAAATCCGGCGAATGCAAGGGGAAAATACGGATTCCTGTGGCTTTTTCCCTTGCATACGCCGCCGCGGTGTGGTAGAATCGGACTGTTGAGAAAAGGAGAGTGCCTATGAACCGACTGAAAGATCTCTGGGGCGGACAGGACGCCATCAATCGCGTGGCCTTCATCGCTGCCATCGCCGCCTTTGCCTGGTGCATCGTGCAGGGGCACGGAATGTACGGCGTGGTGTTCGCCGTGGTCATCCTGTTTTTGATCATCAGCCGCCAGAACCAGCGGGAGAAGCGCTTCAGCCGTCTGTACGGCACGATGTATTTCCCCATGCCCGACGGCGAGCTGGTGCCCCGCTCCTTCGAGCAGGTGAAAAACGAATATGTCCACGGCGCCCAGAGCAACTATGCCGACCGCAAGGTGGAGCTGCGTTTCCCGTGGTGGTATCTCAACAGCGCCGGGGACATCGACACCGGCTTCGGCCTGACCGTCCGCATCGGGGACAAGCAGGAGCTGGCAGACGAGGCACGGCTCATGCGCCGGGGCGACAACGTCCGCGTGGTGGGCACGCTGGTGGCCGAGAGCCGCCAGTACTTCTACATCGGCAAGCTGGAGGAGCTGCAGCGCATCTCCGAAAAGGAGCTGTACCCGCTGAAGGAAAAATAAAAGCCCGGCTCCGTGCGCCCGGAACAGGCGCGCGGGACTGAGATAAAGAAAAGGAGAACACTATTATGAGCTTTATGATCGAAACATCCGCCCGCCACATCCACCTGACCCAGGAGACGGTGGAGAAGCTGTTCGGCGAGGGCTATCAGCTGACCATCCGCAAGCCCCTGTCCTATCCCGGCCAGTACGCCTGCAACGAGCGCCTGACCATCGTCGGCCCCAAGAAGGAGATGGCCAACGTGTCCATCCTCGGCCCCACCCGTAAGGCCGATCAGGTGGAGGTCTCCGCTACCGACGCCCGCACGCTGGGCATCGACGCGCCCATCCGCGAGAGCGGCGACGTGAAGGGCAGCGGCGCATGTAAGCTCATCGGGCCGAAGGGCGAGGTGGAGCTGTCCGAGGGCGTTATCATCGCCAAGCGCCACCTGCATGTGCTGGAGAACGAGGCCAACGAGATGGGCATCAAGAACGGCGACATCATCAAGGTGTCCTGCGGCGGCGAGGGTCGTAAGCTGATCTTCGACGACGTGGTCGTCCGCGTCAACAAGGACGGCGCCACCACCATGCACATCGACACCGATGAGTCTCAGGCCGCCAACAACCCCACCGTGGGCGAGCTGGTTCGCTGACAAGAGCATAAAAGCGTAGAAAATGACCACCCGAAAGGGTGGTCATTTTCGTAGGGGACGGCGTTTTCGCCGTCCCGTTTTGCGCTTGTTCCGTTTCGTAGGGGCGGACGACCCTGTCCGCCCGAACAGCGCGAAGCGCTGTCATTCCGAGCCAGTGACCGTGTCACTGGCGTGGGAGTCCGTTTCCCCTACACTGACAAAAACTGGTTTCGTATCTTCCATAAAAAGGAAATTGCTCCCTGTTTCTGTGTAAATAACATGTATAGCGCGTAAATCGTGTGGAAAAAATTGCCAAATCCGCCATTTTGCACAAATTTCGCGCCGGATGTTGGCTGATGTGCCGAAATTCAGGAAATTGCGTGAAATCACTTGCAAACGACATGCAGCGGTGGTACACTTACACTATACATCGTTAACGACCTGCTAAGACCCCCATGGGGGTCTTGCGCTGCCGCCGGAGGCGGCAGCGCAGTGAGCAGCGGATTGACGAAATCTAATTTTACTTAGGAGGGTTCTTAGATGAACAACAAAAGAGCAACAAAGCGCGCACTATTGACCAGCGTTATGGCACTGGTCATGTGTGTGGTCATGCTGGTCGGGACGACGTTCGCGTGGTTTACCGACACGGCGTCCACCGGCGTGAACAAGATCGTGGCAGGTAATCTGGATGTGGATATCGTAGGGGCAAATGTTGACGCTACAGGTAAGTATCCCAGCCTGACCGGAGAGGGACACAAGCTGAACTTCACAAAGGCTGCTGTGACCGATGCGGAAGCTGGCGCAGAGATTCTTTGGGAGCCGGGCTGCCGCTATCTGACCGAGGGCTTCCGAATTGCCAACATGGGCAATCTGGCGCTGAAATGGAAGGCTGAGATCAACAAGGACAACATCGTCAACGGCAAGGTAGTTGATACCGCCAAGGACGGCAAGAGCCTGTTGGATGTTATTGACTTCTATGTTGTAACAAGCAAAGAGGAAAACGCAGAAGCGGTCGCAATCGAGGACTTCACCGGCAACCTGAAAAAGGATAAAACCAGCGATGTATATTACATCAAGGGCGTAATGAAGACCTCTGCCGGTAACGACTATCAGAATCTGACGCTGGACGGTATCACCATTACCGTGTATGCTACGCAGCTGAACAGCGAGGTTGACAGTTTCGGGCCTGACTACGATAAGTTTGCCGACTATCCGGAGGTGCAGCCGGTTGCTACCTTGGAACAGCTCCAAGAGGTGCTGACATCGGGCGATATCAATGGAAAGACCATCAAGCTTTATGACAATCTTGACAATGTGACGAATCTTCGTATTTCCGACAAAGACATTGCATTGGATCTGAACGGGAAAAGCATGAAAACGGAGCACTTGCAAGTGAACGGATCAAAAATTGTTATCAAGGATACTTCCGAAGATAGAAACGGTAAAATCGAAACTACCGATTCCTATGCGGTAGTGCAAGCGGAAAACTCCAATGTTACGATTGAGAGCGGTAAATTTATCAGCAGCTATAATAAGGATGGCGGCTCCGGCTATGCGCCTGTGATCAGTGTCCGCAATTCTGAACTGACTATCAACGGCGGCTATTTTGAGAATACCAATGACGTGGGCAGTTACAATTATCTGATTAAAGCCCCTTCTTACAGCAAGACCGATAAGACCACCATCACCATTAACGGCGGTGAGTTTGTTTCCCATCGGAACTATGGGTATATCGTCACGGGTGATAGCGATGCGAATGTGGATGTCGTGATCAATGGCGGTACCTTTACTACGGAAGGAAATAATTCCTATCTAACCAACGTAAAGGGCAATGTGGTTGTGAATGACTGTACCTTTACAGCTGGCAACAGTGTTGTTTTCAACATTCCGAAGGGCTACACCGCTACTGTTAAGGGAGGTACCTTCTCTGTTAATAATAAGAGTGGCTTTTTTAGCCACAATAAGACTACCGGTTGGGTATCGGATTTTACCGGCACCCTGTTGGTAGATCCCATTAAGCCGGTAAAGATCAATCAGGAAACGTATTCCGGTTTCTTTGCCAACGATGCTACCCAGTCTGCTAAGGGTGCCGACGGGTTCTACACAATTTCCAAATAAGCGCTCCGAATTCTCTCCACGTCCGGTGGAATCTCCCCCGCAGTTCCCGCTCTGACTGAGCGGCGAATATAACCCTCCTCCGTCTGTGCCACACATGGACGGAAAACGCGCGGCGCCCCATCCGGGGCGCCGCGTTGTTTTTTTTTTGGGGGGGGTATGCACCTGTAGGGCGGGACCCATGTGTCCCGCTGCCGGGTACGCATTTTTCGGCGGGGCACGCGGGCCCCGCCCTACGGGGCAGGTGCGTTATCCACCCGTAGGGGACGGCGTCTCGACGATTTTTGTGCGGGACGGGGAGGGGGGCGAAACCCTCATCTGCCGCTAAAATTTATTCGTACTGCACAAAAAATTTATTGTCTTTTTTGTCACAATGTCACTTGACAAACCCGCTGAAAAAGGTATAATTTGAAAGTAGAAATTTCATAATATCAGTCAATAGAGGCGCGGAGGACAGGGTACTGTGTTTTTGGGGTCAGACCCCCGGGAAGAGCATGGGAAGGGGTTCTCCGCCGAAGGGATCGGGCGAGTCTGAGCGGTCGGTTCCTGGCAGCGCGGTGTAAGCGGCGCTGCTGTCATGTAGTGATACATGGAGCGCTATTGGTCAACGACCTTGACCGATAGCGCTTTTTTCATACCCAAAAGAAGTGCCGAGGCCAGCTCTGGTATTTGGAATGCACGTCCAAAATTTTGAAGGAGGAAAAACTTATGGAAAAGATGACATCTCTGCTGCGCCTGCGCATGAGCGCAAAGGACGCCCACTACGGCGGCAACCTGGTGGACGGCGCCCACATGGTTCACCTGTTCGGCGATGTGGCTACCGAGCTGCTGATCAAGTGCGACGGTGACGAAGGTCTGTTCTGTGCCTACGACAACGTGGAGTTCCTGGCGCCCGTCTACGCCGGCGACTACATCGAGGCCTACGGCGAGATCGAGAAGATCGGCAACACCTCCCGCACCATGAAGTTCGAGGCCCGCAAGGTCATCGTCTCCCGCCCCGACATCAGCGCTTCCGCCGCTGACGTTCTGGCCGAGCCCGTGGTGGTCTGCCGCGCTCACGGCACCTGCGTCACCCCCAAGGACTGCCAGCGCATCAAGATCGAGAAGTAAGGGAGCGTAACGATGGAAAAGCTCATTATTACCGCTGCTATCTGCGGCGCTGAGGTCACCAAGGCGCAGAACGAGGCCGTCCCCTACACCGTGGAGGAGATGGTGCGCGAGGCCAAGTCCGCTTACGATGCCGGTGCTGCCATCCTGCACATCCATGTCCGCGAGGACGACGGCACCCCCACCCAGAGCCGTGACCGCTTCAAGGTCGTCATGGACGCCATCCGCAAGGAGCTGCCCGATGTCATCATGATCCCCTCCACCGGCGGCGCTACCGGCATGAGCCCCGAGGAGCGTCTGCAGCCCACCGAGCTGTTCCCCGAGATGGCCACTCTGGACTGCGGCACCTGCAACTTCGGTGACGAGATCTTCGACAACACCATGCCCACCATGCGCGCCTTCGGCAAGCGCATGCTCGAGAACAACATCAAGCCTGAGTACGAGTGCTTCGAGCTGGGTCACATCGACACCATCCTCGGCATGGCCAAGAAGGGCGAGGTGCCCGGCGCTCCCATGCAGTTCAACTTCGTGCTGGGCGTCCACGGCTGCACCCCCGCTTCCGTGGAGAATCTGGCGTTCTTCGCCAGCAAGATCCCCGCTGACGCCACCTGGACCGTGTCCGGCGTCGGCCGCGCTGCCTGGACCATGGCCGCTGCCGCTATCGCTATGGGCGGCAACGTCCGCGTGGGCTTCGAGGACAACATCTATCTGGGCAAGGGTCAGAAGGCCGCTTCCAACGGCGAGCTGGTGGCCAAGGTCGTCCGCATCGCCAAGGAGCTGGGCCGCGAGATCGCTACCCCCGTTGAGGCGCGCGAGATCCTGAGCCTGAAGCCCCTCAAGTAATGAAGCAGCCACTGAACGAAGTGCTGTCGGCGGCTGAACGGAAAATTTTCCGCCTGCCTTCCCGTGTGTTTTTTGAAATACACAAAGTATTCCTGCAAACCACACGCTTCGACAGACAAAAAATTTTCTCGCCCATCCATCCGACGCATCCGTTCAGTGTCCGCTGAAAGCTGTTAAAAGAAAGAATTATAAATGAATTTTAGGAGGAAACTAAAATGGCTGAACTGAAAGGCAACAAGTACGGTACCCACCGCGTTATCGAGCCCAAGGGCGTTCTGACCCAGGCTGCATGGAAGATCGACAACGACATGAGCAAGGTCTATTCCAACGAGATCGTCTGCGATGTCACCTCCCTGAACATCGACTCCGCTTCCTTCACTCAGATCTCTGAGGCCTGCGGCGGCGACGAGAAGAAGATCGGCGAAATGATCCTGGGCATCGTCGCTGAGCGCGGCAAGCAGCAGAATCCTGTCACCGGTTCCGGCGGTATGTTCAAGGGCGTCGTCGCTCACATCGGCGAGGATCTGAAGAAGAAGCCCGGCTTCGACCTGAAGGAAGGCGACAAGATCGTCTCCCTGGTTTCCCTGTCCATGACCCCGCTGAAGATCGACAAGATCCTGGCTATCCACAAGGATATCGACCGCGTTGACATCGTCGGCAAGGCCATCCTGTTCGAGTCCGCTCTGTATGCCAAGATGCCCGATGATATGTCCGAGCCTCTGGCTCTGGCCGCTCTGGACGTGGCCGGCGCTCCCGCGCAGGCTCGCAAGCTGCCCCACGAGGGCGACAGCGTTCTGATCCTGGGCGCCAACGGCAAGTCCGGCGTTCTGTGCGGTTGGGAAGCTATGAAGAAGGTCGGCCCCAAGGGTAAGGTCGTGGGCGTCGTCCGCAACCCCAAGCAGGTTCCCGGTCTGATGGAGCTGGGCGTGTACACCGACGTGATCGTGGCCGACTGCACCAAGCCCGTTGAGGTCATGGAGGCTGCTCTGGCTGCCAACGATGGCAAGGAGTACGATCTGTCCATCTGCTGCGTGAACATCGAGTCCTGCGAGATGTCCGCCATCCTGCCCGTCCGCGATGACGGCCTGGTGTACTTCTTCTCCATGGCTACCTCCTTCACCAAGGCTGCTCTGGGCGCTGAGGGCATCGGCAAGGACGTCACCATGATCATCGGCAACGGCTACACCAAGAACCACGCTCAGATCACTCTGGACGTGCTGCGCGAGAACCCCAAGCTGCGCAAGCTGTTCGACGAGAAGTACTGCTAAACGATTTTCACCGAAGCTGGGCGTCCCCTTCGGGGGACTCCCAGCCTTTGGCGTACCTAAAACAACGATTATTTGTGAAGGAGAAACACACATGAAGACTCGCAACGGTTTGTTCGCTGACGTTCCCGAAAATCTGTGGAACGACTGGCATTGGCAGGTCGCTAACCGCGCTGAGACGGTTGAGGATCTGAAGAAGTATATGACCCTGACCCCCGACGAGGAAGCCGGCGTTGCCAAGACTCTGGGCAAGCTGCGCATGGCCGTCACCCCCTACTATCTGTCCCTGATCGATCTGAACGATCCGTTTGATCCCATCCGCAAGATGGCTATCCCCCGCGCCGAGGAGCTGGAGTATGCCGATTATGAGGATGCCGATCCTCTGCACGAGGACACCGATTCTCCCACCCCCGGCCTGACTCACCGCTATCCCGACCGCGTGCTGCTGCTGATCACCGACCAGTGCTCCATGTACTGCCGTCACTGCACCCGTCGCCGCTTCGCCGGTCAGAACGACTGCGAAGTGCCCATGGCGCAGATCGACAAGTGCATCGACTATGTGGCCGCTCATCCCGAGGTTCGTGACGTGCTGCTGTCTGGCGGTGACTCCCTGATGGTTGACGACGAGACTCTGGAGTACATCATCAAGCGCGTGCGCGCCATTCCTCACGTGGAGATCGTCCGTCTGGGCTCCCGCACCCCCGTGGTGTGCCCCCAGCGTATCACTCCCGAGCTGTGCAACATGCTGAAGAAGTATCACCCCGTATGGCTGAATACCCACTTCAACACCCCCAAGGAGTTCACTCCCGAGGCTGCCAAGGCCTGCGCTATGCTGGCTGACGCCGGTATCCCCCTGGGCAACCAGTCCGTGCTGCTGGCCGGCGTGAACGACTGCTCCCACGTGATGATGGAGCTGGTTCACGGTCTGGTCAAGATGCGTGTCCGTCCTTACTACATCTATGCCTGCGATCCTTCCCTGGGTCTGAGCCACTTCCGTACTCCCGTGTCCAAGGGCATCGAGATCATGGAAGCTCTGCGCGGCCATACCTCCGGCTACTGTGTTCCCACCTTCGTGGTGGACGCCCCCGGCGGCGGCGGCAAGACCCCCGTTATGCCCAACTATCTGATCTCCGAGACGCCTCGCAAGGTCATCCTGCGCAACTTCGAGGGCGTTATCACCTCCTACACCCAGCCCGAGCACTATGTTCAGGACTGTCACTGCGACGTCTGCACCGGCAAGAAGAAGGCGGAGAAGACCGGCGTGGCATGGGTCGCCGAGGGTACCAAGCAGCGTTATCTGGAGCCCACCAAGCTGCTGCGTAACGAGCGTCACGTCAAGAAGTAAGAGAAAGGGAAAACTATGGAAAGCAAACTCGGCTTGAATTTTGAGCTGGTCGACCGTGCCCGTGCCTCCGCTGCCAAGATCGCGGACGACACCCAGCACTTCATTGACCAGCATACCACCGTCACGGTGGAGCGCGCTGTTTGCCGTCTGCTGGGTATCGATGGCGTCAATGATATGGACGTCCCTCTGCCCAACGTGGTCGTTGACCACCTGATGGCCAACTCCCTGCTGCCCGCCGGCGCCGCATGGTGCATCGGCAACGCCATGGTGGAGACCGGCAAGGATCCCCAGGGCGTGGCGGAGGCTGTGAACAGCGGCGAGCTGGATCTGAGCAAAATCCCCGCCCACACCGACGCGGAGATCCGCGCGGCCATCACCCCCGTGGTGAACGCCACCATGGAGCGCATCAACAAGAACGTGGGCAAGCGCAACGCCTACCTGAAGGAATGGGGCGATAAGGAAGGCCCGTACCTGTACATCATCGTGGCTACCGGCAATATCTACGAGGATATCACGCAGGCCAAGGCCGGCGCCAAGCAGGGCGCCGACATCATCGCCGTTATCCGTACCACCGGTCAGTCCCTGCTGGACTACGTGCCTTACGGCGCCACCACCGAGGGCTTCGGCGGCACCTACGCCACGCAGGAGAACTTCCGCCTCATGCGCGCCGCGCTGGACGAGGTGGGCGAGGAGCAGCACCGCTACATCCGGCTGTGCAACTACTGCTCCGGCCTGTGCATGCCCGAGATCGCCGCTATGGGCGCTCTGGAGCGTCTGGACGTGATGCTGAACGACGCTCTGTACGGCATCCTGTTCCGCGACATCAACATGCAGCGCACCATCGTGGATCAGTATTTCTCCCGCGTGATCAACGGCTATGCCGGCGTGATCATCAACACCGGTGAGGACAACTATCTGACCACCGACGATGCCATCACCGCGGCTCACACCGTGCTGGCCTCTCAGTTCATCAACGAGGCGTTCGCCAAGACCGCCGGTATGCGCGAGGAGCAGATGGGTCTGGGTCACGCCTTCGAGATGGATCCCGCCGTGGAGGACACCTTCCTGTATGAGCTGGCACAGGCACAGATGGCACGTGAGATCTTCCCCAACGCGCCCTTGAAGTACATGCCTCCCACCAAGTTCATGACCGGCAACATCTTCCGCGGTCACATTCAGGACGCCCTGTTCAACATGGTGACCATCCTGACCAACCAGAAGCTGTGCCTGCTGGGTATGATGACCGAGGCCATCCACACCCCGTTCATGTCCGACCGCGCGCTGTCCATCGAGAACGCGCAGTACATCTTCCGCACCATGAAGGATCTGGGCGACGAGCTGACCTACAAAGAGGGCGGCATCATCCGTACCCGCGCCAACGAGGTGCTGACCAAGGCCACCGACCTGCTGGCTGAGATCGAGAAGCTGGGTCTGTTCACCACCATCGAGAAGGGCATCTTCGCCGACGTGAAGCGCCCCAAGGATGGCGGCAAGGGCCTGGCCGGTGTGGTGATCAAGGACGACAAATACTTCAACCCGTTCATTGAAGTCATGAAAGGCAAGGTGGGAGCATGAGCAGCGGACTGTATAATACCCATAAGATCGATTTCGATACAACGCTGGATCTGACCCGCCTGAAGCCCTACGGCGATACCATGAACGACGGTAAGGTACAGACCAGCTTCACCCTGCCCATCAAGGATGATGAGCGCGGTGAGGAGGCTGCTCGCCAGATCGCCAAGAAGATGGGTCTTGAGGAGCCCAACGTGGCCTATCATACCGCGCTGGACAAGGAGTTCACCTTCTATGTGGTCTACGGCAGCTGCGTACACTCCGTGAACTACGAGGATATCCACGTCATCACCGTGGAGTCCGACGTGATGAGCATGGAGGACACCAACGAGTACATCCGTGAGCATATCGGCCGCAAGGTCGTGATGGTGGGTGCCTCCACCGGCACCGACGCCCACACCGTGGGTATCGACGCCATCATGAACCGCAAGGGCTTTGCCGGTCACTATGGTCTGGAGCGCTACGAGATGATCGAGGCGTACAACCTGGGCTCTCAGGTTCCCAACGAGGAGTTCATCAAGAAGGCGCTGGAGCTGCACGCCGACGTGCTGTTGGTCAGCCAGACCGTGACCCAGAAGGATGTTCACATCCAGAACCTGACCAACCTCATCGAGCTGCTGGAGGCCGAAGGTCTGCGCGACAAGTTCGTTGTCTGCTGCGGCGGTCCCCGTATCACCCATGAGCTGGCCAAGGAGCTGGGCTTTGACGCCGGCTTCGGCGCCGGCAAGTATGCCGACGACGTGGCGTCCTTCGCCGTGACCGAAATGGTCAAGCGCGGCATGAAGTAAAATGCAGCAACGACCACCGGGTCGGCCGGAGATGCCGGCTGGCTCGGTGGTCAATGCAACGAAATAAGTAGGAGGAACAGAAATGGCAAAGAAACCTGTATTGACTGCCAAGGAAGCGGCAGCCATGATCCCCGACGGCGCTACCATTATGTGCGGCGGCTTCCTGGCTTGCGGCCAGGCGCGTGCTATTGTTAAGGAGCTGGTGGCACGGGGCACCAAGGATCTGACCCTGATCGCCAACGATATGGGTCGTGCGACCGGCCCCATGGGTGAGGAGTTCTTCGGCATCGCCGAGCTGATCCACAACCATCAGGTCAAGCGCGTGATCGCCACCCACGTGGGCATGACCCCCGAGGTCGGCCAGCAGAACACCGAGGGCACGCTGGAGGTCAACCTGCTGCCTCAGGGCACTCTGGCTGAGTGCATCCGCGCCGGCGGCGCCGGCCTGGGCGGCGTGCTGACTCCCGTGGGCATCGATACGCTGGTGGAGGAGTCCCCCTTCTGCCTGGGTCGCCACACCGTGGACGGCAAGGATTACCTGCTGATGAAGCCCATCCACGCTGACTTCGCCCTGCTGGGCGCCTATAAGTGCGACGAGTACGGCAACTGCTGGTACAAGGGCACCATGCGCAACTTCAACGTTGTCATGGCCACCGCCGCTGACACCGTTATCGCTGAATGCGAGTATATCGTTCCCGTGGGCGATATTGAGCCGGAGAACGTCCATACCTACGGTATGTGCGTGAACTACATCGTGGAAGGAGACAGAAAGTAATGGAAAAGTCTGAGATCAAGGGCTTTATTGCCAAGCGCTGCGCCAAAGAGCTGAAAGATGGCGACGTCGTGAATCTGGGCATCGGTCTGCCCACCCTGATCCCCCACTACCTGCCCGAGGGCGTGGAGCTGATCATCCACGCTGAGCTGGGTATCGTCTCCGCAGGCAAGGCACCCAAGGAGGGCGACGAGAACTACGATCCGTACCACGTTGTGGACGCGGGCGGCAGCCCTGCTTCCGTGGCCTACGGCGGCGGCTTCATCGATTCCGCCAGCAACTTCGGCCTGATCCGCGGCGGCCACGTGGACGCCTGCTTCCTGGGCGCGCTGGAGGTGGACGCCGAGGGCAATCTGGCCAACTGGATCATTCCCGGCAAGAAGATGCCCGGTATGGGCGGCGCCATGGATCTGTGCGTGGGCGCTAAGCACTGCATCGTTTGCATGGAGCACACTGCCAAGGGCAACCCCAAGATCTTCGAGAAGTGCCGTCTGCCCCTGACCGCCTCTCACTGCGTGAATAAGATCATCACCGAGATGTGCGTGTTCGAGGTCACCGAGAACGGCCTGCTGATGACCGAGATCAACCCCGAGTTCACTGTCGATCAGATCAAGGAAGCCACGGCCGCTCCCTTCGAGGTCGCCGTTGACCTCAAGAGCATGCTCGACTGAGTATAGGCTGAAGCACCCCTGCGGCAAAGCTGCAGGGGTGCTTTGCCGTATTTGCACGGTTCTTGTTCTGCTTTGCAGGGGCGGACGACTCTGTCCGCCCTGTATGACCGCCGCACCCTGTAGGGCGGGGCCCGTGTGCCCCGCCGTCACTGGCGTGGGAATCCGTTTCTCCTCGCCTCCCTCTGCGAGGGAGGTGTCAGCGCGAAGCGCTGACGGAGGGAGAGATGCCACGCGTTTTCTCTCCCCCAGTCGGCTGCGCCGACAGCCCCCTCCCAGAGGGGGCCTAACAGCGCGGCGCCGCCGCGCTGCGGCACAACGTCCCATCGCAAATACGGGTGGAAAAAATTGCCAAATCCGCCATTTTGCACAAATTTCGCGCCGAATGTTGGCTGATGTGCCGAAATTCAGAAAATTGCGTGAAATCACTTGCAAACGACATGCAGCGGTGGTACACTTACACTGTACATCGTAAATATACTATATACGGACACCCATGGGTGTCTTGCTTTGCCGCCTTCGGCGGCAAAGCAGATAGCGTATTTACGAAATCTAAATTTACATGGGAGGGTTCTTAAATGAACAACAACCAAAAAGCGACAAAGCGCGCGCTATTGACCAGCGTTATGGCTCTGGTCATGTGTGTGGTCATGCTGGTCGGGACAACGTTCGCCTGGTTTACCGATACCGCGAGCACTGCGGTGAACAAGATCGTGGCCGGTAATCTGGACGTGGACATCGTTGGCGAGAACGGCGTTTCTCTCGACGGTAAATCTCTCAGCTTCAAGGATGTTAATAACAAAACCGACATTCTGTGGGAGCCGGGCGTAACATTCCACACCGAAGGTTTCCGCATCAAGAACGCTGGCAATCTGGCGCTGAAGTGGAAGATAGCGATTAATAAAGATAGTGCTTCCACCGGTGTTGTGGAGGGCAGCAATGGCAAGCAGGGCATGAACCTGCTGGACGTTATCGACTTCTCTGTGGTAAGCAGCAAGGCGAAGGACGCAGAAGCGGTCAAGATTGACGAGTTTGTCGGCCATACGGATGCTAACACCGTCGACAGCACCACTTATTACATCAAGGGCACCATGCAGACCTCCGCCGGCAACGACTATCAGGATTTGACGCTGGAAGGCATCACCATCACCGTGTATGCCACGCAGGACACTGTGGAGAACGACAGCTTCAACAATCAGTACGATAAGGATGCTACTTATCTGACCTATCCTGCTGGCGTAACGACTGATAGCTTCCCTGAAAATGCTAGCTATATCAACGATCAAGGCCAGATGAAAAGCGACAAGCCTGCCACGGTAGCTTTTGTTGACGAAAACGGTGCTACACAGTATGCGGCCGATTTGAACACGGCTATTACCAACGGCGCTTCTGTCGTTTACTGCAAGAAAGACGCAAAGCTTGTGGGAAGCCTTACCAGAGGAAATAATAGAACAGGCGAGTTGACATCTGATTTGACGATTTATGCCAATGGCGCAGATTTCCAAAACACGGAAATCTCCATTAACGCCACTTCTCTCTCCACTGAATCTGTTGGCAAAACTAAGAATTTCACTTTGAGAGTTAATGATGCCAAGAATATCAGAATTTGGGGTGCTACGCCTAACGATGGTGTGACGCAGAATATTATTCTCGAAAACTGCACCTATGAGGGTGGTGGCGTTAACCGGGGAAATGCTGACGGTATTTTCTATTTGTCTAATGCTGCTGGTACCGTCAACCTGACCATGAACAACTGCAAGGTCAGCGGAAGCAATCAGGGTGTCTATAAAGCCTGCGATGGCGATGTTATCGTGACGAATTCTTCCTTTGAAGGCTGCGCTGCCGGTATGAAAATCAGCCATAAGGGTTCGGGTACCTGCAGTGTAACTGTTAAGGATACCACCTTCGACAAGTGCGGCTGGACTGAAGCAGTGGAAGGTAAAGAGTGGCTTACTAATGACAGCTCCTCCATCAAGTGCAAGACCAGCGGCACAATGACTCTGACGCTGAACAATGTTGCAATTACCAATGTGGTTGGCAGTAACAGCATTGTTGTCGCAAGCGGTGTGGCTGTTAGTGCAACGAATGTGACCGTAGACGGCGCTGCATGGTCGGCTAACACCACCAATCCCTAACATTTCCCCCGCGGTTCCCGCTCCAACCAAGCGGCGAATATAACCCTCCTCCGTCTGTGCCACACATGGACGGAAAACGCGCGGCGCCCCATCCGGGGCGCCGCGTTGTTTTTTTGGGGGGTATGCACCTGTAGGGCGGGACCCATGTGTCCCGCCGCCGGGTACGCATTTTTCGGCGGGGCACGCGGGCTCCGCCCTACAGGGCAGGTGCGTTATCCACCCGTAGGGGACGGCGTCTCGACGTCCCGATCCACACGGTTCTTGTCCCGCCCCTGCTTACACAAAAAAAGAAACGCCCGCGGGCGTTTCTTTTTTTGCTCAGACGAAGAAATCAAAACGGGGATGCTCCCGGGTGACGGTGCCCACCTCGATGTCCAGCCCATCGCCGAAATACTTCTTCAGCAGCGCCACCAGCTCGTCGGCGGCGGCCTGTACCTCGGCGGCGTTCACGTCGGAGAAGCCGTCGATGGGGAACAGGATGGCCTTGGTGTTCTCGGTGATCTTGCCGCGCTCGGACTGCCGCCACGTCCAGCGGCGGGTGCGGATCTCGTGGCCGCAGGCGTACACCGCCTCGCCCGCGTCCGGCGCTTCCTCCTCCGTGGAGCCGAAGGGGATAAACGTGTCGCCCTCCTGAGCCAGACGGACGTCCAGTCCGTCCTCGATGGTGTCCAGATCGTGGGCGCCCATGGGCAGCCGGTGCTTGATGGACACGGCGTTGCCCAGATCCACGGCGGCATTGATGTGGGGGAAGCCCTTGCCCTTGGCGATGCGGGTCAGCAGCGCCTCGATGGAGCACAGGAACTTGTTGGGATTGATGCCCAGAGCGGTGAACGCCGCGCGGTAGGGCAGAATGTCCTCTGTCTCCTTGGGCTTTTTGCCCGCAAAATACGTCTCGCAGGCGGCTACGTTCTCAGCCAGCATCTGCTCCAGCTCCGGGATCTCGTGGGTGTTGTCCAGCCCGCGAACAGCCACCGCGCCGAAGCAGGCGTTGGGCAGCTTGTCGAAGAATTCCTTCGATACCTGATAGTACATGGCGTTTCCTCCTTCTGGAAAATCTCAGTCGTATGTAATGATGTGGTATTGTAACGCTTTAAAGGGCAAAATGCAAGGGCTTTTTTACCGCTGCTCCCCGCCCAGCTTCAGACCCATTTCAAAGGCCTGCCTGTTCAGGGGCAGCAGGGCGGGCTTCTTGCCCAGCTTGTGCTCGATGGTGCTCCACACCACGTCGGCGGGCACCACCTGCGTATAGCCGATGTACACGCCCAGCATGATGATATTCAGCACCTTGGCGCTGCCCAGCTCCAGCGCCAACTCCGTAACGGGCGCCTTCACCACCTTGATATCACTGCGGGTGATGTCGCTTTTCACGATGGAGCTGTTGATGAACAGCGTGCCGCCGGGCACCAGCTTGTAGAGGAATTTGTTCAGGCTGGGGTCGTTCATGACGATGAGATCGTCCATGCGGTCGCCCAGCGGCGCGCCGATGTCGTCGTCGGAGATGACCACATAGCAGTTGGCGGTGCCGCCCCGCTGCTCCGCGCCGTAGGAGGGGAAGAACGTCACGTTCTTGTCCGTGGAGCGGCAGGTGGCCTCCGCCAGGAACTTGCCCAGCGTCATGACGCCCTGCCCGCCGAAGCCGGCTACCATCAGATTCCGTTCCATTTACGCACCCTCCTTGTCCCTGTCGCGGATCACGCCCAGCGGGAACTCCTTGAACATCTTGTCCTCCAGAAAGTCCAGCGCCTCCAGCGGCTCCAGACCCCAGTTGGTGGGACAGCTGGTGACGATCTCCACCAGCGAGAAGCCCTTGCCGTCCAGCTGGTTCTGGAAGGCCTTGCGGATGGCGGCCTTGGTCTTGGCTACGTTGGCGGGATTGTTGCAGCTGGTGCGCTCCAGATAGTAGGGAGCCGTCAGCTGGTTCAGGATCTCGCACACATGCATGGGGTAGCCGTGCTCCTTGGGGTCGCGCCCCTTGGGGGCGGTGGTGGCCTTCATCCCCACCAGCGTGGTGGGCGCCAGCTGGCCGCCGGTCATGCCGTAGATGCCGTTGTTGACGAAGATGACGGAGATGTTCTCACCCCGGTTGGCGGCGGACATAGTCTCCGCCAGACCGATAGAGGCCAGATCGCCGTCGCCCTGATAGGTGAACACCAGCGTCTCGGGATTGCTGCGCTTGGCGCCGGTGGCCACAGCGCAGGCGCGTCCGTGGGCAGCCAGCAGATAGTCGTAGGTGAAGTAGCCCATGCCCAGACCGCAGCAGCCCACGCCGATGGCGCAGGTACATTTGTCCAGCATGTCCATCTCCTCCAGTACCTCGCCGATGAGCTTGAAGAGGGTGCTGTGCATACAGCCGGGGCAGAAGCCGTCCACCATGTCGGGCTGGATGCCCTTTGTTCTCGCGTATACCTTTTCCATATTCCGGCACCTCCTTATCGCGCCAGCAGCGCTTTGGCGGCGCTGATGACCTCGTCGCGTCCCATGATCTCGCCGCCCGCGTGGAGACACGTCTCGATGGGACAGCGATCCGTTACAGCCAGACGGATGTCGTCCACCACCTGCGCAGGGATGCACATCTCCACGTCCAGAATGGCCTTTACCCGGCCGAAGTCCAGTCCGGCAAACACGTCGGAGGGGAAGGGGTACAGGGTCTTGGGGCGGATCAGCCCCACCTTACAGCCCTCCGCCCGCAGCAGCTTTACGGCGGAGCGGGCGATGCGTCCGCAGATGCCGTAGCCGGTGACGACCACCTCGGCGTCGTCCAGATACAGCGTCTCCGCCTCGCTGGGCCAGCTCTTGTACAGCTCCTCGGCCTTTTTGCAGTGGCGCTCCTGCTCCTTGGTGTCCCAGCGCCCGGCATCGATGGTGGCGCGGGGTTCCTTATAGGAATCGTGGCCGATGGCCGCCCAGCTGCGGCACTGCTCCTTCAGCGCCCTGACCTCCTCTGCGGAGCGCTCCGGCGGCAGCTCCACCGGCTCCATGATGGTGCCCATGACGCCGTCGGTGAGGATCAGCACCGGATTGCGATCCTGCTGGGCGTAGTCAAAGGCGGCATAGGTCATGTCCACGGCCTCCTGCACGGTGGAGGGGGAGAACACCCGCATCTTGAAGCCGCCGTTGCCGCTGGCTTTGGTGGCCTGGGTGTAGTCCTGCTGCGCCGGCTGGATGGTGCCGATGCCGGGGCCGCCCCGCTGCACGTTCACGTACACGATGGGGACGCGGGCACTGGCGCAGAAGCTGACGCCCTCGCTCATAAGGCTGATGCCGCAGGAGCTGGAGCTGGTCATGGCGCGGGTGCCTGTGCCCGCCGCGCCGTACACCATGTTGATGGACGCCACTTCGCTCTCGCCCTGCACAAAGCTGCCGCCCACCTCCGGCAGCCGCCGCGCCAGATACTCCGGGATCTCGTTCTGGGGGGTGATGGGATAACCGGCGAAGAACCGGCAGCCCGCCCGCACCGCCGCCTCCGCGATGGCCTCGGTGCCCTTCATGAATATTCTTGCCATGCTCTCGCCTCCTTATCTGTACACTTCGATGGCTGCGTCGGGACACATGCGCCCGCAGATCGCGCAGCCGATGCAGTTTTCCGGATGAGCGGCTACCACGAAGGGATAGCCCTTGGAGTTGACCTCGTGTCCCACGGCCAGCACGCCCTTGGGACAGAACTTCACGCAGTAGCCGCAGCTCTTGCAGCTCTCCGCGCGGATGGTGACTTGCGCCATTTCGATTCCTCCTTTTTATTCATCAAGTCCCGCAGCCGGGACGGACATACGCGGTGTGATGGGGATCAGCGGCAGCTCGGTGTGACTCTCCACCTGCGGCAGCAGGGACTCCGTCACCGCCGCCGCCTCCACGGTCACATAGGGGGACAGCAGCCGCAGCCCCGTCTCCAGACCGGTGAGGAATTCCTCCGCCATGGTCTGCGCGCCCAACGAGGGATTCAGCAGGAACCGGGGCAGCCCCAGCCGCGCGGCGCGCAGCACGGCGCTGAGCGTTCCGTCGATGTGTTCCACGGTGCCCGACCAGGGGCGGTAGGGATTCACCACAAAGTAGGCATCCGCGCTTTTCAGCAGGTGGGCGCAGCCGCCGATGAGCCGCGCGCCGGTGTCGTTGCCGCCCACGTCCAGAATGACGGTGCGCTTTTCATCCAGCAGCGCCGGTACAAGGCCGCCCACCTGCGTGGGCGCATCGGCGGTCTGGTGCTCGAAGCGGACGGACACGCCCGCGCTTTCCAGCAGGCTCTCCACATCACGGGAGCGCATCAGGGGCTTCGTCTGATCCAGATCGAAGAAGGACACCGTTTTTCCCTCCGCTGCCGCCTGAAGCGCCCAGTGGACGGACAGCTCGGATTTACCGCAGCCGGCCTCCCCCAGAAATACCGCAATGCGCCGGGCGGGATCGGGTACATAGCGCGCCATAGACGTCCTCCTTTACTCTTTTAAAGTGTTGCTGATTTTGGCTTCATTATATCGCACCGCCGCCGGCGTGAAAAGCGGGAATGTATGAGAGGGTATCGGAAACCCTTATAACCTCTTTCCGGAAAAATGCTCCATAGTCGGAATATAATCCGACAATATCGAACAGCGACCCTTGCATTTCGACCGTTATTCTGTAAAATATAGAGCGAGACTATCAGAAGGGCGGGACAGACCGTGTACACACCCCGACACCCCGTGCGAAGCATTGTTATCATGGCGTCAGCGCTGCTGGCGCTGTTTCTGCTGTCCTTCGTTGTGGGGCGCTACGGCGTGCCGCTGGGTCAGGTGGTGCGCATCCTGCTGTCAGGCATGCTTCCCCTTGAGCAGACGTGGACGGACAACATGGCCATCGCCGTTCTGAACGTGCGCCTGCCCCGTATTCTGCTGGCCTGTCTGGTGGGGTGCGGCCTGTCCGCCGCCGGGACGGGGTACCAGACGGTGTTCCAGAACCCCATGGCGGCGCCGGACATTCTGGGCGCCTCCTCCGGCGCCTGCTTCGGCGCGGCGCTGGCCATCATGACGGGGCAGAGCGCCGTCATGATCACCGTATTCGCGTTTTTGGCCAGCCTGCTTTCCGTGGCGCTGGTCTATCTGGTGGGGAACCACACCCGGGGCAATCGCGTGGTGAACCTGCTGCTGGCGGGCATCATGGTGGGGTCGCTGTTCTCCGCCTGCACGTCTTATATCAAGCTGGTGGCCGACCCCACCAACCAGCTGCCCCAGATCACCTACTGGCTCATGGGCAGCCTGTCCGGTACACGGATGGGCACGGTGCGGTTCGCCGCCGTCTGCATGGCGGTGGGGCTGGTGCCCCTGCTTTTGCTGCGGTGGCGGATGAACCTGCTGACCCTGTCGCCGGACGAAGCCCGCGCCATGGGAGTGCACACCGACCGGCTGCGTCTGGCGGTGATCCTCTCGTCCACGGTGCTGACAGCGGCGGCGGTGTCCGTGTCCGGCATGATCGGCTGGGTGGGTCTGGTGATCCCGCACCTGAGCCGCCGCATCGTGGGCAGCGACTGCCGCAGGCTGATGCCCATGTCCTGCCTGTTCGGGGCGGCCTTCCTGCTGCTGGTGGACAACATGGCGCGCTGCCTGACCGCCACGGAGATACCCATCGGTATACTGACCGCCTTTGTGGGCGCGCCGTTCTTTATCTACCTGATGGTGAGAGGGGGCGACCGGGCGTGATGCTGACAGTGAAAGACCTGACCTACCGCTACGCAAAGACCGCCGCCCCTGTTTTGCAGGGAATATCCTTCACGGCGGAGAGCGGCGACTTCCTCTCGGTGCTGGGCGCCAACGGCGCGGGCAAGAGCACGCTGTTCCGCTGCCTGCTGGGAGGGCTGACGGACTATACCGGCGCCATCGCGCTGGACGGCCGGGACGTGCGCACCCTGTCCCGGCAGGAGACGGCGGAGCACATCGCCTATATCCCGCAGATCCACCGTCCCACCTTCGGCTACTCGGTGCTGGACACCACGCTGATGGGTCTGACGAGGCAGCTGTCGCCCTTCCGCTCTCCTACGCCGGAGATGGAAAAGCAGGCCATGGACGCGCTGGAGCAGATGGGCGTGGCGCAGCTGGCGGAGCGGAACTTCGCCACCCTGTCCGGCGGCGAGCAGCAGCTGGTGCTCATCGCCCGCGCCCTGTGCCAGCGGTCGGATATTCTGGTGATGGACGAGCCTACGTCCTCGCTGGACTATGGCAACCAGCTGCGGGTGCTGGAGCGGGTGCGTCAGCTGGCGCGGCAGGGCTACACGGTGCTGCTGTCCACCCACGATCCCCAGCACGCCCTGCTATTTTCCCAAAAGGTGCTGGCGCTCAGCGGCGGACAGGTGGCGGCGGACGGCTGCACAGCCGATGTGCTGACGCCGGAGTTGCTCCGGCGGCTGTACGGCGTGGAGGCCGTGGTGCTGGACACGCCCTGCGGCCGGGTGCTGCTGCCGGGAGAGGGGGATTTCTCCCATGTTTGAATGGACGGAGGAACGCGTGTCGTTCATGGTGGACGCCTGTGAACGCACGGACTTTCATGAAAAGCTGGCGGCGCTGCTGTCGCCGTATCTGAAGAAAACGGACAGCATCTGCGACGCGGGGTGCGGTCTTGGCTATCTCTCGCTGGCGCTGTCGCCGCTGGTCGGGCATGTGACGGCGGCGGAGCGGGACGACCGGGCGCTGGACGTGCTGCGCCGTCAGCTGGTGCGGCGGCATATCCACAATGTGACCCCACTGTGTACCGATGTGCTGGCCTATACGCCGTCGAAGCCCTTTGACGCCATGGTGTTCTGCTTTTTCGGCAGCATGGAGGAGATCGTCGCCGCCGCCCGCCGCCAGTGCCGGGGAACGGTGCTGGCCATCGTCCGGGACGACACGTGCCACCGGTTTTCCGGTGCGCCCCGTGAGCCGGGACGCCACAGCTTCGAGAGCGCCTGCGGCTATCTGGAGCGGCAGGGCATCCCCTACACCAGCCGCCGCATGGCGCTGGACTTTCCCCAGCCCTTCCGCACGCGGGAGGACGCGCAGCGCTTCATGGCGCTGTATGGCAGGGGAGACGCGGCGGAAGCGCTGCCCACATCACTTGTTTCCACCGGCGATCCGGAATTTCCGTGGCAGCTGCCCGGTGTCCGGCGCTTTGGAATGATCGTATTGAATTGGAAGAAGGAGAAAACACATGAACAAGAACGTGAAACGGCTGCTGGCACTGGTGCTGGCGCTGGTCATGAGCCTGAGCCTGTTCGCCTGCGGACAGAAGCAGCAGCCGGACGCAGCGGATGAGGGTACGCAGACGGAGACCACCCGTGTGTTCACGGACTCCTGCGGCCGTGAGGTCACGGTGCCCGCTGACATCCGGAAGATCGCCGTATCCGGCCCTCTGGCGCAGATGGTGGTGTTCGCCATCGCCCCGGACAAAATGGTGGGCGTGGCCAACGCGTGGGACGAGAGCGCCAAGGCCTATTTTGACGCCAAATATCTGGAGCTGCCCCTGCTGGGACAGCTGTACGGCGGCAAGGGTGAGCTGAATCTGGAGACGCTGCTGGCGGCGGCGCCGGACGTGGTCATCGACGTGGGCGAGCCCAAGGACAGCATGGCGGAGGATCTGGACGCGCTGCAGGAGCAGACCGGCATTCCCTTTGTCCATATCGACGCGTACCTTGCCTCCATGGACGATACCTATGCCATGCTGGGCGACCTGCTGGCCATGCCCAACGAGGCGCAGGGGCTGGCGGACTACTGCCGCTATGCCTATGACAAGGTGAAGGCCATCGCCGACAGTGTGGAGAAGGTCGATCTGCTGTATGTCACCGGCGAGGAGGGGCTGAACGTCATCGCGCGCGGCTCCTATCACGCGGAGGTCATCGACATGCTGTGCAATAATATGGCCGTGGTGGACGAGCCGTCCAGCAAGGGCACCGGCAACGAGGTGGACATGGAGCAGATCCTCAACTGGAACCCCGCTGCGGTGATCTTTGCCCCCGGCAGCATTTACAGCACCGTGGCGGATAACGAAAACTGGCAGACCATCCCGGCCATCAGGGACGGCAGGTATTACGAGGTCCCCATGGGCCCCTACAACTGGATGGGCTTCCCGCCCAGTGTCCAGCGTATTCTGGGCATGCAGTGGATGGCCAAGGTGCTCTATCCCGACGCGGCGGATTATGACATGTACGAGACGACCCAGACGTACTTCCAGCTGTTCTATCACTGCGACCTGACTGCGGAGCAGTACGCGGCGCTGACCGCCCACTCTCTGGCGGCGGACTGAGATAACTGACCTTCCCATACCCGCCCGTAAGGGCGGGTATGCGGGCGTATCCTGACAGGGCAAAGGAGCATTTTATGAACAACATCTTTCAGACGCTGGTCTATCAGCGGGAGAAGAAAAAGGACACCGTGCTGGCTACCATCATCTGGGACGACGGATCGGCGCCCCGGGGCAGGGGAAGTCAGATGCTGGTAGGCGCGGAGGGGCTGCTGGCCGGCACCATCGGCGGCGGCGCTGTGGAGCTGAAGAGCATCCGGCTGTCCCAGGAGCTGCTCGCCAGCGGCGGCAGCGGCTTCATCCGGGAGTTCAGGCTGTCCCGGGACGGCGAGCTGGGTATGGCCTGCGGCGGCGACGTGACGGTGCTGTTCAGCCCGGCGCGGCTGGACGATACCCGCTGGGACGAGACGGCGGCGGAGGTGCTGCGGCGGGTGCGGCAGCGCACACCGGGCTGGCTGGTGCTGCCGCTGGACGGCGGCGCGCCCCGCGTGACGGAGCAGCCGGAGACGGACGAAAACAGCTTCTCCGTGGAGCTGCCGGTGGGCGAGCGGGCGCTGATCCTGGGCGCGGGACATATCGCCCGTGCGCTGGTGCCCCTGCTGCGGACGGTGGGCTTCCGGCCTGTGGTGCTGGACGACCGTCCCGGCTTTGCCACGGCGGAGAATTTCCCCCAGGCGGACGACACGATCTGCGCGGCGTTCACACCCCTTGAGGACTCGGTAACGTTGACGCCGGAGGACTATGTGGTCATCATGACCAACGGCCACGAGCACGACTTCCAGTGCGAGGTGCAGGTGCTGCGGCGGGAGACGGCCTATGTGGGCGTCATCGGCTCCCGGAAAAAGACCGCCTACGTGAACCAGCGGCTGCGGGAGGCGGGCATCCCGGAGGAGAAGATCGCCTTTGTCCATACGCCCATCGGCACGGCGATCAAGGCGGTGACGCCGGAGGAGATCGCGGTGTCCATCGCCGGAGAGATGATCTGCGTCCGCGCGACCCGGCGGGAGGCCGCGGGGGAGGTACATCATGGCTGCCCCATGCACTGAGCACCTGTTCCTCACCGGCGAGAAGGGCGTGGGCAAGTCCACGCTGGCGCGGCACCTGCTGGCCGGTCACACCCCCTGCGGCTTCCGCACCGTCCGTGTGACAGGGGTGATGGACAGGCCGTCGGTGCATCTGCTGCCCGCCGTGGGCGGCGAAGCGGCGGCGGACAACCTGCTCTTTTACTGCGGGGAGTGCGATGCCGCCCGGTTCGACACGCTGGGCACGGCGGCGCTGTCGCAGCGGTACGGCGACGTGCTGCTGATGGACGAGCTGGGGCCTGCGGAGTCGCGGGCCGCGGTGTTCTGCGGCGCGGTGCTGGCGGCGCTGGACGGCGATATGCCGGTTTTAGGCGTTCTGCAAAAGGCGGACACGGCCTTCCTGCGGGCGGTGGCAGCACACCCGCGTGTGCGGGTGGTGACGGTCACGGAGGAAAACCGGGATCGCCTGAGGCAGGAACTGCAATTGCATCTGTAAAAAAAGGACGGCTCTGCCGTCCTTTTTTTCGCCGCATGCTTCCCTTTGGGCGGGCTTTGCGGTATACTATCAGAAAACGACAGGAGGTGACGTGGTGGAGCTGAAGATCATCACCGGCCGCGCCGGCGCGGGCAAGAGTCGGTGGGTGCTGGATAGAATGGCGGCGCGGCGGGGGCAGTGCGGACAGGTGCTGCTGGTGCCGGAGCACGCCACCCACGAGGCGGAGCTGGATCTCTGCCGGGCGCTGGGCGACACCGCCAGCCGTGACGGAGAGGTGCTGAGCTTCCAGAGCCTGGCCACGCGGGTGCTGGCGCAGACCGGTGGTCTGGCGGAGGTGACGCTGGACAACGGCGGAAAAATACTGACCATGCGGCGCGCCTTGCAGGAGGTGGCGTCGTACCTGACGGTGTTCGCCAGACCGTCCCAGCGCCCGGCATTCCTGCGGGAGCTGGTGGCGCTGGCGGACGAGCTGTACGCCTACCGTGTCGCACCGCAGGAGCTGATGGAGCAGGTACAGGCCATCCCCGGCGCGGCGGGGGAGAAGCTGCGCTCCACGGCGCTGCTGTTCGGCGCGTATGATGCCCGGCTCCACGGCGGCGGGCGGGACGCCCGGTCACGGGTGCAGAAGCTGTGCGACGCGCTGCCGGAGTCCCGCTATCTGGCGGGCAAGGATGTGTACATCGACGGGTTCTCCTACTTCAACCGGGTGGAGGAGGACATCATCGCCGGGATGCTGCGGCAGGTGCACAGCGTGACGGTGACGCTGCTGGGGGACGACAGCGACACGCAGCTGTTCCGCAACGGCGTGGAGCAGCGGCGGCGCTTGCAGCGCCTGGCAAAGGAACACGGCTGCAAGTGTGAAGTGATAAACCTTGTCAGCTGTGACGATACGGCGCTCGGACATCTGGAACGGCACTTCTTCGGTACGGACGAGCCGTGGGAGGGCGATACGCCGCCCATCACGCTCTATCAGGCGCATACGGCCTATTCCGAGGTGGAGTATGTGTCGGCGCAGCTGCGCCGTCTGGCGCAGGGCGGCGTCCGTTGGCGGGATATGGCGGTGGCGGCGCGGAATATGGAGGTCTACGGCCCGCTTTTGGAGGCGGTGTTCCGGCGGGACGGGATACCGGCCTACATCAGCCGCCGCAGCGACATTCTGGAGCAGCCGGTGCTGACGCTGCTGCTGAGCGCCGTGGACGCGGTGACAGGCGGCTTTGAGTACGAGGACGTGTTCCGCTGTCTCAAGACCGGCATGACATCGCTGACGGCGGAGGAGTGCGACCTGCTGGAAAACTATGTGATCCGGTGGGAGATCCGGGGCAGCATGTGGCTGCGGGACGAGGACTGGACAGCCGACCCGGAGGGCTACGGCGGCGAGATGACCGACAAGCGCCGTGAGCAGCTGGCGCAGGTCAATCAGGTGCGCCGCAAGGTGCGGCAGCTGTTCTTGCCCCTGAGTGAGGGACTGAAAGCAAGCAAAACCGCCATGTGTAAGGCGGAAGTGCTTTATAGATTTGCGGAGCGCGCCGGTACGCCGGAGGTGCTGGAGCAGCGGGAAAAGGAGCTGCGGGAGCAGGGGCAGGTACAGGCGGCGGAGGAATACGCCCAGTTGTGGCGCATCTTCTGCGATGTGCTGGATCAGTTCGTGGAGCTGCTGGGCGACACGGAGGTGGAGGGCGAGGAGTTCGCCCGTCTGCTGCGGCTGACGCTGAGCCAGTACGCCGTGGCCACCATACCGGCCACGCTGGATCAGGTGAAGGTCAGCCCGCTGAACCGGAACGACCGCCACACGGTGGCGCATCTGTTTCTGCTGGGCGCCAACGACCATGTGCTGCCCACGGTGGAAAAGCCGGGCGGCATACTGGATCAGCAGGAGCGGGAGCTTCTGCAGCAGCAGGGCATCCTGCTGTCGGACGCCACCTTCGACCCACTGAGCAACGAATTGCAGAACATCTACGCGGCGCTGGCGCAGCCCCGGACATCCCTGACGGTGTCCTGGTGCGTGGGCGACGAGTCCGGGGCGCGGCTGCTGCCGTCCTTCGTGGTGGAGCGGATCAAAAAGCTGTTCCCGCAGGCGGCGGTGCTGCGGGAGGACGGCGCATACCGCCGGGAGCTGCCCGCCCCGGCGCTGGCGCTGGCGGGACAGCGGCCGGAGGGCGCCATGTGGCGCTATTTCCGGGAAAACGGACAGAGCAACCTGCTGGAACGGATGGCGGCTGCCCGCGCCATGGGGCGGGGACGGCTGTCACCACAGGCGGTGCGCAGCCTGTACGGCAGCACCGTGGCCATGTCCGCCTCCCGGCTGGATCGGGTAAAGAGCTGCCATTTCGGATATTTCATGGAGTACGGCCTGCGGGCGAAGGAGCGGACGCGGGCGGACTTTCAGGCGCCGGAGATCGGCACGTTCATCCACTACCTGCTGGAGAACATCCTCAAGGACGTGGATCGCCGGGGCGAAAGGCCGGGAAAGCGGGCGCTTTCGGACATGGTGCGGCGGTACACGGAGGAGTATGCCGCCAGCGCCATCGATGGCTACGGGCAGAAGTCCGCCCGGTTCCGGTATCTGTTCTCCCGGCTGCGGGAGACGGCGCTGGTCATCGTGGAAAACGTGCTGGACGAGCTGGAGCAGTCGGATTTCCGCCCGCTGGCCTTCGAGCTGGGCTTCGGCGGAAAGGACGGGCAGCTGCCCGCCGTGACAGTGACGGCGGGGGACACCACCCTGTCCGTCACCGGCAAGGTGGATCGGGTGGACGGCTGGATGAAGGACGGAAAGCTCTATCTCCGTGTGGTGGACTACAAGACGGGCAAGAAGGCCTTTGATCTGGCGGATGTGCGGTACGGACTGGGCATACAGATGCTGCTGTACCTGTTCGCCCTGCGGCGGTACGGCGGAAGCTATTTCGGCGCGGAGGTGGAGCCGGCGGGCGTGCTGTATGTCCCGGCGCGGGACGTGGTAAAGCGGGCGGATCGCGCCATCCCGCCGGACAAGCTGGAAAAGCAGCTGCGGGACGAGCTGCGCCGCACGGGTATGCTGCTCAGCGACCCGGATGTGCTGTGCGCCATGGAGCACAGCGCGCTGGAAAAGCCCTGTTACCTGCCCATCGCCGTGAAGGACGGGCAGGCCAAAGGGCTGGCCGCCGGCGTGCTGGCGGACGCGGAGCAGATGGGCAAGATGGGGCGGTATATGGACAGCCTGCTGCGGCAGGCGGCGCGGGAGCTGGGCGGCGGCAACATCGACGCCGACCCCTGCCGCCGGGGGCCGCAGGAGAGCGCCTGTGACTGGTGCCCCTTCGCGTCGGCCTGCTGGTTCGACGAAAAGCGGGACAAGCCCCGGTATCTGCAAAAGACGACGCCGGAGGAATTCTGGCAGATGGTGGACAGGGAGGAGGAACGCCATGGCTGACGTACAGCTGACGCCCCAACAGGCACAGGCGGTGACAAACAGAGGCGGCAGCCTGCTGGTGTCCGCCGCCGCCGGATCGGGCAAGACGAAGGTGCTGGTGGAGCGGGTGTTCTCCTACCTGACGGAGGAGCACTGCCATATCGACGATTTCCTCATTATTACATTCACCCGCGCGGCGGCGGCGGAGCTGCGCAGCAAGCTGGCCTCCGAGCTGGCCAAGCGGGTGGCGCAGTCGCCGGAGGATGAGCATCTGCGGCGGCAGATGTTCCGGGTATATCAGGCGGATATCAAGACGGTGGACGGCTTCTGCGCGTCGCTGCTGCGGGAGCATGTCCACCTGCTGGAGCCGGTGGAGGGACACAGCCTGACGCCGGATTTCCGGATACTGGACGAGTCGGAGGCGTCGCTGCTGAAGGAGAAGGCGCTGGAGCAGGCGCTGGAGAGCTTCTACCAGCGCATCGAGCAGGGGGACGAGGGCTGCGCTTCGCTGGCGGCCACGCTGGGCTTCGGCCGGGACGACCGGGCGCTGGCGGCGCTGGTGCCGGAGCTGCACGGAAAGCTGCAGAGCCATCCCTACCCTGCCGCGTGGCTGGAAAAGGCGGCGGAGAGCTGGAAGCATCTCCCGCCGCGGCTGGGCGACAGCGTGTACGGCCGGGCGGTGATGGAGGACACGGTGCGCCGCGCCCTGTACTGGGCGGGGCGGCTGGAGCGCGCCGCGGAGCAGATGGATGGCTGCCAGCCGGTGTACGACGCCTACGCGGACAGATTTCTGGACGCGGCGGCGCAGCTGCGGCAGTATGAAGCGGCGGCGCAGGAGGGCTGGGACGCCATGGGGCGCGTGCAGGTGGTGTTCCGGCGGATGGGCACCGTGCGCGGCGACGAGTACGCGCAGGAGAAGAATGCCGCCCGCGCCGTGCTGGAAAAGTGCAGAAAGGCTGTGGGCAAGCTGTCCGCGCCCTACGAGACGGCGGAGGCGGAGCTGCTGGGCGACATGCAGGCCATCGCCCCGGCGATGGAGGCGCTGCTGGCGCTGACGGAGGACTTCGACCGGCGCTTCCGGGCGGAGAAGGTGCGGCGCAACGCCATGGATTTCTCCGATCAGGAGCACTACGCCGTGCAGCTGCTGAGCCGTCCGGACGGCACGCCTACGGAGCTGGGCGAGCAGGTGTCCCTGCGCTACCGGGAGATCATGGTGGACGAGTATCAGGACACCAACGAGGTGCAGAACTGCATCTTCCGCGCCGTGTCGCGGCAGGGAGAGAACATCTTCGCCGTGGGCGACGTGAAGCAGAGCATCTACCGCTTCCGGCTGGCAGAGCCGGGGATCTTCCTGGAGAAATACAGGACGTACGCCCCGGCGGAGCAGGCTGCACCGGGTCAGCCCCGGCGGATGGTGCTCAGCCGTAATTTCCGCTCCCGCCGGGAGGTACTGGACGCCACGAACTTCGTGTTCGGCGCCATCATGTCACGGGAGATGGGCGAGCTGGACTATACGGAGGAGCAGCAGCTGCATCCGGGCGCGGACTATCCCGAGGCGGCGGAGCGCGAGACGGAGTTCCACTATCTCAGCGTGGAGGACACGCCGGAGCAGCGGTTCGACAGAGCGGCGGCGGAGGCGCAGTTCGTGGCGCGGCGGGTGCGGCGGCTGCTGGAGGAAAAATACCCGGTGCGCGGTGCGGACGGGAGCATGCGGCCGGTGGAGCCGGAGGACATCGTGATCCTCATGCGTTCGCCCGCTTCCCGGATGGCGGTGTTCTCCGCCGCGCTGGAGCGGGAGGGCATCCCCTGCGACGGCGGCGAGAGCGAGGACTTTTTCGCCGCCATGGAGATCGCGGTGGTGCTGTCGCTGCTGGAGGTGGTGGACAATCCCCGGCAGGACGTGCCGCTGATCGCAGTGCTGCGCTCGCCGCTGGTGGGTATGAGCGCCGACCGGCTGGCGGCCATACGCGCCGTGCAGCAGGAGGGGGACTATTACGAGGCGCTGCGGCTGGAGCAGGGGGAGGACGCGCAGGCGTTCCTGACGCTGCTGGACGAGCTGCGGCAGGCGGGGCGGGAGATGTCCGCCGACAAGCTGCTGTGGTACATCTACGACCGGTGCCATGTGATGGCTATTTTCGGCGCCATGGAGGACGGTGCGGCGCGGCAGGCGCGGCTGACGGCGCTGTATGACTATGTGCGGCGGCTGGTACAGAGCGGCAGGACGGGGCTGTTCGACTGCGTGAGCCACCTGCGGCAGCTGCTGGAAAAGGGCGATGCGCCCGTGGTCACGGCGGCTAAGGCCGCCGGCGGCGTGCGCATCATGAGCGTGCACAAGTCCAAGGGACTGGAATTCCCGGTGGTGATACTGGCCGACCTGTGCCGGGCGTTCAACCGGCAGGATATGGACAGGCCGGTGCTGGTGCATCCCCAGCTGGGCGTAGGTGCCGAGCGGGTGGAGGTAGAGCGGCGGCTGCGGTACGACACCATATCCAAAACGGCGCTGGCGTTGGTGCTGGAGCGGGAGGCCAAGGCGGAGGAGCTGCGCATCCTGTATGTGGCCATGACCCGCGCGCAGGAGAAGCTCATTATGGTCTGCTCCCGGAAGAACCCGGAAAAGCATCTGCGGGAGCTGTGCGCCCTGACGGAGCTGCCGGTGCCGCCGGAGGCGGTGTCCGGCGCGGATTGCCCCGGCGACTGGCTGGTGCTGGCGCTGATGAACACCTATCAGGCGGCGGATTTCCACCGCTTCACCGGTGTGCGCCCGCCGGAGCTGCGGGAAGCCCCGGCGGGGCTGACGGTGCAGCTGCACCGCATCGATGGGGAAGAGGAGGAGCAGCAGGAATTGACGGCGGCGGACAGCGCGGCGGTGGAAACGCCGGATGTGCTGCCGGACGAGGCAGCGCTGGCCTTCGCATACGGCCACGGCGCGGCCACAGTGACGCCCACCAAGGTAACGGCCACCCAGCTGAAGGGACGCGCCATCGATGAGGAGATCGCCGAGGGCGCGCTGCCCCGCCGGTGGGAGAGCGTACCGGAAAAGCCCCGCTTCCTGCAGGAAAAGCTCGGGCTGACCGGCGCGGAGCGCGGCACGGCCATGCACCTTGTCATGCAGTTCCTGCCGCTGGACACCCCGCCGGAGCCGGCGGCGGTACGCGCGCTGGCGGAGACGCTGACGGCGCGGCGGCTGCTGACGCCGGAGCAGGCAGCGGCGCTGGACGTCCCGGCGCTGGCGCGGTTCCTGTCGTCGCCGCTGGCGGCGCGGATCCGCGCGGCAAAGCAGGTCTGGCGGGAGTACCGCTTCTCGCTGCTGACGGATGCGGGTCTCTACGACCCGGCGGCCGCCGGGGAGGAGATGCTCCTGCAGGGCGTGGCGGACTGCGTGTTCGAGACGGCGGACGGCCTGACCGTGGTGGACTTCAAGACCGACCGGGTGACGGCGGAGGAGGCGCCCCGGCGGGCGGAGGTCTATCGCACGCAGCTGAACGCCTACGCCGGAGCGCTGGCAAAAATACTGCAAAAGCCGGTGACGGAGCGCGTTTTGTACTTCTTCGCCTGCGACCGGGAAATTTCTTTGTAAAAATAGCGAAAAATACTTGCATTTCCGGGAAGAGTATGCTATTATCACAGTTGCGTTTGCGGCATAGCCGCGGCGACGAGTGAACCAGAAAGGGGTGAACAAGAGCAATGAAGGAAGGAATCCATCCCAATTATCAGCAGACTACTATCAAATGCGCCTGCGGTAATGTGATTGAGACAGGTTCTACGAAGAAGGATATTCGCGTGGAAGTCTGCTCTAAGTGTCACCCCTTCTTCACCGGCAAGCAGAAGCTGGTGGATACCGGCGGACGCGTTGCCAAGTTCAACAAGCGTTTCGGCCTGGACAAGTAAGGACACATCACATCGCAAGACCCGTACCGTTGGTGCGGGTCTTGCTTTTTTGCAGCGCCATGGGGTATAATTAGGGCAATACCGTTACAACGAGGAGCATTATGGAACGAAAAACCATTGAAGAGAATAAGAACGGCGCGCGGGACTACGCGGTGCTGGTGGGTCTGAAGTCCCCGGTGCTGGGCGCGGACAGCGCCGACGAGGAAAGTCTGGCGGAGCTGGCGGCGCTGGTGGAGACGGCGGGCGGCCAGTCCGTGGGCATGATATTGCAGAGCCGCGAGAAGCCCGACCCCCACAGCTTCATCGGCGAGGGCAAGGTGGAGGAGGTCAAGCGCATGGTGGAAAACAGCGAGGCCACCATGGTGATCTTCGACAACGATCTGTCCCCGTCACAGGTGCGGGTGCTGACGGAGCTGTGCGGCGTGCAGGTGCTGGACAGAAGCGGCCTGATACTGGACATCTTCGCCCAGCGCGCCCGGACGAAGGAGGGCTGCCTGCAGGTGGAGCTGGCGCAGTACCAGTACCTGCTGCCCCGGCTGATCGGCATGTGGAGCCATCTGGAGCGGCAGGGCGGCACCGGCGGCTCGCCCATCGGCACGAAGGGCCCCGGCGAAACGCAGCTGGAGACAGACCGCCGCCACATCCGCCGGAAGATCGACAAGCTGAAGGAGGAGCTGGAGGAGGTGCGGCGCGTCCGCGCCACCCAGCGCCAGCGTCGGCGGAAGAACGAGATACCCGTGGTGGCCATCGTGGGCTACACCAACGCCGGCAAGTCCACGCTGCTCAACGCCATCACCGGCGCTGACATACCGGCCAACAACCGGCTTTTCGACACGCTGGACACCACCACCCGGCTGCTGACCGTCAGCGATACGCTAGACGTGGTGATCTCCGACACGGTGGGCTTTATCCGCAAGCTGCCCCACCAGCTGGTGGAGGCGTTCAAGGCCACGCTGGAGGAGCTGGAATACGCCGACCTGCTGCTGCACGTCATCGATGCCAGCAACCCGGAGTGGCAGGAGCAGGCGCGGATCGTGGACGAGCTGATCCGGGAGCTGGGCGCGGAGACGATCCCCTGCATCCGGGTGTACAACAAGTCTGACCTGGCCTTTGCCTTCCAGCGGGATAAGGAGGGGGATGCGGTGAACGTGTCCGCCAAAACCGGCGAGGGGCTGGACAGGCTGCTCTCCGCCATCGACAAAAAGCTGGACAAGGGCACGAAGCGTGTGACGCTGCACCTGCCCTATGACAAGGCCGGCGCGCTGGACAGCCTGTACCGGGAGGCCAAAGTGGAGTCGGTGGAGTACGGCGAAACGGTGGACGTGGTGGCGGTGTGTACGCCCCGCATCATCGGCCAGCTGAAAAACTACATCGAGGGCTGGACGGAGCCGAAGGAGGAGTGGGAATGAGCGATTTCCGCGTACCTTATCAGGCGGCGGAGACGGAGTTCACCGAAAAGCGCTCCCGCTTCATCGGCCATCTGCTGCCGGTGGAGACGGAGGAGCAGGCGCGGGAATTCATCGCGCAGATGAAGAAGAAGTATTACGACGCCCGGCATAACTGCTGGTGCTATCTCATCGGCCGCGACGTTCTGCGGTATGGCGACGACGGCGAGCCCCAGGGCACGGCGGGACAGCCCATGCTGAACGTGTTCCAGCGGGAGAACGTCACCAACGTGGTGTGCGTGGTGACGCGGTATTTCGGCGGCATCCTGCTGGGCGCGGGCGGCCTGACACGGGCGTATTCCAAAAGCGCCCGGGACGCGCTGGCGGCGGCGGGCGCGGCGGAGATGGGACTGTGGGCGACGGCGGACATCCCGTGTCCCTACGCGCTGTTCGAGCGGGTGCGGGGCGAGGTGACGGCGCTGGGCGGCACGGTGGACGAGGCCGAGTACGGCGCGGACATCCGGCTCCGCGTGTCCCTCCCGGCACAGACGGCGGAGACGCTGCGGGCGCGGCTGACGGAGCTGTCCGCAGGCGGCATCGCCATGACCGTAACCGCCGAGGAGTACCGCCCCGGCGGCCGGGTGGAGATTTGAGTGGAATGCAGGTACGGTGAACCGTCTGTAGGGGACGGCGTCCCCGACGTGAACAAGATCCAGGCAGGTAATCTGAAGGTCGTTTCCGAAGCTCACGGCACCGACACCTGGTACACCGTCGTTGCCGAGTAAGCATCTCCCCCGCGGTTCCCGCTTGCATCAAGCGGCGAATATAACCCTCCTCCGTCTGTGCGACACATGGACGGAAAACGCGCGGCGCCCCGCAAGGGGCGCCGCGTTGTTTTTTTTGGGAGGGTATGCATCTGTAGGGCGGGACCCATGTGTCCCGCCGCCGGGTACGCATTTTTCGGCGGGGCACGCGGGCCCCGCCCTACGGGACGGTATGTTGAACCGCGTGTCGGGGACGGCGTCCTGCAGTGGAGCGCAGCGGAACAAATGCCCTTGGGGTACGACGTCCCATCAGCGCGGCAGCGCCGCGCTGTCATTGCGAGGAGCACCCCAAGGGTACTTGCTTCGCGGCGCGTAGCGACGCAGCAATCCGTTTTCCTTTTTTGGGGGAGACGGATTCCCACGCCAGTGACGGCGGGGCACACGGGCCCCGCCCTACAGGGTGCGGCGGTCATACAGGGCGGACAGAGTTGTCCGCCCCTACAAACTCGGAATGCCAGGAAGCACCGCCGCGCTGCGCGCCATGCACGCCGCGTCCGCTCCTTCATATACTGGAGCAGGGGAGGGATATACCGTGCGACGATGTGGCGGCGGAAGCTGGTTTCTGGGGATCTGCGCGCTGGGGCTGGGACTGGGCATCCTGATCGCCGCCGTGTTTCCTGTGGGGTGCCTGATGTTTCTGGTGGCGTTTCTGCTGATCGCCTGCGGCGTGGCGTGTTTGCGTGACAGGAGGTGAGAGCGTGAAAATCGTGGTGTGGCGTGCGCCCCGCGGTATGCGGGGCATTCTGCGGCGGCTGTTCGGTATCCGGGAATAACCGCCCGCGCCCGCACATACACTGGTGACAAACCGTGGAAATGTGAGGGCTATAACTATGGAATGTGGTTTACAGTGGAAGGACATCACCTGCTGGGAGGACGCCTCCCGGCTGACGCTGACCCATGAGGAGACGCTGGAAACAGCCATCGCCGACTACTGTCCGGACATGGGGCGCGTGGTGGAGACGGCGGGGCAGCTGTGCCTGCGCTCCATCGTGCCGCAGGGGGACGGGGTGGAGCTGCGGGGCACCATACAGGTCACGGTGCTCTACACCTCGGAGGAGAGCGTCGGTCTGCGCAGCCTGACGCAGAGCGTGCCCTTCACCTGCTGGGGCGAGAGCCGCCCGCTGGCGGCCTGTCAGGTGCTGTGGGCGGAGGGACGGCTGCTGCTGTGCGAAGCGCAGGCGCTGACGCCCCGCCGCCTGTCCCTGCGCATCATGCCGGAGTGGACGGTGTGCGGCTATCGCTGCGGCACGCGCCGCCTGTGCGTGGGCGCGGACGACGATCCCTTCCTGCGCCTGCGGCGGCAGGAGCGGGAGCTGTGCCTGACGGTGTCCATGGCGGAGCGGGAGTGCTCCGTCACAGGCGAGGCGGCGGTGCCGCCCGGCCAGCCCGCGCCGGAGGATCTGCTGCTGTGGCGGCTGTACCCGCAGGTGGGCAGCTGCCAGCTTGTGGGCAATAAGCTGCTGGTCAAGGGCGACGTGACCCTCTCCGCGCTGTACCGCTGCCAGCAGCAGAAGCTGCATACATACACGGCGGTGCTGCCCTTCTCCCAGATCGTGGAAAGCCCCTCCGGCGGCGAGGAGGGCGAGGTCACGGTCTGCCCGCAGCTGCTCTGCGGCGAAGCGCGGCTGCTGCGGGGCGAGGAGTCCTCCGGCTTCGCCGTCTCCGCCGAGCTGCGGCTGCTGGTGCGCATCACCCGGCGCGAGACGGTGGCCTGCGTCACCGACCTGTACAGCATCCGCTGCGCCGTGCAGCCGGACACCGAGCCGGTGTCCCTTCCCCCGGCGCAGGAGCGCCCCACGCGGCAGGAAGCGGCGGCGCATCTGGACTTCGGGCGGCAGCGCCCCTTTGTGTACGTCACCGACGTGAGCTGCGCGCCCGCCGCGGCGGAGGACGGCACGCCCTGCGCCGCCGTGCGCATGCAGCTGCTGTATCTGGATGAGACGGAAGCCCCCACCGTCACCGAGCGGACGGCGCAGCTGCCGCTGCGGGACGGCGAGACGTGTACCCGCTGCGGCGCACCGGAGGTGGCCTTCACCGGCACGGGCTGCGACCTGCGGCAGGCGGTGTCCGTAACGCCCGCCGCCGGGGAGCCGGCGGTGCTGACCACCGTCACCGCCGTGCAGACCGTGCCGGAAAGGGAGGAGGGGCGCCGCCCCTCGCTGGTCATGCGGCGGCTGGCGGCGGACGAGACGCTGTGGGACGCGGCGAAGCAGTACCGCACCGACGAGGAGCTGATCCGCGCGGTAAACCAGCTGGCGGAGGGCGAGGTGCCGGACAAAATGCTGCTGATCCCCCGTATGCGCCCGTAGCCGCCTTTGGGTGTTGTCACGGGCGGCGGGATTTGCTATAATAGAATACGACTACGACCGGGGAGGAGAGAGAACCATGCGCGTTTTGGCTACCATAGGGTTCTCCTTCTCCACCGGCGTCTTTCTGGCGGCGCTGCTGCCATGGGACGGCTGGCAGCTGTACGCCGCCGCAGGCGCGGCGCTGCTGGCGCTGGTGTGGCTGCTTGCGGCGCGGAGGAGCACCTGCTTCCGCCGGGGACTGCTGATCCTGCTGCCGCTGGCGGTGTCGCTGGCGTATTTTGCCGGGTATCGGTATCTGGTGCAGCGGCCGGTGGAGCAGCGCTGCGGCGCGGTGTCGCCCTTTACCGCCACGGTCTGCGACTGGCCGCAGGAGACGGAGCGGGGCTGTAGGATCACCGTGAAGCTGGACGGCTATCCCGGCGCCAGAGCCGTGCTGTACGGCGAGCCGGAGCTGCTGGACGCCCGGCCGGGCAACACCCTTGCGGGCACGGCGCAGTGGCAGTCCGCCGCCCATATCTACAACAACGATCTGACCCACTTCACGGCGCGGGGCGTATACGCTCTGCTGTACGGCAGGGAGGACGTGCAGCTGTCCGAGGGCAGCGAGGGTGCGCTGCGCTGGCTGCCCCAGCGGGCGGCGAAGGCGTTCCGGGAGAGGATCGCCGCCGTGTGGGACGATCCGCGGGTCAGCGGCTTCCTGACGGCGGAGCTGACCGGCGACAAGTCCGCCATGGATGAGGGGGACTATCTGGCCATGCAGGAGACGGGTCTGGCACACCTGTTCGCCGTGTCCGGTCTGCACTGCGCCTTTCTGGTGACGCTTCTCTCGCTGCTGGTGTCCCGCCGCCGCAGGCTGCTGTGCGCCGTGACCATCCCGGCGCTGCTGTTCTACATGGTGATGGTGGGGCTGTCGCCCTCGGTGGTGCGGGCATGCATCATGCAGATGTTCCTGCTGGTGGCGCCGCTGTTCCGGCGGAACAGCGACCCGCTGACCAGTCTGGCCGCGGCGCTGCTGGTGATCCTGCTGGTCAACCCCTTTGCCGCCGCCAGTGTCAGCCTGCAATTGAGCTTTTCCGCCACGCTGGGCATGGTGCTGCTGTCGCCCCGGCTGTACCGGGGGCTGACCGGTTGGTATAAGGGCAAAAACCGTGTGCTGCGCCACGGGCTGTGCTTTGTGATGGCAAATCTGGCGGCGACCCTCAGCGCCGTGGTGTTCACCGCACCGCTGACGGCCTATTACTTCCGCATTTTCGTGCTGGTGGCGCCTCTGTCCAGCCTGCTGGCAGTCCCGGCGGCGGGCTGGAGCTTTATGACCGCCTTTGTGACGGCGCTGCTGGGCTTTGCGTGGCTGCCGCTGGCGCGGATACTGGGCGCGCTGGCGTGGGTGCTGGTTCGCTATATCCTGCTGGTGGCGGAGTGGCTCATGGGCTGGCGCTACCACGCCATTTATTTCACCGATCCCTACCCGCTGTACTGGCTGCTGTTTGTGTACACGGCCTTTATCGGCTGCGCCGTCACCCCGGACGGGCGGCGGAAATACGCGGTGGCCTCCGTCCTGTCGGCGGTGACGCTGATAGCGGCCATCTGGGTCAACCAGCAGTCGTACCGGTACGGTGCACTGTCGGCACTGGCACTGGACGTGGGGCAGGGGGAGAGCGTCATCCTCTGGTCACAGGACGAGACGGCGCTGGTGGACTGCGGCAGCAGCAACAGCTATAAGGATCCCGGCGGGACAGCCGCCGATACGCTGCACAGCATGGGCGTCACAAGGCTCTCCGCCGTGGTGGTGACACACTATCACGCCGACCACACCAACGGGCTGTACGAGGTGCTGCGCCGGGTGCCGGTGGACAAGCTCTACCTGCCGGATATCGAGGACGAATACGGCGTGCGGGAGCGGCTCACCGCGCTGGCGGAGGAAAAGGATGTGCAGGTGGTTTGGGTAACGGACACGGTGACGTGCCCGCTGGGACAGGCTGTCCTGACGGTCTATCCGCCGGTGCAGTCCGGCGGCGACCTGAACGAGCTGGGACTGACGGCACTGGCCACGTCCGGGGACTTCGACCTGCTGATCACCGGCGACATGTCCGGCTCCACCGAGCGGAAGCTGGCGGAGACGTACCCGCTGCCGGATGTGGAGGTGCTGGTGGTCAGCCACCACGGCTCCCGGTACAGCAGCGACCTGCGGTTTTTGAAGGCGGTGACGCCGGAGGCGGCGGTCATCAGCGTGGGCGATAACAGCTACGGCCACCCGTCGGAGGAGACGGTGCAGCGGCTGCTGGCGGTGGGCGCGGAGATCTGGCGCACCGACCGGCAGGGGAACATCCGCATCACGGTAAACGGAGGATAACCATGGCAACAGAGAAAAACGAAAAGCTCCCCGGCTACGAGGAGCTGCACCGGCAGGTGCAGTCCGGCAGCGTGGGGAATGTCTATATTTTCCAGGGAGAGGAGACGTACCTCATGCAGCAGGCGGTGGCGGAGCTGCAGGCGCTGCTGGTGCCGCCGGGCTTCGAGGAGTTCAACTACCACCGGCTCAGCGGCAAGGGGCTGACGGTGCAGGAGGTGACCGAGGCGGTGGAGGCCATGCCCATGATGGCGGAGCATACCTTCGTCACCGTGACGGATATGGACATCTTCAAGCTGGACGAGCCCCAGCGCACCGCGCTGACGGCGCTGCTGGGGGATTTCCCGGAGTACTGCACGCTGGTGTTCCTGTACCGGCAGATACCGTATAAAAAGGATGCGCGGCTGAAGAAGCTGGCGTCGGCGCTGGCGGAGCACGCGCAGGAGATCGAATTCGCCCAGCAGGGGCAGCAGAAGCTGTTCCGCTGGGTGCGCCGCCGCTTTGCCGCCATGGATAAGGAGATCGATGACAACGCGGTGGAGCACCTGCTGTTTACCTGCGGCAGCCTGATGGACGGCCTGGTGCCGGAGATTGCCAAGATCGGCGCCTACGCCAAGGGGAAGCGCATCACCGTGGCGGACATCGACGCGGTGGCGGATCCGGTGCTGGACGCGGAGGTGTTCCAGATGACCGACGCGGTGGCCGCCGGGAAATACGACAGGGCGGCGGAGCTGCTGGCGGAGCTGCTGCGGATGCAGGAGGAGCCCATCCGGATACTGGCGGCGCTGGGCAAAATGCTGCGGCAGCTGTACACGGCGCGGCTGGCCATCGACGGCGGCAAGGATCGGGTATGGCTGAAGGATCTGTGGCGCATGAAGTCCGACTATCCGGCGCGGAAGCTGCTGGATTCGGCGCGGAACGTGGGGCGGGACTGGTGCCGCGAGGCGGTGAAGCGCTGTCAGGTGCTGGATCGCCGGATGAAAAGTGAGCGGAACATGGACAGCGAGGGGGAGCTGAAGCTGCTGCTCATGGAATTGGCAGGTGCGCGATGAAGCCCCGCATCCGCGAGGTCATCGTGGTGGAGGGGCGCTACGACAGAAACACGCTTTTGCAGGCGGTGGATGCCTCCGTGGTGGAGGTGGGGGGCTTTGCCCTGTTCAACGACCGGGAAAAGATGGCCTACCTCCGGGCGCTGGCCGAAAAACGGGGGCTTATCCTGCTGACCGATCCGGACGGAGCGGGCTTTGTGATACGCAGCCGTCTGAAAAGCTGCCTGCCGCCGGATAAAATAAAGCAGGCGTATGTCCCCGACGTGTACGGCAAGGAGCGTCGAAAGAAAAAAGGGGGGAAGGAGGGCAAGCTGGGCGTGGAGGGCATGAAGCCGGAGGTGCTGGTGGAGTGCCTGCGCCGGGCGGGCGCCACATTCGAGGGGGAGGACGCGCCCCGGCAGGCGGCGGGGCTGACCAAGGCCGACCTGCTGGAGAAGGGGTTGGTAGGCGCGGGGAGCGCCAGCAAGCGGCGGGCGTTACAGGACAAATTGGGGCTGCCCGCCCGCCTGACAGCCAACGGTCTGCTGGAGGCATTAGACCTGCTTATGACACGCGAGGAATTCGACGCACTGTTCAAGTAAAAAGTTAGAAAAAAGTCAAAATTTCTCTTGCATTTTTTGCAGCTGTGTGCTATCATAAATAAGCTGTCTGAGAGACACGCGCCGTTAGCTCAGCTGGATAGAGCGTCTGGCTACGGACCAGAAGGCCGGGGGTTCGAATCCCTCACGGCGTGCCAAAAAGACCCGAAACCGTTACGGTTTCGGGTCTTTTTGTTTGCATAAGTTGTTGTTTTCTCCCGCTGCTTTTTTCTGACCCAAACGCTGACCCCAACGGGACGTAAACTGTACCCAAGAAAATGGACACGGAAATTTGACCCATGTCCCCAGAGGGATGGACACGTGCGTGACTCAAGGCGTCAAACGAATGTGCCCTCTTGTTTCTGAAGGTTTTTGTCCGTTTGACAAACAGTGTATCTAAATCTTTTTTATCGGATGTCTAATAACCGTTTTCCATTTTTCCGGAGCAACCTTTCTTGCATCGGACAGATAGATCTCATGATGTAATCTTTCCATATTCATATCATTGACATATCCGTTCCGCTCCAAATACGCGTCCATAAGCGCGACAGTCGCGGGCTCATCATCAAACGCGCCCAAGTGCATGATTTGAACGCACAAACCTTCATCAATCGTCAAAAACTCCGCCGAGGAGCAATCCAGCTTTTTCTTTTTCGCCGCAGTATCGACCGCCCATTCAAAGTCCTCTTTCGTTATGAAATCAGGCAAGCGGATAACGGAGATCCAGTTGAACGCGGACTTATCGGTGTAATCCACGCCAGCTATATGATCCTGCCACCAGAAGCCTTCAAGCGGGGGAACGACATATTCAAAGAAGCCGACAATTTTATGGTCAGTCTTGTAACTCATTTTTAAGGTGTATGCAACAGCGTATAACACGCTGATTGCTTGCTGATATACCCCGCCCTCTTCATTGGGATCACCCTTTCCATTAACTGCAATATAATTTGCTTTCGGAACAATTACGATCTCCGGCTTGTTCTTCGGCATATAGAACTCCTTGTATTCTTTCTTGAAATCAAAAGCCATAGCTGCCTCCTCAAGTGATGATCTGCCGCTCTCTTTTACGTTCAAATGATACCACAAACCTGTAAACAATTCTACCGCAACTTTTGTGAGATATAAGAAAAGTCCGGACAGCTTTCTGCCCGGACTTTCTCCCGATCATAAATTAACTCAGTCTTTACGGTGTCTCCGGCCTGCGTCTTACTGAGGACATTTTTGATGATAGCTTTGCCTGGCTCTGGATCGTGACCGACTGTGTAGCGACCCTCCCAGCGTCCGTCCTTTCGCTTTCGGATATTGCCTTCTCCGTTTGCTCGTCGTTTTGGCATAAAATCGACCTCCTTTGTAACGGTACACAATACCGTAAAAGGCAGAGAAAAGCTATGGGGAAGCCACACTATTATCAGAAAGTTACCAATTCTCAACCGCCGCTTATCTTTGTTTATGGCGTAGCAAGATTTGAGCTGCTACGGAGATTTCCGCCGACTACAACGGTATAAAGCGTACCGATTTTCTATCAAAGCGCCGCCGCAAACCGTTGTGACACGGGGCTTTGCGGCGACTTTTCTCAAATTTAGCGTCAAACCGTTCTGGGAACCTCGAAAAAAGCGTCAATTTCCAAAACCCGCAAACCCTTGCGGCAGCTCGCACTGCGGGCTGCTGTGAATAGGCATTGGCGCGAAAAGCGCCAATGCCTTTCTCCTGCTCCGATTTCGGTGCATCGAAAATCGGCCAAAAGCTGTTCAAAATCCCCGGGGGCACTATCATTATCCGTTTTCGCTCCTGCGAGGGCACACAAGGGCTCACACGCCGAAACTGGGGGCATTTCGGATGGGGCGCTATCATTACCCTCGACACGAACTGCACGTTCACGAACATCCCCGGGCCGGGTGTCAGAACGGCAAACTTTGCCGCTTTTGGGTCTTGGCCGGGTGTACTCCAGAAGAATGCAGAGAGCCTTCGGAACAGCGATGCGCTTATGCGCGTCGCTGTTCCGAGGCGTCGCGGCCCCGCTGGGCTGCATGATCTGTTTGCAACTTGGTGATGTTGCTGTTTTTTCACTCTGTGCGCAGTACTTTCTGAACGTGCGAGGTGGGGGTGGTATCACTACCCCCGGCGTGCTTTGCGTGCTGCCGAAACGCCAGACGTCCGCTTGTCAAAGCGGCTCATTTGTCGTTTTCTGAGGTTGCCGAGCAGCACTCCCTGCGCGGTCACTTTTTCTGCTAATATACAGATATCCCTGTCGGTAATTTCAGTAGCAAACGCTTTTGCGTTATGGTATGATAAGTCCCACAAATCCGTACTTTTCGGAGATGAGGGTGAGCCAGAATGACAGAAAAGGAAAAAATGCTGAAGCAAATGCTTCATGACGCGAATGATCTAAAGAGCTATCAGATGATCGGGCTCGGACAAAGGATCTTTGTTATGACTACAACCAACTTTGCCCATCTGATGAAGAAGGAAAGCAAAACTGATGAAAAAGTTGCTGGTCGAAGTCAAAGGAGCATTGTGATGAGATTTGTCAAGGGTAAATTGCACCAGTGATTTTTTGAAATCATTTGTTTTAGAAATTCAAGGGATATATTTTATTCCCCACTGCATAATGGCATAAAATACCGGCAACAAATCTTGCCCTTTCAGTGTTAGGGAGTATTCTACTCGCAACGGCATCTCATTGTACTGGATTCGTTGTATCAAATCATCGGCTTCCAACTCTTTGAGGGCATTTGTCAGCGCCGTATTTGTAATTGGCTTTAGCATCTTTTTCAGTTCCCCAAACCGCATGGGACACTTGATGCACAGTTCATAGAGAATTTGGAGTTTCCATTTGCCCTGCAGCATTTGAACCACCGGCGTGACCGGGCAGTTTCCCTCGCCAGTTAGAATGACACTGCCAACCTTTTCTTTGAATTCTTCATAAGTCATGATTGGATCTTTCCTCGTCTTTTGCAGTATATTTTTTGATACCAGGTACAAATAATTTGCGTACTTGAACAAAAATTGCTATCAGATATAATAAATATATCACGGGTTGGCCATGCAGTCAACGACTGAAATTTCTCAGAAAGGTCTGAATGACATGAAAGAACTGAACATTATGGAGGCTACTGTTCTGACCTCCCCCAATCCGCTGACACTGATCTGCTCTAAAAAGGAGGATGGTTCTACGAACCTGGCTCCCATTTGCTTTGTGTCCTACCTCTCCTTCAATCCGCCTATGGTGGGCTTCGCCACTGGCAAACAGTCCCACACCGGTAAGCGTGTGCGTGAGACCGGCAAAGTCATTGTCACTGTTCCCTGTGAGAGTCTGGCAGGCGCGGTAATGGCCTGCGGCGGTTCTACCGGTGCCGAGACCGACAAGGTGGCCGCCAACAACATCGAGATGATGGCTGTAGAGGGCAGCGACATCCAGATTCCGGCGGACACCCGGCTGGCGATGGTGGCTACCCTGCAGCAGTCGGTGGAGGTGGGCGACCATATCCTGCACATCTGTCAGGTGGACAAGTTCCTGGGCAATGAGGACAAGAAGGGCCTGTATGCCTGGAACGGCTTCGGGAAAGTTGCACCTGCGGCAGAAGGCTAAATCTTAAAACGGTAAGGAGGTGTCAGCGGTGGCTGTTTGTATCAAAGACTGTATTCAGAACATGAATCTGGTGATTGGCTGTACTATTGGTTGCAGCTACTGCTACGCCAGAAACAATGTTCGTCGGTTTCACATGATCGACGACTTTGAAAAGCCGGAGTTTTTTCCCAATAAGCTGCGGCTGATGGAGAAAAAGCGCCCACAGAATTTTCTGCTCACCGGCATGAGTGATTTTGCCCACTGGAATCCAGAATGGCGGAATCAGATATTTTCTAAAATGGCTGAAAACCCACAGCATCAGTATCTGTTTTTGACCAAGCGACCGGAGGATATTGTGTTTTCCACTACCCTGGAGAATGCTTGGTTCGGCGTGACTGTGACCTCCAGCAAGGAAAAGGACCGCATCCAGACTTTACGGGAGCACATCAGCGGCGGGCATTACTATGTGACCTTTGAGCCCATGTTTGATGATGTTGGCATGGTAGACCTTACCGGAATTGAGTGGATCGTCATCGGTACTGAGACCGGACGCAGAAAGGGTAAAACCGTATCCAAATCGGAGTGGGTACGGAATTTGACCGATCAGGCTCACGCACTGGGCATCCCGGTGTTCATGAAGGAAGATCTGCTTCCCGTCATCGGCGAGGAAAGCATGGTACAAGAGCTGCCCCCGGCTTTCTGCCGGGTATTGGAGGTGCAAAAAACATGGCGGAAGTGAACAACAACGGCATCCTGATCCGGGATGTGGAGACAAAAAATATCATGACAAAATCCACCCTGCCGGTGGGCGGCTATTCGGTCAATCCTTATGTAGGCTGTACCCATGGCTGCAAATACTGCTACGCTTCGTTCATGAAGCGGTTCACCGGCCATACTGAGCCTTGGGGTACTTTTCTGGATGTGAAGCATTGGCCTGCCATCAAAAATCCCCGGAAATACGCCGGACAGCGTGTGGTCATCGGCTCGGTGACGGATGGGTACCTGCCTCAGGAGGAACAGTTCGAAAATACCCGCAAGCTGCTGGAGCAACTGAAAGACAGCGGCGCGGAGATTTTGATCTGCACTAAGTCTGACCTGGTAGTACGGGATATCGACCTTCTGAAAGAGATGGGAAAGGTCACTGTTTCCTGGTCGATCAATACGCTGGACGAGGATTTCAAAAACGATATGGACAATGCCGTCAGCATCAAGCGGCGGCTGGATGCCATGAAACAGGTTTATGACGCAGGTATCCGCACCGTGTGCTTTATCGCTCCGGTTTTTCCCGGTATCACGGATTTCGAGGCCATCTTCCACCGGGTGAAGGACCAGTGCGACCTGGTGTGGCTGGAAAATTTGAATCTGCGGGGCGGTTTCAAAAAAGACATCTTAGACTATATCCAGGAGAAATATCCCCACCTGTTCCCCCTGTACGACACCATCTACAACAAGGGAGACAGAAGCTACTTCCGTGGTCTGGAAGAACAGGCGGAGCACCTTGCAAGAGAATGCGGTTGTCCCTTTGTGGACAACGAACTCCCCTACGGCCGGGCAGAGCCGGGACATCCGGTCATTGTGGATTATTTTTACCACGAGGAAGTACGCGGCTCGGAAAACAGCGGGAAGCGAACTCAAAAAGTATGATCTTAGGGTGCTCTGAAACGTAGTATGGACAATCGACACCCACACTCTAAGTTACGTGTGTCAACGTGATAAAAATTATATTGGACAAACGCTTGACAACTTTTGTTTTGTAATTTCAAAATTTTCTCTGACCCATTTTTGACCCAGAATAGAATTGGAGCGGGCAGGGCTGGACGGAAACAACGGAAAATTCGCCGAGCGAACGGTGGTAAAAAGCACAAATCAGAGCCGAAACGGCTCCGATTTGTGCTTGAGACAACCTACGGACCAGAAGGCCGGGGGTTCGAATCCCTCACGGCGTGCCACCCCGAAACCGTTGCACCGCAACGGCTTCGGGGTTTTCTTTTATCCCCGTATGCCGCAAAAACCGGCGGCGTTTCTAACACAATTCTAACGCGTTAGACCAACAGCTTGCGCGCTGCAAAGCCGAACTTTTGCCTATCGTCTGCTGCCGTTACATAAGCTCTTTCTTCTTCAGTACGCGGCGCAGCGTCAGCACCAATGCGATGTTGCCGGCAAGTGCCAGTAGCAGCAGGCACCCTCATAGGGTTCAAGCGGGCGCATTTCGCGCCCGTTTATTTTCTTCGCAGTTACTTGAAAAGAAACACAAATCTCGCTATAATAGAGAAAGCACGGGAGGTGCGGGCATGTATCAGAGAAAGTTGGAAAAGGGCTCGTCCGTGGTGCCGATTTTGCAGAGCATCTGCCAGTGGGCGGGCGTGTTCTATAAGGATGAGGGCGAAGTACCCATGATACAGTGTCAGAAATGCGATCATCGAGGGTAAAATACCGGGTAATGGAAAAGGAAAGTGACTTCGTCACGGAAGAAAACCATAAATTGTCTGCAAGGAAAGCAGAAAAATCGAAAGGAGCATCGACCATGAAAGAAACGAAATACGCAGGTACCCAGACCGAGAAAAACCTGATGGCCGCCTTTGCCGGTGAGTCCGAGGCACGCAACAAGTACACCTATTTTGCATCCAAGGCCAAGAAGGAAGGTTACGAGCAGATCGCGGCGTTGTTCCTCAAAACCGCTGACAACGAGAAGGAACACGCCAAGCTGTGGTTCAAAGAACTGAACGGCATTGGTGACACCGCCGAAAACCTTCTCTCCGCCGCTGAGGGCGAGAACTACGAGTGGACGGATATGTACGACGGCTTTGCCAAAACCGCCGACGAGGAAGGTTTCCATGAGCTGGCCCAGCGTTTCCGCCTGGTAGCCGCCATTGAAAAGCACCATGAGGAGCGCTACCGTGCCCTGCTGCACAATGTGGAGACGGCGGAGGTCTTTGCCAAGAGCGAGGTCAAGGTGTGGGAGTGCCGCAACTGCGGTCATATCGTGATCGGTGAGAAGGCGCCGGAGGTCTGCCCTGCCTGCAATCATCCCCAGAGCTACTTTGAAATTCACGCGGAGAATTATTAAAGAAAAGGAGAATCATCATGGAGCAGAAGTTTTACATTTGCAAGCATTGCGGCAACATCATTGCCAAGGTCAAGGACAGCGGCGTCCCTGTTGTCTGCTGCGGCGAAAAGATGACCGAGATCATTCCCGGAACGACCGATGCATCTGTTGAAAAGCACGTCCCTGTCTGGACAGTGGAAAACGGCATCGTCCATGTCAAGGTCGGCTCCGTGGAGCATCCCATGCTGCCGGAGCACTATATTGAGTGGGTCTCTCTCCACACCAAGCAGGGCAACCAGCGCAAGGAACTGCATCCCGGCGAGAAGCCGGAGGTCTGCTTCGCTCTCTGCGAGGGCGATGAAGTCGAAACGGTCTACGCCTACTGCAACCTCCACAGTCTGTGGAAAGCGTAATTTATCTGACCATTCTTTGCGCAGCCGGTGGGGGCTGCGGATGCGGCTCGCCGGCGAAGCGATCCGGAGGTGAACCATGGCAAAGCGGAAAAGGGATCTGAATACCGTTTATATATCGGAGCGGCTGCGGGAGAGTCTGCGGCCTATTTCCCGCTGCGCGCTGACCACTGTGGTGGCGCCCATGGGCTACGGTAAGACCACGGCGGTGAACTGGTATCTGGCCGAGCGCGCCGGAGCGGAGGCCGTGAAGATCGTCCGGATCAACGTGTATTCGGACAATCTGGCCATATTTTGGCGAAGCGTTCAGGACGCCTTTGCCCGCGCCGGCTTTGATATGCTGCGGGACTATCCATGCCCTGTGGATGCCGCTGGCGGCGGGCTGCTGGCGGATGATCTCTGCCACGGGCTGGCGGGGGAGGTGCCCTGCTACATCTTCATAGATGATTTTCACCTGCTGCTGGATCAGCGGGCGTCGGCCTTTCTGTGTATGCTGGCCAACCGCCTGCCCGACAATGTGCACCTGATCGTGGCCAGCCGGGATCGCTTCCTGCCTGACGCGGAGACAGTGCGGCTGGGAGCGAAGGTCTATCCGCTGGGAACGGAGCAGCTGCGGCTCAACCACACGGAGCTGTCCGTCTACGCCCACCGGTGCGGCACGGAGCTGTCCGACGCGCAGATCGACGAGATCCTCTATTCCAGCGAGGGCTGGTTTTCCGCTGTTTACCTGAATTTGCGCACATTTTCCGAGCATGGTGTGCTGCCGAGCCGTCATTCCGACATCTATTCCACCTTTACGGCGGCCATGATCGACCCGCTTCCGGAAAAGCAGCGGGAGTTTCTGGCGGTCATGGGTCTTGCCGATGAGTTTACCGTGGAGATGGCGTGCTTCGTCACCGGTGATGCGGACGCAAAGCAGATCCTGTCCGCTCTCACAGAGCAGAACGCCTTTATCAAGTGTCTGGAGGACGGCGTTACATACCGGTTTCACCACATGATGAAGGAATGCGCGGAGCGCGCCTTTGCCGCGCTGGATGGGGAGAAGCAGACCGTATATCACACGCGGTTCGGAGAGTGGTATGAAGCCCGCCGCCGGTATCTCCACGCCATGACGTTCTACCGGCGCAGCGGCGACTACGATGCGCTGCTGCGGGTGGTGCAGGAGGACGCGGGCATTCTGCTGGCCTCTGTTGCCCCCGATGCTGTGCTGAAAACGCTGGCGCAGTGCCCGGTTTCCACGCTGAAGCGGCACCCGGCGGCGCTGCTGGTGCTCATGCGCAGCATGTTCAACTGGCGGAATATCCCCAAAATGATGGAGCTGGAGGGCATTCTGCTTGCCGCCATCGGGGAGCATCCGGAGATGCCGGAGGAGGAACGAGGCGATCTGCTGGGCGAGTGCGACCTCATCATGAGCTTTCTGTGCTACAACGACATCAGCGCCATGAGCCGCCTGCACCGCAGCGCCAGCGCGCAGATGTCCCGCCAGGCCATCAGCATCCGGAACAGCGGCGGCTGGACCTTCGGCTCGCCGTCCGTGCTGATGATGTTCTACCGTGCGCCGGGGGAGCTGGCAAGCGAGCTGGCTGAGATGGACGAGTGCATGCCGCACTATTACAGGATCACCGACGGTCACGGACAGGGCGCGGAGACGATCATGCGGGCGGAGGCGCTGTTCTGCCGGGGGCGCTTCACCGATGCCCATATCGAATTGGAGCGCGCCTATGCCCAGATCAGGGACAACGGGCAGGAGAATATGGCGCTCTGCTGCGATTTTCTGGCGTGGCGGCTTTCTCTCTGCGCGGAGGTGGAGCCGGAGCTGACCCTTGAGGAGCGCCGTGCGGCGCTGCTGCGGCTGCACAACGCCTCGTGGCTCAACATCTGGAACGCCACAGCCGCGTATTACCATGCGCTGCGGGGCGAGCCTGAGAGGATACCGGAGCTGTTTGCGCAGCACAGGCTTTCCGCGGTCAATATCCTCGCGCCGGGCAAGCCCATGATGGAGATGATCGAGAATCAGGTGTATCTGGCGCAGGGCGCCTGTGCCAAGGTCATCGGCCGCAGCGAGGGGCTGCTGGCGATGTGCGAGGGGATGCACTACGCGCTGGTGGCGCTGCATGTCCGCATCCAGACCGCCGCCGCCTACGAGTGGCTGGGCAAGCACACGGAGGCGCGGGCGCTGCTGCGGCAGGCGCTGTCCGATGGGGAGCCGGACGGACTTGTGATGCCCTTCGTGGAGAACTACGACGGGCTGGCGCCCTTGCTGGCGCAGGAGATACGAAGCGATCTGATCGACAGGATCGTGGAGCTGGGCGAAGCATCCCGGCAGCGGAAAGAGAGGAACGTCAGACCCCGTGCACTGTCCGCGCTGACGGAGAGGGAGTTCGAGATCGTGCGCCTGATGGCGCAGCGGCTGAGCAACCGCGAGATCGCGGAACGGCTGTTTCTCACCGAGGGCAGCGTGAAGCAGTACGTCAAGCAGATCTACTCCAAGCTGCATATCGACGGGGACACCCGCACCAAGCGCAGGCGGCTGAACGAGCTGCTGGAAGCAAAAGCCTAACCATTGGGGAATGGTCATCCATACAAATCCACCGTACAATGTCTGTACGGTGGATTTTTTGCCGCTATGAGATAAGAGGAAGGGAGGACGCGCCTTTGAACCGAAGGTATCTCACAGCCGTTGCACCGTTGGCTGACTACATTCTGCAGGTCGATTTTGTGTCCGGAAGCCGTCTGCTTCTGGATATGAAGCCATATCTGGACAAAATGCGCTTCTGCACGCTTTCCGATCCGCAGGTGTGGAACAGTGCCGTGACCAACGGCATCTTCGTTCGCTTCGGCAACGTGGAGCTCAGCCACAACGAGATATTGTCCATGGCGGAGCAGGAGCATTGAATTATCTGGAAAAAGGAGAAAGACGATGAAAAGAATGAAAAAGTATCTGACCCTGCTGCTGGCGCTGGTGCTGTGCCTGAGCATGACCGCCTGCGGCAGCGACGGCGCAGACGAGGATAATCTGTACGATGTCCCGGATTCCTTTGAGGGGCTGGTCAAGGACAGTGAGCAGATGGCCAACCTCTACGTCTACGGCGGCGCATGGAGGGGCGAGGACGGCAGCACCATGATCGTGGCCACCAGCGAAAGCGGCGACGAGGTGCGCTTCGCCCTGTATAACGCCGACGAGGAGGTGACGGCCAGCGGCTTTATCCAGTTCGTGCCGGAGTACGACTACGACTACTTCTACAACGAGCACGACGGCGTGGCCTACCGCAGCTGGTTTGACGAGGTGGGCGCGATGTATGTGGCGGCCATCGGCACATTTACGAAGCTGACGGGCGACGCGCCGGGCGAGAACATCGGCGACGGCGATTACGGTTTCCTGGCCGGTGTGTGGTATCAGGATGGGGAGCCGGGCGCAGCCAGCATCATTGAGTTCGACGCGTCCGGCAGCTGGACGCTTTCGGAGCGTCCCGGCGGCGACGGCGACCCCGCCGTGGTGGACAGCGGTACCATTGAGGTGGATCCCGACGGCGCGGGAACGTATTTCGCCGTTTCCGACATGTATGAGGACGTGGTCTACGACATGACGCTGGTGGGCGACGATGTGATCTACTGGGGCGGAGAGTACGACTACTATCAGAAGATGGCGTGAGCGCAGAGGGAGAGGAGAGAGGTATGAAAAAGCGATTTGCAATTGTATTGGCGCTGCTGATGGCGCTGACGCTTGCCGCCTGCGGCGATCAGAATGACGACCCCAATGATGTGGTGGGCGGCGATTGGCGCGTGACCGGCGTTGTCCGGGACAGCGGCAGCATCACCCGTGACGGCGGGGATATCGACGTGCTGGTGTGCGTCAACGCGGACAGTGCCGACTTCTGCTACGACGACGAGACGTATGCCATATACGACTACGTGGACTATCCCATCACGCTGCAGGGCGACCCGTGGGAGGAGTTCCGGAGCATCGACTTCGCTGACCGGAACGGTGACGGCGACAGCGACGTGGCCATGCTGTTTGAGCTGGATGGTCAGCAGGTGCTGATGGTGTGGTTCTGGGATGCGGAAGCCGAGGGATTTGTGTTCCAGCCGGAGGAGTCCTCCGTGGAGGACTTCGGTGGGGAGAGCGTGTCCCACGTGGGCTTTGAGGGCACGTGGTATCTGGATGGCGACGAAACGGAGGAAAGCGTCATTATCATCGGCGTTGTGGGCGACTGGGTGCTGTACGACCAGCAGGGCGACACCCGCACCGCCATCGACAGCGGGCTGCTCCGCGTGGTGGACGAGACGCAGGGACACTATGCCGCCGATTCCGAGCAGTTTGACGGCGTCTCCTACATCATCGCCACGGCCGGGGACAACGGCATGTACTGGGGCGTCACCGGCGATTATGACTACTACGAACGCCTGGACTGAGGGCAAACAGGGACAGAATACAATAAAACAACGCGGGCTATGCCCGCGTTGTTTGTTGCATATTCAGACTCAGTCGGCGTCCTTGCTGGTGGCCTTGTCGAAGATCTCCACGGCCTCGGCGTTGGGAGCCGGTGTCAGCTTGGTCACCACAACAGCGACGATCAGGCTGGCGATGAAGCCGGGCACGATCTCAAACACGCCGGTGGAGGCGGTCAAACCGGTCAGCAGCCAGCCCAGATCCACCACGAAGCCGGAGATAACACCGGCCACGGCACCCTTGTAGTTGAACCGCCGCCAGAACAGGGACAGCAGGATGGTGGGGCCAAAGGAGGCACCGAAGGCACCCCAGGCGTTTTCCACCATGTCCATGATGGCCTGCGCACCGCTGCCCTTGGAGTTGGCGATAAAGAAGGCGATCGCGGACAGCACCAGAACCAGAACACGACCTACCATCAGTGTCTCCTTCTCCGTGGCGTTCTTGCGGAAGAAGGGCTTGTACAGGTCGGCGGTGAAGGAGCTGGACGCCACCAGCAGCTGGGAGTCCGCCGTGGAGATGGAGGCGGCGATGATGGCCGCCAGCAGCAGTCCGCAGATGCCGGCAGGGAAGAAGCGGCGGGACATGGCGATGAAAACCAGCTTCTGGTTGCCCGCCGTCAGCAGCTCCTCGCCCATGACCATGCGGCCAAAGTAGGCAATCAGCACGGCGGCGAGCAGGGAAATGATAACCCAGACAATGGCCACGGTGGAGGATTTGCGGATCATGGAGGGCTTCTTGATGGACATGAAGCGCACCAGAATGTGGGGCATGCCGAAGTAGCCCAGACCCCAGCCCAGACCGCTGAGGATATCCTGCCAGCTGGCGCTGAACAGGCCGCCGCCGAAGCTGCACTGGGTGACAGCGCCGGACGCGGCGTCGGTGTACTCGTACACGGTGGTCAGAGCGGAGGGATCCAGCAGGTCGCGGTGGCCGAAGTAGACCACGATAGGCACCAGCATCAAAGCCAGCATCATCAGCATGCCCTGGAAGAAGTCCGTCCAGCACACGGCGGTGAAGCCGCCGAAGAAGGTGTAGGCCACGATGATCAGCAGGAACACGAACATGGCCAGCTTGGGGGACACGTCCGGGAACAGGGTGGTGAACACGGAGGTGCCGGCCACCAGAGCGGAGGCCACATAAATGGTGTAGGCAAACAGGAAGATCAGCGCGCACACCAGCTGCAGGGAGCGGGAGTCCACCGCGAAGCGGTTGGTCAGGTACTGGGGCACGGTGATGGCATCGTCAGCAGCCTTGGAGAAGGTGCGCAGACGCTTGGCGCACAGGATCCAGTTGGCGGCGGTGCCCAGCGCCAGACCGATGCCGATCCACATCTGGCCGAAGCCGAAGGCCAGAATGGAGCCGGGAAGACCCATCAGCAGCCACGCGGACATATCGGAGGCCTGAGCGGACAGCGCCGTGACCCAGGGGCCCATGGAGCGTCCGCCGAGGAAGAAGTCCTCGGAGTTCTTGTTGGAGCCGTTAAAGTAGAAGATCAGCGCTACTCCCAGCAGGATGATGAAGTAGCCCAAAAATACGATGATTTCCCAATTCATGATTTCTCCGTCCTTTGCGTAAGTTCAGTCTGCCTATTATTAAAACACACTAAAGTGTAGTATACAACAATCCTCACCGTTTGTAAATCGCCATTCCAAACTTTTTTGCTTTAATTTGACAGATGAGCGCCTTTTTCCCCGCTGTCCCTTGTCAATTGCCGCCGATTGTGGTATGCTGTATCTAATAACACGAGAGGGAAGGTACATGCCATGGATGCCAGCTTCAAAACATGCATGTTCGGCGGGTTCGACCGTCAGGATGTGGTGGCGTTTATCGAGAAAACGGCGGAGGAGCACCGCGTGGAGACGGAGGCGCTGCGCGCGGAGAACGACCAGCTGCGCCGCGACCGGGACGCCGCTGTCGCCGAGAATGAGGCGCTGCGCTGCCTGACAGAGGAGGACGCCCGCCTGCAGGAGGACAACAACCGGCTCCAGCGCCGGGTGGAGGAGCTGCAGGCGAAGCTGGCGGAGGTACAGGCGGAGAACGACACGCTGCGCGGCCCGGCGGGGGAGTACCAGTCCCTGAAGGAGCATATTGCCGACATCGAGATCAGCGCCCACCGCCGCACGGAGGAGTTCCGTGCCCGCGCCATGGAGCGGCTGGGACAGTGCATCGCCCAGCAGCGCCTGTGGTGCAGCCAGCGGCGCAGCACCTACCTGACGATGAACGCCGCCCTGTCCCAGCAGCTGCGCGCCGCTCAGGAGGAAGTGGACAACGCGGATTTCACCGCCTTTGACGACATGATCGGGGAGCTGCAGCGTCTAGAGGACGAGCTGAAGAAGCCCGATCCGCAGATATGAGAAAAAAAGAACCGCCCGCGGGCGGTTCTTTTTTTGCGCATATAGCCGGCTGCGTTTATATTTCGCTCTTCATACAAAACAGGTGGATACCCAGCGCCGCGTTGAAGCCCGTAGCCGCAAACACGCTGAAGCGCTCGACCACGCCGAAATATGCGGCAGGGACGATTTTCATCCCTATTGCACCCACAAGCATCATGGCCAATGCGACAGCGGCGCACACACCGTAGGAACGGCAGCTTTTGCTCTTGGCTCCTGCGACGATGATGATCACCAGCGATACGATGGACAGCAGCACGACAAGAGCAGTGACGGCCATGTGCATCACGTCCTGAAAGGCGCCCGCGTAGCCGCTGTCGCTCAGCGGGAACATCCGATACCCGACCGCCGATATCCACTCCATGACGGCGAACAGATAAATGCCTGAACGGAGCAGCTTGGTTTTCCGCCCTTGGATGCCGATGCAGACAACGGTCACGCAGACGACCTCGCACACATTGTAAAGGGCACTGAGCTGATTCCACAGCGCCAGCGACGGCGCATTGGCGGCGCTCAGGTCGCTGACCGCTTGCGCCATCCAGTTGTATCCGGGGTAGGCCAGCGGCGCGAACACCACCGCCGCCGTGTACGAAAGAAAGCTGACAACACCCAGCAGCCCCAACCTTTGCAGTAATGATTTTTTCATGATTCTCCTCCTGAAAAAGATGCAGTGCATGACCACAGAAATTGCGGTCAGCACTGCGTCTTTGCGTCTGGCTGATAAATGACCTCGATTTGAAAATGCCGCGCGTGGATGATGCGCTCCTGCCCGCGCCGCTTCATCATCACACCTAACTAACGTTCGTTAGTCATATTATAGACGCTTTTGGAGGAAAGTCAAGTAGTTGTGAGATGCCGGATGATCCATTCATCCAGAAAAAACGACCAATTCTAACGCCGTTCCAACGCGAAAATCGGAAAATTCAAGGAGTCGGACAAAAAAGGAAAGTCCAGCAAACCCTTGAGTTTACTGGACTTTTTTGGCGGAGAGGATGGGATTCGAACCCATGTGCGATTGCTCGCAAACTGATTTCGAGTTAGAGTCGCTATCCGGACTTTGAAGGAAAACGGCGGAAACTCACGGACAATGCGAGAGTTTGCAAACCCTTGAAAAATCAGCATTTTTCCGCCCTTGAAGGTCGAAAATCCCGAAAGCCCAGACAGAGCAAGGAGTTCGAAAGAAATCCGGTTTTGGGGAGAAAAAAGCCCGTTGGGGAGAAGATGGGGAGAACTCGGGGAGAAATCACAGTCCAATGCAGATGATACCTACCGATACCGAACATCAAAATCAAGGTGGTTATCCGCATGACTGAAAGCATGAAATATTACGAATCCATCCGTCGCAAATACCCTGAGACGGTCTCGAAAGATCAGTTCTACCAGATCGCCCATATCAGCAAAGCAACTGCTCTGCACCTTCTGCAAAACGGTTTAGTCCCGTGCAAAGATACGGGCAAGAAAACTCGCCGGTACACAATCCGCACCGACGATATAATCTTCTATTTGATTGACCGGGAGCTTCACCCGGAGGTCTACCGCGCACCGGATCGCTGGTATCAAGAACGTTCAGGTCATTACAATTCGCGTGTCACCTATCGGAATGAGCTGACGAGGCTGTCCGAAGAGGAACGAGCCAACTTCCGAAAATATATGGAAGACGAGTTTTGTCAGTACGGCGATCTGCTGACCGTCGTTGAAGTGGCTGAGGCAATCGGCTACTGCGATACTTCGCTTCATCGCTGGTGCAACGCCAAGAAGCTCAAATCATTCAATATCTCCGGAAAGTTCCTTATACCAAAGATCAGCCTCGTAGATTTCCTCGTTTCTCAGTACAGCTTCGACATTACACGGAAAACTTGGAAGCACACACTGCTCATCAAAGGATTTCTTGATAGACTTGATACAACAGAATAATTCGTACAGCAAAGCCCCGTTATTGCACTGCGCATAGCAGAACAATAACGGGGCTTATTTTTTTGTCAAATTGGAGGTCAAAGCAATGAACACAAACGATTTTGCTAAGGCATTTGACGCCTTGATGCAGGAAACGCCGTATTCCCATTTCGATAGCGGCTGCGAGGGCATTATACCGGAATGCCGCACCTGTCGATTTCACCGTCCTCACTGGAAATATCAGTCCTGCGTGTTTGCAGAGTGTCCCTACTGCTGCAATCCCGTTTCTACACTCAAAAATCAAAGTGGCACATCTGCTGCCGGAAAGGAAGTCAATCATGGATAATAAAATCGAAGTCTTCAAGAATGAACAGTTTGGAGAAATCCGAACAACCCTGATCGAAAACGAGCCGTGGTTTGTGGCGGTAGACGTGTGCAGGGCTTTGGAGATCGGCAATTCGTCTCAAGCCATTTCGCGGCTGGATGCGGACGAGAAGATGATTACCCTCATTTCAAATGAGGGTAATAAGCGAGGCAATCCCAACATGACGGTGGTGAACGAACCCGGACTTTACACGCTTATTCTGAGCAGCCGCAAACCCGAAGCCAAAGCCTTCAAACGCTGGATCACGCATGATGTCATCCCCATGATCCGCAAGACCGGCTGCTATATGACGGACTCTGTGCTGGAACGTATCCGCAAGGATCCGACGTTTACCTATACGCTGGCAAAGGTTATGCTCCGGGAAAAAGACCGTGCTGATGCGCTTGAGGCGGAACTGGATGCCGCAAAACCGAAGGCTGATTACTACGACGCCTTCGTCAACCCCTATGACTGCACCAATATCAGAACGACGGCGAAGGAACTGAAAATCCCGGAGCGTATATTTGTCAGGTTTCTACTCGCGGAAGGCTATATGTTCCGATCTCCCTCCAATCAGCTTCTTCCCTACAACAAGAAGAGCAACGAGGGACTGTTTATTGTCCGCGATGTTGTGACCTACTGTTTTACCGGCTCTCAGACCTTTTTCACCCCCAAGGGCAAGGAAGTGGTTCGCCTTCACTATATGCGCTTATATGGTGCAGAACACCCCGGCGGATTGGCAGGGTGATTATGTGTCCTTCCATCGCAACAATAGAACCCGTGACTTCACGGTCATGGGCAATATTCATCTGAGGGATAAGAACTTGTCCCTCAAGGCAGTCGGTCTTCTTTCAAAAATGCTGTCGTTCAATGATAGCTGGCAGTTTTCTACCCGCGGACTGGCGGCTATTTGCAAGGAAGGTCCCGACGCCATTCTCTCAACGCTCAAGGAGCTTGAGGATAACGGCTACATTGTCCGTCACAGAGCAAGAGATGATAAGGGCAGACTTGTCACAACAGAGTTCGACATTTACGAGTCTCCACAAGCCGGTTTGCCACACGGGGAAAACCCACATAGGGAAAATCCCGATGTGGCTAATCCAGACGTGGAATATCCACACGGGGATTATCCTGCACAATTAAATACTGATCAAGTAATTACTCAAGAAAGAAATACTCTCTCAAAAAACAATCAATCCTTCAATCTTGATGGGATGGATAGGATGGATGAGCGAAACAGGTATGAAGAGATTATTCGGCAAAATCTTGACTACGACATTCTCTGTCAGGATTCAAAGTTCGATAAAGACCGCTTCCGGGAGATCATGGACATCATGCTGGATGCCGTCTGCTCTACCGCTCCGACCATCCGTATCAATGGCGAGGATATGCCGCAGCAAGTGGTCAAGTCCCGCTTCCTCAAGCTGAATAGCAGCCACATAGAGTACGTTCTGGAAGCAATGAACAAGAACCCGTCAGACATCCGCAATATCAAAGCGTATCTTCTGACGGCTCTCTACAACGCCTCTCTGACGATAGACAATTACTACTCCGCCCTCGTCAACCATGATTTCCACGGGCAGGATTACAGCTATGATGAATACTGCCTATGAGGACTTGTATCATTGGCAGAAAAACGAAAAAGGAGGTCAGACATGAAGCTTATCTATCGCCGGATTGTGCCGCCTTAGCTATGGCAACAGTCCCCATAATCATTCCAACGAAAGGAGGTAAACGCCGCAATGCAGGATGAAGTCAACACCAAAGTTGTTGCAATCATGATTAAGGGCGGCAAAATCTCTGCTGAGGTGCTGAAAAAGGCTCTGGACAAGTTCGTTCAGGAGATCGAGAAGGCGCAGAAGCAGATGCAGCAGCCCAAAACCTATCGCGGCAAGCAGTCCATCAAGCATCTGATGAGCCAGAACGCCGCCATCTCCAACATCGAAGTGACGGACGGCAACATCAAGTCCTTTGAGCGGACTGCCAGCAAATACGGTCTGGACTTTGCGCTCAAGAAGGACGTTTCCGTTGAGCCGCCCAGCTATCTTGTCTTCTTCAAGGGACGGGACGTTGATGTTATGACCGCCGCCTTCAAGGAGTTCTCTGCCAAGACTGTCAAGCAGAAGGAACAGCCGTCCATCCGGCACAAGCTGGATCAGGAGAAAGCGCAGAGCAAGGCGCAGCACAAGGAGAAGGTCAAGGTCAAGACCAAGGATCGGGGTGTGGAGCTGTGAACAAACCCGATGTGAAGAAACTCATTCTTCTGAACCTTCCGTATGTCTTCGCCTTCTACTTCGCGGATAAGATCGCCGCCGTGTTTCGTCTCGCCCCCGGCACAGAGTTCATCGACAAGCTGACAAACGGCTTTGCCGTGTTCGGCACTACCTTCGCAAATCCGCTGCCCAGCTTTCATCCCGTTGATCTGCTCATCGGTGTGCTTGCCGGTGCGCTGCTCAAGTTGGCGGTCTACATCAAGGGCAAGAACCGCAAGAAGTTCCGCCAAGGCGAAGAGTACGGCTCTGCCCGCTGGGGCAAACCGGAGGACATTAAGCCGTACATGGACCCGGAGTTCTCCAACAATGTCATTCTGACGCAGACGGAGTTCCTGACCATGAACAGCCGCCCGAAGCAGCCGAAGTACGCCAGAAACAAAAATATCCTTGTCATCGGCGGTTCCGGCTCAGGCAAGACGCGCTTTTTCGTGAAGCCAAACCTGATGCAGATGCACAGTTCATACGTTGTCACCGACCCGAAGGGTACGGTGCTGGTAGAGTGCGGCAGGATGCTTGAAAAGGGCGGCTACGTCATCAAGTCGCTGAACACCATCAATTTCCGGAAATCCATGCACTACAACCCGTTCAGCTACATCCGCAGCGAGAAGGACATCCTCAAGCTGGTCAATACGATCATCGTCAACACGAAGGGAGATGGCGATAAGTCCGGCGAAGATTTCTGGGTCAAGGCGGAAAAGCTCTACTACACAGCTCTCATCGGCTACATCTGGTACGAGGCACCCGACCACGAGAAAAACTTTACTACCCTGCTCGAAATGATCAATGCCTCAGAAGCCAGAGAGGACGATGAGACCTTCAAGAACCCCGTGGATGTCATGTTCGATGAGCTGGAAGCCCGCGACCCTGACCACTTTGCGGTCAAGCAATACCGCAAATACAAGCTGGCGGCGGGTGTTGTATGCTCTAAAAGACTTCTTAATCAAGCGGTTGGGAAGTCTCTTAGAACACACAACCTAAAACCGAAGAAAGGAGCGCAAGTTATGAGAAAAATGAGAAAATCACAGCTCTGTACGAACGACTGAGCCGTGATGACTTTGGCAAAGATGATGACCAACAGCGTGAGAGCAATTCCATATCCAATCAAAAGGCAATGTTGGAGGAGTTCGCCGCACGGCAGGGCTTTACAAACATTGTCCATTTCACGGACGATGGCATTAGTGGTACTTGCTTTGACCGTCCCGGATTTTTAGCAATGATGAAAGAAGTGGAAGCCGGGAATGTGGAGTATTTGTGCATCAAGGACATGAGCCGCATGGGTCGTGACTATCTGAAAGTCGGTCAGATTATGGAAATCCTGCGTCAGCGTGGCGTTCGCCTTATCGCCATCAATGACGGCGTGGACAGTGCCAGAGGGGACGATGATTTTACCCCTTTCCGCAACATTATGAACGAATACTACGCCAGAGACACCAGCCGTAAAATCCGTTCCACTTTCCAGTCCAAAGGCAAGTCCGGCAAGCACCTCACAGGCACGGTCATTTACGGCTATCTTTGGAACGAAGCCAGAGACCAATGGTTGGTTGACCCCGAAGCCGCCGAGGTGGTCAAGCGCATCTTTGCCATGACGATTGACGGCTACGGTCCGTATCAGATCGCCAGCAAGCTGAAAGAAGAAAAAGTCCTCATTCCGTCCGCTTACCTTGCCCGGCACGGCGAGGGCGTGAACAAAAATAAGACCTTCAAAGATGTGTACGGCTGGGGTTCTTCCACCATCTGCAACATTCTTGAAAAGCGTGAATATCTGGGACACACCATCAACTTCAAGACCCGAAAGCACTTCAAGGACAAGAAAAGCCATTATGTCCCGGAGGACGAATGGACAATTTTCGAGAATACCCATGAAGCTATCATTGACCAGCAGACCTTTGACCTTGTGCAGAAAATCCGTGGGAATGTCAGACGCTACCCGGACGGCTGGGGCGAAGCAGCTCCCCTCACAGGCTTGCTTT